>WNGB01003812.1_pt1 | contig 23465 bp, 21 predicted proteins | sample 5400681 | NCBI WGS metagenome assembly WNGB01 (sample SAMN13153367, study PRJNA577476) | soil metagenome | isolation source: 115 cm soil or saprolite under grassland replicate 2 | place: USA:California | collected 2016-06-15
GGGCGGCCAATTGCAAGTCGGCCAAGGGTTGATCTTTCATATGATAACCATCTGCCCCAGCATTGAGCAGTCCTACTACGTACGTTTCTTCATCGTATGCGCTAACAACCAGAATTTTTAAATTGGGTCGCTCGGCTCTAATTTGCCGGACTGCCGAAATCGGTTCGAAATCAGGCATACTTGCGTCCATTACCAGTAAATCGGGATTAATGCGAGCTAATGCTTCAACCAATTCACGGCCATTCCCGACTTCACCTGCAATTTCAAGGTTTGGCAAGCCTTGCAAGGCATTACGCAATCCAGCCCGGACCACAGTGTGATCATCGGCCAATAAAACTCGTATCTTTGGCATAAAGCTATTATGCCGCAAGTAATACGAACTGACTAGTACCGCAGTGAGATAAAGTCGCAGGGCCACATTCCGCATTTCATGGACGTTTATCCACTTTCAATGAAATCAGGTTAAAATAAGTTTATGGCTGAATCGCTTTTACAAGTGGAAAATTTATCCAAAAATTTTGATCGCCTACCTGTTTTGAAGGATGTGACTTTCTCGCTTACACGAGGGGAGGTGATAGGTCTTGTTGGTCGGCAGGGTGCCGGAAAGTCAACTTTGCTCCACCTTCTAAGCGGCGCCATGCCTCCTTCATCAGGGACCATCACTTTTGAGGGAGTGGTGCGTCGCTTTTCCAATCGTATTCAAGCTCAAAAGCTGGGAATTGAAACTGTATATCAGACTTCTGGGCTGATCAACCGGTTTGAATTTTCAATGAATTTTTTCTCGGGCAGGGACTTGGGCGTTGAAATAACCCGTCGAACATCAGGGCTGGTGGAGCAATTCAATGTATCTCAAAATATTCTGTTGGGACGCGAAATAAAAAAGATACCCAGACTTGGGATCATCGATTGGGATCGCATGATCGAAGTCTCCAGAGAGTTATTGGCGGAATTTAACCTGCCCCCCGGGCTGGCCAACGAGCAGGTTCGTAACCTCTCTGATGAACAACGCCAGGTGGTTATGCTGATACGTGCCCTTTACCGGCCATGCCGGCTTTTGCTCCTGGACGATATTATTCCAATATTAAGTTTTCAACGCCAGGAAATCCTGTTGGACAGAATCAAAACGCTGGCGGCCCTGGGCACTTCTGTTATTATCAGCAGCGACGATCTTAAGCATTTATTCACTGTAACGGATAGGATCCTGGTCCTTTATGAAGGACGGTTGGTTGCGGACAGACATACCACGGAATCAACACCGCGTGAAATTGTTGAGTTAATCGTGGGGTCGTCCCGGCAGGAACAGGTCTCGCCTCTTATCTGGGCATTGGAAAGTTATCACACTGCCCAACAGCAGACCGAAGAGTTGCGCCATACACAGGCATCTTTACAAGAAAGTCTGGAGGCTCAGGACTCCTTAAATAGACAACTGGCTGAACGCCTGCGGAATCAACTCATCGCCCTTGATAAATTAAATGCTGCTTTGCAGGCCACCCAGCGGAGGCTCATCACTGAACGCGAGGATGAGCGCAAAGTATTAGCACGTGAATTACATGACCAGATTATTCAAGACCTGCTGGGATTAAATTATCGCCTGGAAGAGGTTGAAAGCCTTGAAAAATCTTTGGTCTTACAAGGAGATGTTGCCTCCATTCGGCAGGGGATTCGAAATCTGGTGGGTGAATTGCGGCAGATGTGCAGCGACCTACGTCCACCAACAATTGACCATCATGGGCTTTCGGCGGCAATTAATTCTCTGGCCCACGAATGGGCGGAACGGAACGACATTCAGCTTCAATTGGAAATTGATCCTACCTTAGGACGTTTACCTGAAACGCTCGAATTGTCAGTGTTTCGTATCGTACAAGAGGGGTTGAACAATATCCGCAAGCACGCGGCTGCCCGCCATGTCAGACTTTCGCTTCAATACACGTCATCAACCAACCTGTTGATGCGTTTGGAAGATGATGGCCAGGGTCTACCGACTCCGACGGATTTGGCGTCTCTTTCTGTAAGCAAGCATTTCGGATTGGTAGGTATTAGTGAACGGGTGGCACTACTCGGTGGATTTATGAACATTGAATCATCAACGGGAAACGGAACAATTCTCCAAGTGGAAATTCCCAGCCCGTATCCACTTATCGCGAATTAGATTTCAATTCGTTTTTTGGAGTTGACAGCTTTTAGATACTCTGAACGTCCAATCGTAAATTAGGGGATTTCCCCTAACAAAAAAGGGGGTTTTCCGTCTGTTAACGGGGGTTAGGAGATATACAACCGCCTCGAAATACCCTATACTTATAATAGGTATAGCGCCGATTTCATGTCATACCTATTCAATAAGTAGCGAACAGTTGGTTTATGATCAATGATTTTTTGGTTTGGTATCGAAGGAAGGATTATTACTTAACGCCTGACCAACTAATAACAATGCAAACGCCATAAGATATCAATCCTGCATAATCGGAAATTTGAAGGTAAATTTGCCTCTGCTATTTTCGTGGATTTAATAATGCGAATTATGTGTAATAGGTATGTCAATAGCGAAGCACTCTGTTCATTTTAGAACGGGAGTCCTTCGCTATTTTATTTTTCCCTTCGAAAGGAGGTGATCGCTACAACCCAAGTAACACAAGACAGAAATATCATTGTCCGTTTACTATCAAAAATCCTATAAGGAGAGAAGAATGAAAAAAAGTTTACTTGCCCTATTGGGCATTTTGATGATTGCTTCACTGGCGCTCACTGCTTGTGGCGGCGGTACAACCCCCGCTGCGACACAGCCTCCGGCGGCAACGGAAGCCCCGGCGGCAACAGAAGCCCCTGCCGCAACTCAGGCTCCAGCAGCAACGGAGGCCCCAGCAGTCACAGGATCAGTTGGTGTTGTTCTCCCCACCAAAGACGAACCGCGCTGGATCCAGGATGAAACCCGCTTCAAAGAAGCCTTTTCAAAAGCTGGCTACGATGTCGAGATCCTCTTCAGCCAGGGTGATTCCGCTAAAGAGAAAGCCAATGTTGAAGCCTTGATCAGCAAAGGCATCAAAGTCCTCATCATTTGCCCGCAGGATGCCACCGCCGCCGCTGCCGCCGCCGAAGAAGCCAGGGCCGCTGGTGTCAAAGTCATCTCCTATGACCGCTTGATCCGCGATACCGATGCGGTCGATTACTATGTGACCTTCGACAGCATCGCGGTTGGTGCCGCCCAGGCTCAATACCTGGTTGACAAGGCCACCGGAACCGGCAACCCGCTCTATCTGTATGCCGGCGCTGCCTCCGACAACAATGCCTTCATCTTCTTCGAAGGCGCCTGGGAAGTCCTGCAACCCAAGATCGCCGATGGCACCTTCGTCATCAAGAACTCTAGTGAAGCTGTCGCCCTCCAAGACAAGGCTACCCTGACCCGCGATGAAGAAGCCAAGATCATCGGTCAAGTGACCACCGATTGGAAGTTCGATGTCGCCAAGAACCTGGCGGAAGCCAATCTGACTGCCGCTTCCGCGGCCGACAAGGGCAATGTCTTCATCCTCGCCCCGAACGACGGCACTGCTCGCGCCATCGCCGATGCGTTCGCTGCTGACAAGGATGTCTCCAGCTATGTTGTCACCGGTCAGGACGCGGAAGAAGCCTCCATCCAGTACATCATTGACGGCAAGCAGTCCATGACCGTTCTGAAGGACGTTCGTACTCTGGTAGACGATGCGATCACTGCCGCTGTGGCTTATCTCGAAGGCAAGACGCCCGAACAAACAAACACCTACAATAATGGCAAGATCGATGTTCCTGCCAAGCCTTCCGAGGTGGTTACGGTTGATAAAGACAATGTCAAAGAAGCCGTGATCGATTCCGGCTACTGGCCCGCCAGTGACTTCACCGGTTTACAATAAGATGTAACAGTTAGTTCCTACAAGAATAGTGATGGACTTGTCCATCACTATTCTTGTATAATTCCATGCACACCCTGATAAAGTTGGAGCCGCTATGAATACCCCCATACTAGAAATGAAGAACATTATCAAGGAATTCCCCGGTGTGAAAGCTTTAAATAACGTCAGTTTTCGAGTTGCCGAGGGCGAAATTCACTGCCTAGTCGGCGAAAATGGAGCTGGCAAATCGACCTTGATGAAAGTATTGAGCGGGCTATATCCATACGGGGAATATACCGGTGATATCTTATTCAGCGGAAAGGTTCAGGAGTTTAGAAGTATCAGTGACAGCGAAAAGGCTGGAATTGCCATCATTTATCAGGAACTGGCGCTTGTTCCCGAGATGACGGTATTTGAAAATATATTCCTAGGCCATGAGATCAAATCAGGACTCACGATTGATTGGAATGAAACGATTAAAAGGGCCAAAGAAATGCTGAAGATGGTAAGGCTCGAGGTCAATCCTTCTGAAAAAGTTAAAGACCTCGGTGTGGGAAAACAACAATTGGTCGAAATTGCGAAAGCGTTGAGTAAGGAGGTCAAATTACTAATTCTGGATGAGCCTACCTCAGCATTAAACGAGGATGATTGTCAAAACCTTTTCAGCCTGCTGCGCGACCTCAAAAACCACGGCGTCACTTGCATTTTGATTTCCCATAAATTGAAGGAAGTAATTCAAATCGCCGACACGGTCACGGTATTACGTGATGGCAAGACGATTTGCACTTTGTCTGCTCAAAAAGGCGAAGTGACTGAAAATGTTCTGATAAAAAACATGGTGGGACGCGAGATAGACAACATTTATCCAAGCAGAGAGCATAAGAAATCCGGAGAAGTAGTGCTTGAGGTTAAAAACTGGAGCGCCTACAACCCGGCACTTGGCAGGAACGTTCTCAAAGGAGTCTCATTCAATGTGAAGAAAGGCGAAATTGTTGGATTTGCAGGTCTGGTGGGTTCAGGCAGAACTGAATTAGCTTTAAGCATTTTCGGAAACCCAGTAGGCTATCGAATAAGTGGTGAAATGCTTATCAACGGAAACAAAAAACATTTCAATCATCCCCACGATGCGATTCGTGTAGGGGTAGCCTATGTAACAGAGGACAGGAAAGGCAACGGATTGATCCTGATCCAGGATGTAAAGCAGAATATTACACTTGCAAATTTACGGGAGATAGCAAACCGTGGAGTGGTCAACAATAATGCTGAGGTCAAAGTAGGCAATGAATACAAGGAATCGCTCAATATTAAAACTCCGACCGTTGAACAAAAAGTGTCAAACCTGAGCGGCGGCAATCAACAAAAAGTATCACTAGGTAAATGGCTGTTTGTCAAACCTAATGTATTAATTCTGGATGAACCCACACGAGGCATTGATGTGGGCGCCAAGTTTGAAATCTACACGATTATGAACCGACTGGTTCAGCAGGGCATGAGTATCATCATGATATCTTCTGAGCTTCCTGAAATCCTTGGGATGAGCGATAGAGTATATATAGTTTCCTCTGGCAAAATCACGGGTGAACTGCCGATAGAAGAAGCAACGCAAGAAAAAATCATGCAACACGCAACGAATTGAGGAGGTTCAAGATGTCGTTTTTCAAAGATCTTCAGAAGTTGTTAGCGCAGAATATCCGCGAATATGGCATGTATATCGCCCTATTCGTCATCATGACAATCTTCACCATCACTACGAAGGGCATTTTCATCTCATCAAGAAATATCAGTAATTTGATTAATCAGACGGGTTATATCGCTGTATTGGCGGTCGGGATGACGCTAGTCATTGTCATTCGCCACATTGACCTGTCGGTGGGGTTTCTATCAGGCTTTCTTGGCGCGATCGCAGCTATCGCGATGGCAGACCCAAGGGTTATTCACGGCGGGCTAAGTCTGCCTGTATACGCAGTTATACCTCTTGTATTAATTCTCGGCATAGTAGCCGGAATGTTCACAGCTTTCCTTGTGGCTAATCTGGGAATTCCGGCGTTTGTCGCGACACTTGCCGGGTGGTTGGGTTATCGGGGAGCATTACAACTTGTAACTGCAGGCACAGGCACGATCATCATCGCCGACAAAACTTTTAATTCACTAAGCAATGCCTTTATTCCCGACATTCCCGGCATTAATTTTTTACCAGGAACACATAAATTAACGCTTATTCTGGGCTTATTGGCCATTGTCCTTCTCATCATAAGCCAAATCAACGACCGTAACAAAAAACAGGTTTATAAATTTGAAGTTATACCGATGGACATGTTCATCCTTAAATTAGTATTTATGTCAATTTTATTAGGTGGTATTACGTGGATTATGGCAGGGTACAACGGCCTCTCATGGACTGTTGTAATCGTATTATTTGTGGTTGGAATCTATGATTTCATTACATCACAAACGGTGCTCGGCAGACATATCTATGCACTCGGCGGAAATCCAGAGGCAGCTCAGTTGAGCGGTATTAGCATCAAGAAAATGACCTATATAGTCTTTGGCTCTATGGGTATGCTTTCTGCTCTCTCTGGGATCCTATACGCGTCCCGCTTCAAATCCGCTACAACGACTGCAGGGACCTTGTTTGAATTGGATGCCATCGCGGCGGCTTTTATCGGCGGTGTTTCACCTGCGGGTGGTATTGGCAAAGTTGTCGGGTCACTCATCGGAGCATTAGTGATGGGGTCATTATCCAGTGGCATGAACCTGATGGGCATCGACATATCCCTCCAATACATCGTTAAAGCCGCTGTGCTTGCTGCGGCTGTTATATTTGATGTCGCAACTCGCAGCAGAGGAAAATAGTTTTATTGCGTGATGGGCACGAATTCAAAATACCAATGCTCAAATTGTCCTGAAGCTCTCAAAGGTTAATTCTCGCGCTGATCAGAGCGTGGGGTTTATACCGATTTGGATTCGAAAAGTAACCGGCAACGCATCTTTATGGTGCGTTGTCTGCGTTTCTGAGTGTATAATCATTCCAAATATATTTTTTCCTAAAACCCCAACTCAAAATTATGAACAAATTCACTGGCTACCGTTGTTCGATATGTGGAACTGAATATCTTCCTGGTCAGATCACTTATACCTGCGCGCAAGATGGCGGCAATCTCGATATCGAGCTTGACTACGACTCCATTATGAAGAAATTTCAGCCAGAAGATATCACCAGCCGCCATGACTTTTCACTCTGGCGATATCTGCCACTTTTGCCTGTCATTGAACCACCCGGCGCTTCGACTCCGCTCCACGCTGCAGGCTGGACACCTGTTTTCGCGTTGCCGAGGTTGGCAGAGAAATTGGGGCTCAAGAATCTGTGGCTCAAGGACGAATCACGTAATCCGACTGCTTCTTTCAAGGACCGTGCTTCTGCGATTGTAGTGACACGGGCACAAGAAATCAAAGCAGAAATTGTTGTCACGGCATCAACGGGGAATGCAGGAGCAGCCCTGGCCGGCATGTCTGCCGCGATTGGCCAAAAGGCGATTATCTTCGCACCCAAATCTGCGCCACCTGCCAAAGTGGCACAATTACTCATTTTCGGTGCAAAAGTGATATTGGTAGATGGAACTTACGATGATGCCTTCGACTTGACCGTCCAAGCCGCGAATGAATTTGGCTGGTATTGCCGAAATACAGGCTACAATCCATTCACTGCTGAAGGCAAAAAGACCGCTGCATTTGAGATTTGGGAATGGTGGCTACAGGTACGCCGTGATTGGCTTATGAAGGAAAAACCTCTCGATGTCCAAACCCCGTTGACGGTCTTCATCTCTGTAGGTGATGGAAACATTATTTCTGGTATCCACAAAGGTTTCAAAGATTTGCTGAAATTAGGCTGGATTGCGATCGTGCCGCGCATTATCGGTGTACAGGCTGAGGGATCAGCCGCAATTGCCAATGCTTTTCGAGCCAATACTGAAGAGATTACACCGGTCTCTGCAAACACCCTTGCCGATAGTATCTCTGTAGATTTTCCGCGCGATGGAGTGCGCGCCGTCCGCGCAGTGCGCGAAACGAACGGTACGTATATTACTGTCTCCGACGAGGAAATACTTCAAGCGATTGCAGAACTGGGAAAGATGGGTATCTTTGCCGAACCAGCTGGGGCTACCTCCTATGCCGGTCTGGTCAAAGCGACAGCTTCAGGGGTTGTCGGAAGGGAAGATCCCGTTTTAGTATTGAATACTGGTAGTGGCCTCAAAGATGTCAAAGCAGCCATGCAAGCAGTCGCAAAAGCTCCCGTTATCAAACCCACATTAAATGCCGTGAAAAAAGTTTTATGAAGAATCTCTGGGATATACCATTTCGTTATATCGTTTTATCTTTTATGGTTGTGATTGTGGTAGCCACGCTTTGGTATATCCGTGAAGTTTTTCAACCGTTACTAACAGCTGGACTCCTGGCATATTTCTTAAGCCCAGCCGTGGGTTTTCTAGTAACGCGCTGGCAACTGCGCAAAAAAGTGGCTGCCAACCTTGTTTACTTTGTGGTGCTGTCAGTTTTGATCATATTGCCTTTTACGATCCTTCCTACAGTGCTGGATGAAATCCAGGGCATCATGACTGATTTCAATCGCGCTCTTGATGACTTGCAATTTGTGTTATCTGAACCGCGGCAGATCGGCAACCTGCGCGTAGATCTTGGCGGGCTGATTCCGGCTATTCGCTCCAACTTTTCAGGCGATATCGTGCCACAACCGGAAGATGCACTGCGCGTGATCGAGTTCGCTTCACGCAACTTCCTTTGGCTGTTGGTGATCCTCGTTACTGCTTACTACCTAATGACTGATTGGGATAGTCTGAAGAGGTGGATGATCAATCTTGCTCCGGAAGACGAGCGATCTGATCTCACTCGCCTCTATCGTGAAATTCGCAAGGTTTGGTCAGGTTACCTGAGTGGTCAGATTCGCTTGATGTTCATCCTCGCTTTTCTTTATTCTCTAGTATGGGCGGTTATTGGCTTGCCGGGTGCAGTTGTTATTGGAGCGTTGGCCGGTGTGCTGAATCTCCTTCCCGAAATTGGTCCAGCCAGCGCGGCCATCCTAGCAACGATTGTCGCGCTGATTGAAGGATCAAGCTATCTGAATATTTCTAATATGTGGTTTGCCGCGCTTACATTGGGTTTATATCTGTTGTTGAATACATTTAAAACTGTCTGGCTTCAGCCGCGCATCCTCGGTCAAAGTGTGCTTTTACATGAGGGTATTGTCTTTGTCGCTATTATTACCGCGATTATTTTACAGGGTGTTTTGGGCGTTTTGATTGTCGTACCCTTGATTGCATCTTTGGTTGTGATTGGTCGTTATTTGCGCCGTAGATTACTTGGCTTGACTTCTTTTGAAAAGGTAGAAACCGCTTCTTCTTCGGACCTTTTACCTGTCGCGCCGAACCAGACCTCTGCTCAACCTGTGCAGCCATCCGAAAACTCCAACCTCTAATTCTAAAATGAACATCACATATTCGATCATTGCACCCATCTACAACGAGATAGGCAATCTTCCCGAACTCTATCGTCGTGTGAAAGAAGTAATGGACTCATCAGGTAAAACTTGGGAGCTTATTCTTGTGGATGATGGCTCCACGGACGGTTCAACGGACAAAGTTCGCGAACTTGCAGAAGCCGATGAGCGGGTTCGTCCTGTTATCTTTGCACGCAACTTCGGACATCAGGTTGCCATCACCGCAGGTTGGGACTACGCGCGTGGGGATGCGATTGTTATTATTGATGCTGATTTGCAGGATCCCCCAGAACTGATCCTTGAGCTTGCAAAGAAATGGCAGGAGGGCTACGAAGTGGTCTATGCCGTGCGGGCGGAGCGTGAAGGAGAGACTTGGTTCAAGAAGTTCACTGCAGCGCTTTTCTATCGCTTGATCCGTTGGATAACGGATGTTGACATCCCTGTGGATACAGGCGATTTTCGGCTGATGGATCGAAAAGTGGTGGACGTGCTTAAACAAATGCGCGAACGTCATCGCTTTCCACGCGGTATGTCCGCCTGGGTGGGATTCAAACAGATCGGCGTGGAATACAAGCGTGCAGCACGTGTTTCGGGCGAGACGAAATATCCCTTCCGCAAAATGTTCAAACTCGCGCTTAACGCGATCACAGGCTTTTCATATTTCCCGTTACAGGTGGCTACATTTTTCGGATTTATTTCGGCTGGTCTTTCTATCCTTGCAATTCCGGTTGTCATTTACCTGCGTATATCAGGTTTCCGGCAACTTACGGGGCAGGCAACCACGTTGATCGCTGTGTTGTTTCTCGGTGGTGTTCAGTTGATTTCGCTGGGAATTCTTGGTGAATATGTGGGTCGCCTTTATGATGAAGCAAGAGGAAGGCCACTTTATATTGTAAGGGAAGCGCCTAAAGATTGACCTAAAGGACCTGCTTTTGAGCAGGTCTTTTCTTTGGAAGTCAATTCATTCTATACCATGTCTCCTTATTTCCCTGTATACTTATCTACATTCCTCATCCCGGAGTCTTTCAATGCCTACGAACTTTGACCTTGTTCCCAGCCGCCGCATTCCAGCTCATATGAACAAATGGACAATCTATCCAAAAGATGTACTTCCCATGTGGCTTGCCGATATGGATTTCCCAGCACCTAAACCAATCCTCGATGCATTATCTAAAGATGTTTCGCACGGTGTATTGGGATATGAACTACCTCCGATGGAATTGTATGAAACCGTAGCTGCCCGCATGTATAGGTTATATGGCTGGAAGGTCAAGCGTGAGATGGTGACCGCTGTACCAGGGATCGTGACCGGATTCAATGTAGCCGTGCGCGCATTTTGTACTCCTGAAAGAGGTGTTCTCATTCAAACACCTGTCTACAACGAATTCCACACATTAAAGGCAAATACAGGAATTCCATTAGTGGATGTTCCGTTTGTTAGAAGAGTAGAGGGAAATATTCTTAGTTATGAGATTGATTGGGATTTATTCAAGAGACAGGCGAAGAAAGCAAGCGTATTCTTGCTTTGCAGCCCTCATAATCCGCTTGGCATCATCTTTTCACGAAAAGAACTGATGCAAATGGCTGAAATCTGCATCAAGAACAAGGTTCTAATTGTTGCGGATGAAATCCATTCCGAGCTATTACTCGATGGTAATAAATTTGTTCCAATTGCGAAACTTTCCCCTGAAATTGCAAAACACACAATCACCCTGATTGCCCCATCGAAAACATTCAATGTGCCAGGTTTGCATTGTGGTTTTGCAATCATACCTGACAAAGCTCTGCGTGAGCGTTATGTGAAAATGGTCGAGCAACTAAGAATCCATGTTGCCAGCCTGGGGCTTACCGCTGCAAATGCTGCTTTTTCTGGTCAATGCGATGGGTGGTTAAAAGATTTGCGCCGTTATCTTACAGCCAACCGTGATTTTCTCGTAGATTATGTCACTGAAACGATGCCCAGTGTCCGTACCACCATACCAGATGCGACCTATCTAGGCTGGCTTGATTTCACAGGTGCTGGAATTCCTGGCTCGCCGTTTGACTTCTTCATGAGCGAAGCAAAAGTAGCTCTAAGTGATGGCAAGATATTTGGAGATAATGGAGCAGGTCATGTTCGTCTCAATTTCGGCACGACACGCAAAGTCCTTGAGCAAGGACTCGATAGAATGCGGAGGGCTCTTGATAAAATCAGATGATGAATGGATTAAGGTATTCTCTTTTGTTAGTATTCATGTTGTATCAGAAAAATTAAAAATAAGGAGTTTATTATGGGTAAGCTAAATTATGACAAAATTCAAGAATATCTCACCTCTCTTGTACCGCCGAGGGAGCCAGAAATGGTTGAGATGGAAAAATATGCAGAGCAGCATGATTTTCCTATCATTGGTCCTGTCTGTGGATATTATTGTTATCAACTGGCGGGGATGATTGGGGCTAGGTCCGTGTTTGAGTTGGGGTCAGGATATGGTTATTCGACTGCATGGTTTGCAAAAGCTGTGAAAGAGAATGGGGGAGGGGTCGTCCATCATACCGTCTGGGATGAAGATCTGTCGAAACGCGCGACAGGTCATTTGTTCAGATTAGGATACGCTGATGTCGTCCAGCAACATGTTGCTGAAGCAGTAGAGACTCTTCACCAGACTCAAGGTCCGTTTGACATCATCTTCAATGACATTGACAAACAGGCTTATCCTGCCTCGTTGCCGGTAATCAAAGAGAAACTCCGCAGCGGCGGAATTCTGATCATTGACAATATGCTCTGGAGTGGGCGTATCTTCGACAAGAAAGACACCTCAGCTGCGACCGAGGGCGTACGCGATTTTACAAGACATATTAAAAGTGATAAGGATTGGATTGTGTCGCTTGCGCCAATGCGCGATGGAATGATCATAGGACTTAAGAAGTAGTTGTTACTAATTTCTCTAACCCCTTTGTCTTAAGTTCGTATATACAATATGATCAAAAGGAAATCAAGCTGATTCAGATGTTAGTCATCGTACAAAAAAGCGGATGGGTGTCACCCATCCGCTAGCAGTCTTGCTCAATGAGGGAAGAACGTTGGCCGTAGGCCTTTTCGTCGCAGGGACGTCTGGTAAGAAAGTAGTAGAATAAAACCTTTCAACCAGGTGAGGGGCTACAGTCTTCCCTCAGGATGTATTTTCGGGGGTATATCTATCTGCTGCCTCCTTTCTCTTGAAATCATCTTACAATAAAAAGTGATTCCTTGCATTAAAACAAAATGATATTTTTGTAAGGTTGTCTATAGTAAATCGTATCAAGCTTATCTTCGTATAAACAAAAACTTGACTTCTTTGTGCAAGGGATATAGAGGCAATAAATCGACGCGATAGCCTTTCCCTGCATAAGCCTGCATTAGTCCGCGTGCGCAATGGAGGTGGGTACGATCCCAACTCAGTGGAAGGGACAGAATCTCCTCTAGGATTGGGTGGAGTGGTGTATTTATCAATCTTTTGTAAGCGCGAAATTCATATTGCCAGGCATCCAACTCACCATGGACAGAGAGCGCGGTGACAACTCCTTGTTGCAAGTGCCGCACTTCATGAATGAGCAAAGTCCAAGCGCGAGGATTCTCAAGCGCTGATTCGTAATTGTAGTGGATAGAATTGAAGTGAACATTCCCTAGTGGCGTCCAAAACTCGCCGACGCTTTTGCGCACCCGTTTAAAACCGATCTTGGTTTTGTGGGCATGCACATAATCCACCGCGAGACGGCCTTCTTCACATGCATTGGAAACTTTCTCGAGATAGAGCGGTAGCCAGTCAGAATATTGCATATTACATTAATGATCTATCCATTAGCCCACGTAAAAACACGACCAGTGATCCTAGTCCAGAATCTGGTAAAGTAACATCGTTCAATTGAACGGAGATCGGCTCGCCTTTGCCTTGTATTTCGAGATTGTAGATAAAACAATCCGCGCAGCCCGTTTCTTCAGTTGGAGGGATAGATGCAAGCTTAGCAGTTGTGACTAGCTCTCGTAGGCTGGTTAATTCATAAGCGGATAATTGCCCTTTAACCGTTTTGTCCGTGCGCTGGTCAGTGACTGTAAAATTCCCATCCGACGAAATCTCAATTGAGCGCGATAATCCCATGATCCCGCCTGATTGTTCCATTTTTATTGTCCATACCTTTTCCTGTTCCGGAGGGATAGGAGTGCCCAAGGGCACAGTCGTGGATGGCGAACATGCTGAGAGCAGAATAGCGCATAGCGAAAAGTAAAAAATATAGCGAGACATGCTAACTCCTTGATGTATAGAATAGCAAGGAATGGACGAGGATGCAATCCTGGTTGTTCCTTATAATCTAATTTTGACAGCATTTGATAGTACATTCAGGTACAATCTGGCTGGAGTATTTATGAGAAAAGTAGCAATACTTGGAATTGGTCAAACCAAAATTGACGAACAATGGGACAAATCTCTGCGTGAGATTGGCGGAGAGGCCGCATTTGCTGCATTACAGGATGCAGGCACGGAAAAGGTTGATGCACTCTTTGTGGGCAATATGCTATCCCCGATTGTGAATGGACAAAATCAGTTAGGGACTTTTATTGCAGACTGGATTGGATTCTGGCATCAGGAGGCAGTCAAAATTGAAGCCGCCTGTGGCTCGGGCGCGGCGGCGCTTCGCGCGGGACTTATGGCTGTTGGCTCCGGCGAGATCGACTCAGCGCTGATAGTGGGCATCGAGAAAATGACAGATAAGGCGGGCCACGATGTGACTGCTGCATTAGCCACAGCCGCCGACGCGGACTATGAGGTGGAGCAAGGTGTGTCGTTCGTAGGTCTCAACGCGCTGATCATGCGACGGTATATGTATGAATATGGCTGGAAGCACGCGGACTTTGCTCCATTTTCGATCAATGCCCATGCTAATGCCATGCACAATCCATTTGCACGTTTGCATCAAAAAATCAATGTGGATCAGTTCGAAAAATCCAGTATGGTCGCGACGCCGATCAACCTGTTAGATGCATCTCCGACCGGAGATGGTGCAGCTGCGGTAGTGCTTGTTCCGGCTGAAAGAGTCGCCTCTATTAGAGGCCGACCACGCGTGATTATTGCGGGTTCTGGCGCTGCCACGGATACCATCGCTGTCCATTCGCGCACAGACCCACTATTCTTGCAAGCTGCATATGACTCATCAAAACGTTCCTACGACATGGCCGGAGTCAGGCCAGAAGATATTGATGTCTTCGAATTGCATGATGCTTTTTCAATTATGTCGGCGTTGTCACTGGAAGCATGTGGGTTTGCAGAACGCGGACAGGGTGTTAGACTTGGCCTCGGTAACGAGATCGGCCCAAAAGGCCGCGTGCCCATCTGCACTCGTGGCGGGTTAAAAGCGCGGGGTCACCCGGTCGGCGCAACAGGTATGTATCAGATCGTTGAAATTGTCCAGCAATTGCGTGGAGAATGCGGCGCGACGCAGGTAGATGGGGCAAAAATCGGTATGGTACAGAACATTGGTGGTTCGGGAGCGACGATTTTGACACACATTTTAAAATCAGATTAAAATTATCCTACGGCTGATTCTACCTTTTCTTTGCTGTATACTTGGCCAAACAGGAGGCTGATATGCCCGAAAGACGAAAGCTGCATAGAAGAGATTTTTCCTCTTACATGCGTGTGATGAACGAGCACACGGGGGAATTGATCGGTCATTTAGCCGATATAAGCACAGGCGGGTTTAAACTGGAGTGTAGAAGTCCAATCAATGAAAATACCGAAATCCTGATGCGCATGGATTTGACGAGCGAAGTCTCTGATAAGGACCATTTTGTCTTTGTAGCGCGGAGTAGGTGGCGGCAGCGTCATCCAATTGATCCCACTTTATATAACATAGGATTCCAAATCATCGATATGACTCCCGAGGACTTGGAAATCTTTATCCGTATCTTTGAGACATACGGCTCCCAAGTCATGAATAATAAAAAGAAAAATAATAATGATTATCTATGGAGGTAGCAAAAGCTTCCGAGAAGTTGATCTGTTTACATCCCCGTGATCACAACGGGGATGTATTATTTTGCCCTCCCCACATTGGGGAGGGCGGAGAGAGTAAAATTGCTGTATGAAATATAAAACCCTCCGCTCCATTGTCCGCTTCATCATGAATATCATCGCCCATGTGGAGGTGTACACGCTGGAAAATATTCCGGAGGGTAACTGTATTCTCGCTACAAATCATCTTGGTCGGCTCGATACAGCTATTCTGCTCTACGTAATTGATCGGGAAGACATCATTATGCCCGTTGCTGAAAAGTACAAAAACCACCCTCTTTATGGAATGCTCGGGCGTTCAGTCAATGCCATCTGGCTTAACCGTTTCGAAGCGGACTATTCTGCGATGCGCGAAATTCTCAAGCGCATGGAAAAGGGTGGATTAATGGTGATTGCGCCGGAGGGTACGCGTTCGAAAACCGAAGCTTTGCAGGAAGGAAAGCCAGGAGTAGCTTTTCTAGCAGGCAAAAGTGGCTATCCTGTCATACCTGTGGCTGTGACGGGAACTGAAGACCGCGCTGTACTTGAAAATATCAAGCATTTTCGTCGTTCATACATTATAGCTACGGCTGGTAAACCGTTTTCTGTTGAAATACCTAAAAAGAAAGGACGCGAGCAGGCTCTGCGCGAAGCCACAGACGAAATCATGTGCCGGATTGCCGCGTTGTTACCGGAAAAATATCGTGGGGTTTATGCTAATCATCCGCGTTTGAAGGAATTATTGAAGAACTCACTCAACGCCAACCATCCCGTGGGTTAATGGGGTATAGGCGTTTTACACAAAGAATTATGCGGGACATACATAACATCTCGCAAGAATGAGGAACTCCATGAAATACTTTATCCGCTGGCTGGTTCGGACGGTAATTAATCTCCTCGCAGATGTTGATGCGAACGGTTACGAGTATCTGCCAAAAGATACGAGTTTTGTGGTTGCCACCAATCACCTTGGTATCGCTGATGCTGCCCTTGCTTTTTACGCTCTCGACCGTTGGGATATGTATACCCCTGTGGCTGAAAAGTGGGAGGAAAATCCATTTCTAAAATGGATTGGAAAATATTTCAACTTTATTTTCATTGACCGCTTTAATCCCGATATTAAGGCCATGCGTAAAATATTGGATATCATGAAGGAAGGCAATATTCTTCTCATTGCTCCAGAAGGGACGCGTTCACGCGTCGGCACAATGATTGAGGGCAAACCTGGAGTGAGTTACCTCGCGACTAAGCTCAACCGTCCTATTGTGCCTGTGGCGATTTGGGGCACAGAAGATAAAATATTCTGGGGAAATGTAAAGCGGTTTCGCCGTAATCATATCCACCTCAAGGCTGGCCCGGCATTCACGCTGCCCCCTCTACCGCGAGAAAATCGCGACAAAGTACTCAAGCAATATACCGATGAAATCATGTGCCGAATAGCCGTCATGATGCCTGAGAAATATCATGGGGTGTATGCAAACCATCCGCGTTTGAAAGAGTTACTGGCAACTCAATAAAAATTTGGATAACTAAAAAGCTCTGATATTTCTCTATGCAATTTGCTCAAATTCACCATTGAGGTGAAGATAGTATTTTTCCACATCCAGATGTAAAGATTGGACCACATGCTCAGCATAGGCAAGGTCGCTCAGGTGGCGTTCTTTTGTGCCCGTCGGTCCATATGCCCCGCAATCCTCGTGATTGATCAGGATTACTTTCTTAATGTTATGGAGCTTGTATGACATTTGAATCTGATTTTGAATAGAGGAAAAGTCCCTGACCCCACCTGCCCACGAAATCCGATCATAGTTCCGTATCCCAAAGCGCTTCGTAAGCCAGTCATTGAGAAAATGTTGCAGACGAAAATCCATGCAATGAACGACTACAGCCTCACAAGTATGTTCCGACATAGGTTCCTTCTCCAACTTATATGAAAGTGCCCTCTTCACGCTTTAAGAACATCCCCATTCCTGCTTTACCCAACCATTTATCTCCATCTACAATCATCTTGCCACGTAAAAATACTTTTTCAGGATAACCCACCAACTCCCAGCCTTCATACAAACTGTAGTCCGTTCGTTGGTGTGAACAAGCCACTCCGTATTTCACACGCTTTTCAGGATCCCAAATCACAAAGTCCGCATCGGAACCAGGGAGGAGTGCACCTTTGCGTGGGTACAAACCAAAGATCTTTGCCGGGTTTGTGCTCATATATGCAACGAATTGATTCGCGGTAATTTTTCCGGCGCGCACCCCATAGGTCCACATAATCGGCAAGCGATCTTGCACACCGGGCAGGCCATTCGGGATCTTGGTAAAATCGTCCTTGCCCAATTCTTTGCCGGGAATCGCAACCTCCTTACCTTCATACATAATCGGTTTCGTCCCATCAAAGAAAAACGGGCAGTGGTCTGTGCCAATGGTTTGCATTGTATTGTTGGTCAGTCCCTCCCACAAGCGCGCGTTATCTTTTTCGCTCCGCATTGGCGGCGAGCAAATCCATTTCGCGCCATCGGGACGGCGCAAATGGTCAATCGTGAAGAACAAATACTGAGGACACGTCTCGCCCATGACTTTGACACCGCGCTCGCGCGCGTAACGAAGCATGTCGACCTCGCCGCCCACATTCATATGGACAATGTAAGCAGTCGCATCCGCAGCGGATGCCATGCCTGCCACCCTCAAAGTAGATTCGACTCCGCCCCAGGCTGGTCTCGTCAACGCGTGCCATTCGGGCGTGGTGTGACCAGCGGCCAATGCTTCCGGGATCAATGTCTCGATTACATCGCCATTCTCACAATGTGCCATGACCAACATGCCATTATCTTTGGCAATTCGCAAAGCCTTGAAAATACTCCCATCATCGAGACGCAAACGTCCGTTGTAAGCGGTAAAGACCTTGAGTGTTGTGATCCCCATCTCTCGAAGCGAGGGGATTTCCTTTGCAATCTTTTCATCGAAATTTGTCAAATTCATGTGGAAGGAATAATCAATCGCGGCTTTTTCGGCTTTCATCATCCATAAGTCAACAGATTGTTTGAAGCCTTCTGGTTCTAATACAACGAAATCCATCACAGTCGTTGTCCCACCAAACGCTGCAGCTTTATGACCGGTATAATGGTCGTCGGAAGAGACCGTTCCAAACATCGGCAGGTCGAAATGAGTGTGCGGGTCAATGCCACCGGGCATGATTATTTTGCCAGTGGCGTCAAAGACCTCCGCGTTTTCTGATTTCAGGTCTTTGCCTATTTGAATGATCTGCTCGCCTCCAATCAAAATATCTGCTTCAAATGTTTCGGAAGCCGTGATCAATGTACCGCCTTTAATCAAAGTCGTCATTATCTTGTTCCATTGAATCATAAGGGGATTGGACTTCTTTTATACCAAGCAAGGCAATCAGCACTTCTGGTGGAATATCCGTTTCAGGTAAATCCGTTTTATATGTTTGTTCATTCTCTGCGCGTTCACGCAGTGACTTCCATAGAACCTGGCGCTCATCTCCATCTACGACTAGATCGTTTATAGTCTTTGCTTTCAACAAATATTCTCCTGTCGTATATAGGAAAGTTAGTCTCTTCCATTTGTCCGCTGTGATGGGCTTAGATAACTTTTCCAAGCTACCCAGTTGGACCTTGTAATATTCCTCTTTTGCGTGTGGGTGGTCAGCCTCATCTTTTAACAACTCGCCGCGCGTCGTCAGTTCGTGGCCGCGTACTTCCGCAATAAATTCGATCTGTCCGCCGCGTTCGCCAAATGTCGAGGGTTGGTAAAAGGCCAGATAGTCCACTGCGACAACTTTGGGGGCGGTGCGAAGCGGGATACGGTACCAGCCGAGTAGCCGCGCGATTTCCATATCTCGCGGCGTTGGCATCAGGCAAACGAGGACGAGAGAAGTTGGTTGAAGCATAATGACAATTATACGTCAGCCAGAGAGCTTAATAGCCAAGTTTATGTAATATATTTTGGCCAAAAAAATTTCAAACCCATGTTCCTATCATTAGAGAAACAAGGGTTTGAGTTTAATATTCAGATCTCGTTAAAGTTGCTTCGATTTTGCACTCCGAAACCTGTTGGCTGATATTTTTTACATCTATGATTGTTTCGTTCCACACTCGGGGCAGAATTTAGTATCAGTTTTAATCTTTGCACCACAATTTATGCAGAACTTTTCAGCAGCTAATGGTTTGCCGCAGTTTGGACAGAATTTGCCACCATCGACCTTTGAACCACAATGGGGACAAGTCCCAACAATGGTTTGTTTAAATTTATCGGCGGAGACGTAATCGACCGTATCGGCCTTTTCCTGAGCATCTCGAATAGCAGCCTGGACTTGAATTGACGAGTATTCCTCTTCAAGGATTGGAGCACAATCCTTACAAAGGCTACGTTCATCATTCCAGCAATCATCATCTACCCAATGACCGCAGCGTTTGCATTTATGGAAATGAGGTTTAGCCTCTTCTATAGCGTGGGCAAAAGCCGTATCATGAGCTTTCTCCCAAGCTGCAGAATGGACGTTCCGTGCCGCACTGGCCACGTTGCCGAAGACACCGCCGAACAAACTGCTGGCTGCATCCAGCGCGTTTGAGATGCTGCCTGTGGCAGAAGCTTCGAAGTTCGTTTGATAGCCATTGCCGCAACGATCGCAGCAAAACTCAAACTGGAAACCAGCATCTGTGCTTTGGTCATGATAGTTGCGAGTGAATTGAATAAGTGCCATCGTGTCTCCCTTGAATGTTATGATATGAAGTGATTCTAGCACTTAATGCAAGACGAAAAGTTGACATTTCGAGTTAAAAGTTCGAGGCGGGTCTCAGACCCGCCTCGAACGAATTTCGCACAATTACATTAATCCAACTTCCTGGTTAAACTCTACAATCAACTCATCAATATCATCAGCTTGCTTCTGGACATCTGTCCAGTAGTTTGGCTCATACCATTGGTCCTGGATTTCTTCGTAGGTGCGGCCTTGCTGTTCCACCCAGGTGTAGTATTTCAGATTGTGCACGCGGCGGCGATCGGGATAGCGGAGTTCGAGCATGTTGTCTGTGGATTGACCGTGCAGGTAGCGGGCGAAATCTGCGGCAGCATCTTTTTCCGTGTATTGACCATATTCTTGATGCATCTCATGGATGCGTGAACGATACAATTCCATCGAGTCAGTCAGGATTGTGATCATAATGTCGTTCTCAGTCATCTCGTAATACTTCGCAGCCTTGATGCAGCTCAGCACATTTGAAATTCCAGAGAAGCCAAGCAAATCAAGCTGGTTGACGATCCATTCGGGAACTCCTTTTTCAACTAGATACGCCCAACCTGTTTCTTCGTTGAACAAGCGCGAGATGTTTACGACTGCGTTATCGTCAATGGCAACCACAACATCTGTATTTTTCGTGTTATGGATCCACGGTACGTGCTTATCGCCAATCCCTTCGATGCGATGTGAACCGAATCCGTTTTCGAGCAAGGTGGGGCATTGTAGAGCTTCACTGGCAACAATCTTGCTATCGGGGAAGAGTTTCTTCATGTAATCGCCGCTGGCAATAGTCCCTGCCGAACCTGTTGCGGAAGCCATCCCGCGGTAACGATCATTTGGCCCCATTACTTCTCTGACCGCCTCTTCCATAGCATGACCTGTCACTTCGAAATGCCAGAGATAATTGCCAAACTCTTCGAACTGGTTGAAGATCATCAGGTCTTGACCAGATTTACGTAACTCCCAGCACTTGTCGAAGATTTCTTTTACGTTTGATTCTGACCCCGGAGTTTTGATTGTCTCTCCTGCGATCTTAGACAGCCACTCGAATCTTTCTTTGGACATGCCTTCGGGCAAAATCGCAATCGACTCGCATCCAAGCAAAGCTGAGTCATACGCGCCGCCTCGACAGTAATTCCCTGTGGATGGCCATACTGCCTTTTGTGTTGTCGGTTCGAACTGACCTGTGACCAGTCGCGGTACCAAACAGGAAAACGCGGCGCCGACTTTATGCGCGCCGGTCGGGAACCACTTTCCGACTAAAACGATAATGCGCGCTGGAACACCTGTCAGCGAAGATGGAAGCTCCAGGCAGTTGACTCCGCCAAAGGTTCCGCCTGAAGCGCTCGGTTCGTTGTGCCAGTTGATGCGGAACAAATTCCGCGGATGAACATCCCAGAGTCCGATGTTCTTCAATTCTTCCTTAAATTTTGCGGGAATCTTTGAAGGGTCTTTCATCTGGGCGTATGTTGGGATAATAATGTTGCGCTCACGTGCGCGTTGAATAGCGCGGGCGCGGCGATCCTTTTGAATGGTCAGGTCGATTGTGGTCATTTTAGGGATATCTCCTACGGGGGAAGTTGTCAGACAACTTGAATTATATCGCACAATCTCATATATCCCAATATCCCGTATAATTATGAAATGAATAACTGGCAGGGGCTCATTGCCCTTTTTATCATCTTTGGTTTGGTTTTTTTGAGCATCATTTTATGGGAAGTGATTGGGCGCTACAACGCGACAAAAGCTCTTCTCATCGCTCAAAAACAGTTGGATCTACAGAGCGCTGCGTTGAATGCAGCCGCGAATGCAATTGTGATCACAGACCGTGAGGGGAAGTGCATTTGGGTCAACCCTGCATTTACACTGGTGAGCGGTTATTCATCTGAAGAGATGATCGGGCAAAAACTATCGAAGCTTAAATCCGGCGTTCAAGACGAAGTGTTTTATCGCGAATTATGGCAGACGATCTTGGGCGGCGAAGTGTGGCATGGTGAGATTGTCAATAAAAACAAATCCGGTCAGCTCTATATTGAAGAAATGACGATTGCACCGGTCCGTAACGATCATAACGAGATCACGCATTTTATTGCGGTCAAACAAGATATTTCCAAGCGGAAACAAATAGAAGTGAATTTGCAGGACGCCAATCATCGTCTGAAATTCCAGATGAATGAAATCCAGAAACTAAAAGAGGAACTTCAAGTCCAGGTCATACGCGATTCATTGACTGGCCTTTACAATCGCCGCTTTCTGGAAGAGAGCCTGGACCGTGAGATTGCCCATGCACGCCGTGACGGAAAAAGTATGTGCATTGCCATGATTGATGTGGACAATTTCAAGAGTTTCAACGATCGTTATGGACACAAAGCAGGAGATATGATCCTGAAATCCTTGGGAGATATCCTGCAGGCCAATACCCGTAAAAGTGACGTGAGTTGCCGTTATGGTGGGGAGGAGTTTGTCGTGGTGATGCCAAACGCCACAACGGATGGAGCGCGCAGGCGTGCACAACAGTGGCGTAAAGCATTTCAGTTACTTCAAAATTCGTTCAACGGGCAGGAACTTCAAGCAACCATTTCGGTTGGCCTTGCTTCTTTTCCCGAACATGGGAAAGATGGGGAAAATGTTTTGAATGCAGCAGATAAGGCGCTTTACGAATCAAAGAGACGCGGCAAAAACCGCGTCACAGTGTATCAGGAAAAAGTTCTTGATTAACTTATATCCCCATTACTAGTGTGGGCATCAAAATAAAATTATTTGGGTCTTCATCGTTCGCCATCTTTGCAGCGATGCGGCCTGCCATCGGGAAAGCCGAGATACCGGCCGCGCCGATGAGCGGATTGATTTTATAGCCACTCAACTAAAAAGCATATTGCAGATAGGATGAAGTGCCGTATCTTTTCTGGACGTTAGCCTGCTGCCCTCTAACAGAAGGTTTTTACCTTTGAACGGTTTCCGGTAAAGCTGACCATAAACCATGGGGTTTGAGATCTACTATCGTTAATTGGTTTTCTCGCGGTTGAATTGTTTAGCTTTCGACTTGAACGTAAACAGCCAAGTAATTTGCCCTTCAACAACACAAATTATTGATTACGAATCAAATACATGCCGCGATTCAAATAAACATTCCAGCAGAATTTTTTCCAAGGCCCTTTTTGCTTGGTTTAGTTGATATTGGTCGAAGTCAATGCTACCTTTTTCTAAGATGGCTATAAATATTCGAGAAATGTGATCCGCATATCCACCATGGTCGTAGCCTTGCTCAATGACTCTAGTAGTATGTTCATCTATAAGTTGAAAAACTTCTTTTAGAGAACGGTCGCTGATGTTTT
>WNGB01003817.1_pt1 | contig 23447 bp, 20 predicted proteins | sample 5400681 | NCBI WGS metagenome assembly WNGB01 (sample SAMN13153367, study PRJNA577476) | soil metagenome | isolation source: 115 cm soil or saprolite under grassland replicate 2 | place: USA:California | collected 2016-06-15
TACGAAAAAATCGGTGAGGTAAACGGCCGTTGGAAAGCTGAAATCATTGAGAGCTTTTTAGAAGCCGAAGGGATTGAGGTAGAACTGGTTCAAGATTCCGTTACACATTATCTGTATAAAGGTCCATTCGATCTAGTCCAGCTTTATGTTCCTAACCTGAAAGCCGTCAAAGCGCGTGAACTGCTGGAGTCTTTTGAGGAATTTGAGGCAGATGAAGATGAGGGTGGGGAAGAATAAAAAGTATCGAATCCTTCCGCTATATTGAACCTTGCAAAGGTTTTGATCCTTCGGCTCCGCCTAAGCGCATACAATCGCAAGGCTTTTTTCGGAAAGCATTCATAAACGTCCAGGCTTTCTTCGGTTTTTGGTTTGGTGACATTCATCAGTGTTCATTTGTGGTTTAATCCTCTCATGGACTCCTCTCTCACCCCATTTTTCAATCCTCGTGGCGTTGTGGTTATCGGCGCATCCAAGTCATAAATAGCGTTGCGAAGGTTCTTAAACCTTCGCAACGTTGGAGTCATTATGAGACATATATCAGGGCAGTATTACCACATCTACAACCGCGGCGTAGAAAAACGTGACATTTTTACCTTCGACGAAAATTATCGTTTTCTTCTCCATCGCATTATAGAATTTCTGCCGAATTATCCCGTAACTTTTATCGCATATTGTCTGATGCCCAATCATTATCACTTCCTCGTCCGAGCTGAGGAGGATGGAGGTATCAGTCCTTTCCTTCAACGGCTTTTCAATAGTTATACTCAGGCCTTCAATCAGCAAGAAAAACGCTCCGGCACTTTATTTGAGGGCCGCGCCAAAAGCGCACTGATTGATGAGAACAGTTATCTCTTTCATATCGCGCGTTATATACATTTGAATCCTGTCCGTGCGGGGTTGACCAAACGCCCTGAAGATTGGATATACAGTAACTATCTCGAATTCATCGGCCTCCGCGAAGGTACGTTGTATGAGGCCGCGTTCGTGAACGAACAATTCGGCACTCCTCAGGAATATCACAAATTTGTAGAAGACGCGATCCTTGATGAAATCGAACGCAAACTTGAAAAGTATATGTTTGATTGAAACAGCCTTGCGAAGGTTTTGAACCTTCGCAAGGCTTTCAGTCTTTGGTTTAATTCCTTCATGGACTCCTCTCTCACTCCCTTCTTCAATCCTCGCGGCGTTGTGGTCATTGGCGCATCTACTTCTCCAGATAAACTTGGCTATGGTGTCGCACGCAACCTGATCCAAAGCGGGTATCGGGGTGCGATCCACTTCATTAGTCAGAAGCCGGGCGAGTTGTTTGGCCGTCCTATTCAAACGGATCTATCTAAAATTCCTGATCCAGTTGATCTTGCGGTGCTTGTCATTCCGCCACAAGCGATGCCCAAAGCCATAGAGGATTGTGGCAGGCGCGGGATTAAAGCTGCCATCCTGGTTTCGTCAGGATTTCGCGAAGTGGGCGCGGAAGGTGCGGCGCTCGAACAAAAATGCGTTGAATTGGCGCACGCGTACGGTATGCGGCTACTTGGGCCAAATTGTATTGGGACGATTGATACGCATCTTCCGCTTGACACGACCTTCATTCCACCGCCTATGCCAACAAAAGGTGGTATAGGTTTTATTTCTCATTCGGGCGCATTCTGTGCAGCGGTCATCGACTGGGCGCGCCGTCAGGGTTTCGGCTTTTCGCGACTGATTAGCCTCGGCAATCAGGCAGACGTCAACGAAACGGACATGCTTCCTCTGCTCGCGGCAGACGAGCACACGCGCGTCATCGTGATGTATATGGAAAGCGTTTCAAATGGCCGACGGTTTGTAGAAGTTGCCCGCGAAGTGACTAAACAAAAACCTGTGATCGCGCTCAAAGTCGGTCGCTTCGAATCGGGACAAAAAGCTGCCGCCTCGCATACGGGCGCCTTAGCCGCCTCTGACACAGCCTTCGACGCGGCGTTTGCAAAAGCAGGTATCTTACGCGCAGACTCTACTGAGCAGATGTTCGATTGGGCACATGCATTGGAGACCTGTCCGTTGCCACATGGACGAAAGATCGCGATCCTGACAGATGCAGGCGGACCCGGAGTCATTGCCGCCGATTCACTCGAGACGAACGGGTTGTTTCTAGCTCGATTGAGCGAGTCTACCCTTAAGGCATTATCTGCCAACCTGCCGCCCGCGGCCAGTGTACACAATCCCGTAGATATGCTCGCATCGGCATCACCTGAAACTTATGCTATCTGCTTGAAATTATTGCTTGAAGATTCAAATGTGGATGGCGTAATGGTCATCTTGCCTCCGCCGCCAATGTTCACGGCTGAGGACGTTGCAAATGCAATTATCTCTATAATTCATAATTCTGATAAACCTGTTGTGATTGCGTTATTGGGATCGGATTTAATCGTTAATGCCTTTGAACGCTTCAATACAGAAAATATTCCGACCTATCCATTTCCTGAAAGAGCGGCATCGGCGTTTTTCGCTCTCGTGCGCCGCTCTGAGTTTCTCACCACGGAGACCCCACACGTTCGAATAAAAATGCTGAAAGAAACGTGCGGGGAGACACGGAGTCACGGAGAATATAAATCTCTGTGTCTCCGTGACTCCGTGGTTGGTATTTCTGCCGATCAACTCGTTACAGCATATGGTATTCAAACTGCACCGATCAAACTCGCATATAATGCAGATGAGGCCGTTTCAATCGCACAAGAACTTAGCTTCCCCATTGTGATGAAGATCGCTTCGCCCGATATTTTGCACAAGTCTGACATCGGTGGTGTCATACTAAACATTACCGATACGCAATCAGTATGTAATGCATACGCGCAGTTGATAGATCGCGTCAAATCAATCAAACCGGATGCCAAGATTGAGGGTGTTCAAATTCAAAGACAAGTTCCACATGGACAGGAAGTGATCGTTGGTATGGTACGTGATCCACATTTCGGGCCGTTGATGATGTTCGGCTCGGGCGGGGTCGAAGTGGAAGGACTCAAAGATGTGGCCTTTGCCTTAGCACCGCTGAATCAGACTGAGGTCCGGGAGATGATGCGAAAGACATGGGCCGGTAGAAAGTTGAAAGGCTTTCGCCACCTCCCCGCTGTTGACGAGGAATCTGTTATCGATGTTTTGATCAAGTTATCGCAACTGGCAGTCGAGAATGAATCAATTGAGGAGATTGAGATCAATCCATTACGCGTATTAAGCCGCGGCGCAGTTGCTGTGGACGTGAGAATAAAGTCCCGATGAGCAATTGCATCTAGACTCTGATGTTAGAGAGGATTTCCATATATGGGGTATTTGCAAAAGGAATACCCATACCTAGGGATGTGACGTAAGATGCGATTGCCTTAGTTCCAAATAACTTTGAAAGGTTGTTGTTTTAGAGCCAAAAATATTGTATATTTGATGTAGACAACTTAGAAAAGGAGAAGAAATATGGAAGAGACTGTTTATAAGTTTATCGAGTTAGTCGGTACAAGCACGGAATCCTGGGAAAGAGCTGCCGCGGCTGCGGTAGAGCTTGCCTCGAAATCATTGCGGGACTTACGCGTGGCTGAAATTATCCAATTGGATATGACCATCGAAGATGGAAAAGTCCAAGCTTACCGCGCAAAAGTCAAACTTTCATTCAAATACGAAAGCGGCGGATAAAAATGCTATCTTCAGGGGAGGATAAATGGAAACGAATTTGCCAAAAATAACTTCGCTAGATGGGCGGTCGGATAGCCCGGTATATTTGCATTGCATCTGGGCAGTTGCTATAAGAATGATGGGGTGTAAAGGCATTGAAAAATGGGAATCCTCGTAGAGAAAATAAAAAGCCGGTTTGACAACACCGACACCAAATTCAGAGAATCACGCCGTCTAGAAGATGCAGAACAGGCGAGGATTGTCATAACGATCGTCGGCGTGGTGGTGTTCTTATTCATTTTCGTAGACTATTTGCTTTTCAAGCTGAGTCAGATTTTCGTTATTTCATTAATCGCGCGGGTATTGTTCTGCGGAATTTCAGTTGCTGTCTACCAATGCACAAGAAGATGCAAAAAACTTCAATATATCGATTATTCGATTCTAGTTTGGACTTTATCCCTTGCAGCACTCAGTCTGAGTCTCAATTTAATCCGTCCAAGCAACTTTAATGACAATATCCTGTTACATGGCATGATGATCTTCGGTAGTTATTTCGTGCTGCCAAACCGCGCCATCTTCAAAACCATACCTGCTTTCGTCTTCACTATAGGCGATATGTGGATCCTCATTTTCTACAAGGATGGACTTACTCCTCAAGTGCTCGTTGCCAGCGCCATCGCTTTTATAGCATTGAACATTATCGGCATTTCAGCGGCTATACGCGTGGAAACTAATCAACGCAAACAATACGAATCCCGCTTGCTCCAAGACCGGAGTCACCTTCAGTTGGTTGGTCTTGCAACGACCGACAGCTTGACAGGTATTTTCAACAGGCGCCATTTTCTGGATCTGGGCGAAATCGAATTCGATCGTTATAAGCGCTTTGGACATATCTTTTCGTTCGTAGAAATAGACATCAACAATTTCAAATCAATTAATGATACCTACGGCCATCCAACTGGCGATCTGATTTTACAGATATTTTGCGAGATATTGACCAATGAGAAACGTTCGATCGATATTATCGGCCGGTTAGGTGGAGATGAATTCGGGATTATTTTGCCTGAAACTTCCGCCCGTGATACCGCAAAAGCACTTCAGCGTATCAATCGGGCGTGCAAGAATTACCCAATCAATCTTTCCAATGAAGAGTACCGTATCACGATTAGCACAGGGGTAACGACGGCACGCCTTGGCGATCAATCCATAGATGATCTTTATCGACGGGCGGATAAAAGGCTATATGCGAAGAAACAAAGAAACAAAAACAATAATCAGTCTGAGTAACTTTTTTCATGGGTTACAATTGCACCCATGATTGAGGTCTCTTCTCTCATATATTATCCAATAAAGGCTTGTCGCGGTTTTGAAATACCCTCCTCCCTTGTCCAACGTATGGGGCTAGAACATGATCGCCAGATGATGGTGATTACACCTGAAGGAAACTTTCTTACGCAACGCGAATTCCCAAGGTTGGCACTAGTAACGCCGACCTTAATAAACGACGTGGTGACTCTCTCAGCACCGGATTTTGATTCAATTCAGTTTATCATGCAAAAATCAGGCACACCTCAACCAGTCAATATTTGGAAAAGCAAATGTGTTCAAGCGATAGACCAGGGTGAAGAGTCCGCAGAATGGTTTTCAGACTGGCTAGGATCACCTGTGCGACTGGTGCATATTGCAAAGGGATACAAACGAAGGGTCAATCGTAATTATGCAATAAGTGCTGATGATTACACAGCCTTCGCAGATGGTTATCCCATTCTGATGATCTCGGAAGAGTCGCTGAAGGATTTGAACTCACGACTGGAAAAACCTGTTCCAATGAATCGGTTTCGCCCAAATATTGTCGTCAATGGCTGCGAGCCATTTGCAGAGGATACATGGAAACATGTCAAGATCGGCGATGTGGAGCTGGCAATTGTTAAGCCATGCCCGCGTTGTGTAGTCACCACGATTGACAAAGAAACACTCGAACGGAACAAAGAGCCTTTGAAAACCCTGAGCACTTTTCGTAAGCGGCTTGGCGGGGCTATGTTCGGACAGAACGTCATTCCGATTAACGTGGGCAGGCTCGAGGTGGGTATGAGCGTGCAAGTCCTCTCATAAGACTCGGAGAGCGTTTCAAGGTAAAATCCTCGCTATGCTTTCACGCAGAGATTTTCTAAAACTGAGCGGAGCGACGTTGCTCGCAGCAGCATTATCTAACATTGATATGGCAGGTGCAGATGAATCCACACCTGCACCGTTGATCTATCATGGGAGCAGGCGTCATCGTTATATCGCGCTCACCTATGATGATTGTTATTTATTGAGAAGAATGCAAGACCTTGAAAAACTTCTTGATGAATACCCTGAAATAAAGATCACCCTTTTCCCGGTTGGCGTAGCAATCCTTAACCTGGAGAGACAAGATGCCGGCATCTGGAAACGCTTTCGCGATAAAGGGCATGAGATTGGCTATCACACATTCGATCATACCGACCTCAGCACAATGTCAACCGCGACTGCATTGATGGATTACGATCAATGGTATGCTGCATTGACGCAGGTTCTGGGAGATCCTTATCCTGTGCATTTTGTCCGTCCGCCCTATGACATCGTTAGCCACACACTTGACGTTCTGTGTCGGGAACGCGGTCTAGTGGCTGTATTGTATTCGATTGGAGGTGGTGGGGAAACCGAAAATGTAATGAATGCCCTTAAAATGGGGAAGAATGGCGATATTGTGCAGATGCATATCCGCACACAGGATTACAAAACTAGCGTGGAAGCCTATCCATGGTTGCGCGAGAATAACTGGGATGCAGTAACGTTATCAAAACTTTATGATGATCTTTTGCTGGAGCAAAATAATTCAGAGGGCTGTGATGTAGGCGCTGGCAGTGCATTAACCAGAACTTGTATTGAGTAAATATCGTCACTGCGAAGAACGACACTTGCACCGCACTGCCCTGTCCCGTCCGGGCCAGCCTGTCCTGGACGGACAGTCCAGGGGACGGGGCGTTCGGTGCAGTGCAGGTGAGCAGTCTCAAGTTAAACGGAAAATTCGTCGTGAGACCATCTCCATTTAACCAGGGTAGCTTCGTCAGGAGAAGCGCCTTCCTCCCAACGACATGAACTAAATTACCGAACTGGCATATTTTTCCGCAAACAGCGCGGGTTGACCACCTGTGTGCCAGAACAACACAGTCTCATCCTTCTTGAGGAATCCCTTGCGGATCAGGTCAAGCATTCCTGCCACGGCGCGTCCTGTATAAACAGGATCGAGCAATAGACCTTCTTTTCTTGCGAACAAATGGACCGCTGCGCGCTCCGCATCGGTCAGGACCCCGTAGCCTGCGCGGCAGTAATCGTCATTCGCCAGCACTTCGGCAGGCTCGAACTCAATCCGCTCCCCGAGCTTTTCACTCGAATCTGAGGCCAGCTTTGACACATGCTGCCGTAGCCACTCTACTGGCTCATCAATGCTGATTCCTAAAACTTTACCTTTATATCCAAATAAGCGTTTTCCTAGGACAAGCCCAGCATGTGTCCCGCCAGAGGAAGTGGCGAATACAATCCAATCGGCCTCTACGTTTTGGCTTACAAATTCTTCCATTGCAAACGCATATCCCAATGCGCCGGTAGGACTCGATCCGCCATATGGCACAAGGTATGGCTTCTTGCCCTTCGCCACCGCCTGATCAAATGTTTCCTGCAAAATTCTATCCCGGTCTTTCCGTTCTGCCACAGTGACGATCTTTGCGCCGAAGAGTTGGTCTAGCAAAAAATTTGCAGAGGATTGTTCCGCAGCTTCTCCAGTCAGTACCAGTATGCATTCCAATCCGAATCTCGCTGCTGCGGCTGCAGTCTGGCGGCAGTGATTGGACTGGATTGCGCCCGCTGAAATTAACATCTTTGCGCCTTGATCGCACGCTTCAGCGACAAGAAACTCCAGCTTGCGGGTCTTGTTGCCACCAAAAGCCAGACCGGTCTGGTCATCCCGTTTAACAAGGATGCGCGGGCCTCCAAGTTCTTTGGACAATCCTTCCAGTGATTCAATCGGTGTGGGCAGATGTGCAAATTTCAGGCGGGAAACTGATTTCATTTCTATGCTCCAATTTGTTGCTTCGTTTTTTCCTTGCCACGTGAACGCATCACGTCCAGTACGCGCGGAATAATTTCAGCGTACATTCGATACCAGAGGGAATTCGGGGCGTAATCCCATGCGCCGAGGGTGCGGACAACTTGCCCGCCGAGACCTTCCTTGAACCGGAATACACCCCACATACTATCCTTTTTATTGAATTCGTCTGGTGCTCCCCACAGATCATAAACCTTACAGCCATATTTTTTGGCGCGTTTGATTGCTTCCCATTGTAAAAGATAAGCAGGCATCTTTTCGCGGTGCGCGTCGCGCGACATGCCGTAAATGTAATACGCACGCCTGGCAAAGTAAAAGACAAAGATAGCTGCAACAGGCTCTCCATCCACTTCAGCGATGAGAGGTTCAGAAAGCGGTTGGCCAGCGCCGGCTGAATATTGCATAAAGGCTTGCCAGACTGTCTGATAGTATGTCTCATCGCGGATCACAAATCCATCGCGCACGGATGTTTCCGCGTACATTTTGAAAAGCATCACCAAATCATCGAGTGATCCTACTCGAACATTTACACCTTTTTTCTCGGCCAATCGCACGTTATAACGCGTCTTCTGCTTCATGCGTGCTTTCAGGTCATCGAGGGAAGCCGTTAAATCAATCTCAACTGTGTTCTTGAATTGAATCTGGTCTGCTGAATAACGCCAGCCTCGAGCGGTCAAATCGGTAGCAACTATATCTCCAACACTGTCCATTGCTCCTATTCCATTATTAGTAATGCCCGTGCCAATGACCACATCTGGGTCACATTTCAAGAAGATCGCACCTTGCTTCTTGGCAAAGGATTGCAAGTCATCCAGAACACGCTTCCGCAGAGACAGGTCGCTCCAGTCTATGAGTGGACCTTTGGGAATGTAAAGAATGCTTAATCGAGCGGCAAATCCACGATTGATGACTTTCCGCTTAAGGATCATCGCGGCCGCGACCGGTTCATGGCTCGCATATTCGGATTCCCATACAAAGGGCATGGGTTCCCAACTATACTTTGATTTGACCTGTGACCACTCCCATGTTTGAAGCAAGTGTGGACAAGGTAATTGTGAAATGATCGAGTTCCATTCAGTGGATGTACCCGTAAATGTCTTCATTAACCGTTCTCCCGTCCTGCCATGCGCCAGAGATACAGTTTATACAACAACGGATTATAGACCCTATCCAGGGCTTGTGCGGCGCGTTTGAGTTCACCACCAAAGCCGCGTTTAAACCGATAGACGCCCCATAAACCAGCCTGTCTTTTCTCGAAATTGGCCTCTAAGGTAGCTTCATCTTCATCCGGAACACCCCAAAGATCGTAGTCTTCACAACCATGCGACCTTGCCCATTTCATAGCTTCCCATTGCACAAGATAAGTAGGCATACGATTGCGCTCCTCATCTGTTGATGCACCATAAAGATAATACGAATGAATACCACTCTTGGCTACCAGCAACGCGGCGAGCGGCTTTCCTTCATATTCTGCTACAAGAATTTCACATAATCCCTTTGGATGAAGCAACTCATATACACGTTCATAATACTTAAACGAGTGAACACTGAAATCATCGCGGTTCCCTGTAGCCATCATCATCTTGTAAAACGCAGGAATATCGCTCCAAATCCGCATGGTCACGCCTTTTTTTTCAGCTAGGCGTATGTTATAGCGTGTTTTCTGCTTCATACGCGCGAGAATTTCCTCTTCCGATCCACGTATATCCACGATTATAGTGCGAGGAGGTTGGATGTTATGCTGCGATAAATGGAGTCCAAAGTCTTCGCGAAGCACCCCCGTGGGGCCTGACTTTGGAGGTAGCACAGAAAACCGACGACTGGAGTCGTCGGACTCCCAAATATCCGGTTCTATTTTGAGGAAGATAGCACGCTGTTGGTTACAAATAAAATCCACTTCACCCCAAATCTCGTTACTTGTTACTAACGACTTATTACTCATCACTGGCTTCGGAATGTATCCAATCGTAAATCCTAGCAGCAATTTGCGGAACAAAATCTGTACGCCAATATCCCCGCTGATCATGCGAACAGCATTCCAACCAAAAAAAGATTTCAATTCACCCCATTCTCCTCTCTGCAATAAATGAGCATGGGGGTAATTCTGTAAGAAATAATCCCACTCAGATAGAGAGACTATAGGCATGATGTGATAAATTCGGCCACCAAACTATTCAACTACCCAACTATTGAACTAAGTAACTATCAAATTATAGAAGTCATATCTGGTGGCGGAGTTGAACGGACAGAAGCCGAGGGGATCGATTCATCTAAGACGCGGATCAGGCTCTCAGTCTCGGCTTGATGCGATAAATGGACAAGTTGGTCAACTGCGCGGGTGAGTCGTTCGCTATCCACGTTCTCTTCTTCTGTTGCACGGTAAATCTCTGAATGATCAGTTCGTTGGAAGTGCATGCCCTCTTCCCAAAGGTCTTCACTTAATTTTTCACCTGGGCGAATACCTGTAAAGGTTATTTCAATATCACGGCCAGGCTCGAGGCCGGAAAGTCGAATTAAATCTTCAGCAAGATCGAGAATACGCACTTGTTGTCCCATATTAAGCAGGAACACTTCTCCGCCCTGCCCCATCGACGCGGCCTGCAAAACCAAATGCACAGCCTCGGGGATCGTCATAAAGTAACGCCGCATATCAGGGTGTGTCACTGTGATAGGCCCGCCACGTGCGATCTGCCGTTTGAAGAGAGGCACAACAGAACCACGACTCCCGAGCACATTCCCAAAACGGACAACCGAATAGGCGCGTCCATTACGATGAGCGGCATCGAGGAGAATCATCTCTGCCAGCCGTTTTGTTGCGCCCATGACGTTGACGGGGCGAATAGCCTTATCCGTTGAAATGAGAACGAGTCTTTCGACCTCGTGCCTGTTTGCTGCTTCGACGATGTTACGCGTGCCCAAAACATTGTTCGTGACCGCGTCTTCAACATTGGCTTCCATGAGAGGCACATGCTTGTGTGCGGCTGCATGAAAAACGACTTCGGGACGGTGTGCTTTGAACAATTCCTGAATACGGCTCGTATCGCGCACATCCGCGATAACCGGTTGAATGGGCAGCGACGAAAAATTCTCGTGCAATTCGAGCAAGGACTCAAAGATACTGTTCTCGCCATGACCCAATAACACCAGTTGGGCCGGACTCCAACGTGCGACCTGGCGGCAAATCTCACGCCCAATGGAACCGCCCGCCCCTGTCACCAGCACACGCTTGCCGGAAAACGTCGTGCCTACCAGATGATCATCTATTTTAACGGGGTCACGGCGCAGCAAGTCGGTAATATCTACCTCGCGCAAACGATTGACGCTGACCTTACCACCAATCAACTCGAAGATGCCGGGCATCGTGCGCGAGGGGATGCCTTTCAGGCGACATACATCATTGACCAAGCGGACAATACGGCCCGGTGCAGATGGAATAGCGATAATGACTTCATCCACTTGATGGTTATCGAGCACCTCAGCCAGGTCTGTAACTTTGCCAATAACTTGTATGCCGTATATTTCGTGTTTTTGCTTGGCAGGGTCATCATCCAGAAAGCCAACCGGATAAAAATTGATCTGGGAAGACTTCTGCAATTCACGGGCTACCAGCGCACCTGCATCTCCCGCGCCGATGATGAGCACGCGCCTGCTCTTCCCATTCTTCAGCGCACTAGATTGCTCTGCAAGGATCCGCAATGCAAAGCGTGATCCCCCAATAAGAACGAGTGAGAGCAACCAATCTATGCCATATAAGACCGAGCGCGGCATCCCGGGAATAACAAAACCAAAACTGATCAGTGCGAGCATTACCCCAGAAGTCAGCACCGACGCGGCGGAAACTGCAGCGATAATCAATCGCAGCTCATTCGTGCTAGCATACACCCACAAGCGACGATAAAGACCAAAGAAATAGTAAACAGGAAGTTTAACGAGTAAAGCGACCGCGCACATGGTCAACGCGGCAGGAAAATAGAAAGGCAATTGCCCCACATCGAGGCGGAGAGCAAAACTACCTAAAACTGAAATAATAATAAGTGCGATATCCCCGATTAAAACAAACCGATTACGGATTTGGAGCCGAGATTTCATGGATAGCAATCCCCGCCATAGATATCCTTGACCTGCCTGCTTTTCCATCTCCGTTCAATGAGTCTTCCGGCGAGATTGCGAGGCGGACATTTCTGCAATGACATCATTGATTTCTCATCCAATCAACAGTCTCTTTCAAACCGTCTGCAAGAGAAACTTGCGCACGGAATCCCATAACATCTGCTGCTTTTTGGGGAAAGCCAATTGACCGATAAATGTCTCCAGCACGTGGTTCGGCAAAAACAGGTTGTGAGACATTTGGAAATAGATCAAACAAAACTTCAAGTAAATCAAGTAAACGCGTTTCAACACCTGTGCAAATATTGAAGATTTGGCCGGGAGCATTAGGATGACTTGCCGCAATAAGATTTGCCTGCGCCACATCTCGCACATTGATCAGGTCACGCGTCTGGCCGCCATCGCCAAATACGGTAACAGGTTTGCTATCAAGCAGGCGACGAATAAAGATCGGTACGGCCGCAGCGTATTGTGAATCTGGTCGTTGGCGCGGACCGTAGACGTTGAAGTATCTTAATGCTGCAACTTCCAAGCCAAAGGAACGTGTAAAGAGTTCAGCATATATTTCGTCCACGTGCTTGGATACGGCATAAGGTGAAAGTGGACGTAAAGGTGTTTGTTCTTTCAAAGGCATTTCATCCGAATCACCATAAACCGCAGCACTGGACGCGATAACCACGCGATGAACGCCTGCTTTACGAGCGGCATCGAATAATAAGGATGTACCAGTGATGTTGACGTCAAAGCAATCCTGTGGCTGCTCCATGGATTGCGGAACGGAGATGAAGGCTGCTTCGTGAAAAATGACCTCAACTTCGCGAACCGCTTCGGCTAGAGTGGAAGCGTCACGTAAGTCACCTTCGATAACTTCGAGATTTCCGTTCAAACCCTGCAAGTTTTCGCGTTTGCCCGTTGAGAAATTATCCAATACACGGACGTGAGCATCCTGTTCAAGCAGAGAACGGACAATATGCGAGCCAATAAACCCCGCGCCACCTGTGACAAGATAACTCATCTGCCATCCTGCCTTAATACGGTGCCAATTGTGCGAAGAACGATTGCAAAATCCATTGAAAGAGTGCGATGCTTAATGTAATAAAGGTCATATTCGAGCTTGACGGATGTTTCTGTAACGCTGGCTACATACCCGTAATTGATCTGTGCCCAGCCGGTGAGCCCCGGTTTGACCAGCAACCGTGCTCGATAAAAGGGGACCTGCTTTTGGTATTCAGTCACCAGTTCAGACCTTTCAGCGCGCGGGCCTACGAGACTCATCTCGCCACGTAAGACACTAAAGAACTGCGGCGTTTCATCAAGACGGGTTCTTCTCAAGAAGTTACCTACGCGTGTCACGCGTGGATCATTTTCAACAGCCGGGCGCACTTCGCCATCTGCTTCAGCATCTTGTTTCATCGTGCGAAACTTGTAAATCTTGAATACCGCACCGCCTTTTCCTAGACGGGTCTGTGAATAAAAGACCGGCCGGCCACTATCAATTAAAGTAGCAAGTGCAGCAAAAGGAAGAATGATGATAAAAATAGCTAAGCCAAGTAGACTTCCAAAAATATCCATAATCCGTTTAGAAAACTCATAGCCCGCACTGACGCGTACTTGATCCACAAAGGAACGGATAACCCAGTCCGATTCAAGGTGGTGAACAGGAACACGGCCAGTCATTTCTTCGTACAAAATTTGCATGCGGGTCACTTCGATGCCACGTTCCTGCGTATCGAGGATCGATTGAAAGGCAGCACCATCAATCGTCCCATTGATGGCAACAACAAGATCGGATATGCGATGGGCATCTATAATGGTTAGCAATTTATCACTGGAACCAAGTACTGGAAGGTTGCGATAGACCTTATTTTTCTTGCGCGGATCGTCATCCACAAAACCAACAATAATAAATGGCGGCGGATTCAGTTTGGCATATACATCTGCAAGTGTGTGACCTGCTTTGCCCGCACCTACGATTAGCACGCGACGCATGCGTCCTGAGGTGGTATAGATTCTAATGTAAAGAACGCGCCAGCTTAAAGTCAGGACTGAAGCGATCACCAAAAATGCGCCAACGCCCACACGTGGAAGATCAGTTGGATCTTTACTGATAATAAAGAGCAGAGAATATCCAAGCAACCCGACCAAAGCAGCAATCGCCACACCGCGCAGCGTCCGTTTCCAGTTGGCAGCCGCGTGCGGTTCGTAGATTTCAATCATCAACAAAAGCCAGATTAGTGGAAGCAAGTAAAACCACCACGGCACTCTCGCAAAAAACATCACATCAATCTTGAACAAGCGCGTAGCACGTTCTGCAGAAATTGCAGGATGTTCAAGGATATAAAGGTATAGAGTATAGCGATACCATACATAAATCGCGCTGAACATTGCCGCAGTGGATACACTGAAATCACCAAGTATTAACGCACCGCGTTGTTCATCGGGACGTAAACGTAAAGAAGGGCGAAGAATGTCATGAAACCGAGTCGTAAAGAGGCTCGTAATAATGCTCGATAAAAATCCACCCCCCCAGGTAATGTGCATCGTGGCAATAGCCAGAGGTAGGCCGAACAAAAGAGATGACTTTTTCTTCTCGAGTGCTGCTTTCAGCCCAACGACAGTCATCACTGAAGAATAAGCTATGATTTGTGCGAAAAATAGATATTGAACAGGCTTAATCCTGAAGGATAATGCAAAAAGAACAAGCAGACTTAATACAAATAGCGGCGGCAATGCTTGCCGCCAGCGTAGTGTACGCGGGTAACGGCGCAACATGCGCCATTTCCAAAATCCGTACCGCCAGTATTGCTTTGCCAGATCGCTCAAGGTGGCACGCGCAAAATATACAGATCGAATAGATGGATCGAGCCAAACTGTCCCACCAGATTTGCGCACGCGCGTATTAAATTCATAATCTTCATTTGTGAGCAAGGCATCATCGAAGTCGCCGATTTTTTCAATCAGCTCCCGCCGAAAAGAACCAAAAGGCACGGTATCTACGGCGCCTGCCTCCGGCTTGAAGCGATACATTGCATCGCCCACACCTAAAGGATGCGCAGTTGCTACAGAAATTGATTCAGCGATCCAAGTTTGCGCGCCGGGGCGGATCTCCCAAATGCCGCCAACATTATCACCCTTGCCTGACTCGATCGCCGCTACACATCGCTCGATGTATTCAGGGATTGGCATGGAATGTGCATCCAGACGGACAACGATATCACCTCGGGCGTGACCGATAGCCTGATTTAATCCGGTAGGTATAGTCCGCGCCGGATTTTTCATCACGCGTATCACCAAATCCGGATGCTCCCGTTGAAATTCGGCGACCACATGACGTGTCTTATCTGTAGACATGCCGTCCGAGATAACTACCTCCATCCGCCTGTGTGGATACGTTTGTGTAAGCAGAGCCTCGAGCAATAGGCAAATCGTTGCTTCCTCGTTAAAGCATGGAACGACAATCGAAACAAAAGGCAGCATGGTCGAACGTAGCTTTCGTGGGGCTGGCAGGGTTACAGATTGCATAATTTGGAAAATCAGCGGCGTCGAACGAGGGTGGGTACTACGGGTTGTGTGAGCGGCAGGACAACGTCAAACGTTGTCCCCACTCTATCAGTGCGAACGCTAATTCTACCACCATGTGCTTGCACGATTTGTTGCACAATCGACAGTCCTAGACCCGTCCCATGCTTCTCGCCGCCTTTTCGTGAGGGATCACCCCGGTAGAACCGATCAAAGATGTGCGGGAGAACTTCGTCTGGAATCCCTGGACCGTTATCTGAAACAGAAATAAGCATTACCCGACTCACGATAGAAGCACTTAATCTGATCATTCCTCCACGTGGTGTGAATTTGAGAGCGTTATCAACCAGATTCGTAAATACTTGCGCCAGACGGTCTCCATCTCCGATCAACGCGGGTAAATTCGGCGAAGTCTCTACCTGTAAGGTCACATCTCCTTTTTGTAATTGTGGCGAAAACTTTTCGGCTATCGCGTTCAAAAGCGCCGTCACATCCACGGGAGCCATTTTGAGATCTGCTGTACCAGCATCGAGCCTGGCCAAATCGAGCAAATCCAAAACCATGCGATGCATACGACCAGCCTCGTTATAAATCACCTCTGCCGCCTGCTTGTGAGATTCCGGCGACTCAGCGGTGCCATCCAGGATAGCCTGGGCAAATCCCTGAATGGAGGTGAGCGGGGTTTTCAATTCATGCGAGACATTGGCAACGAAATCGCGTTGGGATTGTTGACTGCTCTGTAGGCGAGCAACCATTGAATTAAACGCCCGCGTCAAATCCCGGACCTCGTGCGGACCGTGCATCTCGATAGGTTTCGCCTCTGCTGAAGGCATCGCGCGCGCCGCAACAATCACTCTTTGCAAAGGATCAGCAATCCAACGTGCGATAAACAAAGCCACAACTAGTGAAAGCAGAAGTGCGATAATACCCCCGCGGAAAAATAATGGCAATAAATCTTCTGTAAAAATATTGAGGATGGATAAACGCGGTCGCGGTGCCGCGACCATCAGCCATGTGTCATCCTGCAACTGGTTCAAGGTATAAAGCCAGGTTCCACCATTCTTATCGCGGGCCAATGGGACAGCACGGGAGAGGATCCGTTTTTCGGGATACGGCAGGATGGACGCAGTATTGCCGCGCGTATCAATAAGGATTTGCCTGTCTTTTGAAAACAAGAGGATACGGACGTTGAATGTCCGCGCCACTTTTTCCATTGTTATCGGAAGGGATTGTCCCTGCGGCTGGCTATCGAGGGCGAGCACAACCGTCTCAACAGCTTTCAAACGCGCTATCGTCTGCCGGTATAAAAATGGATTTCGCAGGAGATATACAAACAGCACAATCGCCACGATACTCAAAGCCGTGACGATTAAAAAGGCATAGCTCAGCCAAAGGCGTGCGCGTAGGGAAGAGAACATTACAAAACCAACTTATAACCCACCCCTGTAATCGTTTCGATTTTGACCAAACCTCCTTCTAGTTTCTTGCGAAGATGTGCAATGTGAACGTCAACCGTGCGAGTCTGGCCATAAAAGTCAAATCCCCAGGCGAGCTGAAGTAATTGCTCACGGCTAAGTACCAGGCCGCGGTGTTCTGCCAGGGTGATGAGTAGATCAAATTCCTGGGTACGCAGCTCAAGCGTCCTATTCTGGAGGCTGACTTCACGGCTGGCGGGATCGATCGTCAAATCACCGAGATGAATGGGCTTGCCTCCTGTTGGCAACTTTCCTTCACTGCGGCGAAGAATGGCTTTAACGCGGGCAACCAGTTCTCGGGGATTGAAAGGTTTGGTCAGATAGTCATCCGCACCGAGTTCGAGGCCGAGGATCTTATCAATATCTTCATCGCGCGCGGTTAAAATCAAAATGGGAATCTGATTCGCGCTAGCGCGTAGTTTTCGGCAGACTTCAAAACCATCCAGTTTTGGAAGCATGATATCTAACACAACCAACGCTGGATGATATTTTGATACTGCCTCAAGCGCGGCTTCGCCATCATTCGCATCCTGCACACGAAAACCTTCGCGCTCCAAGTACATGCGCGCAAGCTGGATTATGGATGGCTCATCATCAACAAGCAGTATCAATTCATTAGGCATGGCTTGGTAAGAGTCTTTTTTTAATCACCCTGGCGAGGTGCAAGCAAGGCAAGCGCTTCGATCTCGAGCATCCCGTCTTTGGGCAAAGCCGCAACTGCGATCGTACTTCGAGCAGGCGGATTCTTAGGGAAAAACTCCGCATAGATTGCATTCATCTTTGGAAAATCTGTCATATCTATTAGAAACACTGTCGTCTTGACTACATAGGCGAGTCCCGAATCGGCCGCTTCGAGGATATGCTTCAAGTTCGTAAGCACCTGGCGTGTCTGTTCTTCAATCCCACCTTGAACTAATTCACCTGTGGATGGATCAAGGGCGATTTGCCCGGCGGTGAAGACCATATTCTCAGTACGGATGGCCTGCGAATACGGACCGATCGCTTTGGGAGCCTTTTCGGTCTGGATAATATTTTTGCCTTCGGACGTGAACATCATTACCTCGGTGTTAGTTTTGGTAGTTATGTTTTGGATACTTGAATATTTGAGTGGATGCTCTTGAGAGTATACAACCTTTAAAGAAATCATTCAACGGAATTTTTCGACCTTCGACTGCACTGAAGTTAAAAAAGGTGACAGCCACTTTAAGGGTGGTTGTCACCTTTTGAGCAGAGACTACTACGAACTGGGCTGGGTCGGAGTTTGGGGTGGTCTGTTTGATTCGCGGAACGCCCTAATCGCCTCCCGTAATGCTCTGCCTGTACCATCCATTGCAGCCCGAATTTCTTTCAATTTATCGCCCATTTCTTTGATTGTTTCTCTTGCCTGCTCGGCATTGGTCACTTTGCCATTTTCATCAAAGCCTTGATGAGAGTTGATGATGCCCTTAGCACTTTCATAAATCGGATGTGCATCCTTAAGTGCGACTTCGAATGCATCTAACGCGGCCTGCACAGCAGAGACATCTTTGCCATTCTCTGCAGCCCTGTCGATCAGCGCTTGAAGATTTTCAACAAAGGTGTCAGTCCGATCAAAGATCCTGCCAAGGCGCGCATAAATCTTCAACTCGTGTGCCCAAATTTTCTCGAGTCTTTCGTTTGGGATATTAGCGTTTGGCGGAGGAGTTGGGTCATATTCGCCCGCGGTAAATACATTAGTGACGGGCAAAGCCATAATCATGAGCGCGGCAATCATGGCCGCTAAAATGGTTTTCTTGAAAAAGACACTTGTCATCGTAAACCTCCTTTCAGGTTACGATGTTATTTTAGAATATGCAAGTTACAGGAGTATGGTTGGGATGTAAAAAGATTGTAAATTTAGCCCCTACCCAGCCTCCCCCAAATCCGACGTCAAGATGTATTTTTGTCAATCACAATTTTCATTGTCGAATTTGGGGGAGAGGTGTCCGAAGGACGGAGGGGGCAGGGGTCATACCCTTCTTACTGCAAGCATGGTCATATCATCGGCGGGAGGCAGGGAACCAGTAAAATCGTTCAAGTCTGCTTCCACTGCCGATAAGACCTCCTCGATAGAGGTTGCTTGTATAGATTGAAGCTTCTCAAGCAGGCGTGCTTCCCCATAGAATTCACCATCCTGAGAGAAAGCTTCCGTGACACCATCTGTATAAAGTATTACACTTTCGCCTGGCTCAAGCAAAATCTTCCGCTGGTCCATCGAAGGTTGTTCTATAACGCCTAATGCCACTGCGGTTCGTGTGAGTTTCTCCAATTCACCTGAGTGCTTTAACCAGATCGGCGGATTATGTCCCGCATTTGTATATGTAAACTCGCCGCTCTCCAAATCAAGCACAGCATATACCGCCGTCACAAACATACCCTGTTGCGTATCGGGCAAAAGCAAATCGTTGACGCGGCGCAACGCTTCAGCGGGTGAGTCCTTTTCGATAACGGCAGCCCGGACAAGGGTCCGCGTGAGCGCCATAAAAAGTGCAGCAGGAACACCTTTATCGGCGACGTCCGCGATAAAAAGTCCCAGCTTGTTATTCGGAAGTTCAAACACGTCATAAAAGTCACCACCGACCTGCCGCGCGGTTCGCCAGCGCGAAGCCAATTGCCAGGCAGGAAACTGAGGTAAGCTTTGTGGAATAAACGTTTGTTGGATCTGGCGCGCCAATTGCACTTCTGTTTCCAGACGTTCGCGTACTACCATCTCTTGTTGCAGCCGATCATTTTGGATCGCTAGCGCAGCTTGTTGGGCGATCCCATTGATGATCTCAATTCGACGGGCGCGGAAACGGCGACCATCCTTGGCCTCTTCGATGAGCAAAACACCGTAAAGATCATTTTTGACTGAGATAGGAACGCTCAATAGGAGACGATCCGCGTCTTCAATAATCGCTTCATCCTCAGGGTCAGGCTTGATCCGCACCCAGGATCTTGCAGCAATCTTGGGTTTGAGTGCCTGCATAACCAAGTGATTTTGTTCGCGAGCAGAATCAAGCATGGAAAATGATCCCGGTTTGAACTCGCGTTCAGTCAGTACGGCTTGATCCTTTTCAGAGAAACCATATTGCTCTGAAGGGACAAAGACTTCGTGCACTGCATCCCACAGATACAATACAGCGCGTTCAACTCCAACCAGGATTGGCATAATACGGATGATCGAGCCAAGAATCTCATCCAGTTCATTTAAGCTGACCACAGCTTGTGCCACCTGCAACAAAGCGGCAGAAGCGTATGATTGTTCTTGCGCTTCATCATAAAGTCGTGCGTTTTCAATCGCAACTGCGGCATAACTAGCAAATGTTGTCACCATGCTCTGGGCCTCGTGACCATAACGTCCAGGCATGGAATGAGCAAGGGTTAATACGCCAACAGGTTGATCGCCAATACGCAAAGGCGCTGCAATGGAAGAATAATCACTAGCAAAACCAGCTGCCAAACCGGCAGGACCGACCGGGTCGGTAGGCTTGCGAATGAGGGGCGTTTCTGACACGAGTGAGTTGATCATGCTGATGGCTGCGTCTGCTGAAGCCTGCCGCGCTTCAACCAGTTCAGAGAGGTCACAACAACCGTGGACCGCGGCTGGATTTAGTTCACCGTCTTCCAACAACCAGACGGATGCAACCTCGCTGGGCAGATTTCGCTCCAACTCAGTCAATATGGTATCAAGAACCTGATCCACACTCACATTTGCTGAAAGCAAACCCGCTACTTCTTGCAAGCTATCTGCAACCTGCCTTCTCCAGCGTTCCGAACGGTATAAATCCGCATTTCGGATGGCAGCGGCCATGGTATCTGCAACAGCCTCGAACAATAGCTGGTCCTCTTCCGTAAAGGCATTCGGCTTATCCGACTGAATATCTAATACACCCAAGACATTGTCGTTGAAGATTAAAGGAACCGTTAGCTCGGAGCGTGTGTTTTTGGGCGGTAAAGATGAAGGGCGATACCGAGTATCAAGCGTTACATCATTGACAAGCGCTGGCTTGGCTTTTCTTGCCACCCAGGGAATAATCCCCTGCTCGTCATCCAGATCGAGAGTGTAACCAGTGAGTTGGGGGCTTCTTTTTCCGCTTCCCGCTTCGTATGTAATCAGGCGGCGATTCGGGTGTACCGTAAAAAGAGAAACATGAGGGTAGCCGAAACGGTCGTGGATCAACGCAGCGGCATCGTTCATCAATTTGGACAAGTCCAAGGTTGATGTAACGCTTTTGCTGACTTCACCAACCAAGGTGAGTTGACCGGCGCGGCGGCGCAGATCACTATACAAACGCGCACTCTCCACTGCCCGCGCCACATTATCGGCTAGTGCTTGAAGAATTAATAGGTCATTCCGATGGAAGGCGCGCAACTGATCACTTTGCACATCCAATACGCCGAGCACGTGTTCTTCGATCTTTAAGGGAATCACGACTTCCGATTGCGTCTCAGGTAGGCTGTCTACGAAATGGTAGCGTGGGTCGGCGCGTACATCGTCGCAGACGATTTGCTGTCCGTGCGCGGCGGCTTCACCGATCAGGCCTTGTCCAATTTCAACTTTCAAAGCAATAGAGGCTTTCTTTTTTCCCTTGCGCTTTGCGATGGCGCTTGCACGGTAGTGTAGTGAATTCGAATTTGACTCAAGTGTAAATATGGCAACATAGTAATAATGGAAGGTCTTCTGAATCAGTTCTGTAACCCGCTTTGCCAATTCATCTACGTTCAGGACGCTAGCAATTTGAGTGCTAACTTCACGAACAAGGTTGATTTGCCCTAGTCTGAAGCGTTCAACTTCAACACGATGCGACGCGAACAACCCCACCGCCACGATTCGGGCGAGGCTTTCAAGCAGGTTTAACTCTTCTGGACGAAATTCCGGTCCTTCTTGACGAGTGACCTGAAGCGCCCCAAGGATAAATCCCTGGTCCTCGAGCGGCACCGCGGCAAAGGTCGCGCGTGAAGCGTTTTTTGGGTCCGCATGTTTAATGTATGGATGGCGTTTCTTTATCGCAAGGCGCATTCCATCCAACGGAGGTTGAGGCGGAAACAGTCTTTTGTTTTCCCAATCTGGGAGACGAAAGACATCCTCATGCAACCAGACATCAGCAGCGCCTTCGATCAGGCGGCTGGTCATGGATGCAATACGATCGCGCTGTGCGCTCAGAGATTGTTCACTAAGGAGTTGCTCCCCCAGGTTAGCAAGTTGACGCCAGTCCCAAGATTGAGAACGCTCTGCGCGGGTAGCAGAGGTCATGCCCTATCCCCTCCGCTTACGCATGGTCAGCAAGTTTCCCTCTCCCGGCGTTGATTCGTATTGTACTTTATCCATGAGTTTGCGCATCAAGTATAAGCCTAACCCCCCGATCTGGCGTTCAGAAAGATTTGCTTTTAGATTCGGCTGTTTTACATTGGAAGGATTGAATGACTTGCCATCATCATGCATGGTAATAACAATCTCGTTGCCCTGCATGTCGCAAGTAATTCGGATAAGACCGTCATTTATCCCCTCATAAGCATGTTCGATGATGTTGGACGCAGCTTCATCTGCAGCCAATTGAAGGGAATATATTTCCTTATCGTTAAAGCCGCCCTGGCGGGCCACGCCCGCAACGAACTCACGGATTTCATCCAAATATTCAAACTGGGCAGCATATATCTTCATTGCCATGTTTACAACTTAAAACCGCCTCCGCATACATAATACGCATGAAGAGGCGGCATCCTTCCTGAAGAATTATTGAAAAAGCTTGTAAAAGGGGCTAAAAATTGCCCACCGCCTTTAAAGGATCATCAAACGTCTTGAATAATTCGGTAAACCCAGCCAACTCGAGAGCTTCATGAATACGATCAGGAACGGAAGCCAGAACCAGTTCACCACGATTATATCGTTTGCATACGCGCTGGCTAGCCAACAAAGCGCGAAATCCTGCACTGGACATGTAGTCAAGGCCACTCATATCAATCGCGATCTTGTAATGCCCTGCATTAGTAATCTTCTCCAACGCCTGCGAAAATTGCGGTGCAGTGGCACTGTCAACGCGGCCCTTAACTTTGAGCAAATGGCAATGCTTAAATTCCTGGTTGGTGATTTCCATTATACTAATCCTCCATCAAGAGTTGGAATCTTATAATGCATTAAGGAATTATAACACGTTCTCCCATGCTAAGATTTTGAACCCAGCCTCCGAAATTACAGCTATTCTTTGGAACAGAGCATAAGATGCTATTGCTCCAAAATGACCTAGCCACGGAAAAATAGCCCTTTTTTATCGAGCAATGCTATACTTGCCATATCATTTGACTGAAATTTTTCGTAGATTCATCATGCAAAATAAAAATCATACTCGCTATTTCATAGGCCGCACCAGGGCGTTCAAGGCGGTCGTTTACATCTCATTATTCTTGCTATCCATTTTTCAATACTCGGCCATTTTTGAAAGCGGGCAAAGGACTTCTCCGGCGATCGAATCTATGCTGGTTCGTATGAGTGTGGTATTCCTTTTAGGCATTTTGCTGCTATCGCTGCGTGAAAATATTATCTTGATTATTGCTAATCTCATCACAGTCGCTCTCCTACCGATATT
>WNGB01003818.1_pt1 | contig 23445 bp, 26 predicted proteins | sample 5400681 | NCBI WGS metagenome assembly WNGB01 (sample SAMN13153367, study PRJNA577476) | soil metagenome | isolation source: 115 cm soil or saprolite under grassland replicate 2 | place: USA:California | collected 2016-06-15
CCCCGGACGCGCTACGGCATGTCGCCTTCGAGAAGATCCACGACGCGCCTCGCCATCGTCAAGTCTTCCCCGCTGGCCGCGCTGTATCGCCGCATCGCGTCGACCCGCCGGCCCTCCTTCAGCAACCCCTTGAGCTCCGACCGGAGGGTCTCGCGGAGCTGCGCCACCAGGGCCTTCGCGCGGGCCTGCCGCTCGTCGGCTGTCCGCTTCGCCACGCGAAACGCCGCGAGGCCCTCGGCGGTCGGACACGGAAGGACCTCGAGCCAGACCCCGTTGCTCAACGCGAGATCGCGAATCACCGTGACGGAGCTGGTCGGGCCGGTGTCGACGTCGATCTGGATTTGATGCGTCGGCGGGACGGGGTACGAGCCCATCGCGGGGGGCATCCCCGGCGGCGCGCTCTTACCGAGCACCCTCACGCTCGCGATCCGGTATGGACCCGACAGCGTCCTCCGCAGCGCGCGGGCGGCCATGTCGTCGAAGAAGTCGCGGTTCTGATCGGTGATGCAGGCGAGGGAGCTCGGATGGACCAGCCGGCGCCAGCGCTCGACGTCCTGGCGGTTGACCGCCGCCACGTAGTCGGCCGCGAACGTCCGGTGGCCGGCCTGGATCGCGGCCGCCTCGCCGTCGGCGGCGCCCGCTCCGGGCACCGAGTCCACACCGGCGAGCGCCAGCGCGAAGACGATGACGCCCGCCGCGACGGTCGAAGTCATGGCTCCACTGGCGTCCGCCGCTGCAACACCGTTCGAACCCGCGTATGAGCCCGGCCGCGGTTTCGCCAGTTCTGTTACCACGTTTACGGCCTGTCTAGTTTCGACAGAATCGACGCGACTCAAATCCGGTCTGCAGCTACTTTGAGGCATTGATCTGACGTTCGAGTTCGCGAAGCCGCTTGATGAGTGTCTCGAAGCGCGGCGCGGTGCCGAAAATCATAGAAGCCATCTTTGCGTAGTCTGTCGCGAACTCGGTAAGCCTTGCGTCAGGGGGCACAAGCCGCAATGTTCCCGGTTTAGCGGTCTCGTAGTGCGACCAAGCTGAGTGGAAGAACACCTCTTTGTGGCGCCTGACCTTCTCGAGCATCTCGATGTCCTCGAGGGCACGCTGGCCCACCTCCGTGTCGGCAAGCAGCGCCAGGTCGTAGTAGTGACGAGACAGACGATCTTTCGTTGGCCCCGCCGGCCGATGATACTCCGAGTGAAGAAGCGTTGCCTTTTCCCAGAACGTTCGCTCCGCCCCGAGGACGACTACTTCGCACGTCGGAGCGCTGAAGACATCGGGAAACTCTTCCGCCGCGTACGCAATGATCGCACGACGCTCCGTCGGCCACGCGTCGCCACGGGCCCCGAGTTCAAGGCGGACAACAGGATTCACGTACATCAGATCGCTATACTTCGCGCCGTCGAAGCTCCCTGGATATCGGAAAACGAGAGTCTGCGGGTCGGCGTCATCCTTCGCAAGCTGCCAGCCCCCTTCGATGTTGGAGAGCTCGGCTGTGATTACCGCGGAAAGACGAGGCGTCAGAACTTCCTGGATGTGCCGCGTGACAGTACCGACGAGGTCTTCGATCAGTTTCTCTCTCTTCTTTCCACTTGGGGCAGATTGAGGATCTCGATCGTCGACATAGCCTAGGTCGCGCCGATCGAACGAGAGGTCGATGTCCTCTGAAAAACGCTTAATGGCCTGATAGATCTTCGATAGCGACGTTCCTCCCTTGAACACCAGCGACGGGTTGTCACCGGGAAGAGAGAATAGTCGTTTGAGAGTCCAACAAACCCAAAAGTCCTTCTCGATGATCGCCGGAGCGACACCGCGTCGCGCCGCTGCTTCGTTGAAGAGATCCGCTCGGTCCCTTACGGGAAATCGAGCTACGTCGTCCAAGTTCAGGCAGCTGTGTCGGCGATCCGCTTGAGCGCATGCTGCATCCAGGCGGGCGCAATCGTAGCCGCACGGACGAGACGATCTCGATCCACCGAAGACAATCGAGGAGCCACAGAATCGACAACGGCTGGTACAGCGTCCCTGCCAAGGTACCGCAGCGCCTGAACGACCGTGCCGGCCGGAGTCCCGGCGGCGATGAGGTGCTTTGGAGATGCATGACGAAGATGGATATCGCGACGTCCGATGGTTACGTGTTGCGAGGGACCATCAGTGAGATAGACCGTGTGTGCGGGGACTTGCGTCGATAGACCAAGCGCGTTGGCGGCTTGAGCACCAGCAACCTGAACGGTGCTGTGCGTCTTCCGGGCAAGTGCTCGCGCCACCGCATCTGGCGCTGGAGAGAGCGCGCCGAGACGCGGGTTAATCCGCGGATAGTCGTAGAGGCCTCGCCCAATACGGCGAATCGTGCCCCGTCGTGCCAAGCGAGACAGCGTTTGGTCGATCACGCCCGTTGTCCGATCGGCAAGGTCGAAGAAATCCGATGGCGTGAACACCCCACCCCGCCCCCAGCCACGCACGCGGCGCAAGATCTGCCCCGTTACAGTCTTCATAGTCCTATCACTCCTCCTGGTGTCAGAAAATACTACTATTAATCCTGACAGTCAAGAGGAGTTTATAAATGCTAGAACATGAGTATTATCCACATGTTATGAACCAATGACCTGAAACATGACTAGCACATCTAGTAAGGCCGGCTGCCTCGCCGCCGAGAGGCGCCGCGCCAGGTGCCGGGCTCGGCGATCATGGACGCGCTCGTCAAGGCCGCTCAGCAGCGTCAGCCTCCGCGCGACCTGGCGATCTTCCTCACCCTCGCTACTCAGGAATGCGGCGGGAGTCGGTGCCACGCTTCGAGTCCGAACCCTGGACCGCCGGTGGGCCTCCGGAAAGTCCCCGTGAAGGGCCGCAAGACCCGAGACATTCCCCTGCCCACCGCCGTGATGGAGTACCTCAACCGCTACGTCTCGCAGTGCCTGCCCACTGAGGTAGAAGACATCAAGCCCGACACGCCGCTCTTCTGGTCCACCTTCGGGCAGCGGCGCCAGGGCAGTGTTCGGCGGCCGATGGAAGGCAAGAACATCTGGCGGTTCTGCAAGACCTACGGCTGCATGATCGGCTACCCGATGTTGAAGCCCCACGACCTTACGCCACGGCGTGGCGATGGAGGTCTACGAGCAACACCGTGATCTGGAGCAGGTCCGCGGCTTCCTCGGCCACACGCGGATCGAGACAACGCAGCTCTACGCCCAGATCCGGCCGGCCGCGCTCAAACACGCCGTGGAGTTCTACGAGGCGAAGGCCCTCGACGTGCTCAGCAGTTAGCGAGGAAAGAGCGAGGATGGCGGCTTCGTGTTTGAGTCCGGTCGACGACGCGACTCGAACATGCAGCCATCAAACATCAACCAAAACAATTTGGTGGCCCCAAACGGGATTCGAACCCGCGTTTCAGCCACGATCACCTTGCCCCTGGCGCAAGTCGCTGACCATCCGCAGTTCGGTGAGCGAGGGTGTATGGGCGAGGGGTTGGGTGTCCCCGGTGGGCCGGAATCCGCACGCGGCGTACAGCGCGATCGCCGGATTGTTGGCGGAGCCGACCCAGAGGGAGAGGCGGCCCGCCCCCCGCGCGCGCGCCCATGCGGTCACGGCCTCCACGAGCGCACGGCCGACACTGCGCCCACGCTCCGCCGGGTCGACGAACATCCCGACGAGCATCGGCTCCGATCCCTCTTCGTCGTCGGCAAGGCCGGTCGCGAGGCCGACCCATTCACCATCCCGCTCGGCAATGAAGGTCACCCGTTCGTCCCCGGCGGCCCCGCCCGCCGCCCGCTCATGCCAGACGCGCGCGGGGAATGCTTCTTCCCGAGCCAGCGTCGAGCCGAACGCCATCGGGGAGTCGGCGAGGGCGCGCAGTCGGAGGGCCCGCAACCGAAGCCCTTCATCGGGGCGAATCCGCCGGACTTCGACGTTCACGGGCACTCCGCCAAGCCCCTCCGGCGGCACCCGGCGCGATCGTCATCGGGCCGGGAAGAACGTGTAGCTGATCCAGACGAGGACCACGAGCAGGACCACGCCCGCGATCAGGCTCCAGCCGATGAGCTTCTTCTCGACGTCGAGAAGCGGCTCCTCCTCCATGTGCTTCAGCTCGTCTCCCATGCGCGGTGGGTCGGCCATGGTCATCCTCCTTTCGCCTCGGGCCCGCGGACGCTCATCCGGCCACCAGCGGCGGCTTCATGCCGTGGAAGAAGATCCACGAGACCAGCAGCCCGACCCAGATGATGAAGCCGAACAGGCACACGACGTAGACCGCCGCCAGCCGGCCCAGGCCTTCCTCCCAGAGCTTGCGGAAGTTGGAGAGCGCGCCGATGGTGAAGAAGGTCATCACGAAGAAGATGCCCCGGAAGACGTTGGCCTCTCCCATCGCGGCCTTGGCCTTGCCCAGCAAGCCCGGTGCAGCCAGGCCGACGAGCAGGATGACCAGGAAGGTGAACACGTAGCCGATGACGAACTTCGGGAAGCGGTCCCAGATCTGGCGGGGGCTCACCCGCTCCCCCGGCCGGCGCTCGATGGCGGAGGTCCAGATGACCGCCAGGATGAACGCCCACACGCCGATGAAGACGTCGATGAAGACCTTCACCGTGGTCGTGGTCCCGACCATCCAGCCTTCCTGGTACCGCACGCCCTGCACGGCCAGCGCCTTGGCCCGGATCAGGGCGTCGGTGATGGCGCCGCTCGCCACGGCGGCGCCATCGGTCTTGACGGCGAGCCCCATCCAGCCGCCGGCGACCATCGGCTCCGTGTAGAGGAAGGCCTGGGCGACGAAGGGCAGGATCAAGAGCTCCACGCACGAGAACACGACGACCAGCGACGAGATCATGATGGGCACGATGGGCCGCGCCTTGATGGCGCCGGCGGTGGCGATGGCCGCCGACACCCCGCAGATGGAGATGCCGGAGGCGAGCGGCGCCGCCCACTCCCGCGAGAGCCCGAAGTACCGGCGCGACACGAAGTAGACGACCGCCCAGTACACGAGATAGGCCTCGATGATGGCGCACAGGCCCCGGAACATGACGGCCGTGGCCAGCCCGAGCTTCTCGGCGGCGGTGACGCCGAGGAACCCGCCCAGGATCACGATGGCGGTCTTGATGTACCACTCGGGGCGGATCGCCTCGCGGGTGGCCTCGACGAGCCCGGGGAAGAGGTTCCCGACCAGGAGCCCCGCGATCAGCGCCACGAGAAAGCCGGCCTCGGCGGTCAGGTTGAGCGACCACGAGATGCCGAAGGCCTTGAGCTTGTCGGCGGTGGCCGCGAGGTAGGCCCAGCTCCCGATGATCCAGCAGAGGTAGCTCGCCCCGAAGACGAAGGTGAAGCCCGTGACGAACCTGCCGATGTCGGCCTTGAGGGCGGCGGCCCCGATGGTCATGACGACCAGCAGGAACAGATAGGTCGCGACGAGGGAGCCGATGCCCCCCAGCCCCGCGTACGCCTTCGAGACCGGCGCCAGGGCCTTCCCGAGGTCGGTCCAGACCGTGGTCGTGATGCCCCAGCCGAGGAGATCGGCGCCGACGAACACACCGAGGGACAGGACGAAGATCAACAACCCGATCCATACCGACAGCCAGTCTTCGCTGGCGCCCTTCGCCGCTTGCCCGGTAGCCATGCTCCTCCTCCGGTGAGATCGGTGAGGAATCCCGAACCCGTTCCCCTGACTCCGCTCGCTCACCCCCTTCCGGAAGGGCCGGCGGTAGTGTGGCATAGTCCGGCCCGCAAGTGAACATGCGCGGTGCTGGGTCTTTGAGGTAGGCTCGGATCATGACCCGATGGCTTGTGCGCTGCCGTGAAGCTGAGACCAACGAGGTGCCTTCATGAGCCAGCCGTCCATCTCCGCCGCGGATCCCTACCCGCGCCGCCGAGCCCGCGTCCTGGACACCGAGATGGCCTACGTGGACACGGGCCGGGGCGATCCGGTGGTGTTCCTCCACGGCAACCCGACCTCCTCGTACCTGTGGCGCAACGTCATTCGCCACGTGGAGCCGGAGAGCCGATGCCTGGCCCCCGACCTCGTCGGCATGGGCGACTCGGGCAAGGCGCCGGCGGGCTCGTATCGCTTCGCCGATCATGCGCGCTACCTCGACGCCTGGCTCGAGACCATCGGGCCCGGGAGCGACGTCACGCTCGTCATGCACGACTGGGGCTCGGCCCTCGGCTTTCACTGGGCGCGGCGCCATCCCGACCGCGTGCGCGGCCTCGTCTACATGGAGGCCCTCGTCCGGCCCGTGAGCTGGGAGGAGTGGCCGGAGGCGGCGCGCAAGATCTTCCAGGCCATGCGCTCCCCTGCCGGAGAGGAGATGGTGCTCCAGAAGAACGTGTTCGTCGAGCGAATCCTCCCCGCCAGCGTGCTGCGCCGCCTCACCGAGGAGGAGATGGCCGTGTATCGCCGCCCGTACCGTGAGCCGGGCGAGTCCAGGCAACCGACGCTCACCTGGCCGCGGGAGATCCCCGTCGGCGGCGAGCCGGCCGACGTGGTGGCGATCGTCGAGGGCTATGCCCGCTGGCTCGGCCAGAGCGACATCCCCAAGCTCTTCATCAACGCCGATCCGGGGACGATCCTCACCGGGGCGCAACGCGAGTTCTGCCGGGGCTGGCCCAACCAGCAGGAGGTCACCGTCAAGGGCAGCCACTTCATCCAGGAGGACTCCCCGGACGAGATCGGCCAGGCCATCGCCGCCTTCGTGAGGAGGAACCGGGCATGAGCCGGATCGCGTTCGAGCCGTTCAAGCTCCACGTCCCCGACGACGTGCTCGCCGATCTGCACGGGCGCCTCACTCGGGTGCGCTGGCCGGACCAGGTCCCCGACGGCGGCTGGCGCTACGGCACCGATCTGGCGTACATGAAAGAGCTCGTCGCGTACTGGCGCGACCGCTACGACTGGCGCGCCCACGAGGCCAGGCTCAATGCGCTGCCCCAGTTCACGGTGCCGATCGGCCGAGTGGACCTGCACTTCGTCCAGCTCCGGGGCGTCGGGCCGAAGCCGATGCCGCTCCTGCTCTCCCACGGCTGGCCGGGATCCATCTGGGAGTTCCACAAGCTCATCCCGATGCTGACCGATCCGGGCGCTCACGGCGCCGATCCCGCCGACGCGTTCACGGTCGTGGCTCCCTCCCTCCCCGGCTACGCCTTCTCCTTCAAGCCCGACCAGCCGCGGTTCGGCATCGTCGAGATCGCGGACGTCTTCGCGCGGCTGATGACGGACGTCCTCGGCTACAAGCGCTTCGGCGCTCAAGGCGGAGACTGGGGCGCGTTCATCACCTCACGCCTCGGCCTCGCCTACGGCAGTCGCCTGGCCGGCATCCATCTGACCCTGCTCGGGCTGAGACGCGGCCTCGCGCCGCCCGCCGAGCCGACCGACGAGGAGAAGGTGTATCTCGAAGAGCTTCAGCACTGGGAGCGCGAGGAGGCCGGCTACCAGTGGATCCAGGGGACGAAACCGCAGACGCTCGCCTACGGGCTCACCGATTCGCCGGTGGGGCTCGCGGCGTGGATCGTGGAGAAGTTCCGGACCTGGAGCGACTGCGGCGGAGACGTCGAGCGGCGGTTCACCAAGGACGTGCTGCTGACCAACATCATGCTCTACTGGGTCACCGGCGCCATCAATTCGTCCTTCTGGCCCTACTTCGCGCGGCGCCACAGCCCCTGGCCCCTCCCCGACAATCAGCGCATCGAGGTGCCGACGGCCTACGCCTCCTTCCCGCGCGAGATCCTGCACCCGCCGCGCGCCTGGGCCGAGCGCGCCTACAATATCCGCCGCTGGACCTACATGCCCGCGGGCGGCCACTTCGCCGCCCTCGAGGAGCCGGCGGCGCTGGCGGCCGACATCCGCGCCTTCTTCCGGGAGCTCAGGTAGCGACTTCGCAGCGGCGGCTCCGGAACCCCGGCGGGCTCATCAGGGGACGCCGGCGCCGGCGCCACCGGGAGCGTTCTTCCTCGGGCCGAACAACGATGCGAACATCACGGCGGCGCCGGCCGCCGGCGGGGTTCTACGGACCGGGGTGGAAACAGGAGGACACGGCTCCCGCCTGGCAGACACACTCGAGCGGCTCGCCGTGCGGCCCCTTGAGGACCAGGACCTGGTTGGTGCAATCGAACGCCGGCCGCCTGTGAGGTCGGGCCACGTTCAGGGCGAACACCAGAACCACAAGAGCCAGAACCGCCATGATCCAGGCGAACGGTTTCATGCCTGCAACCTGCCGCTCACGCTCGGCCGTGAACGCTCGGCGCCGCACCGAGTCGGTGAGTCACCGAGACGCCAGGCCGACGTGCTTCAGCCGCGTGTAGAGGTTCCATGCAGTTTCCTGCCTCGGTCTTTTCGATGGCGGGGCGGGCCGTCGGGATTCTTGCTCGTTCCGGATCTTCACACGACTCGATGTCAGCCACCACTGGCCATGTGGCGCGCGCGAGTCCGGCCGGTGTCTCCACCGGAGTACATTGACGAGGCGCGCACACGCCGATAGCATGGAGCCGATGGCCGCGTCAGCCTTTCGTGTGAAGCGCTGGAGCCGGCGCGAGTACGATCGGCTCATCGAGGTCGGCTTCTTCCATCCCGAAGACCGCCTCGAGTTGATCGGCGGCGCCCTCGTCGTGGCCGAACCCAAGGGCTCGGCCCACGCCACGGCGGTCGGACTGGTGGAAGACGCGCTGCGGACGGCATTCGGGGCGGGCTGGGTCGTGCGCGGACAGGATCCCATCGCGCCGGACGACGAGTCGGAGCCCGAGCCTGACGTGGCGGTGGTCCCCGGCACCCGGCGCGACTACCGCGACGCTCACCCCGCCCGGCCCGTGCTCGTCGTCGAAGTCGCGGAATCGAGCCTGGCGTTCGATCGGGAGCAGAAGGGAAGCCTCTACGCGCGCGCCGGTATCGCCGACTACTGGATCCTGAACCTTGTCGAGCGCGTCCTCGAGGTGTACCGGGAGCCCGTTCCCTTCCGCTCCGCGCGCTTCGGGTGGCGATTTGCCTCCGTCGAGGTGTTGACGTCCGAGGCGTCCGTCACGCCGCTCGCGGCTCCGGGCGTCCATATCGCGGTCGCCGATCTCCTGCCGTAGCATTCCCTGTCCACAATGGTCAGCGCCATCCAGATCGGTCTCATTCTTCAAGAATGACGCCGGGCCCCGGCTGGATATTCGAGCATCGCGAGGACCGCCGGCACAGAGTGTGGGCAGCGATCCACGCGTGCGCGATCGATCCTGACGGCTCTGATTCGGCGCGGCGGGCGCGGAGGGGTCAGGGTCGCGCGTCGAGGGTGGCCGACGTCACGTGGTCTTCACCGTCGCGGAGGTAGACGACGCTCACGGCATCGCCCGGCCGCTTCTGTGCGAGCAGGCGCCGCAAGTCCTCGAAGGCGTTGATGGGCTGATCACCGAGGCGGACGACCACATCGCCGTTCTGGAGGCCGGCGCGCGCGGCGGCGGTGCCGGGGAGCACCGACGCGAGCCGGAGGCCGTCGGACTCGCCGCGACCGTCGGCGGAGATACCGAGGAACGGGCCGCCGGGCGCCCCGCTGAAGCGCCGGGAGGGCGGCGGGGGCGAGAGCTTGACATAGGCGGGCCGCGCCTCGCCGCCCAGCCGCTCCACGACGCGCATCGCCACTCTCGCGACCTCCGCCATGCCATGCCCGTTGATCTTGTCGGCCGTGTCGCGCGGCGTGTGGTAGTCGTCGTGCTCGCCGGTGAAGAAGAAGAGGACCGGCGCGCCGGCCGCGTAGAAGGGCGTGTGGTCCGAGGGGGCGAAGGGCGTCTCGTGGAGGGTGAGATCGAGCGGCTCGCCCGCCGCGGCTTCCCGCACGAGCGCCCGCAGCCCGGTGCCGCTCTCGACGCCTCCCACGTGGAGCCGCCGCTCGCGCATCCGGCCCACCATGTCGAAGTTGAGCATGGCGACCGTGCGCTCCGTGGGCACGGCGGGATGGCGCGCGTAGTGGGTGGAGCCGAGGAGCCCCATCTCCTCGCCCGCGAAGAGCGCGAAGACCAGCGTGCGCGGCGTCGCGCCGCCCTCCGCGAAGGCTCGCGCGAGCCCGAGGACGACGGCGGTGCCGGACGCATTGTCGTCGGCGCCGGGATGGACGAGGCCGCCCGCGCGCCCGAGGTGGTCGTAGTGAGCGCCCAGGACCACCGCCTCCGCCGCGCGCGCCGGATCGGCGCCCGGCAGGATGCCGATGATGTTGCCGGTGCGCCGATCCTCGCGCTCGAAGTTGACGCGGATGCGGACCCCGACGCCCGTGGCGAACGACGCCGGGAGCCGGGAGTCCGCCAGCGCTCGGCCGAGCTGGGCGGTGGTCTTCGCCGACGGCTCCAGCAGCAGGTCGGCCGCGGCGCGGGTGACCGTCGCGGAGACGAGACGAACGGACGCTGCGGTGGCGCCGAGCGACGGGAGCGAATCGCTCGCGATCAGGAGCGCGCTCGCGCCATGCCGGCGCGCGGCGATGAGCTTCTCGAGCCGTGACGGGCGGAGGTCGAGGAGATGGGCGGGCGCGCCGTCGAGCGCCAGCGCAATCTTGCCGCGGACGTCGACGCCCGCGTAGTCGTCGTAGCCCTGGTCGGCGGCGACCACCCCGTGACCGACGAAGACCACCTCCCCGCTCACCTCGCCGCCCGGTGAGCCACCGTGGGGCGTCCACTCCCGCCCGACCTCCAGCGTCCTGCCCGAGGCCCCGAGGCGCTCGAGGGCGGTCCCCGGTCCCACGACGACGCCCGTCGAGAGCGTGAAGGACTGGACGAAGCTCCCGGCGTCGCCACCCGGCCGGAGCCCCATCGCCGCGAGCCGATCGGCGAGATAGCGTCCGGCGCGCTCGCCGCCGGCCGTGCCGGAGGCGCGTCCCTCCATCTCCGGCGCCGTGAGCGCGCCCACGTGGGCGAGGAGCTCGTCGGCGACCGGCGGGGATGTCGCGCTCCGCGTCGCCGCGGCGACCGACGAGAGGAGGAGGACTCCCAGCGCGAGGAGCAGGGCGCGACGAGTCACGGGATCATTGTACCGCTGCTCCCAGAATATGCAGGAAGGTCGACACCTTGACGATGCCGGTTCTGCCAAATCGCCGCATCTTCAGGAGATGGCGATCGCCGGTCACGATGAGATCGGCGCCGGCCTTCTCGGCGCACTCGAGGACACGGTTGTCGGCGGGATCACGCGCGATATCGAGGTGAGGAACCGTTTTCACCACCTCGCCGACGCGGCTGATCGCCTTGATCGCTCGCGTGATGGGGACGCTTTCCCATCCGAACTTAGCGCGGAGCTTGCCGGCCAGCTCGGTCAGGATGGCGACGGAGGTCACCAGCTCGAACTCCTGTCCAATCGCCCGGCGGTACGCTTCGTCGCTCGAGCTCCCGGGTATGACAAGCGCCGACACGAAGACGTTGGTATCGAACACGACCCGCACTCATCGATCCTCGAATACGAGACGCTCGACGTCGCGTTCGGTCAGGATGCCGCGCTCCCGGGCTTTGCGTCGGCCGTAGCGCTGCAACGCTCGGAGCGCTTCTTCGTCCTGGCTCTGACGGTACAGCTCGAACATCTCCCGGAACAGCTGACTCCGGTTCTTGGCGCTGGCTTGCGCCAATCGGTCGTACTCGCGCGCGAGCCGAGGAGGGATCGAAATCGTGACGGCGACGCGGCTACGTCCCATGGCCGTTCCTCCTTTCGGGTATGACCCGATCATACCGCAGCCGAGCGTTGGCGTCGAGTCGACCCTCCCTCACCATCCCCGCTCCCCCCTCGGCGGGAGAGCGGGGGCCGCGCTCGTCGCCTCTCGTTGACCGGCTGCTAACAAGGGGATAGAGTCTACCCGCAGCCGGGCCGAGGCAGCCCAAGCCCGCCCATCACCACAGGCGCCCACGAAAGCGCGCGGGGAGGATCGTGATGGACATCACTCGTCGTGACATGCTCAGGCTGGGCGGCGCCGCCATCGCTGCCGCGAGCCGGCTGGATCCCGAGCCGGCCGCGGCCCAGACACCCAAGCGGGGCCGGGTCTTCCGCATCCGCGGGGAGGACGCGGCGTCCGGGTTCGACCCCCATCTCGCCGAGATGATCCGGTTGCAACGGCGAACGTTCGACGTCACCAAGCGGCGCGAGATCGTGTACGACATCCAGCGCTACCTGGCCGAGCAGATGTACTACCACTACGACCCGTCGGTCAGCACCGTGTCGGCCTGGGAGCCCTACGTGAAGAACTTCGGCCCGAACATCGGCCACGACTACGGCGGGCGCTTGATGGTGGCCTGGCTGGACAAGTAGACGCCGATGAAGCTCGGCGATCGGATCGCGCTCGTGACGGGCGGGGGGTCAGGTATCGGCCGGGCCATCGCGCTCACCTTCGCGGAGGAGGGGGCGCGCGTCGTGGTGAACGACGTGAGGGCGGCGGCCGCCAAGGAGACGGTCGAGGCCATGGGGCCCCGGCAGGCTCAGGGCCGCGCGATCCAGGCCGACGTGTCGGACAGCGGTCAGGTCAGGGCCATGTTCGCCGAGCTCGAGCGCGAGCTGGGCACGCTCGACATCCTGGTCAACAACGCGGGAATCGCCGAGACGACGCCCGGCGAGCGGGAGAAGCTCGGCGCGAAGTCCGAGGCACGGATGAAGGAGCTCGCGGGCGGCCAGGGCATCCAGACCCACTGGGACGTCACCCAGGAGATGACGGACGAGGCGTGGACGCGGATGCTCGCCGTGCATCTCAACGGCACCTTCTTCTGCACCCGCGAGGCGCTCAAGCTCATGAGCCGCCGGAACCGCGGCTCGATCGTCAACCTGTCGAGCGTCGCCGCCTGGGGGCTGGAGACGGTGCCCCACTACAGCGCCGCCAAGGGCGGCATCCTCGCCTTCACCCGGGCTGTCGCCCGCGAGGTGGGCTCGCGCGGGATCCGCGTGAACGCCATCTGCCCGGGCTACATCGACACCCCCATGACGGCGCCGATGGCCTCCTTCGTCCGCGCGGCGGTGGTGGCGCGCACGCCGCTGCGCCGGATCGGCGAGGCGCGGGAAGTGGCGCAGACAGCCCTCTTCCTGGCGTCCGATGACAGCGCGTTCTTCACCGGCCAGTGGCTCTCGCCGAACGGGGGCCTCTTCATCGGCTGAAGCTCAGACGAAAATCGACTCGGGAAGAAACGCGGAGACGATCCAGTTGGGCGCATCCACGATCTCGCTGATGCGCAGGTCGACGGCCACGCTCGACAGGATATAGGCCTCCTCGCGGCTCAGCCCGCGCTCGGCCACCAGGTGGTCGATCATGTAGCGGATCGCCTGCTGCGCGGAGGCGAAGAGGTCGGGGCCGTGGGCGGTGGTCGCGAAGCACGGCCCCTGGGCGCCGGCGGGAGTGCCGGCCGTGCGGAACTGCGGCTCCTTGAGGAAGCGCGCGGGTTCGAGCCCCAGGCGCAGCGTCACGCGCGCCGCCATCTCCACCGCGGTGACGCACACCTCGCCGTCGCCCTGGGCCCCGTGCCCGTCGCCCACGCTGAAGAGCGCGCCCTCGACCCACACCGGGAGCATGAGGGTCGCGCCCACCACGAGTTGCTTGACGTCCATGTTGCCGCCGTTCTTGCGGGGCGGCATCGTGCTGTGCGCGCCCGGCTCGTCGAGCGCGACCCCCATCACCCCGGGAAAGGGCTGCATCGGGATCGCGAGGCCGCGCTCCGAGCGCGCGCGCGTCCCGTCGGAGAGATCCCAGATCTGCAGGTACGGCTTCGGGAAGTCCTCGATGGGCAGGAGCCCCCGACCCGGACGGATGGCCGTCCAGCCGAAGTCGAGCGCCGGCCCCATCTCCAGCACCTCGACGACCAGCGCGTCGCCCGGGCGGGCGCCGCGCACTCGCACCGGCCCCGTGAGCGGGTGGCCCCGGAACGGCCCGCGCGCCAGCACATCCGCGTGGGTGGAGGCGCGCGAGTAGTAGAAGTCGGCGGCGTCCCGCGCGTCGAAGACCACCGTGTCGCCCGGATCGACCTCGAGCCGCGGCGGCAGCGCGTTGTCCCACGCGTAGTGCACCTGGGTCGAGTCGAGACGGTGAGCGCGCGCCATGCCGGGCCCTCCGTCAGAGGATCCGCTCGAACATCACGTGGCGGCGGTTCTTGGTGTACGGCCGCACCTCACCCGGCCACCGCCCCTGATCCACGACCTTGGCCCAGGCGGGGCTCAGGAGCACCTCGGGGCTCTCGAGCTCGTAGAGCGCGTTGTAGCGGGGCTCGTTCTCGACCACGATCGTGCGCCGCTCACCGCCCAGGATCATGGTCACCGGCTGCCGCTTGAAGCGCGCGGCGGAGACGACGCCCGGCACGGACAGGATCAGCGGCACGTGCTCCTTGTCGTAGACCTCGTTGAAGAGCGCCTCCTTCTCGGGCTCCACGTCCATGGCCGCGCTGAAGAGATACCTGGTCTGGATCGACATGGCGAGATCCTCCTTTGCTGTCAGTATCGAGAGATCGGGCACCGGCAACTCCACCGCCGGCCCTCCCTTAGTACCGCGGCCTCCCCTCGATGGCAAGCGTCTGCGTCGTCGGGCCGCGTGGCGCCGGGCTGCCGGCGGCCTCCGATCGACGTGGCATCGGTCAGCGGACGGGAGGTGGTCGCGTTGGAGCCGGCGGCAAATTCCCCGATGGGCTGACGTGCTACCATAGCCACGGGCCGCGCGAACGCACGAGGAGACACCTCCATCGCTCATACACGTACATGGAGGATGAGCAGGTCATGGCCACCAAGACCATCACCATCGATGTCGACGCCTACGAGCGGCTCAAGAGTGTGCAGAAGCCGACCGAGTCCTTCAGCCAGACCATCAAGCGCGTCGTGCGGAAGCCGATGGATCTGAAGGCGTGGTTCGCCGCTATGGATGTGGGCGCCCTTGAGCCGGCACGCGGCGGACGCCGTCGCCCGGCACGTGAAGGCGCGGCACCGTCGATCACGGAGGCCGCGTTGATGGCGTGTCTGGACACTTCCATTCTTCTCTCATGGAGCGCCGGCACCTCATCGCCGTGCTCACGCTGGGTCTCCTCGCCGGGCCGCCCCCCACCCCGGGTTAGTCGGCGTGGATGCCGGTCATCGGGTATCTCAGCGCGAGGTCGCCCGAGGATACCGTGCACCTCGTGGCGGCGTTCTGCCGCGGGCTGGACGAAGTGATCCAGTGACGGGTCGCCGCTCGGTCATCCTGAACCTGGCCGTCGCCGCGGTGCTCTTGCCCCGGGCGATCCACGCCGAGGCGCCCGCCAAGGCGCGCCGCGTCGGGCTCTTGATGTCCACGACGCCGGCGGCGGCGGCGCACATCGTGGCGGCGTTCGTGGATGGTCTCAGAGAGCGGGGTCACGCCGAGGGCAAGGACGTGGTCTTCGAGTACCGCTGGGCCGAGAGCCACGCCGAGCGCTTCGCCGAGCTGGCGGCCGACCTCGTGCGCCAAAGGATCGACGTGATCGTGGCCTCGTCCCAGGCGGCCGCGCTCGCTTCAGCGCGGGCGACGAAGACGATCCCGATCGTGATGGTCAACGCCTCGGATCCCGTGGAAGCCCGGCTCGTCGCGAGCCTGGCGCGGCCGGGCGGCAACGTCACCGGGCTCTCCCAGCAGCTCACCGCCGAGATACGGGCCAAGCAGCTTCAGCTCCTCAAGGAGATGTTGCCCGGCGTCTCCCGCGTGGCGGTGCTCTGGAGCTCCAGCACGACGGTCGGCCTGCGGGAATACGAGGCCGCCGGGCAGTCGATGGGCGTCCGGGTGGGGCTCGTCGAGCTACGCGGTCCCGATGACCTCGGGCGCGCCTTCGCCACGATGGCCGGCGATCGCGCGGACGCGCTGGTGGTGCCGGGCGATACTCTTCTCTTCATCGAGCGGCGCCGGGTCGTCGAGCTTGCTCGAGAGCACCGGCTCCCGGCCATGTACTCGGTGAGGGAATTCACCGAGGCGGGGGGCCTCATGTCCTACTCGGCTCGGCTCACCGAACAGTTCCGGCGCGCCGCCGGCTACGTCGACAAGATCCTTCGGGGCGCCACGCCGGCCACGCTGCCCGTGGAGTCGCCGACCCAGTACGAGCTGGTCATCAACCTCAGGACGGCGAAGGCGCTGGGTCTCGTCGTCCCGCCACCGCTGCTGATCCGGGCGGACGAGGTGATTCAGTGATCGGTCGCCGTGTGCTCCGACTCCCCTTCCGTCGAGAACTGAGGTAAGCTCGGGGCGACCTCCAGGCTGCTGTCCAGGCCGCGAGATGCGGCGGGGCTCCGCCGTCCGAGGCGAACGATCCGAAAGGAGATCTCAACATGAAGGCGGCCGCTGCCATCGCCGAGATCCTGAAGCGCGAGGGAGTCACCTTCCTCATCGGCTATCCCGTCAACACCATCCTCGAGGCGGCCGCCCAGGCCGACATCCGGACCATCATCGTGCGGCAGGAGCGCGTCGGGCTGCACATGGCGGACGCCGTGAGCCGCGTCACCTCGGGCCAGAAGATCGGCGTCTTCGCCATGCAGCACGGCCCCGGCGCCGAGAACAGCTTCGGCGGCGTGGCGCAGGCCTACGGCGACTCGGTGCCCATCGTGGTCCTGCCCGGCGGCTACCCGCGGCGGCTCACCAATGTCGCGCCCAACTTCAACTCGGCGCTGAACTACCGCCACGTCACCAAGTGGTGCGAGCAGGTGACGCTCGCCGGCGAGATCCCGAACATCATGCGGCGGGCCTTCACCCAGGTGAAGAACGGCCGGCCGCGGCCCGTCCTCGTCGAGGTGCCGGTCGACATCTTCCAGGAGGACGTGGCCGAACCGATCAGCTACGCGCCGGCGCTCAGGACGCGCACCGCGCCCGACCCCGTGGCAGCGGCGGAGGTGGCGCGGGTCCTCGTCGACGCGCAGCGGCCCGTCATCTACGCCGGCCAGGGCGTGCACTACGCGCGCGCGTGGCGGCAGCTCCGCGAGCTCGCCGAGCTGCTCGAGGCGCCGGTGACGACGAGCCTGCAGGGCAAGAGCGCCTTCCCCGAGAACCACCCGCTCTCGCTCGGCTCCGGCGGCCGCTCGATCTCCAAGCAGCTCCATCACTTCCTCACGAGCTCGGACGTCATCTTCGGCGTCGGCTGCAGCTTCACGACGACCAACTACGGGGTGGCCATGCCCAAGGGCAAGGTCATGATCCAGGCCACGCTCGACGCGGCCGACCTCGCCAAGGACATCCCGATCGACCACGCGCTCATCGGGGACGCCGGCCTCACCCTCGACGCGCTCATCGCGGAGGTGAAGGCGCGGCTCGGCGGCCGCCCGCGCGGGCGGCGGGCGACGGTGACCCAGGAGATCGCCGCGCTCAAGGCCGAGTGGCTCCAGCAGTGGATGCCGCGGCTCACGTCGAGCGCGACGCCGCTCTCGCCCTATCGCGTCATCTGGGACCTGATGCACACGGTGGACCTCGCCAACACCATCATCACCCACGACGCGGGCAGCCCCCGGGACCAGCTCTCGCCCTTCTGGGAGACCACGGCGCCCATGACCTATATCGGGTGGGGCAAGACGACCCAGCTCGGCACCGGGCTCGGCTACGCCATGGGCGCCAAGCTCGCCCAGCCCGACAAGCTCTGCGTCAACCTCTGGGGCGACGCCGCCATCGGCTTCACCGGCATGGACTTCGAGACCGCCGTCCGCGAGCGCATCCCGATCCTCTCCGTGCTGCTCAACAACTTCTCCATGGCCATCGAGCTCAAGGTGATGAAGGTCGCGACGGAGAAGTTCCGCTCGACCGACATCAGCGGGAACTACGCGGACATGGCGCGCGCCTTCGGCGGCCACGGGGAGCGCGTGACCGAGCCGGGCGAGATCGTGCCCGCCATCAAGCGGGCCATGGTGAAGACGCACGAGGGCGTCCCCTGCCTCCTCGAGTTCATCACCGAGAAGGCCGTGGACTTCTCCATGTTCCCGTGATACGCGGCCGCGCGGAGAGTAAACGCCACATGGCCACGAAAAATACCGCGCCCGGTGGGCGTTCCGCTTCGAGCGCCGGCTTCGCCGGCGCAACCGGTTCCTGGGGGGAGGTTCGGAAGGGGGGCGAAGCCCCCCTCCGAGCTAAAGGCCGTGGACTTCTCCATGTTCCCGTGATGCGCGTCGCGAGTAAAATCTAAGAAGGAGAGCACACCATGCGCGGCGTTGTCTTCCTTGGTGAGCGGAAGCTGGAGCTTCGCGAGTTCACGGACCCGACGCCCGGTCCCGGCGAGATCGTCATCGCCATCAAGGCCTCCGGCATGTGCGGGAGCGACCTGCACCCCTACCGCGCCGCCGGCAATGCGGCCAAGGCCCTCGGCCTCGGCGGCAGCGGCGGGCCCGTCATCGGCGGCCACGAGCCCTGCGGCGTCGTCGCCGCCGTGGGGCCGGGGGTGAGCGAGACGGAGGCGAGGGTCGGTCAGCGCGCCATGATCCACCACTACTGGGGCTGCGGGCAGTGCAAGCACTGCCGCGTGGGCTGGTCGCAGCTCTGCCGCAAGGGCATCGTCGTCTACGGCATGACCGGCCACGGCGCCCACGCGCCGTTCATGAAGGTGCCGGCGCGCACGCTCGTGCCGCTGCCCGACGAGCTCTCCTTCGAGGAGGGCGCGGCCATCTCGTGCGGCACCGGCACCGCGTATGGCGCCTTGAAGCGGCTCGACGTCTCGGGGCGCGACACGCTCGCGGTCTTCGGCCAGGGGCCCGTCGGGCTCAGCGCGACGCAGCTCGGCACCGCCATGGGCGCGCGCGTCGTCGCGGTGGACATCGGCGCCGAGCGGCGCCGGCTCGCCAAGGAGTTCGGCGCCGAGACGGTCATCGATCCGCGCGAGGTGGATCCGGTGGCGGCGCTGCGCGAGCTGACCCACGGCGAGGGCGTGGAGGCGGCGCTCGACTGCACCGGCAACCCGGAGGCGCGCGTGGCCGCCGTGCGGAGCGCCGGCACGTGGGGCCGCGTCTGCTTCGTGGGCGAGGGCAACACGACGACCTTCGACGTCAGCCAGGACCTGATCCGCAAGCAGCTCACGATCCTGGCCTCGTGGACCTTCAGCGCCGTCGGCCAGGAGGAGTGCGCGCGCTTCATCGCCGACCGCCGCATCCCGCTGCAGAAGCTCCTGACCCACCGCTTCAAGCTGGAGGAGGCGGCGGCGGCCTACGAGCTCTTCGACACGCAGACGACGGGCAAGGGCGTCTTCCTCTTCTAGAGGGTTCCCATGAGCAGCGATCGCCTGACGATGCCGATCGGCGAGGTCATGTTCACCCAGCGATCGGTCCGGAAGTTCCGGCCGGACCCGATCCCGGCGGAGGATGTCCGTCTCATCCTCGAGGCGGCCGTGAAGGCGCCGAACGGCGCCAACCGCCAGATCGGACGCTTCCTCGTGGTCGACGACCGCGAGAAGATCCGCGAGTTCGCCCGGCTCTACCACGAGGCCTGGTGGGCCAAGCGCCGGGACGAGCGGGGCTGGACGAGGCCGGAGGACATCCCGCCCGAGGAGAAGAGTTACCGCGCCGCCATGGCGCTCGCGGATGAGATCAAGGACGTGCCGTGCATCGTCTTCGCCTTCACGGTGGGGCCGGGCGGGGCCAGCTCGGTGATTCCCGCCTGCCAGAACCTGATGCTCGCCGCTCACGCGCTCGGCATCGGGTCCATCCCCACGACGCTGCACGCCCAGGTGATGGATCGCTTTCACGCCATGTTCGGCATCCCGAAGGAGATGACCTTCCACTTCTGCATCCCGCTCGGCTATCCGGCCGTCAAGTACGGCCCGAGCCGGCGCCGGCCGGTCTCGGAGACCACCTCCTGGAACCGCTGGGCCGGCCCGGTCCCGTGGTCATGACGGGCCCGCCACATCACACCTGATGGAGGTCGAGGACAACGGCCTGCGCATCACGAGTCAGATGACCATGGAGGTGGAAGGCAGCGAACGCCCCGCCATGGTCGCGGAGACCATCTCCGTCGTCTACGGGTAGCGCGGCGCCCGGCGGAGCGGGTCATCCATCGAGCATCTCGCGAACCTTGCCGATCAGGCTCATCACCGTGAAGGGCTTCTCGAGAAGGGCGGCGCCGGTGCCGAGCACGCCCGGGTGCCCCAATGCGTCGGCGCTGTACCCGGACATGTAGAGCACCTTCACGCCGGGGCGGGTCACCCACAGCCGGTCGGCCAGGGCCGGTCCGCTCATCCCCGGCATCGCGACATCGGTGAGCATCAGATGAATCGGCTCCGAACTGCGCGCGACGAGCGACAGCGCCTCCTCCGGGTCACCGACGTCGATCACCTGGTAGCCATGGAGCTGGAGGATGTCCCGCAGGAGCAGGCGTACGCCCTCCTCTTCCTCGACGAGGAGGACGGTCTCGGTTCCCGGCAGTCCTTCCGGCCTCCCGGAGGACATCCCGACCGCGGGCGCGCCCGACTCGCCGGCGGCAGGTAGATAGATCGTGTAGGACGTGCCGCGGTCCGGGCCGCTCTCGACCGCGATGTAGCCCCCGTGCTGCTTGGTGATGCCGTAGACCGCCGCGAGGGCGAGCTTGCCGCCCCGGATCCCGGGCTCGGCGGCGAAGAACGGCTCGAAGATGTGGCTCCGCGCGGCCTCGTCCATGCCCGGGCCGGTGTCGCGGACAGTGAGCCGTACGTGGGGCCCCGGGCGGGACCCCGGATGGGACTGGACGAACGCCTCGTCCAGGTCGACGTTCGCCGTCTCCAGGACGAGGCGCCCGCCCCCGGGCATCGCGGCGCGGGCATTCTCGACGAGGTGGAGAATGACACGCTGGAGCTGGCCGGGATCCACGCTGGTCGGCCGGAGCGTCTCCTCCAGGCGCAGGGACACCTCGATACGCTCGCCGGCGACCGTCGAGAGCGACAGCCCCGTCACGAGCTGGTTGAGGTCGACCAGCCAGGGCTGCAGCGGCTGCTTGCGGGCGAACGCCAGGAGCTGCTGAACGAGCGCGGCCGCGCGCTGCGCGGCGTGCTGGATGGAGTCGACGTCGCGGCGCGCCGGCGCATCCGTCTGGAACCGCTCGAAGAGCGCATAGCTCCGACCGACGATCACGGACAGGAGGTTGTCGAACTCCTGGGCGATCCCACCCGCCAGCACGCCGAGCGACTCGATACGGCGCGCCCCCCCCAGCTCCTTCTCGATCTCCGCCCGGCGCCGCATCTCGGCCTGGAGCTGCTCGTTACTCTGCTGGAGCTCGGCCGTCCGCTCGGCCACCAGAACGGCCAGCGCGTCGCGCGCGTGCTCGAGCACCTCGCGAGCTCGGCGCAGCTCGGTGATGTCGAGGCACGATCCGATGAGCCCCGCGAAGGCCCCATCGGCCTCGATCCGTGGCACTCCGGTGCCGAGCACCCAGCGGTCCTCGCCGTCGGCGCGACGAAGACGGCACTCCACCTGGAACGGGGTGTGGGCCGCGACGGCCTCCCGGCACGCCTCGAGGAAGCGGGGGCGGTCGTCGGGGTGAATGCTCTCGATCCAGCCCTCGCCCAGTTGCGCCTCCAGCGCCCGCCCGGTGAAGTCGAGCCATGGGCGGTTGAGGAACGCGCAACGGCCGGTCGGATCGGTCATCCAGATCAGAACCGGGGCCGTGTCGGCGAGCAGCCGGAACCGCCGCTCGCTCTCCTTGAGGGAGTGCTCGGCGCGGACGCGCTCGGTGACATCCTGAGCGTGGCCGAGCACGCGGGGCGGCTTCCCGCGCTCCTCGTAGCGGACGTTCCGGTACATCCAGATCCGCTCCGTCCCATCCTTCGCGACGAGGCGCATGAGCCCGCTGTCCACGGCGTTGGTGCGGATCCGCTCGAGGTAGGCGTCGACCTGGTTCTCGACCGACGGTGACAGGAAGCGCCGCAGGTTCAAGCCGACGCCATCCTCGGGGCGAAACCCCAGACTCCGGGCGGCGGCGGGGTTGAGGAAGAGCAGGTTGCCGTCGAGATCGTGGATGCACATCAGGCCCAGGCTGTGTTCCACGAGGCGGCGGAAGACATCGGCGCCCTCGCTGGGCCGATCTCGCTCCTCCAACTCGGCGACGCGCCGCCGCAGGAGGTACAGTTCCTCGAGGAGATGGTCCGGAGGCTCAGGCTCGGTGCCCATGGTCACGGGGTCTGCAAGAACTCTGCCCGCGGCACTCGCACCAGAGACCGGGGCTCGGCGCCAGGGCAAGCGCGGTCAAAGCCGCCGGAGGGTGGCGCCATGACCCGAGGAATCCCGGGGGCACAGGACCTTCTCAAGAACCTTTCCAGGCACTTACCCTCATCGCTCGAGAGCCTGTACACCGAGGTTTACCGTCGGGGATCGGCGGGCAGTGACCCCGGATTGGCCCTGGAATCAGGGGCGGCGAATGCGGTCCGCCGTGCTCGGACACCGGCGCGGCGAACACAGTGATCGGGTGGAAACAGTCCATGCGTGACGACATCGAGTAGCCCTTCGGACCCGCGGGTCGGCCGCTCGAGGATCGTTGCCCGCGACACGGCCCCCATCCTTACCTACCCCGGTACCCGCGCGGTGAACACCGTGATCGGGTAGACGCAGTAGTAGTCGGCGCTCCGCAGGATGTTCCCGGGTGACGCCGGATCGCAGAGCGCGCTGCGCTGGGCCCAGTCCTCGGGCGTCAGGAGCGTGCGCAGGCGCTCCCCCCAGTTGCGGTCGAACACGGTCTTCTGGATGTAGTCGCGGTCGGCGGCGGTCAGGGGCGTGCGCCGTTGGAGGAGATAGGTCTTGACGCCGACGCCGTCGAGACCCGCGGCGCACAGGGAGGCGAGGGTGGTCTGGCGGCGCTCCAGGAACGACCGCCCCCCGCCCTCCTCGCGCGTGCGCTCGATCTCGGCCAGCTGGATCCGGCGCTCGATCTCCGGGTGGCCGGGCAGGAACATGGCGGAGAGCACCTGGGACTCCTTGATGATGATCCGCCCGCCCGGACGCACGACCCGGCGGAACTCGGAGAGCGCGGTCCCCGTCTCCACGATGTGGTGGAGCACGTCGCCGCACCACAGCCAGTCGAGGCTGCCCGCCGCCATGTCGAGCGCGGTCCCGTCTCCCTGGCGCAGCTCGAGGCGGCCGGAGTCGACGCGCCCACCCACGAGCTCGAGCGCGGCCTGGATGCGCTCGGCGGTGGGCTCGATCCCGACCACGCGGCCCCCGGGCCCGACGGCCTCGGCCAGCCACAGCGTGTAGAGCCCGACACCGCAGCCCACGTCCAGCCCTCGCGAGCCACCGGGCAGCTCGAGATCGGCGATGAGGGCGCGCGCCTCGGGCTCCTGGAAGCGGTTCATCCGCTCCAGGGACCTGGTGAAGGGCTCCGCCTCCGCGCCGCTCGCGTGCTTCGTGTGCTCGGTATGGCTCATCGGAGCTGGGTCTCCGCCTCGGCCCGGCGTTCGAGCAGCCCGGGGGCCCGGCCGTCGGCGGCCAAATAGCGCCCCACGATTCTGAGCGACTGCACCCGGTTGGCGTAGCGGCTGCGGGTCCTGTCGTCGTGTGCGCCCCCGGACGTCCGGGCTCCGTCACCCACTCGCCCGAACGCAGCTCTTCGAGCTGCGGACGGGACTCGGGGGTCCCACTGCGCCCGG
>WNGB01003820.1_pt1 | contig 23444 bp, 23 predicted proteins | sample 5400681 | NCBI WGS metagenome assembly WNGB01 (sample SAMN13153367, study PRJNA577476) | soil metagenome | isolation source: 115 cm soil or saprolite under grassland replicate 2 | place: USA:California | collected 2016-06-15
TCGGATGCACGAAGTAGCCATCGGAATCGTCGCACTCGCCGCCGAACAGGATCTTGACCTTCGGGTCGCGTTTCGCCTGCTCGATGTACTGTTTGATCTTGTCGAACGCCTTCCGGTCGATCACGGCGCCCATGAAGTTCCGGAAGTCGGCCGGGTCCCCCACCTTCGCTTCGGCGAGCAGGCCCAGCACGCGTTCGCGCAGTTTGGGCCAGAGCGATTCGGGCACATACGCCCGCGAGGCGGCGCTGCACTTCTGGCCCTGGTACTCGAAGGCGCCGCGCACGATGCCGGTCGCGAGGGCATCGACGTCGGCGCTCGCGTGGGCGAGGATGAAGTCCTTGCCACCCGTCTCGCCGACGAGCCGCGGGTAGTCGGCGTATCCGGTGAGGTTGTCGGCGACCTGCTTCCACAGCGTCTGGAAAACCTCCGTGGACCCGGTGAAGTGAATGCCGCCCAGATGGCGGTCGGCCAGAAGCCGTTCGCTGATCACGGCGGCGGGACCAGGCACGAAGTTGATGACGCCGGGGGGCAGCCCCGCTTCCTGCAACAGCCGGAAGACGAGGTAATTCGAGTAGGACGCCGTCGCGGCGGGTTTCCAGACGACCGTGCACCCCATCATCGCGGGCGACGTCGGCAGGTTGCCGCCGATCGCCGTGAAGTTGAAGGGTGTGATGGCGTAGACGAATCCTTCGAGCCCGCGGTAGTCCATCGCATTCCACATCCCGCTCCCCGCGGGCGACAGCGGCTGCTCGGCGTGGATCCGTTCGGCGTAATGGATGTTGAAGCGCCAGAAGTCGATCAGCTCACACGCCGCATCGATCTCCGCCTGGAACGCCGTCTTGCTCTGGCCGAGCATCGTGGCGGCGTTGAGCATAGCGCGCCAGCGCGTCGCGAGCAGGTCGGCTGCCTTGAGGAAGACGGCGGCGCGATCGGCCAGGCTCCAGCTCGACCAGTCGCGCCTCGCATCGCGGGCGGCTGTGACGGCGGCGGTGACTTCCTCCGGCCCGGCCTGATGCACCTTCGCGAGCACGTGCCGGTGGCAGTGCGGCATCACCGCATCGACGGTCTTGCCGGTGCGGATCTCCTTGCCGCCAATGACGACCGGGATCTCGATCTGCCGGCCGCTGAAGTCTTTGAGCGCCTGCTTGAGCTCGGTACGCTCGCGTGAGCCGGGAGCATAGGCGACGACGGGTTCGTTGACCGGGGTAGGGATTTTGGCTGTGTTCATGCCGGGAAATGTAACCGGGGAACCTCAAGGTGTTGTGGAGATGAAATGACTATCGATCCTCGAACCAGAATCGGCCACGTCCACCTGACGGTGAGCGACCTGGATCGCGCGCTGCAGTTCTACCGAGACGTCCTGGACTTTGCAGTCACCGCCCGCTATGGCCGGGACGCGGTCTTTGTCTCGGCCGGCGGCTACCATCATCACATCGGCCTGAACACCTGGGCCGGCCGCGGCGCGCCGCGCCCGGCCGAGGGAACGACGGGCCTCTACCATTTCGCGATACTCTATCCCGACCGCGCCGCCCTTGCCGCCGCCGTGCGACGGGTGCTCGAGCATGGCGTTCCTCTCGAAGGCGCATCGGATCATGGCGTGAGTGAAGCGATCTATCTGCGCGATCCCGACGGCAACGGCATCGAGCTGTATCGCGACCGGCCTGAAAGCGAATGGCCGCGCGGACCGGACGGCGACATCCGGATGCACACGCGGCCCCTCGATCTGCAGGCGCTGCTCGCCTAAGAGCGGCGGTCCCCTTCCCGCTGCGGCGGCAGCGGCAGCGCGATGGTGAGTGTGGTCGCATCCCCGGACTCGACTTTCACCGTCCCGCTGAACGCACTCTCCGCCACGCCGCGCACCTTGGAGAGATCGGCGAGCGCCCGGCCGCCGCGAACCACCAGCTCGAGATCCCTGCCTCTCTGTTCCAGCTCCACGCGTACCGGTGTCGACGGCCCCGTGGTCGTATCGGTGGCACTCCGCACGACGCTCACGAGCATGTCGAAGAGCGCATTCGAATCGCCCTTGAGGTACACCGTCTCGAGGTCGGTCGCGAAGTCGAGATCGACGCCGCGGTCGCGGAGCAGGCGCCGCTCGAGCGTCAGGCAGGAGCGCACGACGCGCACCGCGTCGAAGCGGCCCGCTCCCCCGCCCCCCCGAGCGGTGAGCATGCCCGCCCGCGCGCTCTCCCGCATGGCGTGCAGCATCTCAGACGCGCGATCGAGGTCTTCGAGCACCTGGCCGAGATCGTCCAGCAAGGCGAGGCGGCGATCGGCGGCGAGGTCCACCCAGCGTCCGATCGACTCCATGGAGAGCTGCAATCCAGCGCGCGCGGCGGTCAACGGATTGGCGGCCTGGTGCATCAGCATTCCAGAGGCGGCCGCAGGCTCTTGTGATGACGGCGCGGGAGTCGCGATCAGACCGAGCGCGAGGCCGGCCAGCTCGAGCGCGAGGCGCTCGCGACTGCGCCGCTCGCGCCCGCCCGGTGGCGGCGCGGGCGGACGGGACCGCACGGGCGCGATGACCCAGGCTTCAGCCGTCGCACCGGGCGCTGTGACCCACCGAGAGCCGACGGGAACCGGGATGCTCCAGCGGTGCAGGATCGCGTCGAGATCGAAGCCGGGAGGCCGCGCACCGACGTCGGGGCCGCTGCTCGCGCGAGGGACGGCTTGGTGAGGGCCGATGACCTCCCACAGGACGACCGGACGCCCCACGACAGCGCTTGCCTGGCGCAGTACTTCGCCTTCGTCCCCGCGAAACACGACTGCACTCAACTTGTCCTCCATCGGCATCCCGATGCGAATCAGGGTGTCGGGTGGGGGGCGCAGTCTAGAAATTGCGCCCCCTTGCAGCGCCGTCAAGCGGAGACTAGCGTCTGGCGCATGACGACACCACCGCCCGGTTTCCCCTCGCGCCCCTCCGTCGGCCGGTCATCCTTCGCCGTCGCCATGAAGGATTACACGTTCATCCGGCCGGGCATCGCGGTCACGATCAGCGCGGTGACGCTCGCCCTCGCCCTGGTCATTGGGCTGTGGCTGATATTCTCGCTCCGCGAGGCCGCCGCGACGGTGGCCCAGGGCGCCCACAACTCCGAGACCCTCCACCGTTACAACGCGGGGCTCGAGGTCTGGCGCGAAATGGCGACGAGCACCGACCCGGGGTACCGCCGGGGCGAGGCGGTCGCACAGCGCGACACCCTGGGGCGGCAGCTCCGGGTCGAGCTGGCGGAGCTCGGCAACTCCATGCCGGACGACCAGGATCGCGAGCGGGTCCAGACCGTCCTGGGCGGCCTCACGAGCACCGGCACGGGCGCCGGTACCGACGCCCGGCAGGCCATGATCGTGCTGCTCGCCAAGCAGGATTCGGCGATGTTTCAGGCGGCGCAGACCTCACAAAAGGCAGTGCTGCTGTCGGCCGTGCTCCTGGCCCTCACGATCATCGCCGCCGGCATGCTGATCGTCCCGATGGCCTGGTTGTACGTGCGCTACAAACGGGGCGCGGCGATCGAGGTGAAGGTGTAGATGGCCAAGGCCACGGCGCGCCGGCCGCCTCCCACGACCATCGAGAGCTCGCGCGACCGCGAGCGGCTACGCACCGTCGTCTTCCCCGAGCACTCGGACCTCGCCGCCGCCGTCGCCGAACGGATCATCGAAGTCATTCAGCGCGAGACCCGCGCCAAAGGTCGGGTGGTGCTGGGTCTCGCCACCGGCAGCACCCCCCTGGGCGTATATGAAGAGCTGATCCGCCGCCACCAGGCGGGCGACGTCGATTTCTCGCGCGTCATCACGTTCAATCTGGACGAGTACTACCCGATGACGCCCGACAGCCCCCACAGCTACCACCGGTACATGTGGGAGAACTTCTTCGCACACGTCAACATCGCGAAGGAGAACGTGCACATCCCCGACGGCACGACGCCGCGCGAGCGCGTGGCGGAGGCGTGCGCCGCGTATGAAGAGGCGATTCGGGAGACCGGCGGGATCGACTTCCAGCTGCTCGGCATCGGCAAGACGGGACACGTCGGATTCAACGAGCCGGGCTCCGACGCCACCTCACGAACCCGCATCGTCACGCTCGACACGCTGACCCGGAAGGACGCGGCCGCCGACTTCTTCGGCGTGGAGAATGTGCCGCGGGAAGCGCTCACGATGGGCGTCGCTACGATTCTCGATGCCAAGGAGATCGCGTTGCTCGCGACCGGCGAGCACAAGGCGGCGATCGTGGTGCGCGCGGTCGAAGGCGAAATCTCGCCCGACGTGGCCGCGACGTTCCTGCAGCGCCACCAGAGTGTCACCTGCTATCTCGACCTGCCCGCCGCCGCCGAGCTGACGCGGATCAGGACGCCGTGGATCCTCGAAGGCATCGAGTGGACGCCGGCGATGGTCGAGCGGTCGGTCGTGTGGCTCGCGGAACGGGCGAGTAAGGCCGTGCTCAAGCTGTCGGCGCGCGACTACGCCGAGAATCAGCTCAGCCCGCTGCTCGCGCGCGCCGGCTCGGCCGGTCCCATCAACGGCCAGGTCTTCAATCGGCTGCGCGACAAGATTCGGGGACGTGCCAAACTGCCCGCGCACGAGCGCGTGCTCGTGTTCTCGCCCCATCCCGATGACGACGTCATTTCCATGGGCGGCATTCTCCGCAAGCTGTGGGAAAACGAGAACGCGATCGTCGTCGCGTACATGACGAGCGGCAACATTGCGGTGTTCGATCACGACGTGACTCGGCACCTCGACTTCGTGGAGCGCGCCGCCGTCTCGCTCGGCCTCGACACGGCCGCCGTGCAGCGCGCCCGCAACACGGTCAATGCCGGCATGGAGGAGAAGACCCCCGGGGACGTCGACATCCCGGTCGTGCAGAATCTCAAGAAGTTCATTCGCGAATCGGAAGCGATTGCCGCGCTGGCGGCGGTCGGGATTCCGGCGAGCGCCGCGCGCTTTCTCGACCTGCCGTTCTATCGGACCGGCGAGGTGCGCAAGCGGCCGCTCAGTGACGACGACATCGCCATCGTACAGCGGTTGATCGACGAGGTGCGGCCCGATCTCGTGTTCGTGGCCGGCGACCTCTCGGATCCGCACGGCACGCACCGCACCTGCAAAGCCGCCGTCGAGCAGGCGCTCGAGCGCTACCAGGGAGAACGGCCGGAGGTGTGGCTGTATCGCGGCGCCTGGCAGGAATGGTCGCTCACCGAAGCGGATGTCCTGGTGCCGCTGTCGCAGGACGAGCTGAACGCGAAGATCCTCGCCATCTTCCGCCATCAGTCGCAGAAGGACACCGCCCCCTTCCCGGGCTACGACGAACGGGAGTTCTGGCAGCGGGTGGAGGCCCGGAATCTGGAGACGGCCGCCCGCGCGGATCGGCTGGGGCTGCCCGAGTACTACGCGATGGAAGCCTATGTAATTCAAGGCGCTTAGCCGCTGAGCGTTGCACGTCCCACCGCCCGTTCATTATGTTGGCGCGCATTCCCCCTTACCAGGAGGAGGCCCAACCGATGAGCGCTTCAACCACGAAGGCATTGAGTCTGGCGATCGTTGCGGCCGTCTGGGCCGCCATTTCGCACCTGCTAAAGGTGAACCTGCAATTGTGGCCCGTGATCGTCGGCCTCGGCTGCTTCGTGGGCGCCGGCGGCGGTGTCATGGGGTTGCAGAAGTCGATCCTGGGGACGGTCTCGGGCGTCGTCTGGGCGGCGTTGTACATCGCCGTCTCGGGCGCGCTCGGCCGCCAGGAGATCGTGGACGCGCTCATACTCGGCGCCGCGGTGTTCGGTATCGTGTACCAGGCACGCTTCCCGTTGCTCTCTTACACGACGGGAGCGATTGTCGGCGCAGCGACGTACATCGCCATGGGTTTCCGGGTATTCGCGATGACCGGCGCGATCCGGGTCGTCATCGCGTTAGTCATCGGTTGTGTCCTGGGGATCGCGGCGGAACGTGTTGCGGAGATGCTTGGCCGGATGCGCGTTGTCCCGGCGATGTCGAATCGGTAGACGCGTCACGCCAGCGACGCAGTAACATGTAGGGGCGCAGCATGCTGCGCCCCTACATGTTTTCCGCGCGCCCCTACTTGTTCTGCCGGCCAATTCGCCCCCACAAAAAACCAAACCCGGAGCGGGTTTCGCTCCGGGCTGGCGAGGTCGGGACAAGTGGCCGTCGACACTTGCGCCACGACCTACTTCCCTCTTGGTCCAGAATGTAGGCGGATCGTGCTTGGAGAAGGTCGCCGCGGCGTGTGCCCTGTGTCAGGGAACCGTCCAGTCGACTTTGCCGACTGTTGCCCGTTCAGCGTCCAAGAGGGATTCTTCAATCCATGACTCGTTTCCGGGTGCGACGCGGCGCGGTGGTTGCCGTGTTGCTGGTGCTCGCGTTCGCCGTGGCGGCCGCGCTGGCGGTCCAGGCGTATGGGACGGCGCGGTATCATCGCGCGCAGGCGGACCGGGTGCTGCGCGACTACGCGGCCCTCGCCGCGGCCCGTGTTGCGCTGCGCAGCGCCACCGAGATCAACTACGCCGTCGTCCCCCCCTTGAAGGCGCTGAAACACGCGCATGAGATGGCGCCACACAAAGCACCCCCCGATCCCAAAGATCTGCATTTCGACACGATGGAGCACGATTTCTCGATCGCGCCCTATATCCGCTTCACGTTCCAGATGGATCTGAAGAGCAGGCAGCTGAAGACATCGGGGGAGGCGCTCCCGCCTGCGGTCCGCCGGTGGCTGATCGACACCTTGCCCGTACACACGCGCACGGTTTACGACACGTCGTGGCACATGGGCACCGTCCTGGGCCGGCCCGGTGGCGACCGCCGCTATGTCGCGTATACGGTGCTGCGCGATTCTGACGGCATGCTGCGCACCGCGCTCGGCTTCGAAGTGAAGCCCATGGTGCTGACGCCGCTCGTGGTCCAGGCCACCGAAAAGTTCGAACTGCTGCCCAAGCCCCTCACCGGCGGCGTGCAGTACGACTCAATGGGATCGATCATCATCACCGACCGCTTCGGCGTCGAGATCTATCGGTCCGCGGTGCAGTACACGTCGCCGTTCACGGCGCGTGATACGATCGGCACCGACATGGGTGACCTCTTCGCGCAGGCCACGCTCCGCGGAGCCGTCGCCGATAAGCTGATCATCGGCGGCCTGCCCAAGTCGCGCCTGCCGCTGATTTTTGGCCTACTCGGACTGACCGCCGTTCTGATCGGGACTGCGCTGTTTCAGCTGCGGCGCGAATCGCAGCTCACCCGCCTGCGCACCGACTTCATCTCCGGCGTCTCACACGAGCTGCGGACGCCGCTCGCGCAGATACGGATGTTTTCCGAGACGCTGACGTTGGGGCGCGTGCGCTCCGACGAAGAGCGCCGCCGCTCGCTGGCGATCATCGACCAGGAAGCTCGGCGCCTGACCCATCTCGTGGAGAACCTGCTGCACTTCTCGCGGTCGGAGCGGCAGACGACGCACATCACGCCCGAGCCCACCGCGCTCGCGCCGCTGGTCCAGGAAGTGATCGACGGCTTTGCACCGCTGGCGGCGGCGCGCGGCGCCACGCTCGCCGCGACCGTGCCCGAGGACCTCGTCGTTCCGGCGGACCCCGGCGCGGTGCGGCAGATGCTGCTCAACCTGCTCGACAACGCGGTGAAGTACGGCCCCGCGGGTCAGGAAGTGCGCATCGGCGCGACGCGCGACGACGGCCACGCCCGGCTGTGGGTGGCCGACGGCGGGCCGGGCATTCCCCGCGCCGACCGCGAGCGCGTGTGGGACCGGTTCTGGCGGCTGGAGCGGGACCGCGGCTCGTCGATCGCGGGCAGCGGCATCGGGCTCGCGGTCGTGCGCGAGCTGGCGATCCTGCACCACGGCCGCGCCTGGATCGATGATACCGGCCCCGACGCGCATGGAACGCGCGTCGTGATCGAGCTGCCCGCATGATCGCATCGACCATCGGACCCAAGCGCATCCTCGTGATCGAGGACAACCCCGATCTCGCGTACGGGTTGCGGAACAATCTCGAGATCGAGGGCTACGAGGTCGAAGTCGCCAAGGACGGTTCGAGAGGTCTCTCGCGCGCGCGCTCCGCGAATCCCGATCTCATCGTGCTCGACCTGATGCTGCCGGGAATGGACGGCTTCCGCGTGCTGCGCGCGCTGCGCGAAGACGGCCACGGCATGCCGGTGCTCATCCTCACCGCCCGCGGCGAAGAGGCCGACAAGGTTCGCGGTCTCCGCCTGGGCGCGGACGACTACGTGACGAAGCCGTTCGGCGTGCTCGAGCTGCTGGCGCGCATCGAGGCGCTGCTGCGGCGCGTCGTGGCGCCGAAAAAGAACGGTGGACCGCCGGCGCCGCCCTTCGACACGTTCGGCGAGATCGAGGTGCTCACGCCGTCCCGGACGGTGTTGCGCGACGGCGCGCCCGTCGCCCTGACGCCCAAGGAATACGACCTGCTGCTCGCGCTGATCGCGCGCGACGGCGCCTGCATCACGCGCTCGGAGCTGCTGACGGAAGTCTGGGGTTACAGCGCCGAAGTGATGAGTCGCACCGTGGACACCCACGTCGCCGAGCTGCGCCGCAAGCTCGAGCGCGATCCCGCCAACCCGAAACACATTCTCACGGTTCGGAAAACAGGCTACCGCCTCGCGAGGTGATATGAGCCATGTATTCGTCGTCTTGCTCGGCCTGCTGACGGGCAGCCCGCAGCGTCCGATCACGACTCCGCAGGAGCTGCTGACCGCGATGCGGGCGCGCTACGACGGCAAGTGGTACCGCACGCTGACGTTCCTCCAGAACAACACCGAGCACCATCCCGACGGAACGATCGAGCATTCGAAGTGGCGTGAGTGGCTGCAGGCGCCCGGCAAGCTGCGTATCGAATTCCAGCCGCCCGATTCGGGCAACGGCGTGCTGTTCGCGAACGACTCGATCTTTCCGTTCCGGCACGACTCGCTGCTTGGGTCGCGCTCGTTCGTCCATCCGTTGCTGGTCCTCGGCTTCGACGTCTACATGCAGCCGGTCGAGCGCACGATGGCGCAGCTGCGGCAAGCGCCGAGGGTGTTCGATCTGTCGGTGCTGAGCGAGGGGACGTGGGAGGGGCGGCCGGTCTGGATCGTGGGCACAAAACGTCAGTTCTGGGTGGATAAAGAGCGGCTCGTCTTCGTGCGCCTGCTCGAACCCACTCCGCGCGACACGACGAAAACGGCAGACACGCGCTTCAACAAGTACGCGCCGGCTCCGGCCGGCAGTGGCTGGGTCTCGGCGGAGGTCGAGTTCCTGGTCGACGGCCAGCCGCAGTTCCTCGAGCAGTACAGCGAAATCCGGACGAACGTGGCGCTGCCGGCCGCGCTGTGGGACGCCCGGCAGTGGAAGGCGGCCCGCACCACGCGGTGAGCGCCAGCAAGGCTGACGTACTCAGACGGCTCCACGTCGAGGGGCCGATGCTGGTCCTGCCAAACGCGTGGGACGCCGGCAGTGCCCGCATCTTCGTCGAAGCGGGCTTCCCCGCCCTCGCGACGACCAGCGCGGGAATCGCATTCAGTCTCGGGTTTCCGGACGGCGAGCGCATCAGTCGCGACGAAATGCTCGCGGCCGTCGCTCGCATCACGCGCCGGATCTCGGTTCCCATCACCGCCGACATGGAAGCAGGCTACGGGCAGACGCCCGACGCCGTCGCCGAGACGGTGCGCCGCGTGATCGATGCCGGTGCAGTGGGGATGAATCTCGAAGACCGGATGGAAGAGAAACACCTGATCGACTTCCCGCGGGCGGTCGAGCGGGTGCGGGCGGCGCGTCAGGCCGCCGATGCGGCCGGCGTTCGTCTGGTACTCAACGCCCGAACCGACGCATTCGAAGCCCCGGAGATTCCCCGCGACAAGCGCCTCGCTGAAGCGGTGCGGCGCGGGAACGCGTTTCGTGAAGCGGGGGCCGATTCGGTGTTCGTCCCGTTCGTCGGCGACCGGGATACGATCGAACAGCTCGTCCAGCAGATCCGGGCGCCGCTCAACATCCTCGGCACGCCCAACGCCCCGACGCTCAAGGAGATGGCCGGGCTGGGTGTGCGGCGCGTGACGTTCGGCTCGGCGCCGATGCGCGCGACGCTGGGCCTGGTGCGCCGGATGGCACGGGAGTGGCGGGAGAAAGGAACGTACGGGACACTGGAGGCGTACGGGATTCCGTTCGCCGAACTGCAAGAGGTTTTCGGTAATCGGTAATCGGTAGTCAGATCATATGAGTGAATCAAACCGAAGACTGATGACCGATAACTGACGACCTTAGTTCAGCTCCACATGCAGGTGATCGGCGGTGCCGACATGCCGCCGCGTGTCGAATCCCATCAGCCAGAAGTAGAACTGCACGCCGCGGTTCTTGATGACGCCGCGACCGGTGGTCCGCAGGTCGACCGCATGAATCCAGCCATCCTTCTGCTTGTAATGGCGAGTGCGACTGTTGGTCGGTAGTCCCATCTTGCCGTAGTCCTCCGGCGCGCGACCGGTATCGGTGATCAGGATGTCGCGGTCGGCAAGAATCGCCGTCGACAGCGCGAGCCGTAGCAACGGATGGACGGACCGGTAGTAGGCCCGCACCGGCGCCGACTTGGCGTTCACGCTCGCGACATAGAGTAAGGAATAGCCGCAGTAGAAAACGACCAGCGGGAGCGCCACCCACTTCGCGACGGGCACGGCCAGCGCTCTGGCGCCGCGAACGCCGCGCCGCATGAGCTTCCGGGCAATCCTGACGGCGTAGGCGGTGATCACCCCGCCGGTCAGGATGGCTGCGGTGAGGACCGACAGCCAGACCGGTGTGCCGCCGTGCTCATAGAAGAACACCGAGCCACGGACCAACACCGCAAACGGCAGGGCAATGATCAGGGCGACCTTGACACCTGCGCCCAGGATTGCACCGGCGAGCGCGCGCCACTCGGCGGCGTTGGCGGGCGCGGCTTTCTTCAGCTTCTGCCGCCACTTCTTCCGCCATTCCTTCTGCGCTTCGCGTTTGAGTTTCGCGAGTCGAACCGCTACGGCGTCCATAAATGCAATCTACGGCTGGCGCCCGGTTTGAGCTTCACGCGTCATCGAATCGTCATGAAGGCGTGCCCCAGCGCTCATGCAGCTCTGTGCAAGGCGCCATGTGCGTGCCGTCTCTTTAACACTGTCCTTCCACCGGAGCATTGCCATGAGAATCCGTTTCATCACCGTCCTCACGGTGTTGGCGTTCGCCGCGTGCACCACGGAGCGAGCTGCCGCACCAGTCGCGGAAGCCGAGGGATACGCGACCTTCCAGCAAAGGGACCGGGCGTATCTCGCTGCGCGGAGCTCGACTCCCGCGGTAGATGAAGTCGCAATCGCTGAACGGGCGTTCCGGTCTCCACCGCTGCCCGCTGCGACGAACATGATCATCCGCACGGCCACAGCCTCGATTCAGGTCGACTCACTGGAGCCGGCCGTCGCCCTGGTGACGCAGCTCGCCGAACGGGTGGGCGGATACGTGGCCGGATCAGGAATCGCGACGGGGAAGGATCGTCTGCGCCAAGCGTTCATCGAAGTGAAGATTCCCGCCCAACGCTTCGACGACGTCGTTGCCGGGCTCACGCCCATCGGGAAGCTCGAGTCCGTCAACGTCAATAGCCAGGACGTCGGCGAGGAGTTCGTCGACGTCACCGCGCGAATGGACAACGCCAGGCGGCTCGAGCGGCGGCTGATCGACTTGCTCGCCACGCGCACCGGCAAGCTCAAGGACGTGTTGGACGTCGAGCGGGAGCTCGCCCGGGTGCGCGAGGAAATCGACCGCTACGAGGGACGGATCCGCTATCTCCAGGCCCACACCGCCATGAGCACGCTCAGCGTGACAGTGCACGAGCCGCTACCAGTCGTCGGCGAGGCCGGTCATAGCATCATGGGAGAAGCGTTCACCCAGGCGTGGCGGAACTTCGTGGTGCTCATGTCGCTGGCGGTGCAGTCGCTCGGCGTCATCCTCCCGCTGGGCCTCGTCGCGGGCGGCGCGTGGCTGGTGACGCGGCGGTGGCGGCTCGGTCGACAGCGGACCGCCTGAGGGGTGGGGGAGGGGGAGGGGGAGGGGGGAGCATAATCTGCGAGCGGTGTATCACAGCGCGTTCCGCATCCAGGAGGAATCATGGCTTCACGCACCGAGCGCTTCAAGACCGCAGCGGTCAAAGCAGCCAGGACGGCAAGGAAGTGGGCGGAGACTGCTGCGCGCGAGGCCGACCGGTTGCTGACGGAGGTGCAGAAGCGCGCCAAGACGGAGCAGCGGCAGCGGCGCATCAAGGCCGCGTTGCGTCGTACGGGAAAAGTTCTGAAGGCGGCCGGCCGCGCGGCGATCGTCGCCGGGATCGCGGCAGGCATTGCGTCGGCGCGGGCCAACCATGGCCGCACGCGCAGCAGGAAAGGGAAGCGTTAGTCGTCCGCACCTGCCAACTGCAGAATCTTTTTCCACTGGGGCGCCGTCACTGGACTCACTGACAGGCGCCCCTGTCTTACAATCGGCAAGTCCGCAAACGTCCGGTCCGACTTGATCTGCGCGAGCGTCACCGCCTGCGGCAGCCGGCGATGCGCCTTGAGGTCGATCACCACCAGCTTCGGATCCTTCTTCTTGGGGTCGGCATACGGCGCCGACACCACGGTCGCCCACCCGACGACGGCTTTTTCGTCCCCGGTGTGGTAGACCAACACCTGATCGCCGGGGTGCATCGCGCGCAGGTTTCGCAGTGCCACGGGGTTCTTCACCCCATCCCAAACGGCGGTCGCTTCGCGCGCGAGATCGTCGTAGCTGTAGGTCGTGGGCTCAGTTTTGACCAGCCAGTAGTTAGGCATCTTGGCCCCGCGGCGTGGCCCCGGGGCTCACTACCCGGGCTATCCACTTGTGAATTGTGTCAGCCAGTTCGTTCATGACATCGGCCTCGGTTTTACCCGTTCGTTTCGGGACTTTGAAGGAATGATCCCCCTCGTCTACGAGATGCAGCGTCGCGCGATCGCCCAACTTCCGCACGACCTCCCGCAACACATCGAGCTGCGCAAACTCGTCGCGCGTCCCTTGCAGAAACAACATCGGTACGTCAACAGACGTTAAATGCTCGGCGCGTGCGGTGCCCGGCCGCCCCGGCGGATGGAGTGGAAACCCGAAGAACACGAGGCCGCGCACGCCGGGCATCGGCTGGGACGCCTGTGCCTGCGACGTCATCCGCCCGCCGAACGATTTCCCGCCGGCGAAGATCGGCAACCCCGGCAGTTGGCGCGCGGCCTCCGCTACCGCTTGTCGGACTGCTTCCTCCGCTACCGCCGGCGGATCCGGGCGATTCTTCTTCGCCTGCATGTAGGGAAACTCATATCGGTGCGTCGCGATGCCGTGCTCCCCAAGAGCCCGCGCCGCCCGCTCCATGAAGGGATGATTCATTCCCGCGCCCGCGCCATGCGCGAACACGTACACACAGCGCGCGTCAGTCTTCGCCAAGGCGTTGGTTGAGGCGTTCGAGGACGCCGATGAGTTTGGGCTTCACCTCGAGGACTTTGACGACCGGATCGTGTCCCAGCTTCTGCATGCGCTTCAGCGCATTGACGATCGTGAAGTTGCGGTTGTGGAGCTTGCCGTTCACCTCGTCCCATTCGATCGGCATCGAGACCGGCGCACCCGGCGACGGCCGCACGCTGTAGGGCGCGACCATCAGCTGGCCGGCGCGGTTCTGGAAGGCATCGACGTAGACTTTGCCTTCCCGCTTGCTGATCGTGCGCGCCGTCGTCGCAATGTCGGGGTGTTGATCGGTCACGAGCCGTGCGAACAGGATCGCGAGCTGCAGGCACTGCGCATAGGTCAGCTGGCGGCCGAGCGGCAGCATGATGTGCAGGCCCGACTTCCCGGTCGTCTTGATGAACGCCGGCATTTCGACGTCTTCGCACAGTTTGCGCATCGTCTTGGCGAGTGTAATGACGTGCGCGAACGGTGCGCCTTTGGGATCGAGATCGATGAGGCACCAGTCTGGCTTCGTGAGATCCTCGATGCGGCTCATCCACATGTGCAGCGGAATCGTGCCGAGGTTCACCAGGTAGACCAGGGTCTCGACATCGGCACACACGAAGTACTGGATGTCGCGCTGCGTGTCCTCGCTCCAGATCGGAATCGTCTGAATCCACTCCGGCACGAACCCCGGCGCGTCTTTCTGATAGAACGACTTGCCGTTGATCCCGTCCGGATAACGAGTCAACACGACGGGCCGATCCTTGAGATACGGCAGCAACCACGGCGCCATCGAGCGGTAGTACTCGATCAAATCACCCTTCGTGTACTTCTCGTCGGGCCAGAAAACTTTGTCGAGATTGGAGAACGTGACACTGGGCCTCGGGGCTAGGGGCTGGGGCTTAGGGGGAGCCTCTTCCAATCCCGAGTCCCGAGCCCCGAGCCCCGGCATCACAACATCTTCCGGCTTTTTATCGTCGCGAAACCGGACAAACACCGATTGCCGGAGGAGTCCATCGCGCGTGAACTCCTTATACCGCACGTCGCACACGAGCCGCGGCTCGACCCAGGTGTGATCGGGACCTTTGGGCAGCGCGCCGTGCTCGGGCGGCTCGCACGGTGGGGTCTTGCGCACGAGACTGGCGAGCGTGGCGCTGATCTCGTCCAGCTGCGCGCCACTGAATCCCGATCCCGCCCGGCCACAGTACATGAGCTTGCCAGCTTGGTAGGCGCCGACGTGCAAGGAGCCGAAACCGCCGCGCGCTCCCTTGGGCTTCGAGAAGCCGACGACGACGAAGTCATCGATCCGATCGGCCCGAATCTTCAGCCAGTCACCGGAGCGGCCGTCGCGGTAGGGGCTGTCCGCCTTTTTGGCCATGATGCCTTCGAGTCCAAGCTTCACGACCTGCTCGTACAGTGCCTCGCCATCCTTCTCGAAATGCTCGGAGAAGCGGAGCGGCCCCGTCTGCGGCAGCACCTTCCGGAGAATCTCCTTCCGCTTGATGAGCGGCAGTTTCCGCATGTCGTAACCCTCGAACGCCAACAGATCGAACACGTACAGCGTCGCCGGCGATTCGATCGCGGCGCGTTTCGCCTCGCGCGCCCCCAGCTTGGCGCGCACCTGCAGCTTGTTGAAGCTCGGGTGACCGGACTCGTTCAGCACGACCAGCTCGCCGTCCAGGATCACGCCATCGAACGGAATCGCCTTCACCGCACGTGCGATTTCCGGAAATGATTCCGTGTAGTCGAGCCCTTTGCGCGAATACAGCATCGGCTCACCGTCCTGACACGCGGCGCGCATCCGGTACCCGTCGAGCTTCACCTCGAACAGCCACCCGTCCCTGGTGAACGGGTCGGCGCGCGTCTCCGCCAGCATGAGCTCGGTGTCTTCCACGCGCAGTGCGCGTTTGGGCGCGCCCAGCTTCGCCAGCTCCTTCTTGATCGGCTCGGCGCGCTGTTTGGCGTTGCGCAGCTCGTCGTTGGTCAGCCCTGAGAGCACCGACTCATTCGAGTACGGATCGGTCGACACGTACTCATCGCGCTCCTTGATGAGCAGCCATTCCTTCTCGGTCTTCTTGAGCTTGATCAACGTCCAGCGGCCGCGCAGCTTGTAGCCCCGGAGCTCGAACAGCAGCTTCCCTTTTTCGAATCCTTCGCGCACGTCCTCGAGCGGCACCCACACGCCGCGATCCCACACGACGACGGTTCCGGCGCCGTAATTCCCTTCCGGAATGATCCCCTCGAAGTCGCCGTACTCCATGGGGTGATCTTCGACTTTCACGGCGAGACGCTTGTCGGCGGGATTGGCGGACGGGCCCTTGGGCACCGCCCACGATTTGAGGACGCCATCCATCTCGAGCCGCAGGTCCCAATGCAAGCGGGTCGCGTCGTGCATATGAACAATGAACAGCCCGCCCGGTTGCGGCCCGGGTTTTGGGACCAGGCCTCCGGGCTCCGGCGTCTCATCGAAGGCACGCTTCGCCCGATACGTGCTGAGCGAGTCGCCCCCGCCTTCCTCCGGGCGGGGGCGGGGCTTCCGACGGGTAGGCATGAGGGCGTATCATACCCCGATATGGCCGCCCATTCCATCGGTTCCGCCACGGTCTCGTTCGGCCTCGTGTCCGTGCCCGTGCAGCTGTTCGCTGCCGGCGAGTCGAAGGCCGCGATCTCGTTCAACTGGCTCCATAAGAAGGATGGCTCGCGTCTCAAGCAGCAGTACGTCTGCTCGAAAGACGGCGAAAAAGTCGAACGCGCCGACATGATCAAGGGCTACGAATTCCAGAAGGGGCAGTACGTCACCTTCACGCCCGACGAGCTCAAGGCGCTCGAGGAGCGCGCGACCGGTGCGATCGACATCATTGAATTCCTGCCCGCCGAGCAGGTCGACCGCATCTATCTCGACCGCACGTACTTCCTCGGACCCGACAAGGGCGGCGAGCGATCGTACAAGCTGCTCGCGGAAGCGCTCAAGAAGACCAACCGGGTCGCGATCGGGCAGTACGCCGCGCGCGGCAAGCAGTACCTGATCATGGTGCGCCCGCTGGAGGGTGGCCTGGCGATGGAGCAGCTCCGCTACGCCGACGAAATCCGCAAGATCGCCGAGGTGCCAATCCCCAAGAGCGAGGTGAAGAAGCCGGAGCTCGATCTCGCCATCAAGATCATCGAGCAAGGCTCGACGGAGGAATTCCAGCCGCAGAAATACAAGGACAACGTGCGCGACCGCATGATGGAGCAGATCGAGCGCAAGGTCGAAGGCAAGCAGATCACCGAGGAGCCGGAGGAGGCGCCGAAGACCAGGGTGCTCGACTTGATGCAGGCCCTGAAGCAGAGTCTCGAGGCTGCGCCGGCGGAGGAGAAGCCCGCCAAGCGGCGGAAAGTCGCGGGTAAGCGCTAAGGCATTATCTTGGGGCGACCTTTACCCCGAGGTTGGAAGCCGTGCAAGACACGTTCCAAGCGCCTCAAGGCCCCGGCATGACGTTTTGGATCATCTGGTGCGCGGTCATCGTCATCGAGATCGCGGCGATGTGGAAGGTGTTTACGAAGGCAGGCCAGCCGGGCTGGGCAGCGATCATCCCGATCTACAACGGGATCGTGATACTCCAGATCGCGGGCAAGCCGATCTGGTGGATTCTGCTGTACTTGATTCCGCTCGTGAACATCATCGTGGCCATCATCGTCTTGCACAGCTTCTCCAGGAACTTTGGCAAGGGTGTCGGCTTCACGCTGGGGCTCATCTTCCTGGGATTCATCTTCTTTCCGATCCTGGCGTGGGGGGATGCGGAGTATCTGGGGCCAAACGCTGGAACTCCCGGGCCAGCTTAGGGCCCACGCCCTGCTCTTCGTGCTTGAAGAAGATGTACGCATCGGTCCAGGCGGTCCCCAGCGCCTGGACCTTTTGCATCCACTCCCGTAAGCCGTCTTCCGAGTACCCCTCGTCCCGTAGCCGCACGTAGCCGAAGTCGGCGGTTGCCACGAGGGGCGTCGTCCCTTCCTCTGTATCCGCGACGCACAGCGCCGTATTCGTGCTCCGCAGCAGCTCATAGACGTCGTCTGACCACCAGGATGCGTGACGGAACTCACACGCCGCGCGGACATCCGGCGGGAATTGGGTGAGTAGATCACTGAGTCTTGCGAGGTCTTTCTTAAAATTGGGGGGTAACTGAAATAGTACTGAGCCCAGTTTGGCGTTAAGCTTGCGGATGGTGTCGAGGAAGATGCGGAGTGGTTCGTCGATGTTTCGCAGCCGCATGAAATGCGTGATGCGTTGCGGCGCTTTCAAAACGAACGTGAACGGTGCCGGGGTCGCGGCATCCCACCCGGCGACCGTCTTCGCGTTGGGCATGCGATAAAACGTGTAATTGATTTCCACCGTGCCCAACTGTTGCGCGTAGTACTCGAGCCACTTGGAGCTCGGGAGCTTCGGCGGGTAGAAGCTTCCCTTCCATTCCGGGAAGTTGTAACCAGACGTACCGACGTGAAGCCGCAGGGGAAGCATCGGCGGCAAAGCTAGTCTCACCATTCTCGATCGGGGAGTCGTCTCATGAAGAAGCTGAAGTTTTTACTCGTGGGCGCAGTATTCGCCCTAGCCGCGTGCGGGACTTCGGCCGAAACCGAGCGCAAGCTGGCCGAGCTCGAGTCGGCCAACGCGCAAAAAGATAGCCTGATGCAGGAAGTGGCGATCAGCTCGCGGCTCATCAGCGACGTCAATGCCGAGCTCGCCAAGGCGAGGATCCGCAACAATCGCCTGCACGTCTCCAGCGAAAGCCCGATCACCGCGTCGAATGACACGCTGATCGCCAAGCTGCGCTACGTGGTGGCGCGCGTCCAGCAAACGGAAAGCGCGCTGAGCGAAAGCCGCGAGCGGATCAAGAACCTCACGTCGCTGTCGGATAGCTTGCGCGCGACGCTCGACTCGACTGCGAGCAACCTGCAGTCGGTGATCGCCACCCAGAAGACCACGATCGACCTGCTCACCGACCGCGTGAACGCCCTGACGGAAGAGAACGTCGCGCTGAAGGACAGCCTGGCGACGGGCTACTACGTCATCGGCACGCGCGAGGAGCTCAAGAAGAAGGGCATCCTGACCGAACAGGGCGGCGGCCGCGTGCTGTTCATCCTGTGGCGGACCGGTAAGACGCTGCAGCCCGCGCGCAACCTCGATCCGCGGTTGTTCACTGCGATCGACACGCGCCAGGTGACGCAGATTCCGCTGCCGCGCGCCAGCGCGGAGTATCGCGTGGCGTCGCTGCAGGATCTGTCGTACGTCGCCGAAGAGCGCCAGGACAACAAGTTCACCGGCGTGCCCAGTCTCACGATCACGTCGCCGGTCGACTTCTGGCGCACCTCGAAGTTCCTGGTCATCATCATCGAGGGGCGCGGCGACCAGGTTGCCAGTGGCGAATCGCGAAGCTCGGAGTCCCAAGCTCTGAGCCGTTAGAAGAGTTGCGCAGCGAAGTCCAAGAGGCCAGGTAACCCCTGGCCTCTTTCATTTGGTGGTACTTTTGAATCATGGACAATCGCTGCGGCTGGTCTACATCGAACGAGCAGATGATCGCCTACCACGACACCGAATGGGGTGTCCCGGTTCACAGCGACAAACAGCTGTTCGGGAAGCTGGTGCTGGACGGCTTTCAAGCGGGCCTGTCGTGGGCGATCATCTTGCGCAAGCGCGACGCGTTTCTGCGCGCATTCGATCGCTTCGACCCGGACAAGATGGCGCGCTACGACGCCCGGCGCGTCGCCAAGATCCTCCGGGATCCGGGAATCGTGCGCAACAAGCAGAAAGTGAAATGCGCGATCGGCAACGCCCGCGCCTTCCTGAAGATGAAGGACGCGGGCGAGTCGTTCGATCAGTTTCTCTGGCAGTTTGTCGGCGGCAAGCCGAAGGTGAATGCCTGGAAAACCCTTCGCGGGCTGCCGGCCGAGACCAAAGAGTCAATCGCGATGAGCAAGGCGCTGGTCGAGCGGGGATTTCGCTTCGTGGGACCGACGATCGTCTACGCCTTCATGCAGGCCGTCGGGATGGTCAATGACCATTTGGTGACGTGCTACAGATATGGTGAGCTAAAATAAAACGGGAGAAGGGAGATGGGAGAGGTACGTGACGGTGTACCGTCGAGTACATCCCCCTTCTCCCATCTCCCGATTTATTTTGCCCTTTCCAGATACTGCCCAGATCTCGGATCCACCCGCACCTTCTCCCCCGGTGAGATGAACTCCGGGACCTGCACCGTCACCCCGTTGGAGAGTTTCGCGGGCTTGGTGCTCGCGGTCTTCGTCGCCGTCTTCATCACCGGCGACGTCTCGACCACCTGCAGCTCGATCACCGACGGCAGCTCGATGGCGATGGGCCGTCCGTCCAGCCACTCCACCTGCACCACCATCTCCGGCTGCAGCCAGGGCGTGTCTTCACCGACCGCCCGCTCATCGAGGGTGAACTGCTCGTAGGTCTGCTGATCCATCACGTGCACGCCACCTTGGTCCTGATAGAGGACCTGCATCTCCTTGGTGTCGAGACGCGCTTCGTTGAGGAAATCGGTGGCGGCGAGACGCTGATCGAACGTGTTGCCCGAAACCAGATTGCGGAAACGCACCTGCACGAACGCACGCAGGTTGCCCGGCGTGCGGTGCGTGAAGTCCATGACCCGGCACGGCTGGCCGTCGATCAGGAGGACGTGACCTTTGCGAATGTCTGTGGCTTTCATGGGAGCGGGAACTTAAACCGGACGGCTTGGCACTCCAAGACCCCGAGTGCTATCTGCTTGCCTGACAAGGCGCCGTTTACTAGCGTGAGCAGCCTCACACCCGCGGCGCGTGTCGGATTGCAGCTTTGTGTTGCACCATGTGCACAACGTAGCACAGGGTTTCTCAGCCTAAGGCATTGCGCAATAGCCAGATAGATGACCGGCACCAAGCTTGCCTCTAAAGTCGCCGTAAGGGAGGGAAGCATGATCAGGCCCATCATCCATCGTCAGCTGACCCGCGGTGACCTCGCCTGTCTGGTCGACGAGATCGCGCGGATGGATGTCTCGGAAGGACGCGAAGCCGATCAGGCGCTGCAAGCCGGCGCCGTCGACACCGTGCTCGATTCTCCCGCGGCCCTCGAAGCGGTCCTCGGCCGCGGCGGCGCGCCTGCCCCGCTCCCGCTCACGCTGCTGTGGTACATCCCGATTCGCGCCCAGCTGCGCACCCGCGGCGTGACCGACATTCTGCTGGCTGACTACGCCGCGACGCTGCCTGTCGTGTTCGCGACATCGCAATCGCAGCGTGCGATTGCGCGGGGCGAAGACGGCATGGCGGAGTGGTGGCGCTTCGTCGCCGCGTTGCCGCAGGGCACCGTGGCCCAGGCCGAAGCCGCGGCCGATGCCGCGGCGCTGGCACTGTGGTGGTCGGGCTGTTTCCCCGAGTGGGTCGAGCGTGGCGGGGCCGGTCACGGCATGGTCCGCGCGTACGTGACGTTCGCCGGGCGGATGCTCGCGCTCGCGGCCGATCTCCTCGAATCGTCTGCCCCCGAAGAGGCGTCGTTGTGCGCCCGCGCAGCGGAGGCTCGGACCGAGCTGCATGCCGCGCTCGCCGAGGCCCGCGTCGACTACATCGGCGACGATCCGCACAGCAGCGAAAGCCGCCTCAATAGATTCTTGAGGCGGCTCCAAGAGAACTGACCAGCAAAACAGCAGGGGCGCAGCATGCTGCGCCCCCACCCTAATCACCAACGCCCACGTTTACCAACGGCTGATTTCCTCCTGGAACTGCTTCGACCGCTCCGCCAGATCGACCGGCGTGATTGACGGATCCTGTTTCACGACTTCCACCCGCTGCAGGTTCGACACCGCTTTGCCGTACGTCCCCTCGATCGCCAAGGCCGCGCGGTACTGCTCGACCGACTGCTCGAAGCGGCCGGTCAACTCGAGCGCCATGCCGAGGTTGTTGTGGAACGTCGCAACCTTGTCTTCGATCTCGTTGGCGCGCGCCAGCGGACCGATGGCATCCTCGAACCGCTGCAGCTGGATGTAGAGCGCGCCGAGGTTGTTCATCGACCAGGTGTCGCTGTCGTTCTTCACGATCGCGCGCTGGTAGGCCACGATCGCGTCGTCGGTCTTTCCCTGCGCCTCGAACGCCCGGCCCTGGAGCCGCAGCGGCTCGCTCGACGTCGAGTCGAGCGCGATGGCGGTTTCGATGTGCACGAGCGCGCTGTCGGGCTGCCCCGATTCGAGCAACACGCGGCTCAGGTTGAGATGACTCTTCACATGCGTCGAGTCGATCGTGAGCGCCTGCACGAACGCGCTCTCCGCCTGCGTGCGGTCGCCCGACTTCCAGGCCGACAGGCCGAGCATGTAGAAGCCCCACGCATTGTTGGGCCGGCCGTCCGTGTAGGTCTTGAAGAGAACGGTGGCATCATCGTAGCGGCGTTCGCGATAAGCCGAGTCCGCCATCTCGAAGCTGACCGGGCCGCTGATGACGAGCGCCGGCTTCTCGGTGCTGACGGGAGTGGGAGTGATCGTGGACGACGTCGCTCCGGCGGGCTCACTGGCGCGCGCCTGGTCGGGGTTACGGTCGCCGCACGCCGCAAAGGCGTAGACGGCGATCACGGTGCAGACGATCGCGGCCATCAGAATCACCGGGAATCGCAGCGAACGGTTGGACTGGTTCAGCTCGAATTGATACGACATGGCTCCTCCGGGAGCAGGGGTTCGCCCCGGAGGAAAGGCAAGCGCAGTACCGGCTATCGTCTATCAGCTATCGGCTATCGGGTCAATGGCTTATGAATTCGGAGTGGGTCTCGTGAGTACCTGAGGACACTTCTATTCGTCGCGCTTCGTGTCTTTCTGGACACCGAGGCGGCGCATGACTTTCAACAGGCTGGCGTGATCAGATAGCCCCAGCTCTTTCGCGGTCTTGGTGACGTGCCACTCATTTCGCTCGAGAGCCTGGATGATGATCTGGCGCTCGGCTTCCTGCTTCTGCTCTTCAAACGTGCGCTGTTCGCCGTGCGCCGTGCGCCGTACTGCCTTGTTTCCGTCGCGGATTTCGGCCGGCACAGCCGCTTTGGTGAGCTCGTCACTGTCAACCGCGATCAGCATGCGCTCGACGACGTTGCGCAGCTCGCGAATGTTGTTGCGCCGCCAGTCGTACGACATCAGCGCCTCGACGGCGTCGGGCGCGATCGTCTTGGGGCGCATGCCGAACCGTTCGCTGGTTCCCGCAATCAGATGCTCGACCAGGGCGGGAACGTCGGACAGGCGATCGCGCAGCGGCGGCACGCGCAGCACGTGCACGTTCAGCCGGTAGAACAAATCCTCGCGGAACCGCCCCTCGGCGACTTCTGTTTCGAGATCGCGGTGCGTCGCGGCGACGACGCGCGCATTCACGTCGATCGTCTTGTTGCCGCCGAGGCGCGTGACTTTCCGTTCCTCGAGCACGCGCAGCAGCTTCGCCTGGGCGGCCGGCGGCAGATCGCCGATTTCGTCGAGAAATAAGGTCCCGCCGCTGGCCGCCTCGAACGCCCCTTTGCGCGTGGCGTTGGCGCCCGTGAACGCGCCGCGCTCGTGGCCAAAAAGCTCGCTTTCCACCAGCTCGTGCGGCAGCGCCGCGCTGTTGAGCGCGATGAATGGGGCCTTGGGGTTGGGGCCTAGGCGATGAAGTTCGCGAGCGACCAACTCCTTGCCGGTGCCGCTCTCACCGACGATGAGCACAGGACTCGGCACCGGTGCAACGCGGACGATCGCTTCCTTGAGCTTGGCGAGCGCGGGACTCGTGCCCACCAGCGGCGATTCGAGCCCGAAGCCGCGGCGCAGCAACGTGACCTCCGCGGTCAGCCGGCGCTGTTCGATTGCGTTCTCGACTTCCTGCGCGACGCGCTCCATCGGCTCGGCTTTGTCGATGAAGCTGTAGGCGCCCAGCCGAATCGCTTCCGCGCAGCGGTCGTAGTCGCCGGTTCCGGTATACACGATGATGGGAACGCGCAGTCCCAGCCGCTCGACCGAGCGGAGCACCTCGAACCCGTCCATCCCCG
>WNGB01004436.1_pt2 | contig 23436 bp, 23 predicted proteins | sample 5400681 | NCBI WGS metagenome assembly WNGB01 (sample SAMN13153367, study PRJNA577476) | soil metagenome | isolation source: 115 cm soil or saprolite under grassland replicate 2 | place: USA:California | collected 2016-06-15
AACGCTACCGGAATCAGGAACATCGCCCGCGTGAGCGACGAACGGTCGGAGATGGCGCCGATGAGGGGGGGCGAAATGAGATCGCCGAGCAGGTGAATCGCGAAGATCGAGAGGGCCATAGCGCTCGCGCGAAGCTCGGCCGGCACCCCCTGAAGGATGACCACGTTGATGGGGGAGGTGGAAAGGAAGATGGCAAACTCCGCCGCTCCGATTCCCACGAAGAAGCCGACCGGAGACCCGGCCAGAAGGCACGCCGTCGAGAATGGCACGCTGATCATCGCGGTGGCCGCGCACAGGCGGAGGTTGGCGCGGGCCCGGTCCCTGCCGGGCCACCGGTCGCCGAGCTGTCCCCCGATGAACGTCGCCAAAAGACCGGCCACGACGAGAATACGCCCGAACCAATCGTTGGCCGTTTGCAGGTCGAGCTGAAGATGCTGATACAGATACTTGGGGGCCCACCCGGCGAAGCCGCCCACCGCAAATGTCTGAGCCGTGTAACCAATGATGGCATTGCGGTAGAGCGGAATACGCAGAAGGCCGGCCCAGGCCCCCCTTCGGTGCGCCGAGTCGTTCGCTCGGCGCGTTCGCTTCGGCTCGTCGATGAAAAGACCGAGGAGCGCCAAAGCAAGCCCAGGGCCGCCGGCAATGAAAAAAGCGCTGCGCCAGCCGTAGGCGTGCTCGAGCCGGCCGCCGACGATGTAGCCGAGGGCGGAGCCGACCGGGATCGCGACGTAAAACACGGCGAGCCATCGATTCTTCGCCGATGGCTCGGCAAGGTCGTCGATGATGGTCGGCGCGAGCGTGGCGTAGCTGGCTTCACCGACGCCCACGACGAAGCGTGCCGCCATCATCGTCGCGAAGGTGCGCATGAAGCCGGAACCGACCGTAGCGAGGCTCCAGGTCGCAATGCCGAGCGCGATGAGCCCTCGCCGGCGAAAGCGGTCACCGAGCGCACCGAAAAGTGGGCTGGTGACGAAATAGCCCACCATGAAAGCATTGAGGACGAGGCCGAATTTGAAATCCGAGAGCCCGAGGTCCTCCTGTAGCTTCGGCCCGACCGCCGCCACGAGGTAGCGATCGAGATAGTTGACGAGGTTCAGCCCGGAGAGGAGCGCCAGGATGACGTAAGGATTCCGAAGGCGCACCCGTCAGCCTCCAGCGTCGTCGTGCTGCGAAGTTTCTGCCGACAAAAAAGCGAACAGACGGACGATCCGGAAACCATCCGTCTGCTCGACTGTTCTATGAAAGTGAAACGGGCTTTATTCCTCTTCTCCCTCGTCAAGCCCGACCTTCGAAGGTGCGACTCCACCAAGCATCGGGGGAACGTCCTTCGGAGGCTCGACTTTGGGAGATCCGGCTGAGCTGGCGCGGCGAGCCTTGGTGGCGGCCGGCTTGCGCGCCGCCTTTCGCGCGCCCCGAGCTGGCGTCTTTTTACCCTTCGCTTTCCCAGGTGCTTTTTTGGCACTCTTCTTCGCCCGCTTGGCGGTCTTCCGCTTCGGGGTCCGCTTTGCAACTTTGCCCGCCGCCTTTTTCGCCGGCTTCTTCGCAGTCTTTCGTTTCGTAGCCATCGAGCCCTCCTATAGGCCTGCCTCGCCGGGGCGAAGCAATGATGTTGCACGACGTATATGGCCACGCATTGTAGATGTCAACGAAAAAAAGTCACAGACCCGTCCAGAGTTCGATGACTTGCATGCGAGAACCCTTATACATCCTTGCGGAGTGGAACGCCTGCTCACCTCGTTGGAACCCGATCGCCGCTTCCCCGGCCATTGCAGTTGGAATCCGGCGAGCTTGACGTTCTCGGCCGCGGGCAGCTACCTTCCCCGGCCCCGGCATAACTCCGCCCCTACGGTTGAACGGAGGTCTCTCATGATTTGGCGACAAAGAGTGTCGCTCGCGCTGCTCACACTTCTGCTCGGTGCTCTTGCAGGCTGCATGGGTCATTCGGAAGAAGAGTGGCAGGCCAAGCTCAAAGAAAATCTGGACCTGCAGAACCAGCTCACTGCGACCCGTCAGAAGGCAGATTCCGATCTCAAGTCGGCTTCCGATCAAATCGAGGGGCTCAAGGGGCAGCTGAAGAGGGCGGGCGTCGATGTCTCGAACCTCACCGCCGACCTCGCCGAGCAGAAGGCCGCAACGTCACCGTGCGCAAAAACAAGATGACGATTCAGCTCCCCGGCGACGTTCTTTTCGACTCCGGGCGCACCGAGCTCAAGAAAGACGGCAAGGACATCCTGCGCAAGGTGGCCGACGTCATTCGTAACGACAAGGATCTCGTAGCGCGGACGTTCCAAGTCGCCGGCCACACCGACAACAAGCCGCTCGGCGGAGGACCCTACAAGGATAACTGGGGTCTTTCGGTGATGCGTGCCCGCGAGGTGCTCGCCTACCTCATTTCGCCGACGGAGAAGGGTGGCGGTGGCGGGCTGCCGCCCGCGAATTGGAGCCCTTCCGGGTACGGCGACACCGATCCGATCGCTGCCAACGACTCGCCGGAAAACATGCAGAAAAATCGACGGGTGGAGCTGGTGGTGCTTCCGAACGTCGAAGAAATGCTCGACCTGAAGAGCCTCACGAAGTAGCGGGCTTGCGCGTCGCAGCCATCGATATCGGGACCAACACGGTCCTCTTGCTCATCGCGGAGGTCGGCCCCGCGGGCAGGCTTCGAGCGATCGTCGATCGTGCGGAGATCACGCGGCTCGGACAAGGAGTCGATCGAGCTCGCACCCTCGCGCCCGAAGCGATCGAACGCACGCTCGCGTGCCTGCGCGAGTATGCGGTGGAAATCGGCAAGCACGATGTCTCTGACGTCGGGATCGTCGGTACCAGCGCGATGCGCGACGCGGGCGGCCAGGCAAAGGGCGAGCGGAGCGAGTTCATCGAGAAAGCAAGGGAGATCCTCGGCGTCCCTCCTCGGGTCATCTCGGGCGACGAGGAGGCCGCCCTCGCCTTTTCGGGCGGTCTACTCGAGCTCGGATTGACCGGACATGCCACCGCGTTCGACATCGGCGGGGGGAGCACCGAAATCATCAGTGGTGAGATCGGCGAAGAGGCGGCCGAAGTGAGACAGCGCAGGAGCCTCGACATCGGCAGCGTTCGCCTCTTCGAGCGTCACGTGCGCCACGACCCACCGAGCACGACGGAGATGTCGGTGGTGCGAGCTTTCGTGGTCGATCAGCTTTCGTCGATCTCGCCTCCAGGCGAAGGACTTCCTCTGGTCGGGATGGCCGGCACGGTCACCACGCTCGCGGCGATCGCCCGCGGAATCGATCCTTACGATCCCGCGCGCGTCCATGGTTTGCGACTCGACGCGCGCGAGATCGCGCAGACCGCCGGACGGCTTGCTCTCCTGCCGCTTGCCGAGCGACGAAGCCTTGCCGGGCTCGATCCCAAGCGGGCCGATGTCATTCCGATCGGCGCTGCCGTCGTCGAAAGCATCGTCGCTTGGGCACGAGCGGAGGAGGTCATCGTTTCCGACCGCGGCGTCCGCTGGGGCCTAGCGCTTCACCTCGCTCGCCAACAACAACGCAGGCGGGCCGAAGGCCGCGCCGAGTAACACCAACCAAGTACCGTGAAATCTCGGTATTTTGCGCGAAATAAAGCTGTCGAAAACTGGCACCAAACGCCAGTTCAGCGCATAATAGCTTGACGAAAACATCGACGTTCACTAGAGTGCGCCCGCCTGGCGCATTCTGGCCTCGAAAATAGGCCAGGGGACCGCCGGGGCGAAGCCCACATTTTGAATTGTGGTCACGCCAAAAGACGAAACGGAATAGAAACCGCCTGTGGACGGTTGGAAGGGATCCTGAGGCTTGTTCGAGCACGACGCTCGGGCCGGGGTGGACTGCGAAGAGTTCGACGGGGTGAAGGAGAAATTATGCAGGCACGTACGGACGTAAAATTCAAGGTTGGTGATAAGGCTGTCTACCCTGCGCAGGGAGTAGCCGAAGTGATCAGTATCGAGGAGAAGGACATCGCGGGATCGCGCCAGCGCTTTTACGTGCTTCGAATTCTCGACACCGACCGCAAAATCATGGTGCCCGTCACGAACGCAAGCGCGGTTGGCCTGCGAGAGGTCATCTCCGAAATCGAAATCCGAGAGATCTTCGACATCCTTCGTGAGCGCACGGTTGCTTTCGACAATCAGACCTGGAACCGCCGCTACCGCGGCTTCATGGACAAGATCAAAACGGGGTCCATTTACGACGTGGCCGAGGTGCTCCGCGACCTCTATCGCCTGAAGACGGACAAGCAGCTGTCGTTCGGCGAGCGCCGCATGCTCGACACGGCGCGCTCGCTCATCGTCAAAGAAATCGCCATCGCGCGCGAACAGACGGAAGAGCAGGTCAAGACCGAGATCGAAGCGATCTTTCTGACCAACTAGCATTACTGAAGTACTGACCGGGACAGGCGGAACTGGCCGTCGGCGACGCTGCAGAGGCGAGGCCTGACGGCATGGTGGCCGACGTTTTGTGTTCACCCTGCTTCCGGTCGCTTTTCGACCGGAGGCATGGGGGGGAGCGGGATCTCGATGCGCCAGCGACCCTCCTCGAGGACGCATGGCACTTCGGCGCGATCCGTTTCGGGGTCGATTCCGATGACATCGACGACCGCCCGGCTTTCGGCGATGCGGGCGTGCATCTTGCGCGGTTCGAAGCGCAGCGAGAAGCGTCCCGGCGCGAGCATTTCTTCGGGGGGCACTGCGCGTCCACTGGTCGTGCTTGCGCGCCGCGCGCGTTCGACGAGATTGGCTTTGGTTCTGGAGGACAAGAGCTCGTAGACCGCGCGCGCTTGCACGGGATCGGCTTCGACTCGGTCGATTCGGTCGAGAAGGTCGCGTACCGCGCCTTCCGGCGTGAGGTCGGCAGCCTTTCGCGCGCACCCCGCCATCCCGACGAGCAGCGAGAACGCCAACGCGGCCCATCCCAGTTGCCCCTGCCTCATCATTTACCTGCTGCGACGGCGTTTGTAGCACAAAACTGGCGATCCGAGTCGGTCGCGCGGCACGATCGCGGAATGAAGCGAGCAGAGAGGCGCGCATTTCAGTCCGCGGAAGGACCGTCGCCGGTGCGGCTCACGTGGGAGGGCAAAAATGATCCCTCGCCGCCGCCGCGAGGTCGCCTGGTTTCGCTCGCACGCGGTTCGTCTTCGGTGCGACTCATCCAGGGCGAGAATTGGACGACGCTCCACGCCCTCTTACCCGAGATACGCGGGCAAGTGGCACTCGCCTATCTCGATCCCCCTTTTTTCACTGGACGCGTGCACGAAAAATTGACGCGCGGCCGCGACACCTCGGGCAAGGTGTTGCGTGCGATGTCGCCGGCCTTCGACGACCGCTGGTCCGATCTTCCGAGCTACCTGGAGAACCTGCGCGACCGACTGTCGGTCGTGCGCGCCCTTCTCGCTTCCGACGGGTGCGCAGTCATTCACGTCGATCCTCGCACCAGCCACTACGTCAAAGTACTTTGTGACGAGATCTTCGGTGAAGACGCTTTCGCCAGCGAGATTGTGTGGCGCTATCGACGCTGGCCGAGCAAGACGCCCAATTTTCAGCGCGTGCACGACGTCTTGCTCCGCTACGTGCGCAATCCAGACACGACGCCGAAGTTCGTGCAACTCTTCGAGCCGCTCGCCGCCTCGACCCGATGGACGTGGGGAACGGGCAAGCAGCGCGCGATCGTGGGAAGTGACGGCCGGCGCACGCGCTCCAGCACGATGCGTGAGCCGTCGCCGGGAGTGCCGCTCGGAGACGTATGGGAGATCGGCATCATTGCGCCCGTTGCCAAGGAGCGGACCGGCTACCCGACGCAGAAGCCGGAAGCTTTGCTCGAGCGGCTCCTGCTCGCCTGCACTCTTCCCGGTGATTTGGTTCTCGACCCGTACGCGGGCAGTGCCACGACGCTTGCGGTGGCAGCCCGACTTGGCCGGCGCGCGATCGGCATCGACCAGAGTCCGGTCGCCATTCAGGTCGCGGCGCAGCGGCTGTTCGATCTCGGCTTTTCCCCCGCCCGCGACCGGTGCGCGTGACGCGGGCGTAGGCATGGAGAGAATGCTAGAGTGGCGCGTCGCATGGCTACGCCGGATGTATCGCACGTCGTTTTGCCCCCGGGTTCACAGCCGAAGGGTGTGCTCCGCTGGGGTTACTTTCTCGTGCTCAACGCGATCGCGTTCGTCATCGCGATCGCCATCTTCGCGGGCGTGCTGTACGCCGACGCGCTCGATCCCTATCTCCGCAGCACGTACGATTGGCTGCTCGCGCATCCGGGCGTGACCAGCGCGATGGCATTCTCGCCGCTCGCTTGCTCGTTGCTCGTCGGCTGGGGTTACGCGCAAAGGGCGCGCCGGCGCAAGGCGGCCGCGGCAGCTCAGGCCGAAAAGCTCGCCGCGCGGGCCAAGGCTGGCGGAGCCGTCTCGCACACTTGATGCGTCGCATGCGTACCGGGCCCGGCGCCAGCTGCGTATTCGTCGTTGCGTTCGCGGTGGCCGGCTTGCTCGGCGCCGTGCGTGCCGACCAGGATCTCCGTGCGCAATCGGTCGTCGCGCGCGTGGGGCCGACCAACATCACGGTCGCGGACGTGGAGCAGCGGCTTCGGTCGGTGCCCGACTTTCAGCTCGCGACGATGGGAAAATCGTCCGAGGAGCTGCGCCGCAAGTTCCTCGAGGAGGTGCTCATCAAAGACGCTCTGTTCGCCGAAGAAGCCAAACGGAGAAAACTCGATGAGTCGCCGGCCGCTCGCGAGCGCATCGATCAGCTCTTGCGATCGGCCCGCATCAACCTGCTCAAATCCGAACTTGCCATCACACCGGAGGAGATCGCCGCCTACTACGTGGAGAACATGGGGAGGTTCGATACACCCGAGCGCATCGCCGTCTACCGCATTCTCTGTCCGACGCGTGAGGAGGCCGTTCGTGTGATCGCCGAGGCGAAAGCCAACGGAGGTTTGCGGCGCTGGAACGACTTGGCGCGCGAACATTCCAGCGACAAGGCGACCTCGATGCGGGGAGGCAGCCTCGGTGCCTTGGCGCACGATGGATCGTCGAGCGAGCCGAGCGTGCGGGCCGATCCGGCGCTGTTTGCCGCGGCAAGCCGCGTCAAGGACGGCGAAATCGTGGGCGACCCCGTGCCGGAGGGGACTTCGTTCGCAGTGATCTGGCGCCGGGGCAGCGTGCCGGCCGTGCACCGCACGATCGAAGAGGAAGCGAGCGCCATTCGCCAAGTCCTCGTCCGCAAGAAGCTCGAAACTGGATTGAAGGACCTGCTCAAGAAGCTGCGCGCCGATCGTAAGGTCGAGGAGCAGCCGCAACTGCTCGATGTGCTCGAAGTAGACTCGTCCGGCGAGGTCGTCCAAAGAAAAAGGCCCGGTCTCGCGCCACGAACGGCGGCTGCTCCCCCGGCCCCCTCGGCGACCCCCCGCGGCCTGCGGTAATCTGCGGGTCATCGAACGTCGGGAAGCGAGATTTCATTCTGGTTCCTCTTCGCTGGGTTCGACGGGGACGCCGGTCTGCTTGACGATCTCGAGCGCCGCGCTCGCCGCGGCTTGCTCGGCCAATTTTTTCGTGCGACCGCGCCCTTCCGCAACCGACTTGCCGAAGATCTCCACGGCCATCAAAAACTCGCGATCGTGCTCCGGTCCGTCCACGGCGACGAGGCGATAGGCCGGCGCTGGCCCGCCGCCCGCTTGAACGAGCTCTTGCAGCGTCGTTTTCGGGTCCCTTCGACTGAGCTCTGCGATGTCGTCGACGCTGTTGGCGACGATCAGCGCGGCGAGGCGACGCGCTTCGGGCAGGCCGCCATCCAGGTAGATCGCGGCCACCAGCGCCTCGACGGCATCGGCCAGCACGTTCGTCCGCTCGCTGATGCCGCTCGCGGCAGCTCCCTTGCCGACTTGGAGTGCCGCGCCCAATCCGTTGTCGCGGGCCCAGCGCGCGAGCGACTCGCCGTTGACCAGCGCGCCGTAGGCTCGCGACAACACCCCCTCGTTCGCGTCGGGAAGTTTTTCGAGCAAGAGCTCGCTCACGCAGAGGTCGAGCACCGCGTCACCGAGAAACTCGAGCCGCTGGTTGTCGGGCACCCGCTCGGCGCGGTGCTCGTTGGCGTAGCTCGGGTGGGTGAGCGCCTCCTCGAAATGGCGCGGCGGGCCGGCGAGGCCGAGGCGCTCGAGCAGGGCCTTGCGCGCGCTGTCGGTGGGGCTTGCCATGAGACCTCTGGGATCGTCCGGGTGCTATCCTACATCGTCGTGGCCGATCTCATCGCTTGTCCCTTTTGCCACGAGCTTTTCGCCCAAGGAGAGGCCGAGGAGTGCCCGGCCTGCGGGCTGCCCCTGACCCGTCTAGACAAGCTGCCGATGTCACACGACGCGATGGCCGAGGACGATTTCGGCATTCCGATCCAGCCGCACCTGGAACCGCTCTCCTGGTTCGAGTTGCGCAGGGGTCGGGGGCTGCTCGTGGTTCTGTGCTTGTTGGGCTTCGTCGCCTTCTTCGCTCCGTGGGTCGACATGAGCTCGCCGGAAATTCGCCTGCTCTCGGGCGCCGATCTCGCCAAACGCATTGGTTGGATTTGGGGGGCAGGTGTGGCCTGGTTCGTCCTCTTGCCGATGGCCGTCACTCGCCGATCGATCGACCAAATGAGGGGCGCGCGCGTGGCGGCGGCATTCCTCTCGGCTATCCCTTTGATTACCGTTTCGATTCTGTGGCTCAGCCCTCCTCACGCTCGCTACGTGCCCATCCGCTTCGAGTGGGGCTGGGGCATCTACGCGACGTGGATGCTCGGCTTCATTGCGACGGTAACCTCTATCCGATTCGGTGGGAGAATCGATGACATCAAGGTGTCGCGCGGGGCTGTAACCGGGCGCGGGCCCACCCTGCATTGAATCGACCTTGGAGTCCTGGCTTCGCGCGCGCGGTTCTGCCATGCTTGGCAAGGCATGGCGCGTAGAAGGACACCGCTGCCTGCTTGGCAGGAGCTCGACGAAGAGGTCGATTCCATCGACGTGCCGGCCGCCGTCGTCTGCACGCGCTGCGGGCGAGGCGATTGCCTCGGTTGCCTGGAGGAACGGACGGGCGCGTCGGGTGTCATGGCGATCGTGCCTTGGGAGCGCTCGCAACAGACGTGGCCCACGCGATTCTTCGCCACCGTGCAGGCCACCACCCGCGGCGCGGAAGGCTTCTTCTGCGCGTTGCCGGATGGCGCCGTTTCGCCGGCGTTTCGGTTCGCGGTGCTCGCCGAAGTCTTTGCAGTGGGCTCGACGGCGGCGATCATTGCGCCGCTGGTCGTGCTCGGAATCCCCGGGCTTTTGCTGCGCTTTCTCACCAACGGTTCGACCCGCGGGGTGGTGGGGCTTGCAACGCTGGTCGGCGTGGTTGGCTTCACGACGCTCCTCGTCGCGGCCCACGCGCTGCACGGCCTATCGCTCGGGGGAGCGGCGTCCCGCTCGCGGGCTTTGCGGCTTGGTCTCTACGCGTGCGGCTGGGACTTCGGCTCGAGCCCCGCCGGCGCCGTCGCGGCGACCTGCTCGGACGGGCTCCGGTCGGGCGTCGCCCTCGTCGTTTCGTCGGTCACCGCGCCCAGTCGCGCCATCGATGCCGCGCTCCCCACCATTTATCAACTCGATCGCGAAGCCGCGGAGAAGGCGAAGCGGCGCGCCATGCGCATCGCCATGGCGCTTTCGGTTCCGGCGGTCGTCGTCGTGCTCGCCCTCGTCACAGCTACCGCGCTCTTCAGCTGAGTCGCGCTAAAACGCCGTCCCGAGCTGCAGCGCGATCGTGTTCTGCCGCGGTACGTTGGTGAGCGCCTTTTTCTCCTCGTCGTCATTGGCGGTTCCGGGGTCGACGAGGTCGGTGATGAATTGGCCGCCGATGACGATCATTTCGTAACGGTACGAAATACCGGCCACGATCCGATGGCGCGTGATGCGCGTCCTTTGAAAAATCTTGGTGTTGTTGAGGTCATCGGGCGAGCCGTTGGTTCCGGTGGCGTCCCCGCAAACGGGCTGCCCGTTGTAAGGTCCTTGGGTATGCGCCGCGTCATCGCCCGGCCAGCCGCCGGGCACCTTTTGCCCCTGATAATTGCAGTAGCCGAGGGCATCGGTGGCGGGCGTCGGATCGACGAGCCCCGAATCGCCGAAGATGCGGATGAACTGATAGCCGATGTAAGGTGTAAGGACCGCCGAATCGGCGATCGGAAAGGGCTTGGACACGATGCCGTCGCCACTGGCGATGGTCATCTGGAATTCGGGCGTTCCGGTCACCGTACGAACGCCGGCCCCCAATGCCAGGTCCGGCAGGACACCTAAGAAGCCAGTGCGAAAGCCCTCGAGCAGGCTCCAGCGCACGTCGGCTCCCCCGGACATCAACGATGTGTGAGCCATGTAGCCGATGGTGATGCCCACTTCGAATCCGAAGGGAAGACCCTTTCGGAGATTCAAGTTGTAGACCTGCAGCCAGCTGTCCGGACTGTTGTTTCGAATCGATCGCTGACCGGTGTTGGGGTCGACCGGACCTTGCGTTCCGTTGTGCCAATAGTCGGCATCGCTGTCGATGCTGGTGAACGCGCCCTGCACCGCTACCTGAAAGCCGCCGAAGCCGGTGGTTCTTGCCGGGTACATGGCGAGCGGCGCGAAGGCAAAACCATATTGATTGATGATTTTCTTGAACGCCGCATCATCGTAGGCACAGGCCTTGACGCCGGGCCGGTACGCCCCCACCAGCCCCATCGATGGATCGACGTTGGCGCACGGGAGGAGCGAGTTCGCCGGATCGTGGACGAGCCGCTCGAGCGCGGGATCCATCGGGTCGGCCGGCGATGTCCCGGAAATCGCGAGGATGGACGAAATCGAGGCCAGCGAAGCTACGAGCGTGATCGGCCGAAGTCGCATCGATTCGTCTCCGATTCGCGAGGCTACTTTCCCGCTATGATCTCCGTCAAGCGGCGCGAAAAACACATCCACTTCTTGCGAGAAAATGGCACGCAACCACGCCCCACGCCTTCGATCCAGACCGCTTTCATCCCCGGTTCACGTGGTGCTGGTAGAGCCGGAGATTCCCCCCAACACCGGCAACATCGCCCGGCTCTGCGCGGCGACGGCTTCGCCCCTCCATCTCGTGGGGGCGCTCGGGTTCCGGATCGACGACAAAGCCGTGCGGCGGGCAGGCATCGATTATTGGCACCTCGTCGACGTGAGGCGGCATCTCGATCTGGTGCACTTCCGCAACGCGCTGCCCGACGCTCGTTGGGTGCTGCTCAGCGCCTCCGCCGAGCAGAGCTACCTCGAAGCGAATTTCCAGCCCGGCGATGCCCTGATCTTCGGGCGAGAAAGCGTGGGACTTCCCGATGACCTTCTCGCCCGGTACCCGGACTCGGTCTTCGGGATCCCGACGCTCGGGCCGGTTCGCTCTCTCAACCTCGCCAACGCAGCTTCGATCGTCCTCTACGAAGCCCTGCGCCAGGTCGGCGCGCTCGACGACACGTTCATGGGGTAGCGTTTCAACGCTTGAACAGCTTCCCGAGCCCGGAGAGAACCCCCCCGTCTTTCTTGGGCGGCGGATTGGATGCTTTGCGCTGAGGGAGGGTCGACCGAGCAGGCGGTGGGTTGGATTGGCCGGCGGTTGGCGCGGGCGTCGATCGACGAGCAGCGCCGGGATTCGAACGGCGTTCGGTTTTCGAACGCCGCATCTCGTAGAGGCGAACCTCTCGAGCGGCGTCGAGATTCTTCGGGTTGAGCTGGTAGGCCGACCGGAAGTCGGCCATCGCCGATTCGATCCGGCCCATGCGTTTTTTCAGCGTGGCCCGGCAGAAGTACGCTCTTTCGCAACGCTCGCTATTTTCAATCGCCCGATCGCAGAGCTTGACCAGATCGTCGACCGGTGCGTCGGAAGGTCTCTTGGAGAGTTGCAACATGACGTAGAGCGCGATGTAGTCGCTCTGCTCGGGATCGGCCTTGTAGGCGCGCAAGATGAATTGCTCGGCGCCCGCATCGTGCCGTTTCCACAAGATTTCGGCGCGCTGAAAGTCGGTCGCCGCGTCGATGATCTGCTGAATCTTGTCGGCTTCCTCGGGCGTGCCGGTGCCCCCTTTCAGCACCTCGGTGTAACGCTTTCGCCGGCCTGGGTTGGAGAGCGTCTCGAAAGCTTCGCTGATCCGTGCGAATACCTTCGACGCGGCGTCGCGAGCGCTCGCGAGCTCGGCGGGGAGGCGATCGGGGTGCCAGGTCTTGGCGAGCGCGTAATAAGCGGACTGGATATCGGCCTCGGCGGTGTCCCGGGCGACGCCGAGTATCGCAAAGTAATCTTCACGGTCGATCATCGCCGATCGCCGCACGATCGCTTCTCGCCGGGTCATGTGCTCGGGTGAAAGCGACGGAGGAATCGACGAGATGGGGGTAGGTTCGTCGGAGGGGCGGCGTGACGTCAGCTTGACGCGCGCCAACGGCACCCGGCCGACCGACGCCGGGCCGGCCCGCATCGCCGGGGGATCGACCGCGCGCTGGACGCCGACCGGAGGTGCCGCACTCGCGCCGTGATCGAGATGGCGCGTAATGAGCAGCGCGTAGACGACGAGCTGAATCGTACGAGGGGGCGCGACCCCGCTCGCGACCAGCGTCTCCAGCGTGATCGGACGCGCTCGGATGAAGTCGATGACCGCGACCTCCTGCGGAGAAAATCCGAAACGCGAAGTATCGCTCTGCGCGTGCAGCTTGAGCGTCGTCGTGCTGAGCCGCGCCAGCGTGGCGTCGATGATGGGCTCGTCGGCGCGCACGCGCACGCCCGACCAGATGGTCGGCAGCGGGTCGAGGGGTACGAGCTCGGGGCCACCCCAATTTTCGAGCAGGTTCACATTCTCGTAGAAGGCGAACGTCGTCGCCGGCGAAACACCGAATAGGTAGGCGATTTGCCGAAGTGCCTGGCTGCGCAGACCGGCGATCAATTGCTCACGATGGATGGCGTGCGTGCGGACGAGGTACTCGCCGTGCAGCTCGCCCTGGCCGGCGATGGCCGCCAACGACTCGTCGAGCGTCGCTTCGCTGATGTGACCGAGCTCGAAGAGAACGCGGCCGAGAGGCGCTATCAGTTCGCCGGTGCGAAGCTTCGAGGCTACCCCTTCCACGAAGTAGAGGGTGTGCTCGAGACCGGGCTCGGGTGGAGGACCTTGCAGTACGATCGAGCCCGTCAGCTGCCGGTCGGCCATGTAGACGAGCAGATGCACGAGCGGCGTCCTCTCGAGGGAACCTTCGGCCGTCGGCAAGGGACCGGGGGTCGCCGTCATTGCCCTCACAAGATAACAGAACTCCGCTCGGCAGCGGATCTCGGGGGCCGCAGGCGGCCTGCGGACGTTACGCTCCCGGGCCGGCATGCTAGCTTTTCGCGATGGCCCGCGCTCATTTGCTCGTCGTCGACGACGAGCCGTCCATTCTGACCACGCTCCAGAAGGCGCTGTCCCTGGAGGGCTACGCCGTCGATGTAGCAGGAGGTGTGAAGATCGGCGAAGAGCGTCTGGGCAGGCGCAGCTACGACATCGTCCTCTTGGATGTGGCGCTGCCGGACGGCGATGGCGTCAGCTTGCTCGAGCGCCTGCGCGCGAGCGGCAACGATACCCCGGTCATCATGATGAGCGGACACGCGACCGTCGATGCCGCGGTCCGCGCGACGCGGCTCGGAGCCATCGATTTTCTGGAGAAGCCTCTCTCGACCGATCGGCTTCTGCTGGTGGTCGAAAACACACTGCGTTTGGTCCGGGCCGAGGAGGAAAGCCGCGCGCTGCGCAAGGCCACCGGGCATGCCGGTGACCTCATCGGGCAGAGCCGGGCCATGGTCGTTCTGCGCGAGCAGATCGCGCGCGCCGCCAAAGCGAACGCCAGCGTTCTCATCACCGGCGAGCGGGGCACCGGGAAGGAGCTCGTCGCGCGGGCCATCCATCAAGCCTCTCCGCGCGCCAAAGGACCGCTCGAAAAGATCAACTGTGCGGCGGTCCCCGGGGAGCTCATCGAGAGCGAGCTCTTCGGGCATGAAGCGGGGGCGTTCACCGGGGCGACCAAGCAGCGTCGCGGCAAATTCGAACGGGCTTCCGGCGGAACGATCTTTCTCGACGAAGTGGGGGACATGCCCCTGCCGATGCAGGCCAAACTCCTGCGCGTCTTGCAGGAGCGTGAGATCGAGCGCGTAGGCGGGCACGAGACGCTCAAGATCGACGTGCGGGTCGTGGCGGCGACCAACCGCGACTTGGTGGAAGGGACCAAGACCGGCGCATTTCGCCCCGATCTCTACGATCGTCTGAACGTCGTCCCGCTCGCGATCCCGCCTCTCCGAACGCGCCGTGAAGATATCCCCGAGCTCGTGCGACATTTCCTCGCGTCGGCGTCGGCGGCGAACGATCGGCCCAACATTCATGTCTCGGAAGACGCCGTCGCCGAGCTGACGGCTTACAGCTTCCCGGGCAACGTACGAGAGCTGCGCAACATCATCGAGCGGCTCGTCATTCTCACGCCCGACGATCGCATCGGTGCAACGGACGTGAAGGCGTGCCTCGGCGAGGGATCCGGAAAAGAAGTATCCGGTGTCTACCGCCCCGCGGTGCCTTTCCGCGTGTTGGCGGAGGAAGCGGAGCGCGCCATCCTCGAGGCCGCGCTCGCCTACCACGAGGGTCACATGGCTCAGACCGCTCGCGCGCTCGATCTCGAACGAAGCCACCTTTATAAAAAATGCAAAGCGCTCGGCTTGCGCGGTGGAAAAACGGACGGCGACGAGGATTAGCTAGCGCTTCAGCAGGGCGCGGAATGCCTGGCGCGCGAGCCACGGAGTTCCCGCCAGGCTCTTGGCGAGCGACAGCGCGAGCGCGAGCGGGGTCGACCCCGTCGCTTCGACCGCGACTTTTTGGCCGCTCACCGAGTCTTCGAGAGCACCGCGCGCGACCGTGTAGCTCCCGTCCGAGCGGATCTCGACCATGAGTCGCGCGACCACCGGCGGTTCGTCCGGTCGGCGAGCGACCGCGTCAGCCTCGCGGCCGACGAGACGGTCCTGCCCGTCGTCAGGCTTGGGCGCGCGTTGACTCGAATCCATGATCAGTGTCTGACACGGGGGGCGAGCACGGTCGAGGGGACCTCGGCCGGTCTGGCGGACGAGCCGAACGAACGCGTCGTCAGGTTACCTTCCAGGCGAGCACCGCCAGCGCGGCGATCTCGCCGAGCTGTTCGGTGGCTCCCAAGAAATCGCCGGTGACCCCGCGTAGCCGCCGTCGATAGCGCCACCCGGTCAGCGATGTGAGCGCGGCAAGCGTGGTGACGAGCCCGGCGATGCGCCACGAGCTCACGAAGTCCATCCCGACGGCGGTGCTGGCGGCAGCTGCGAACCAGGCTGTCGCCACGATCGCATGGGGCAGGCGGGCGCCCGCTACGCCGTCGCTCTTGCCTTGCGGCCCCGAAATGTAGGGCAGCGTCGCCATCAGCCAAATCGGGCCCACGCGGGCGGCGCAACCGACGAGCGGCAAGGCCCAGAGGCCCGAGCTTCCAAGCTCGGCCAAGAGAGCCGCGCGCGAGGCGATCGAAACCACCAAGGCTGCGCCTCCAAACGATCCGATGCGGCTGTCTTTGAGAATGGCGAGCACGTGCGCCGCATCGCGCCCGCCGCCGAGCGCGTCGCTGGTATCGGCCAAGCCGTCCTCGTGAAAGGCTCCGGTGAGCAGCAGCGATGCGCCCATGACGAGGAGAGCGGCGGGAAGAGCTCCGATCGGAAGAAGAAGCCGATCGAGGACGCCGAGCGCGATGCCCAGGACGAGCCCCACGAACGGCGCGTGGGCGGCGGCCCACTCGAAATCCACGCGCCGATAGGGGAAACCTCCCACCGGCACCCGCGTGAGAAACACGAAGGCCGCGCGTATCCCGCGAAGAGGCGGCGCGCCCCGCGCCACCGGCTCTTCTTCGAGAGTCGATACGCCGTCAAACGGATGAGTCATGGGGTACCTCCCTTCGGGTCTCGCACGATGCCAGCCGTTGCAAACGTGGCCATGGACGCGACGGTGGCGACCGCGGTCCGCAGCAGCGCCATGCCGAGCGCGGCGCCGGTCCCCTCGCCGAGACGCATCCGCCAATCGAACAGCGGCTCGAGCCCGAGATGCGCCAGCGCGACTTTGGCCCCCGGTTCGGGCGACGCATGCGTTGCGAAGAGGTACCCGCGCAACGCGGGATCGATGTGGGCAGCGACCAGTGCCGCGGCATTGGTCACGAGCCCATCGAGAACGACCGGGATGCGGTGCCGCGCCGCTGCGAGCGCGCAACCGACGAGGGCCGCGATTTCGAGGCCCCCCACTCGGCTGAGGGCGCTTAGCGGATCGCTCGCGTCCAGCTCGTGAAGCGCGAGAGCCTCCTCCACCACGACAATCTTGCGGGCGAGCACGGCGTCACTCACCCCGGTGCCGCGTCCCACGATCTCCGCCGGACGAACGCCCGTCAGCGCACTGATGAGCGCTGCAGCGGCCGTCGTATTCCCGATGCCGATCTCGCCGAGGCCGATCATCGCCGCGCCTTGGGCAATGGCATCGCGCGCGACGGCGGCGCCGACGGCCATCGCCGCCTCCGCTTCGGCCCGGTGCATCGCCGGCTCGCAGCGCAGGTTGCCGGTGCCCGCGCGCACGCGTCTGCGTTGCAGCTCCACGACGGGCGAGGTGGGAACGCTCGAAAGCTCACCGGCGACGCCGACATCCACGAGTGCGACGTCGACGCGTGCCTGCCGGGCGATCGCATGGATGGCCGCCCCACCTGACATCACGTTGGCGACCATCGCGGCGGTCAGCTGCGAGCCGTAGGCGCTCACGCCCTCCACGACCACGCCGTGGTCACCTGCGAAAATGGCAAGCGTGCCCCGCTCGGGTACGGGTGCGGGGAACAGGCCGCGGGCGCCCGCGTAGGCCATCGCCATCTCTTCGAGCCGTCCGAGACTTCCAATCGGTTTGGTGAGCCTCGCCAGGTGCGCTCGCGCCGCTTCGCAAGCGTCCGTGCTGGGCGCGGGAATGAAGCTGCGCTCCGAGACCTCGGCCTGCGGGGGCGGCTGCGCAGGCGGCTCGTTCCAGCGATCGTGCCAGTGAACCACGTCGGTTAGAGGCCGGCGCGTGCGCCACTGCGTCTCCTCGAGCATGGGTCGTTCGCGAAAAGCAACGGGGTGCCCGACGCAGAGGTACGCGATCGGCTCGACGCCCGGTGGCAAGACGAGCTCGCGACGGAGCACCGCAGGTTCGACGATGCTGACCCATCCCACGCCGATTCCCTCGGCGCGGGCCGCGAGCCACAAATTTTGCACTGCGCAGCAGGCGCTCGCCCTCACTGCTTCCGGCTGTGCGGTCGTGCCGAGGATCGCTTCATCGCGATCGCGCAGGTCGACCGCCACGCAGACGTTGATGGGCGCTTCCAGAATTCCCTCGAGCTTGTGCGCGAGATAGCTTTCGCGGCGTTCGGGGGGGAAGCGAATCGATTCAGCTTCTCGACATCGCAAAAAGCTGTCCCGAATCTGCGACCGAATGGCGATGTCGCGCACCACGACGAAACCCCAGGGCTGGGACAGGCCGACGCTCGGCGCCTGATGAGCAGCTTCGAAGATGCGCTGGAGAGCTTCGGGGCCCACGGCGAGGTCCGATCGAAAATGCCGAATGTCGCGCCGGAGCGCGATCACGTCGTAGATCGCCCGGCGGGCCTCTTCCCCGAAGCGGGCGATCGCTTCGGGTTCGAGAAAGGGCGGAGGCTCCTGCATGGGTCGTAGGGTAAAGGCCCGTCTCTTCGAGCGCGTCAATGATCACTCTTGCGCACGGCGCGCGCTTTCGCTAAGCGAGGACTTGCAGTCGGTCTCTTCTCCCGAATGGGAGCAGGGTGAAAAGGGAACCCGGTGCGAATCCGGGACTGTCCCGCAGCGGTATGCAGGAACGAACGTCGCACGAACGCACTGGCCGATGAGGCTGGGAAGCGGCGGCTAGTAGAAAAATCGGTCCCCCGGGATCGACAAGCCTGCGAGTCCGAAGACCTGCCGGTTGCCCGTGAGCGATAGCCCGCGGTTTCGGTTCAACCTCCGCAGGAAAGAGGACGACCAGAGATGAGCCGTTGCGCAAACCCATCCCGTACGGGCCTCGTGTTGCTGGTGATCGCGGCACCCCGGCAAGGCTTGGCGGACGAGCCGCTCGAGGTCGAAGTACGCGGGCAAAGGAACCCGCTGCCGCCCAAAGACCCTTCCGTCGCGGGGAGCGTCATCGGAGCCGAGCGCCTCGCCGCGCCCGGACTCAAGGCGAGCGATGTTCTACGAACGCAACCCGGCGTAGCGGTCCTCGAGACCGGTGGATATGGCGCGCTCTCGACGGCCAGCATTCGGGGGGCAACGGGTGCACAGACTCCTGTTTACCTGGCGGGGGTGCGCCTGAACGACGACGTCGGTGGCATCGCCGATCTCTCGCAGGTTCCCCTGTGGCTCGCCCATCGAATCGAGATCTATCGCTCGAACGCTCCTCTTGCCGGCGATCAGCTGGGGATAGGTGGAGCCATCTTCATCGAGCCCCGCCGGCCGAGGGCACCGGAAGTCGGCGCGGGATGGATGGCCGGCAGCTTCGGCGCGCACGCGCTCTGGGCGCGCGCCGGCGTCGGCGACGACGATTCGGCCGTCCTCGTGGGTGTTCGATCCGAGGGGGCCAGCAACGACTACCGCTTGACGACCGATGGCGGCACCCGCTTCGACCCGCGCAACGAGCGCGGCGTCGTCCTCACCAATGCCGATGCGCGGACGCGCGACGTGTGGGCCACCGCCAGCGCGCGTCTCGGCAGCGAGGGGCGTGCCGATTTCGTGTTCAACGACGCCCGAAAGGAGCAGGGATTGCCGGTGCTCACGCTGTTCCCCAGCGTTCGAGCGCGGGCCACCTTCGAGCGCGATCTCGTGGCCGTCGCGGCGCGCACCCCCTGCGCCGATGGCGCTTGCGAAATCACCACCACCACCTCCGCACTGTGGACGAAGAGCGCGTTCGACGATCCGTTGCGCGAGCTTGCGCTCGGCACGCCTCGGCTCGAGTTCGACGCCAGCCGGGTGGACGACGGCATCGCCACGCGTTGGTGGGTGTCCGATGATCTCTCGATCGCACCGTCGGTGCGCGCGTCGATCGAGTACCTCGGCGTCACCGCCGAAAATGTCGGACGGGCTCGCGCGCGACGCGTGTTTCTGCGCGCCGCTGGGCAGGCGGAGTGGCGCGCCCTGCCCGCCGTCGTGTTGCGCGGCGTGGCCAGTGCCGAATGTCACGGAACGTCGCTGGAAGGGCGCCTGCCCACCGCACTCTTTGGCGATGTGGAGGGACCCGCCGGCGATGCGCTCTGTCAGGACTTTCAGCCTGCCGGCCGGGCGGGCGTGCAGCTCGGCGGCGACGCGCTCGTGTTTCTCGTCAACGTGGGCCGGTACGCGCGCGTACCGACCTTGGCCGAGCTCTACGGCATTTCCGGAGCCGTCCGCGGTAACACGGCGGTTCGGCCCGAGGCGGGTGTGACACTCGAGGTCGGCCTGCGCGCGTCGACCTCTGCGAGCGCGTTCGGTGCGGTATCGTTCGACGTGTTCGCTTTCGCGCGAGAGGTGCGCGATCTCATCGCCTACCAACGCTCTGCGATCGGGTACGTCCGTCCATTCAACGTCGGGTCGGCGCGCGTGGCAGGGATCGAGCTCCTCACGCAGTACATCCCGGCCACCTTCATCACCTTCGAGCTCGCGGCGACGCTGCTCGATCCGCGCAGCACGTCGGCCGATCACCCGGCGAACGACGTGCTCCCCTATCAATCCAAGATGGTGCTCGTTCCTCGCGTCGAGGGGCACTCGAAGTTGCGCGCTTATCCATTCGAGTCGGTCAAGGCTGCCGTTTCCTATTTCTTCGAATCGAGCCGCTACGCCGATCCCGCGGGGCTCGTCCTGATTCCCGAACAAAGTTCACTCGACGTCGATGCGGAGCTCAGCTCGTTCGATGGGCATCTTTCGCTCCGCGGCCGCGTGGCGAACGTGCTGGATCGACCCCGTTCGGATCTCGTCGGATATCCACTGCCCGGAAGGGCGGCCTACGTTGCAATGGAGGCACGATGGTAACGAAGAAATGGTTGGCATTCGGATGGTGCGTCGTTACCGCGGCGTGCAACGTATCGCGCGCGGCGCCGACCACTGGAGGGGTCACCTTGGGGGGCGACGGCGGCACCTGCCCCAAGGCGCTGGTCGTCGCCAGCAGCGACTACACGTCGACGAACATCTCCGTCGCGTCTCCGGAAGGAAATGTCCTTTCCGAGTCGATGATCTCGAGCGCGTCGGCCCCCCCCGGCCTCACGGCGGCTCTCTCGGGCGACGTCGTTCTTCCTTCGGCGGCTCCTCTTTCCGGGAAGCTCGTCCTCATCGATCGCTATCCCAATTCGGTCATCACCTGGGTCGATCCATCGACCGCTTCCGTTCTTCATCAGCTCCCGGTCGCAACCGGTTTTGCCGCCAATCCCCACGATTATCTGGAAGTCGGGGGTGCCAAGGCTTACGTCACTCGCTACGAAACGAACCCCAATCCCGGTCGCGAGTCGAACGATGGCGGGGGCGACGTCCTCGTGATCGATACGGATTCTTCGCGGATCACGGGGCGCATCCCCCTCGCCCTGCCCACCGATGGCGCCTTTCTGCCGCGTGCCGATCGCATGCTGCGCGTGGGAGAAGAGGTGTGGGTCGCGCTGCAACGTTTCGACGCAGATTTCAAAACGGCGGGCGACGCCAGGATCGTCGGAGTTTCCACGGCGAACGATACCGTGGCTTGGACCGTCGAGCTCGCCGGCGCGGCGAGCTGCGGCGATCTGGCGATCGCCCCGTCGCAAACGCGCGTGGCTCTCTCTTGCTCGGGTCTGTTGGACAGCGCCACTTTGGGCGAACGAAGCGCGGTGGTGCTCCTCGATGCGACAGCCCATCCGCCGGTCGAGATCGAGCGTTTCATGATCGCTCCCGAGCTCGCAGCGCCGCTCGGGCTGACGCTCACGTTTGCCAGCGAAACGCTCCTCGTCGGAGCGGCGCTCGGTGACACGCAGGCGCATCGCAATGACACTGCCTACCTGCTGGATACGACGACGGGCGCCGTGCAGGTCGTCGCCGACGCCGGTGCGGCGTTCGCTTTCGGCGACGCTCGCTGTCTGCCCGGTTGTAACGACCGCTGCTTCCTGGCCGACGCACAGAGCAACGTTCTGCGCGTGTGGAAGGTGAACGGGTCGTTGCTCGAGGCGCAGGACTCGCTGCCGGTGGATCCGACGATCGGTCTGCCGCCCCGCTCCATCGGTGCCTTGTGACGCGCTTGCATCTCGTCGTGGCGATGATCGTCGTCGTCGGCGGCTGCCGGCGTGACGTCGACCCACTGGCCGTTCATCCCGCGACGGAGACGGTCGGCTCAGCCGCTTACCCGATCACCATCCGCGACGATCTCGGCCGCACCATCACACTCGCCCGGCGGCCGGAGCGCATCGTGACCCTTTTGCCGTCCCACACCGAAACCGTCTACGCGCTCGGCGCCGGCGGCTGCGTGGTCGGCGTGGACGACTACAGCGATCACCCGCCCGAGGTCGCCGCGCTTCCCAAGCTCGGCGGCCAATTCGATACGCCGCTCGAGTCGATTCACTCCCTCAGGCCCGACTTGATCCTGGCCTCGGAGGCGGCCAGCTCGATCCGCGCGCTCGAGCGGAGCGGCCTATTGGTCTGGGCAGGCAGCGCGCGGCATTTCGAGGACGTGTTTCGCGTGATCGACGCCATCGGACGGATGATCGACAGGCCATCGGAGGCGAAGCGATTGGTCGAGCGGATGCATTGCGAGATCGACGGCATCGAGCGAGTGCTTCGCGAACCCGAACCGGTGACCGTTTACTACGAGCTCGATCCCAGTCCCTACACGGTCGGTCCTTCTTCCTTCATCGGGGTGATGCTGGCCAAAGCCGGCGGAGCCAACATCGTGGGGGCCGAGCTCGGCGACTTCCCCAAAATCAACCCCGAGCTCGTGGTGTCGGCTGATCCGGCGGTCATTCTCGGCGCGACGCTCGACGCGGTGGCGACGCGGCCCGGCTGGAACCGGATCGCGGCGGTGCGAGCAGGCCGCGTCGAGAAGCTGCCCCCATCGGAAGCAGCGGTCGTCGCGCGCCCGGGGCCACGTCTCGCCGATGGACTGCGCGCCCTCGCGCGCCGCTTGCACCCCGGCGCTTTCCCATGACGCTCGCATTCGAACGCCGATTCACCGCCGCTCGCTCGGGCCGTCGCACGCGCGGCGCGCTCGCCGTCATCGGCTCTTTCACGGCGCTCTTCTGCGCCATGCTCTTTTCGGCGGGCAACGGCGCATTGCACATTTCGTGGAGCGCAACGCTCGACGCCGCCGTCGCCGGTCTGCGCGGAGGCGTCGCGAATCTCACCGGTTCCGAAGCGATCGTTTGCTACTTGCGACTGCCCCGCGTTCTGATGGCCGCTCTGGTGGGGACCAGTCTCGGCATGTCGGGCGCCGCCATGCAGGGGCTCTTTCGCAATTCACTCGCGGACCCTTATCTGCTCGGCGTTGCCAGTGGAGCGTCGCTCGGCGCGACGATTGCCCTGTCCCTCGCTGGCCATCTTGCACCCGCCTTCGTCCAGGCGCCATTCGCGTCCGAGGGGACCGCGAGCATGGTTCCACCGTTTGCATTCGCCGGCGCGCTCGCCGGCGTCCTCTGCACGGTCGCTCTGGCTCGCGGCGCACGCGCGAAGTCGAGCTCGGTCCTTCTCGCCGGCGTGGTCGTCGGCAGCGTGCTCACCTCGCTGACGACGTATTTGATGTTGCGCGATGCCGATCGTTTGCGGGCCGTGTTCGCCTGGACACTCGGCAACCTGTCGTTCGCGAGCTGGTCCGACCTGCTCCACGCATCGCCTTACGCCGCGTGCGGCATCGCGCTTCTTTATGCCACCGCAAGAGGCCTCGACGCGCTTCAACTCGGCGAAGACACGGCATCCACGCTCGGCGTTCCAGTCCAGCGCGTGCAGGTCGGCGTCATCGTCGGTGCGAGCTTGGCGACCGCGGCCGCCGTTTCCTTCGCCGGCGTCATCGGGTTCGTCGGCCTCGTCGCGCCGCACGTGATGCGACGTCTCGGCGCGCCGACGCACCGCGTGCTCTTGCCCGCCTCGGCAGCCGCCGGCGGGACGCTTCTCGTGCTGGCCGATCTCGGCGCCCGAACGTTCATACGTCCCGCCGAGCTGCCGGTGGGAATCGTGACGACGCTCGTCGGCGGCCCGTTCTTCCTCTGGCTGTTGCGGAGAGAAACATGATGGGATTGCTCTCCGCTGAAGCGCTTTCGTTTGCCTATGGCGCACGCATCGTTCTCGAAAACGTCACCTTCTCGCTCGGCGCCGGCGAAATCGCCGCGGTGATCGGACCGAACGGCGCCGGCAAGACGACGCTCCTCAAGCTATTGGCGGGGC
>WNGB01011972.1_pt1 | contig 23427 bp, 19 predicted proteins | sample 5400681 | NCBI WGS metagenome assembly WNGB01 (sample SAMN13153367, study PRJNA577476) | soil metagenome | isolation source: 115 cm soil or saprolite under grassland replicate 2 | place: USA:California | collected 2016-06-15
GCCTGCAGAGCGCCGGCCACAAGGTGGCGATGGTCGGCGACGGAGTCACCGACGCGCCCGCGCTGGCCGCCGCCGACGTCGGCATCGCCATGGGCGTGGCCGGCACCCAGGCCGCCCTCGAAGCCGCGGACGTCGCGCTCATGACCGACGACCTTTCGAAGATCGCGGACGCGCGCGTCCTGGCCCGCCGCGCCTATCGAACCATCAAGGAGAACCTCATCGTGGGGGTAGGCGTGGTCCACGTCCTCGGGATCACCGCCGCCCTCCTGCGGTGGATCGGTCCCGTGGAGGCGGCCGCCATCCACCTCGGTCCGGACATCCTGGTCTTCTTGAACTCGGTCAAGCTCCTCCGGGTGCGACTGGACGAGGTCAAGGCGGCGTGATGTCGTGAAGATCTCGCGCGGGGCCGCCCTCGCCCTCGCCTCCGCCACGCTCTTCGGCGCGAGCACTCCCTTTGCGAAGCGGCTGGTGGGGGATATTCCGCCGGTCCTGCTCGCCGGCCTGCTTTATGTGATCAGCCGCGGTTGGTTCCGGAGATTCGACGGACGGTATCTCCCCGAGTTCGACCGGGCCTCCGCGAAGCTCCAGTACACGTTTCGGCTGTAGCGATCCCTGGTGATGTCCGGGCGCAAGGACCTCAGCGACCGCGCGTGGCTCGGGCCGACGTGCGCTTCACCGGAGCCTTTGCCTTTGCCTTCGCCTTCGCGCGCTTGGACGCGCGCGCCTTGGCCGCGATCCTGTTTTCCTCCGCCTTCTCGGCGCGAGCGGCGTCGACGAAGCCGCGCGCGGCCGCGACCATGTGCTCGGGCGGCCGATCGCCACCCGCAAAGGCGTAGATGTGGATGTGCCCCAGCCTCTCGCGGAGCGCTTCCACCTTCTGCTCGTCCTCCAGGCTGGCCACGAGGTCCATCACGAAGTTCTGTTCGTCGGAGGCCATGTACCGATAGGAGATGTCGAAGGCTTCGCCGGTGGTGTGGGGCGGGATCTCCACGCGGGTCGCATTGGGGTTCACGCCGCCCAGACGCCGCTGGTACCGCTCGGTCCGGACGGCCGACGTCACGGGAAGGAGGCGGCCGAACTGCCGGTGATAGGCGTCGGCGATCTTCACCATCACGTCCCGCGCTTCCGGGCGAACGTAGCTGAGCAGATCCCGGTGCAGGCGTGCACGGTCTTCCGGATCGGATAGGGCGTAACCGTTCTCTCTCGCGAACGTCGCGACCTCCTCGTATTCGCGGAACAGCCTCTCCGCGCGCGCCGGATCGCCGTAGTACGTCTCGAGGACCGCCTTCCGGGAACGTCCCTTCGCGTCACCCTGCCGCTCCCACTCGGCCTTCTTCTGCTCGACCGCCTCCATCGAGGGCAGGAGCGGAACGTCCTTGTTGGCTTCGGCATCGTAGTGGATGAGAGGATCGTCCTTGGCGTCCTCGCCTATTTCGTACAGCAGGTAGGTGTCGGTGACCGGAGGAAGCCGGACGAGCTTGCCCGCACGGATCATCTGGACCAGTTCGGCGTCGTCGTGGGGAATCGTGAAGGCCGCCTCCTGCGCATCCGCCATCTGCAGGGCAAGGAACCGTCTCGTGTCGGGGTAGTGCCTCAGCTCCGGCGGGGTGCGGATGCCTCCGGGGGAGCTCCGTGTCTCCCGGATCCGGTCGATTGCCGCTTCGATCTCGGCCGGGGACGGGCTGGGGACCGCCGCCGATGAGTCGAGCGTCGATTGGGAGACCGCCGGGGTGGCCGGCGAAGTCGACGGTCCGGATTTGTCATCCGAGCCGGGTTGCACACCCGGCGACCGGCGGCAGGAGACGAGGCCGAGGACGAGCCCGAAGACGGCAGCGTGGGAGAGGGCGGCGTGGAACCTCATGCCATATGGGCCAGCAAGATCCAGGCCAGATCCGCTCAGGGATGCGTGGTCGAAGCGAGCTGGAGACCCTCGCGGATACGTCGACGTAGCGCGGCAATGAAACGGCTGCCCGTAGGCTCGTCATAACCAGCGGCTCGGAAGACGTCTCGCCACTGCTCGTCGGTCAGCCGGTCGAGCCGCTCGCAGACCCACCGGACATCCTCGACCCGGATGTCCTTGAAGAGGTCCCGACGGCGGCGCCCGACATCCTCGAACTTCACGAACCCATCGCCGTCGATCCCGCCGATGAACGCCTGCCGCTCGAAGTCCTCCACATCGTTCTTCGTGGAGCGGCCCGGCACCCAGGCGCCCTTGCCCAGGGACGCTCCGAGATCGGTGACGACGTATCGTCGCTCGGGTGGGCGGGATCGCCCCTCGACGCTATAGATGGCAGTGTTCTCGTCCAGGAGATCCCAGTTGTTCACGAGGCGCATGGCGACCTTGAGGCGGCGGAACGAAGCAGTGCCGACGAACGGATTGTCCTTCCAGGACCACCGCCCGACACGCTTGACACCGGGCAGCTCGGGACGGAACCGCCCGCCGGGCTGTGCGCCCGGAGTGGGACCGCCGACGAGCGTCCAGCTCGCCACGTAATATGTGGCCGGCTGGTGGTAGCCGAGAATCCACAACAGCCGGGACACGGCGACCTCGGCTTGGGCCTCGATGCCCTGCTTCACGTTCCACGGGAGTCCATCGGCGGCCCGGACCTTCCACTTGGGACTCGTGCCTTTCGTGTCCTTCTCGAGGAAAGCGAAGGTTGCGCCGTCGATCGGCGCCAGCTCCAGGCCTCCGGGCCCGCTCCGGACATCGAGGGCGGCCAGGTCCGGAGGTGACGTCCAGAGCTGTTCCTCGCTGGCGGGTTGCGCGCTCGCGAAAGTGAGTGCGGCGGCGAATACGATTGATGCCGGCGACGATCCGATCGCCTGAACGACGACGGGACCCATGTCCAAGCTTAACGGGAGCCGAACGAGCCCGGGAGGCCTTCCGCTCCTTTGCCGCGAGGGCAGGCGGCGACGGCCTACTCCGGCGGAGGGACGCCGCGCTCCACGACGAGATGCTTGCTCGTCTCGTGCTCGAATCCGTTGTCGTCCTTCCTGTGCTCGAGCCGGGTCACGAGTTCGCAACGCCCTGTGCTCTTCACGCGCGTCCGGGTCGTGAACAGGAATCTCGACGTGGTGACCCGGGCACACACGACCCGGGACCCCCGGTTGTCGTAGACGATCTCCTGCGTTCGGGTGTCGTAGGAGAGATCAGGCACTTTGACGCGGAAAGTCTCGTTGCGGTAGTCGTCCCCCAGGCCGCCGTTGTGTACCGCCGCTTCCACCCACGCGCGCTTCGTCTCTTCGTTCGTGACGAACGCGGCCGTCGAATACGAGTACCCCTCACCGACCACCTCATCGAGCACCGCGCGGGAGGCGGGACCCGAGGCCGCCGCGGACACGATACCGGCCGCGGCGGCGATCATGCCGCAAGCGAGCACTGGGATCATGAATGCCTCCTTCACGGCGGGGATGGTGGCGCCGCGGGACTCAGCGGCGCCGTCTGTAGGAGACCCAGGGCCCGCGAGAGCCCGTACTGCGCCTTGTTGAACTCGCCGAGCACGCGCGCGTAGTCCTGGCGCGCCCGCGCCTGGTCCTGCTCGGCGAGGATGTTCTCGAGCACCACGCCGACCTCGAACTCCCGCCTGGCCCGCGTGAGGCGGAGCGCTTCCTCGGCGGCGGCGAGGGCGTCCTTGGCGGTCTGCAGTTGCTGCTGCTGTGATTCGACGCGCGTCCGCGCCTCCACCACTTGCCGGGCCACGCTGTCCGTGAGCCTCTCGACGTTCCACTTCGCCTCGGCCAGGCGCGCCCGGCTCGCGCGGACGCGGCCGACGTCGAAGAGGCCTCCGGGGCCGATCCGCCACCCGATGGTGGCGAAGTAGTCTCGCGACGCGCCGAACGTGCTCGGACCCGCCTGCTTGCCGCCGCCGAGCCCGCCCAGGAACGCCTGGCCGGCCACCATCGGGATGAGCGGCCCGTACACCGCCGCCTTCTCGGTCTGGCTGGCCGCCTGCACGAGGGACCGGGCCTCGGCGATCTCCGGCCGCGCCGACACCGCCTGACGGACGAGGGCGTCGATGGCCATGTCGGCCGAGGAGGTGACGGCCAGAGGAGCCAGCTCGAGGTCGTTGGCGACGAGCTCGACGGCGGGATCCAGTCGAAGGATCTCGGCCAGCCGGGCGGCCTGGACCCGTTGTTGCTCCCTCGCCTGCTGCAGGGTGAGCTGGTTCCGCTGGGCCTGGACCCGGACCCGAAGCGCGTCCCCCTTGAAGGCGATGCCGGCCTCGACGGCCCGATGGAGCTGCGATTCGTAGGTGCGCGCAATGTCGAGCGATTCCATCGCCGCCGCCACGAAGGCCTGCGCTTCGAGCAGATCGAAGTACGCCTGGGCGGCGCGCAGGAGGACTTCCTGCTGCTGGGTCTCGACCTGGCGGTCGGCGGCGCGGGCGGCCTGGCGGGCGGCGAGCGTTCGGAAGACGGTGTCGCCCACGTCCACCTGAAGGTTGGCCGAAGGGCCGACCGTGTACGACTCCTTGTTGGCGGTCACGATGTTCCCGACGACGTCCTGGATGAACGCCCCGTGCCGGCGGTAGGTCGTGCCGGCGGAGAGCCAGGGGAGCAACTGGGTGAGCGTGCTGATCGCGATCGCGTTGGCGGCGTTGAGCCTCTCTCGCGCGATCTGCACGTCGATCGCGTTCGCGCCCGCCAGCCGGAGAGCGGTGGCGAGATCGATCGCATACGGTGGCGCGGCCGGCGAAGGCGCGGGCGTGGGTTCCGCCGCTGCGCTCGTCGACGACACCGGTGGGGCTAGGCCTGCGACCAGGATAACGGCGGCCATCGCCTTCGCCTTCATCGGCGGGGCCCTCCGACCTGGACGGGCTGACCGTCGGCGGGAGGATTGGGGCCGCCGAGGATGACGGGCTGCTCCGCGGAGAGGCCGTCGAGTATCTCGACGTCGTTGTCGTCCCGGAATCCCGTCTTGACCGGAAGGCGCTTGGCCTTCCCGTCGACGATGGTGAGCACGGAATCCTGCCCCCTGCCGGCGATGACCGCCGCCGCCGGTACCAACAGGGCCTGCACCTTTCTCTCGATCCCGACGCGGACGCGCGCGTACATGCCCGGCCGCAGCTCCTCCGTCGGGTTGGGGATCTCCGTCTCCGCCAGCATGGTCTTGGAGGCCTCGTCGAGCGCATACGCGAACCGCGTCACCGCACCGGTGAACAGGCGACCGGGGATCTCGTCGACGGTGACCTGGACGGGGAGGCCGACCTTCACCCGAGGCACCTCCGGCTCCGGGACCGGGATCTCGATGCGCACGGACCGGATGTCGATCAGGGTCAGCAGCGCGGCGTTGGTGGAGACGCTGCCCGATGTGGCCGCGGGTATGAACGCACCGGGGTCCACGGAGCGGCGGGAGACGATGCCCGAGAAGGGGGCGACGATCTTGGTGTAGCCGAGCAACGTCTCCGTCCTTTGCATGTTCGCCTTCGCCATGTCCAGCTTGCCCTTCGCGTCGTCGACCGTCTGCGGCATGACGAGGTCCGGGGCCTTCTTCTGCGCGTCGCTGACGCGCCGGTGCGCGACCTCGGCGACCGTGACCTCCGCCTTCTGACGTACGTAGTCGGCCTCCAGCTCCGGCGCCTCGATCTCCGCCACCACCTGCCCCGCCTTGACGCGATCTCCCTTGTCGACGCGGATCGTCTTCAGGTACCCGGCGACCTTGGCGTACAAGACGGCCTGATCGCGGGCACGCACGGCCGCGGGGAGCGTGAGCTGCCGGCTGATGATGCCGCGCCGGGGCTGCGCGATGCTCACCGCGACCGGGGACGCCGCCGCCGCGGGTGGCGCCGCTGCGGATTCCCCCTCTCGGCACGCGGCGCAGGCGACGAGCCCCGCCGCCGCGATCGAAAGGATGATTCGCCGATTTGATCTAACCGTCATGGTCGAAGTTGCTCCGATGGATCAGCGCCCGCCGGAGACGGCCGGCGCCTCTTCCGGTTCCAGTGAGCCTGACCCGCGGGCCGTTCTCGCCTGGAGGATGGAGAAGACGAAAGGAAGGATGACCAACGTGGCCACGGTGGCGGCGGCGAGACCGCCGATGACGGCGCGGCCGAGGGGAGCCGTCTGCTCGCCTCCCTCGCCCAGCCCGATGGCCATGGGAACCATTCCCGCGATCATGGCCAGGCTCGTCATCAGGATCGGGCGCATGCGGTCGCGCGCGGCCTGCACGGCGGCGCGCGAGGCGGGCAGGCCGCCCTGGCGGATGCGCTCGGCGAAGGTGACCAGGAGGATCGCGTTGGCGGTGGCCACCCCGATGGCCATGATCGCGCCCATGAACGACTGGATGTTCAGCGTCGTGCGCGTCAGCCCGAGCGCGAGCACCACGCCGGCCAACGTCGCCGGCGCCGTGGAGACCACGGCCAACGAGAGCCGGAACGACTGGAAGGTGGCCGCGAGCATGAGGAAGATCACGACGATGGTCAGGACGAGGCCCGTGCGCAGGCCGTCCAGCATCTGGTGCAACGCCGCGATCTGTCCCCGCACGGCGACGGTGACCTTCGCGGGCACGCTCCCCGCGCCGAGGGCCTGCGAGAGACGGCGGTCGACGCGGCCCAGGTCCTCTCCGGAGACGTTCGCGGAGATCGTGATCGTGCGCTGCATGTTGTAGCGGTCGTACTCCCCGACGGCGGTGCCGGGGGTCACGGAAGCGACGTTCTGGAGGAGCATAGGCCGGCCGTCCCGCAGCGAGAGCGGCACGTTTCGGAGCTCCTCGAACGAAGTCATCTGCGCCTCCGGGATCTGGACCTGCACCTGGTAGGCGACCCCCGTGGTGGGATCGGCCCAGTACACGGGCGCCGTGTAGCGGCTCGAAGAGGTGGCGGCGGTCAGCGCCCGCGAGACTTCCACGGTCTTGACGCCCAGGATGCCGGCCCTCTCACGGTCGAGGGTGACCTGGACGGCCGGGTAGTCCAGGGACTGCCCGAACTGGACGTCGCGCAGCGAGCGGATCGCGGCCATCCTGTCCTGGAGGCCCGTGGCGACCTCGCGGGTCTGAGCGAGCGCCGGGCTGCTGACCGCGACCTCGACGGGCGTCGGTGCGCCGAGGTTCATGACGCGGCTGACGATGTCGCTGGGCTCGAATGAGAACCGTACTCCAGGCAGACTCGCCGCGAGCTTCTGGCGCAGCCGCTCCTTCAGCGGCTCGAGCGATGCCGATCCCGGCCGCAGTTGCACCTGCATCACGCTCTCCTCCGGTCCGGCCGTCCAGAGGTAGATCGTGTTGATGGGATAGCTCGGGGGCTGTACGCCCACGAAACCCAGGGTGCTCTCGACGTTCGCGGGTCCGACCTCGTCCGCGAGGATCTTCAGGGCCGCGAGCGTGATCTTCTCCGTGCGCTCGATGCGCGTGCCGGACGGGGCACGAAGGTGGAGCTGGAACTGGCCTACGTCGACGCGCGGGAAGATCTCGACTCCGAGGCGCGAGCCGAGCAGAAGGACGATGGCCGCGGCACCGACTACGTATCCGCCGACGACCCAGCCGGACAGGCCGGCGATTCGCTCGAGACCCCGTGCCAGCCGCTCCTGCGCCCGCCCAAGCGCGGTCGTTCCGCCTTTGTCCGCATGTTCTCCCTTGAGCAGCCACACGGACAGTACGGGAACCAGGCTATTGGAGAGGACGTACGACGCGAGCATGGCGAAGCCGACGGCGAGGGAGATGGGAACGAACAACGCCCGGCCCGCGCCGACCATGAAGAACGAGGGGATGAAGACGGCCAGTATGCTGAGCATGGCCAGGAGCGTCGGCCCCGCCGTCTCCTCCGTGCCGGCAAGCGCGGCCTCGGCGGTGCCGCGGCCACGCGCCAGATGGGTGTGCACGTTCTCGATCGTGACCGTCGCCTCGTCGACGAGGACACCAACAGCAAGAGCCAAGCCGCCGAGAGTCATGATGTTGACGGTCTGTCCGGTCGCCCACAGCCCGACCGCCGCCACCAGCAGCGACAGGGGGATGGTGAGCACGACCACCAAGGCGCTCCGCCAGTCGCGGAGAAAGGCCAGGACCATCAGGCCCGTGAGCAACGCACCCAGCGACCCTTCGAGCACGAGTCCCTTGATGGCGCGCAGGACATACGGCGACTGGTCGAACTCGTAGCTGACCTTCACGTCGTCCGGCAGGGCGGACTGGAACTTCGAGAGGTTGGCCTTGACCAGGCTCACGACTTCGAGCGTCGAGGCGTCGGCGCGCTTGGTGACGGGGATGTACACCGTGCGGCGCCCGTTGACCAGGGCGTAGCCGGTCGCGATGTCGGAAGCGTCTTCGACCGTCGCCACGTCCCGAAGGAAGATGGTGGGGAACCCGGAACGCAGCGGCACCGCACCCAGCTCGCCCACTTTCTTGACGACGGAGTTCAGGGGCACCATCGGGACCATGTCGCCGATGCGGATGTTTCCGGACGGGCTGATGGTGTTGGTCGCGCTCACCGCGGCCACGACGTCGTCCGGGGAGAGCCCATACGACCGCAGCCGTTCGGGGTCGACGCGCACCACGACGCTGCGCTGGCTGGCCCCGAAAGGAGGCGGTGCGGACACGCCGGGCAGAGTGGCGAAGAGCGGCCGCACGCGGTTGAGCGCGAGGTCCTGGACCTCACCCACCCCCCGCGCCTCGCTGGTGAACACGAGGTTGCCGACGGGGACGCTGCCGGCGTCGAAGCGCATGATGAACGGCGGCACCGTGCCCGGGGGCATGAAGGCGCGGGCCCGGTTGGCGTAGTTGATCGTCTCCGCCATCGCCTGCGCCATGTCCGTGCCGGGATGGAACTGCAGCTTGATCAGGGCGACGCCCTGGATGGATTTGGACTCGACGTGCTCGATGCCGGTGACGTAGAGGAAGTGGTACTCGTAGTAGTACGTGAGGAACCCTTCCATCTGGGCGGGGTCCATCCCCCCGTAGGGCTGCGCCACGTAGATGATCGGAATGCCCAGGTTGGGGAGGATGTCCCGCGGCATCCGCGCCAGGGCCATCGTCCCGGCCATCACGACCGCGATGACCCCCACCATGACGCTGATCGGCCGCCGCAGGGCGGCCCGAGGGAGAGTCATCCCGCCCTGACCTCACTGTGCGGCGACGTTTCGGCGGCGGGGAGGACGACGCGGAACGTGCTCCCCTTGCCTTCTTCACTCGACACTTCGATCCCTCCACCGTGGGCCTCGACGGCCCACAGGGCGATCGAGAGACCGAGCCCGGCTCCGCCCTCGTCGCGCGAACGAGCCTTGTCGATGCGGTAAAAGCGCTCGAACACTTTCGAACGATGGGCCTCCGGGATCCCCGGCCCTTCGTCCGAGACCTCGATGACGGACCTGCCGTCCGGGTGGCGCCAAACGTCGATCCGGATGGCTCCTCCGCGAGGCGAGTGCTTGATCGCGTTGTCGATCAGGTTGATGAGCGCCTGCCGCAGGATGAGCCTGTCGACATCGGCCCTCACGGACGGATCGCCACGCGTGTCGATGCGCTGCCCCTTCTCCTCGGCGAGGATCTCGAGTAGCGCTGCGGATTCGCGGGTCAGGTCGAGGAGGCCCGTCTCCTGACGGTGGAGGCCGACTCCGGTATCCGCGCGCGAGAGGACGAGCAGGCTTCCGACCAGGTGGGACAAGCGGTCGACCTCTTCGAGCATGCTGCCGATGGCGTCGCGGTAATGGTCGGCATCGCGGCGATCCTGGAGAGCGACCTCACCCACGGCCCGGATCGCGGTCAGGGGCGTCCGCAGCTCGTGGGACGCGTCGGCCGTGAATCGGCGGAGCTGGGCGAACGAGGCTTCGATCCTGGCCAGGGACAGGTTGTAGGCGCGCGCAAGATGACCCAGTTCGTCGTCGGGGTTCTCCACGGGCAGTCGCTCGCCGAGATTGTCTGCGGTCAGCCTCTCGGCGTGGCTGGCCATGCGCTCGAGCGGCCTCAGGGCGCGGCGGGCCAGCCAGTCGCCAGCAAAGCCGGCGATCAGAATGGCGGCGGGAAGGCCGAACGCTGTGCCGGTGAGAAGCTCGCGCCACTGGTGATGGAGGTACTCCTCGCTGACGCCCACGCGGATCACGACGTCGCGGCCGCCGATCGCATGCGGCTGCGTCAGGATGCGCAGGGGCGTCCCGCTCGCGAGCATGGAGTTGTTGATCGAGCCAGAGGCCGGGATCGTACGCTCGGGACGGCCCAGCACCTGCGTACCCAGACGCGGGCTGCGATACAGCAGCTCGCCCGTCGGCGACCAGACCTCGGCCAGGCTTCCGGGATCGCCGCTCCCGGCGGAACCCGCCACCTCCACTGCTCCTTGCGGCCCCGACGTCAGGCGCTCCACGAGATGGCCGAACTCCGCGTGCAGGCCCTCGTCGAGCTGCCGATGGAGCGAGACGCGCATGAACAGAAGGGTCGAAGCGATGTAGACGGCGAGCACCGCGGAGAGGACCGCGACGTACCACAGCGTCAGGCGGGTCCGTACGTGGCGGGGCCGCAGGCGCATGGTCAGGAAGTGGATTCGCCGATCATGAATCCGACACCCCGGACGGTGTGGATCAGCTTGGGCTCCGCCGTGTCGTCCACCTTGCGCCGCAGCCGCGCGATGTGCACGTCGATCACGTTGTCGAGCGGCGTGGCGCGGCCGGTCTCCCTCCAGACGTCACGAGCCAGCATCTCGCGCGAGACCACGCGGCCGCCGTTGCGCACCAGGTACTCGAGCAGCTCGAACTCGCGCGCGGTGAGATCGAGGGTCCGTCCTCCGCGTGACACTCGCCGCGTGGACGCGTCCACCTCCAGGTCGCAGACCTTCAGCCGGACGGGAGCGTCCGCGCGTCCGCGCCGCGAGAGGGCCCGGATCCTCGCCAGCAGCTCCGCGAACGCGAAAGGCTTCACGAGGTAGTCGTCGGCGCCCGCGTCGAGCCCGATGACGCGGTCCTCGACGGCGTCGCGCGCGGTCACGATCAAGACGGGGAGGCCACGATTGCGGCTCCTCATGGTGGCGAGGACCTCGAGGCCGTCGCGGCCGGGCAGCATGAGGTCGAGCACGACGAGGTCGAAGGGTGCCGAATCGAGGAGGTAGTACCCCTCTTCGCCGGTCCTGGCCACCGTGACCTCGTACCCTTCCCGCGACAAGCCGTCGTCGAGCGCGCGCGCGACCTTCGCTTCGTCCTCGATGACAAGGAGGCGCATCGTCGGCCTTCATCATATTCCGCGCGCTCTCGGCTGGTTCCTGAAGAGATCCTTACGGGATCTTCACGGATTCTTCAGGCGCAGCCGTCCGATTGCTAGTGCAGGAGCCAGTCGGGCCGAATGACCCGGTACATCGCCAGCCCGATGACCGCCCCCACGGCCACGAGAAGAGGCTCCGGACACTTCTTCCACCACACCAGGACGGCCAGGCTCATGAGAGCGATCCCGGCGGTGAGGAGATCCCCTATCGCCGTGTGTGCCACGAGGTAGGTCGTGCCCACGAGCACGCCGACCACGGTCACGGTGACGCCGCGGATGAACCCCTGCAGGCGGCGGTTCTGGCCGTAGCGAAGCAGGAGAGGCGTGGCCAGCACGGTGAAGAGGACGGCCGGCGAGAAGATGCCCACGGTGGCCGCGAGCGCGCCCGCAAGGCCGCCGACGACGTAGCCAACGAAGGTGGCCGTGATCACGACGGGCCCGGGAGACATCATGCCTATGGCCACCGCATCGAGGAACTCGCGGTTCCCGAGCCAGTGGTACTGGTCCACGACGTAGGTCTTGAGGAACGGGACGATGACGAGGCCGCTCCCGAAGACGAGACAGCCGGTCTTGAAGAAGAACAGGAAAAGCTTCCAGGCGGCGACGCTCACCGAGCCGATCGGCGCGGTCACGGCCAAGGCGACCGTCCCGCTCTTGGGAGGCGAACACGAACACACCCAACAGCCCCGCGATGATGAACAGGGCCGCCAACTCCTTTTGAACGACAACGGTCACGGCTCCGGCGATGAGCGCGAAAGCCCACGCCACACGGTCTCGGCGGAGGGTCTTCAGGCCGAGGTTCCAGCAGGCCTTGAGGATGAGCGCGACCACCACCGGTCCGACGCCATAGAAGAGCGCGCGGAGCTGCCAGTTCTCCGCGAAGGCCGTGTAAGCGGCGGCCGCCGCCACCACGATGAGGAACGGCGCCAGTCCGAAGGCGACCGCCACCAGCAGGCCGCCGGCGACGCCGAAGCGGACGTATCCGCAATACACGCCGAGCTGGTAGGCGAGCGGGCCGGGGCAGGCGGCGGCGATCGCGAGGCCGGAGTCGTACTCCTGCTCGGAGATCCAGCCGCGAGCCTCGACCAGGTCCCGGCGCATGTAGTTGGCCAGGGTCACGGGTCCCCCGAAACCCGTCGCTCCCAGGCGAAGGAAGTACGTGGCCAGACGAAGGAGCGTGGTCGGCGAACGCGGAGGCGGACTGGACTCGGCGTGACTCAGTGCGCGCTCAGGGCGCCGTCGCGAACACCCGGATCTCCGCGACCGGACTCGCGCGATGGGGCACGGCGACGAACAACTGGCCGGTCTCGGGTGAGAAGAGCCCGGTCCGGGCGCCTTCGGCGGTCCGGACTCTCGCGCGTTCCGCGTAACGATCCGGGCTCGCCTGGTCGTAGACGACCACCGAGCCGCCGCCGCAGATGACGTACACCCTTTGACGGGCTGCGTCATGGAAGACGTCATCCGCATCGCCGTCGGTGTCGAGGGAGGCGACGATCTTCCCGGTCCCGGTGTCGAGGACGATCAGCTTCGGCGGCTGACGGGTGGCGACGAAGAGACGGTGATGGGCCTCATCCAGCGCCATGGGGTAGTTTGCCTTCGGCCCGCCCAGCTCCCATCTCGACGTGACCGCCTTCTTCTCGGCGTCGATCACGGCGACCCGGGCCCGACTTGCCTCGTTGACGAAGATCCGCCCCGTCGACTCGCGCTGGAACGATTCGGGGTGCGCTTCCAGGGGGACCTCTCCGATACGCTCGCCCTTGAGCGCGTCCACCATGGCGAGCGCGCCGTCGCCATAGCCGACGTAGATGCGCTCATGCTGGGGGTCGTAGCGTACGTTGTCCGCGTCGTCGCCGAGGGAGGTCGTCCTGGCGGCCTTGAAAGGCGGACCATCGAGGAACGTGAGCCGGCCGTCGCCGCCGCTCGCCACCGCGACCGTCTTCGTCTTCGGCATGAAGACGATCCCCTGAGGCTCCTTGAATCCGGGGACGCTCTGGACGCGCTGGCCCTTCTCGAGGTCGACCACCTCCAGAGTCCCGTTGCCGAGCGCGCAGATGAAGAGCCTCCGTGCCGCGAGGTCGATGGCGAGGTGATCAATGCGCCCCTCGACTCCAGCCATCGGAATCGTCTGGACGAGCCGCAGTGGCGCCGCCCCCCCTGGAGTCCTCGTCGTCTGGACGGCGGCGCCGAGACCGCAAGACAGCGTCAGTGCGACGAGCGCGATCGCCCGCAAATCAATGTCCGTCGACGGTGAAGTCATCGAACTCGATCACGGAGTCGGCCTTGGTCCAGAGGCCGACCTTCCCGGCATCTTTGAACGTTTCGTCCTTCGCGTCGAGGACCTTGTTGCCGTCGTACCAGACGACGAAGTGGTCGCCCGTGGCCTCCACCTTGAGCGTGTGCCAGGTGTTCTTGGCCACCTTGACGCCCCGGTTCAGGAACGCTCGCCGCTTGCCCCCCACGGTGTGGTAGATCGTGCAGTTGTCTTCATCGGCGTTGCAGCGCGTGATGTAGTAGTTGTTGGCGTCCTTGTACCGCCAGACGAGACCGAAGCCCTGATCCACCTCGCCGGACAGCGGCCTCGCCCGGACGCTGAGAGTGACGTCCGTGTAGACGCCTTCCTTGAGGACGGCGACGGGAAAGCGGTAGTCCGTCGGGTCGGCGCTCTCCTGGACGAGGACGTGGTTCTTGTCCGCTCCCTTCTCGGTCCGCACGACCCACTTGCCCTCCGCGCCACCACCCGTCCGCGCGAACTCGAAGCCCGCCGGCGGCTGCCCGACCGCGTCGGCCTCGAACTCTCGCTTGGTCGAGCCGGCGGCAGCGGCAAGGGGAAGGATGGAATACACGAGGAGCACGAACAACAAATGACGCTTCATGGACCGTCCTTTCGTCTCGTCCTCTAGTGCGAGGATCGTTGGGCAGGTGCGGCCGCGCTGGTCATGTTCAGGGCGGCACGAAGTCCCTGGGCCAACGACTCTGCCGGCCCAATTCCCCAGTAGTGGAGGAAGAGGATCCGCGGCTGCTCTCCCGCCATGTGCTGGTGGATGGCGACGATGTTGATGCCGGCATGGCGGAGGGCCTTGAGCACGCCTTGAAGCTCGGACTCGAGCATGGCGAAATCGCCGTCCACGACGGCGCGGTCGTCCGAGCCGGCGAACGCGGCCCAGGTGTTCACGCCCATCGTCTTGCCGACCTCGTGGCCGTGCATGCGCGTGGTGCGGCCGATCGTGATCTTGTAGACGCCGTTGCTCAGGTCGCCCTTCTGGCCGAGGGCGGCGTCGATCTTTGCAGTGGTAAGCGTGCTCTTCGTCGGGTCGATATCGGCCTTGGGCATCTCGCCCCCGCCTCCGCTCGTCTCCTTGATCTTCGCGAACACCTTGCCCACCGCGGTGGCGAGGGCGTCCTGCGCGGCCATGCCGCCGACGTGCATGAACATCACCTTCGGCGAATCCCAGAAGAAGTGGTTGTGAAGGGCGGTGACCTCGAGCCCGTTGTCGAGGGCCACGCTCATGACGGGGTTCACCTGGTCTTCGAGCAGGACGAGGTCGCCCATCACCATCGAATGGCCCGCGCCCGCCGCTTGGAAGGCGGCCCAGGAGGTGAGGCCCAGCGGCGGCGTCATGTGTACACCGCCCGCAGTGACGGAGAGATCGCTGCGGGGGACGGACACCTTGAAGACGCCCTCCTTCGCATCGAGCGTGCCCTTGGCCCCGGTCAGCTCCTCGATGCGAGCGGTATCGAGACCCGACGGGGTGGCCGGCGACGACGGGGGGGCGGCGAACAGGACCGTGACCTGCGCGGCCACGGCCAAGGCGGCAAACGCGGTGATCTTTGCAGTACTCATGAACGCCTCCGTTTGCTGAGGGAACGTCTCATCACCTGCTCACACCAGCCAATTGTAGTGAGCGTTCGCCTTAACCGCGCCTGAAGAGTCGTTCAGGCGATCTTCAGGATTGGCTGGTGGCGCGCGTCGAATATGATTCGCCCCCAGGGATGAAGACCCTGGTCGGGTTGCGACTTCGGCGAGGCCGCCAGGCGACATGACCGGGCGTGTGGGCGCGGCAGGGGCGGCCGCCCTCGCCTTGCTGGCGTCCGTTGTCGCCCAGGCACAGGACAAGACGGCGACGCCGCGCGCCGTCGCCACATCCATCGCGGAGCCGATCCACGTCGACGGGATCCTGGATGAGCCCGCCTGGTCTCGGGCTGTTCCCATCGGACCGCTCGTCCAGAGCGACCCCAGGCATGGCGCTCCCGCCAGCGAAGAGACCGAAGTACGCGTCCTCTTCGACGCCAGCACGCTCTACCTGGGCATCGCGTGCCGGGACCGTAAGGCGAAGGCCATCGTGGCGACGCAACTCGCGCGTGACGCCAATCTCGAAGTCGACGACCGCGTCGTGGTCGTGCTCGATCCCTTCTTCGACCATCGCAACGGCTTCTTCTTCGCCGTGAATCCGGCCGGGGCCCGATCCGACGGCCAGATCTCCAACAACGAGCGGGCCTTGAGCTACGAATGGGACGGCATCTGGAACGCGCGGGCGCGCGCCAACGCCGAGGGCTGGGTGGCCGAGATCGCGATCCCGTTCAAGAGCCTCCGCTTCCGGCCGGACCAGGACGTCTGGGGGGTGAACGTCGAGCGGCAGATCAAACGCCTGCAGGAGCATGACCGGTGGGCCAGCGCCCGCCCCGACAGCTGGGTCACCAACCTCGCCGCCGCCGGAGAGATCAGCGGCCTGGGTGGCCGGAGGCAGGGTCGCGGCCTCGACCTGCGGCCGTTCGTCTCGGGCGGGGAAGACAGCGGCGGAGGCAAGGCCAAGCTCGGCGCCGACCTCTTCAAGACCATCACCTCCAGCCTGACCGCTTCGCTCACCGTCAACACCGACTTCGCGGAGACAGAGGTCGATGTGCGCCAGATCAACCTCACGCGGTTCGACCTGTTCTTCCCGGAGAAGAGGACGTTCTTCCTGGAAGGGGCCGGCGTGTTCGACGTGGCCGGACTCGGCAGCCAGAACGCCGATCTCATTCCGTTCTTCAGCCGCACGGTCGGGTTGCTGAGCGGGCAGGAGGTCCCGATCCTGTTCGGTCTCAAGGTCTCGGGTCGCCAGTCCGGCTTCAACGTCGGCGCCCTGGACGTGCAGACGCGCCACGCGACGCTCGACCAGGGCCCGCTCGCGTCACAGAACCTCCTGGCCCTCCGTGTGAGCCGGAACCTCTTCGAGCAGTCCTGGATCGGGGCCTTCGCCACTCGCGGCAACCCCGCGGACACCGGCGAGAACAGCCTGATCGGAATCGATACCCGGCTGGCGACGTCGCACTTCCGCGGCGACAAGAACCTCAGCCTCTCCTTGTACGCCATGCGGACGGATGACGCCGTCTCCAAGGGCATCGACCGTGCGTTCGGCGTGGAGCTGGACTACCCGAACGACCTTTGGAACGTGCAGGCGGGCTGGAAGCAGATCGGGGACCGGTTCGACGCCGCGATGGGCTTCGTGCCGCGCGCCGGCATCCGGAAGAGCGACGTCTACGTGGCCTTCCAGCCGCGGCCGGGCCGTTTCGGCATCCGGCAGTTCTTCTTCGAGATCGAGCCGACCCTGATCACGAACCTGCACGGCCGCCTCGAGAACTGGCGGGTCTTCACGGCGCCGATCAACCTCCGCACCGAATCCGGCGAGCACCTCGAGTGGAACTACATCCCGACCTTCGAGCATCTCGACGTCCCCTTCGAGATCCAGCCCGGTGTCGTGATACCCCCCGCCTCGTACCGATGGACCCGATATCGGACCGAAGTGAATACGGCGACGAAACGGCCCTGGGTCGTCGATTTCGCCTTCCGATACGGCAGCTTCTATGGCGGGACGCTACGCCAGTACCAACCGGCCTTGACCCTCAAGCCGAATTCGCACGTGGCGCTCGTCGTGCAGATGGAGCGGGACGAGGGCTCGCTCCCCCAGGGAGACTTCGTCACCCAGCTCTACTCCGCACGGCTCGACTACAACTTCTCTCCCGATGTGACGTCGTCCAACCTCGTCCAGTACGACAGCGTCTCCCGGATTCTCGGCGTCCAGAGCCGATTCCGATGGATCCTGAGACCAGGGAACGACCTCTTCTTCGTCGTCAGCCGCGGCTGGTTCCGGCGCGACGACGGAGACTACCTGCCCCGCTTCGACCGAGGCTCGGCCAAGCTGCAGTACACGTTCCGGTTCTGAGACGGGAGCGCGAGGCGAGTTGAGGACACACCTTCGATCTTGACGCTCGCCACCCAAGAGGGGTACGGTCTCGCTCCCCGAGACTACAAAGAGGATCGATGACGAGCACGAACGTGATGGCCCGTATGCGCGTCGCCACCGTCGCGGCGGCGAGCGGTTTCGTATTGGGAATCGGGGGCGCCGTGTTGGCCACCATCCCCGACGCCGGCGGCGTGATTCACGCTTGTTACAAGACACAGAACGGACAGCTCCGCATCATCGATCCGAGCCGGTGTGTTCAGCACCGTTCCCGACCTGGTGGTGATGCCGATCGGCAAGGCGTTCGTCTCGGGCGCGACCGTCGTCGCCCTCGGCGGCGGCGGCTGGCGGTTCGAGTACTTCACGGTCGGCACCGACTCGAACCAGCTGCAGGACACGCTCACGACGTTCATCGCGACCCCGTTCAGCCAGTAGTCGACAACCACACAGAGCTACCGACAAACGGAGAAACCGTGGAGGTGCCTTGATGAAGCAGTTCTGCCTTTCGATCCTCTTCCTGGTGGGCTTGGCTACGGTCTCGGGGGCTCAGACCATGGGAACCCTGACCGAGAACGGTGTGTCGATGGACGTGAAGGCGGCGGTGGCCGTGCTCGGCGACGGTCCCGCGCTCACCGTCTACCTCCTTCCGTTCCAGCCCACGCCCGACGAGACGGCCAAGCTGCAGGCGGGCGATACCTTCTGGCTGCTGGACAAGGCGTCGCCCGACGCCAAGAAATGGAAGAACGGCAGTCCTTTCGGCAGCTTCAAGCTCGGCTGGGGCATGGAGAAGGAGTCGGTGGGAGACACGAAGAAGGCCACCGTCTACGTCTACAGCTACAACGTCGGCGCGGAAGGCAGCAACCTCAACGCCAACAAGTTCGGCTCCGACGTTCCCGTGACGCTGACCGGACCTCTCAAGGAGGGACAGGAGGTCGCCGTCACCAGCAAGGGGTCCGAGACCTTCAGCAAGAGCACGCTGGCCTGGGACCTCAAGCTCAAGTCCAAGGTCCTGGCGTCGACGAAGAAGAAGTAGCGACTCCGATCGGAGCGCCTGCAATACGTCGACACGCGACGTCCGCGCCGCCGCGAGCGCCGCCGCGTGATCGAGCCAGCGAGGGGAATGTCACGGTGGTGCCCGCTATTAGGCGCTCCGGTCGTGAGCTAGGATGGAGGCATGGCGCCGAACGCTGAGAAGCTCCTCCAGGAAGCGTTGTCGTTGCCCGAAGACGCGCGAGTCGATCTCGCCGAGGCCCTGCTCCAGAGCGTCGAGCACGAGCCCGCCGACGAGGGTGCCGACGCAGCGTGGTCGGCGGAGGCCAAGCGTCGCCTCGATGAGGTTCGCTCCGGGGCGGTGAAGCCGGTTCCTTGGGAGGAAGCCGAAAAGCAGATCTTCGATCCTTCGGATGGCCCGAAGCGTCGTTGACCTCCATCCCGGGGAGATCCGACAGGCTCCGCAACGCTGGCCGGCCGACGACGTTGGCCTCAGATCCTGCCGGATAGCCGGGTTCCCATACCGCCTCATCTACTGGATCGAAGGCGACTACAGCCTTGTCGTCGCGATCGCTCACAGCAAGCGACGCCCGGGCTATTGGAAGGCACGGCTCGGCCCTGCGAAGTGACTCGGAAGGTCTATGCAACGCGCCGACTCGATCCAAGCGCGCGCACGTCGTAAGCAGCGGTCCGCGCTCGGTCAGGGTTTGTCAGGCTCTGGGGGAAGGCACTTCTATCTGAGCTTCCGCGTCGTCCATCCGCGCGGTTTCTTCCCTCCATGTTCAGCGATCAGTTACCGGCGAAGCGTCGTCTGCGGCGCCGGGACGAGACGACTCCGAACGGCGCCCGCTGAAATTAGCGATCACCGTCGCTGGGGGCCAGACCCTCCTCACGCAGCCGGGCGATATCCTTGGTCGGGGGACTCCCGAAGAAACGGCTGTACTCCCTACTGAACTGCGAAGGACTCAGGTAGCCGACGCGGCTGCAAGCGTCGCTCGCGTCCATTCTCTGAAACAGCATCAGCCGCCGGGCTTCGTGCAGCCGAAGGGTCTTCTGGTATTGGAGCGGGCTCATCGAGGTCACCGCCTTGAACCGCTGGTGGAATGACGACGCGCTCATGTGGACCGAGGCGGCCATCTCCTCGACCGTGACGGGCTGCGCGAAATGCTCTCGTATCCAGGACACGGCTTCGGCGACACGGCGCACGCCCGATTTCGGCTGTCCGATCAGGGCGACACGACTGCCAATGGGAGTGCGTAGCAGGCGAATCAGGATCTCGTCGACCGCGAGCGGTCCGAGGAGGTCCGCATCCTCCGCCTGACCCATCAGATCGAGCAAGCGTGTCACTGCGTCGACGATTGCGTCGGTCGCACGTCCGACATACAGCCCGCGATCGTCCGACGGCTTGGGGACGCGCTTTGGATATACCCGCGCCGCGAGTTCAGCCACGCGCGTCGGATCCAGGTCCAGCTTGAAGCCGAGAAACGGCTCCCTCCCACTGGCTCGAGTCACCTGGCCGGAGACGGGCAGATCCACCGCGAAGACGAGCATTCTCGCGGGGTCGTATTCAAACACCTCACGGCCAAGCATCACGACCTTGGCCCCCTGCGCCACGAGGCACAGGGACGGTCCCAGCGTGGCGTGAACGGCTTCCGACGTCATCCGCGATCTGAGCAGGGCATAAGTCCCCGGGAGGCGAAGCGGAAAGACACCGTCGTGCGTGGCGTAGCGCGCGAGCAGGTTGGCCAGTCTTCGCAGCGCCAATGTCCCAGGGGCCGCAAGGCCGATGTCGTCTCGCGATGTGCCGGTTGCTGCGGGCGCGGACCGGGTGGCGCGGTGGCCGAGGCCGGATGCCGGCTGATCGGCGCTTCGGACACTGCGTCGCGTGTGCTGGCGTGCTTGCCGGGGAGAGCCTGTCATGGCCGCAATGGTACAGGCAGCGGGAACGCAGCGCTTGCCGAAAACTCCGAGTGGAGCGCGTGATCAGGCCGCGTTTGGTGGAGGAATAGGCAAGTAACGCTCGGCGTGGCCGAGTACCGTAGTCGTCGGACGAAGGCACTGGACCCAGCCGACCGTCCGCGGTTGCGCGAATCGCAGGAGAGACATGCAAATGCCGGAAGCTGGCGAGAGCAACCTCGAACGACCGGGCCCGAGGCTCATCGGGGCGAATTCCGGAAGCGGGGAGCATCGGAGGTCTTTCATCGCGCTCTGGCTGCTCGCGGCCACCCTTCTGGCTTCAGCGACTGCTGCGCAAGAGGCCACCAAGAGCGAGCGGGGGGATGCGTCCACGCCCGCGACGCCAACCACGGTTGTCGATCCTGCCCCCGCCGCGACGCAGACGGTGCGTACCGCCTCCGGAATCGTGCGCGGTGTGACCGAAGGGGATGTCTCCAGCTTCAAGGGGATCCCCTACGCTGCGGCGCCGGTCGGCGCCAATCGCTGGCGCCCAACCCAACCCTTGCCCGCGTGGCGGGGAGAGCGTGATGCGAGCCAGTTCGGCGCGGACTGTGCGCAGGCAGCCTTTCCACGCGACTCTGCGCCGATCTCGAAGACCTCGTCGGAAGACTGCTTGTTTATCAATGTGTGGCGACCTGTCGGATCCGCGCCCGGGGCGAAGCTGCCGGTCATGGTGTGGATCCACGGCGGCGCCTTCGTGTTCGGCAGCGGTTCCTGGCCCGGCTCTTCGGGGGTCCCGTTCGCCAAGCAGGGCGTCATCCTGGTCACCTTCAACTACCGTCTGCAGCGCCTCGGCTTCTTCGCGTTCCCCGCGCTGAGCCGCGAGCATCCGGAAGAGCTCAAGGGCAACTACGCCTACATGGACCAGGTCGCCGCCTTCAAATGGGTGCAGCAGAACATCGTCGCGTTCGGAGGCGATCCGAAGAACGTCACCATCTTTGGCGAGTCCGCGGGCGGCGTCTCGGTGCATACGCACCTGACCTCGCCGCTTTCGCGTGGTCTCTTCCAGAAGGCGATCAGTCAGTCCGGGGGTGGCCGGGACGGCGTGCTCACCGGGCGGCCGATGCGCGAGGACGGCGTCGACCCGAACTATCCGGTGTCGGCGGAGACGATCGGCTTGAACTTCGCCCGCAGGTACGGGATCGAGGGCACGGATGCGGCCGCCCTGGCCAAGCTGCGTGCCCTCAGCGCCGCCGAGATCATCGATGGGGGTCAGGAAAGCGCAGGCCAAGGAGGTCCAGTCACCTACTCGGGGCCGATTCTCGATGGCCGGCTGATGTTGGAGACCTCCCAGAGCGCCTACGAGGCCGGGCATCAGGCACGGGTTCCGCTGATGATCGGATCCAATAGCGCCGACTTCGTCGGCTTCATCAGTGCGGACACCAAGGAGGCGCTGTTCTCGCAGTTCTCCGAGCGGAAAGCCGCCGCGATCGCGGCCTACGACCCCAGCGGAACCACCGAGCTCAGGACTCTGCTCACGATGGCCGGCACCGATCGGGTTCAAGCTGAGCCGGCCCGCTTCACCGCGAAGGCCTTCGTCGCGAGCGGCGCGCCGGCCTACGTGTATCGCTTCTCCTACATCCCCGCCTCGATGGGCGAGCAGTGGCGGAACGGAGTCCCGCACGGCGCCGAGGTCCCGTATGCATTCGCAACGTTGGGCGCCGGCCCGAGGCCCGGGCCCACGCCGACGCCCGAGGACCAGGCGGTCGCCCGGACGGTCAACACCTACTGGGCAAACTTCGCCAAGACCGGCGATCCCAATGGTCAGGGACTGCCGAAATGGCCGACCTACAGCCCCAGCGAGGACGAGATCCTCGAGTTCCGGCCCGATGGCTCGGTGGCCGCCGCTCCCGATCCCAGGAAAGCGCGGCTGGACGTGACCGAGCTGGCCGCCAAAGCTGCGAAGGCGCGCTAGCCCGGTTGGAGCGTGACGGGAGGGTCGGCGCTCTGGCGATTCCCGACTATCGATAGGCGGGACGTTCGTGACGTAGGCGAACTGAACGAGAGGAGACTGCACGTGGGAAGTCAGCGTTTCTCGAGGGTGTACCGACCCGCCATCCTGGTCGGTCTCATTGTTGCGGCCGTCCTTGGCACGGCCGGCGACGTGGTGGCGCAGGCGCTAAGGGATGTTCAGACGCCTGATATGCCCCTGGTGCTGAAGGCACAAGGCAGCTTTTTCGTCGGCGGCGAGAAGGCTGAGCAGACGCAAGGTGAGCTGGGCAACCTGGGGCCTGGAGGTCACATCGCCGTCAACCAGATGTACGTGCGGTACATGGTGCCGCAGGTCGGTGACGGCGAGGTTCCAGTCGTGATGGTCCATGGTGCGACCCTGACCGGCAAATCGTGGGAGACCACGCCGGACGGTCGGATGGGCTGGGACGAATACTTCGTGCGCAAGGGCCATCCGGTGTACGTCCCGGACCAGGTGGGGCGCGGGCGATCCGGCTTCAATCAAGCCGTCTTCAACAACGTGCGTGCGGGCGCGTCGCCGCCGGCCAGCCAACCCGTCTGGCTGCGATTCAGCGATGAGGGCGCCTGGCCCAACTTCCGCTTCGGCTCGACCCCTGGCCAGCCCTATTCGGACAGCCAGTTCCCGGTGACCGCCGTGGACGAACTCGCGAAGCAGGGTGTGCCCGACCTCACCCGTGGCGGCGTCCCCGCACCCAACCCAACGCTCAAGGCACTGTCCGATCTCGCCGGCCAATTGAATGGCGCCGTGTTGATGGGACACTCGCAGTCCGGATCGTTTCCCCTGGAAGCGGCGCTGATCAATCCCGCCGCCACAAGAGGTCTCGTGCTCGTCGAACCTGGAAGCTGCCCGGCCATCTACACCCCCGAGCAGATCGCCACCCTGGCGAAGGTCCCGATCCTGGTCGTGTTCGGTGATCACCGCGAGACCCCGACCGGCATTCCGACGCTGCCCTCATGGCAGACACGTTTCGAGGCTTGTCAGGCACTCCTCAGCCGCGTCCGGAGTGCCGGCGGTCAAGCGCAGATGCTCAACCCACCGGAGCGTGGCATCCGCGGCAACAGCCACATGATCATGCAGGACAAGAACAACCTCCAGATCGCTGATCTGATCCTGCAGTGGATCGA
>WNGB01004027.1_pt1 | contig 23426 bp, 21 predicted proteins | sample 5400681 | NCBI WGS metagenome assembly WNGB01 (sample SAMN13153367, study PRJNA577476) | soil metagenome | isolation source: 115 cm soil or saprolite under grassland replicate 2 | place: USA:California | collected 2016-06-15
TGGCGTTGGGCGTGAAACCGTCTGCCTCGATAATCTGCCGGACATTACCGAACCGGTAGAGCAGCGCGGACGCGCCGACGATCAGCTGGAGCTCGAGGTCGGGATGCGCCTGGACGGCCTTCAGGACCGACTTGATCCGGCCGTAGTTCGCGCGGCTGTTCACGACGACGCAGATCTTGCGCCTGGCCTTACGCCCCGCCATCCAGATCCTCCCGGGTGAGCAGTTGGTCTCTCGCGACGTCGCGCCGGAGAGGCCGACCGAGCACGCTCTCGACGCGCTCGGACGGAATGCCCGTGCCCGGCTTCTTGAACGACAGGTGCTCCGGGCGGAGCACGGTGCCCGCGGCCAGGTCGACGCGGGCGACGACGCTTTTGGTGAAGAGCTGTCGCATCGCCGCCACGTCAGCGGCGGCCGCGTCCTTGTCCACCGGGCTCGCGCGCATGCGCTCGACGAAGCGCACCCCCTCCACCAGCTGGCGCAGCTCGGCGGTCGTGACGGACGCCGGCACGTCGGGGCCGAACATCTCGCGGCTCAACGTGACGTGCACCTCCAGCACGTCACAGCCGAGCGCGGCGGCGGCGAGCCCCGCGAAGATCGTTCCCGAATGATCGGACAGCCCGACCGGACACCGGTACCGCTCGCCGACGGTCGCGTCGAGCTCCGCCAGGGGGCTCATCCCGCTCGAGAGCAAGAGCGGCCGTTTGGTAGCGAGAAGCCGCTCGAGGAGCGGCGCGTTCGACACCTCGCCCGAGGCGACCTTCCACGCCACCATGCCGATCCGCTCCAGCAGCTCCACCGCCTCGCCGGAGAACGGCGAGCTCAAGAAGACGAGGCCTTGGTCCTCGGCGTGCTTCTTGAGACCGCGCCACTGCTCCTCCGAGAACTCCATCCGGCGCCAGTAGTCATAGCGGGTCGCGTCTTGCGGGCTGAATTTGACGCGCCACGGCTCGGCGGGCGTGCTCTCCGCCGCCGCGATGTGCGTCTGGAACTTGACAGCGTCCGCCCCGGCGTTCGCGATGGCGTCGATGAACGCGTGCGCCTGGCCGAGGCTGCCATCGTGGGACTGCGCCACCTCCCCGATGACGAAACAGGGATGGTTCTCGCCGATGCAGTGCGCACCGATGCGTAGCGTGGTCATGGTCTCAGGCGACCTGAGCACCCACGGTCGCGAGCCCGTCGGGCTTGACATAGTCACCGTTCGTCACGATATCGATTCCGGCTTGCGGCAGGTACTGCCACGCCATCCCGACCATGTCGTAAATACGGTCGCCGGCCATGGGTTCGGAGTACCGCGAGAACACGGTGCCTGCGCTCAGGCCCTCTCGAGCGTCGCCGACGCGACGGATCACAGCACGCCCCGAACGAGGTCGCCTAGAAGCTCCGCGTACGATCGGTCAGCTGGCTCCACGAAGAACTCGCACTGGCGCTTGAGTTGCTCACTGCTGGAGGACCGGCTGGCGACTTGCAGGAGCTGGCGGCAGTCACGGATCAGATCCTCCGGCCGCTCGCATAGCACGCAGTCCACACGCTCGAAGAACTCGCGGAAGTGGACCGTCTTGGCCATGCTTAAAACAGCGATGTTATTCCGCACGTCCTCGTCGGGGAGATAGGCCGCGATCGGCTTTCCGTGCATAGCCGCCTCCAGGAGGATCGTCGAAAGCGGTGAGATGACGGCGTCGATTGCGCTCAGCGTTACGTGGGTCTCCGCGTAATCTGCCATATAGATACCTTTTTCGCCCGCCCGCCGACGGCGGTAATACTCGGCCATGTCCGGCGCCATGATCACGTGTTTCCAGCGGAGCGCGAAGAAATCCGCTTCCCCCTTCAGCGAGTCGCGCCACGGATGAGGCCGGTAGAGCACGCGGCAGTTCGGTAGCTCGCCAGCCTCGATGGCGCGCTCCAGGATGCACAGGTGATCGGTCTCGTTCAACCCCTTGCTCGACCCAGCGTAGAGCAGGAGACGCACCCCAGCTGGCACCCCGAGACGCTCGCGATAGCGAGCCGGCGCCTCCCGCGGCGGCTCCCGGTACACACCGAACTGCGCCGCGCCGAATGCAACGACCCTTTCGATCGGAATGCCGAGCCGCTCGTGGGCAAGACGCTTCGAGTGCTCACCCCATACGACGAGCCGGTCGGGTACCCCGACAGTCATCGCCTTGATGGCTGGGTTGTCCCACGAATTCATGAGATAGATCGTGGGGACGCCGTGGGCCTGACCCCAGCGGACAAGATCTGCGACGAACAGTCCCTCCAACACCGTCGGGTGCAGGATCACCTCCGGTTTCTCTTCCGCCAGGAGCGCGTTCAGCGGTGCGCTCTCTCCGATCCGGGCCAGCATCTGCCGTCGGTACCAGGCATGTGTGATCGGCCACGAATAGCACCAGCTCTCCCAGAAGCCCCGCACCCCGAGCGTCTCCTTCCAGAATCGAAAGATCGGCCCCTTGTCACGGGTTCGCCGCAGGCGCCTGAGGACGGTGGCGTGGTAAAGACGCCGGTAGAGATACGCCCGGTCGTCTGAGACCGCCACCGCACGGTGGTACGGGATCGGAAGACTTCGGGGATCGACGGTGACACGCCGGTGATGCTCCGGGAACACGTACACCACCTCGTGCTCCTTCTCCAGGGGGGCGAGCACCCTGTTAAGCACGAAGTGGCGCACGATGATGTCGTGGTCGACGAAGATCGTTATTTTGGCCACCGGGAGTCCTCACGCATTGACACAAGCCCAATAGCCATACGGTGTGCGGCTTGGCATCGATGAAGGTGTCGGTGAGCCCAGATTTCGTTGTGGGTTTGGGCGACTTCGCCGACGATCAAGCAGCGGTGCGACCCGGCAATCAGGCGGGGGTCGACCTCCACGCCGCGCTCGCGGCTCATACGCGCACCGCCGCCATCCGCTGGAACAGTTCGTGGTTGCGCTGAAGCTCGGCATAAGTGCCCTGCCCCACCAGTCGCCCGTTCTCGAGCACGAAGATCTGGTCACAGGGGACGACGGTGGAGAGTCGATGGGCGATGACCACCAGCGTGACCTGACCGCGCAGGTTTCCAAGCGCTGTCAGAATCTCGCCCTCGGTGATCGTATCGAGCGCGCTCATCGCCTCGTCCAGAACGAGAATCTCCGGCCGGTTGTACAGCGCACGCGCGATAGCGATCCGCTGCCGCTGCCCTCCGGATATTCGGAGGCCGCGCTCTCCCAGTCGGGTGTCGAGTCCGTGCTCCAGCCCAGCCGGAAGGTCGGCGAGGTTGGCAAGGCGCAGACACTCGATCACTCGATCGTCGTCTACCCCATTGAGAGAGACACCGAAGGCTACGTTCGCCCGCAACGAGGCATCCACCAGAAACGGCATCTGGGGCACGTAGCCGATACGGCGCTGCCACGACTTCAAGTCGAGCTTCTCCAAGGAATCCTCATCGACGCACACCACGCCCTCAACCGGCGCCAGAAGTCCTACCAAGAGGTCCACCAACGTGCTCTTACCCGCCGCGGAGGGACCGACGATCCCGTACGAGCCGTTGCGCTCGAGCACGATCGTCACCTCTCGCAGCGCCCATGTCGACGAATCAGGATACCGATAGCCCACCCGCTCGAACCCGGTCCAGCGCCAGTTGTCGACAAGCTTGCCCCGTCCCTCCTGTCGCACCACCCGCTGGGTCTCGGCTTCGATACTGCTGAGCATGTCTTGAATCACCTTCACGTGTGGCAGAGAACTGAGCAACCCGCTCACGGACACCGACAGCCGGCCGACGGTGGGGACCACTTTCGTCGTCACGACGACCAGCAGTGCGATTTGGGTCGCGATCTGCCCACTTTCGAGCCCCATATTCCAGAAAAGGAGCGCCAGCGCCACAAAGGTGAGCTGGGCCAGCAGCCCCATGACAAGCAAAGGTGTCTCCTGCCACACGTTTAGGCCAGCGTGCGCGCCGGTGACCGTGGCATTCGCAGCCCGGAATAAATCGCTAAAGTAGGCCTCTCGTGATTTCAGCTTGATGTCCTTGATCCCGGCTAGCGCCTCGTTCGCCGTCAGCGTCATCGTATCCATGGCCGCGCGCTTGGTGGCAGCCAGACGCATCAGCACGGGACGCGTCAGCGCGAAGGCCGTGTAGCCCACGAGGCCCGCCGTGGTGGCAGCCAGGATTCCCGTCCCCACCGAAAAAGTGAGGACCAGCACCACGGCCATCGCTACGACGAACACTTGATTCACCATCATGATGAGGCGTTGGATCAACCCCCGGCTCCAGAACACCACGTCGTCGTAGACCAACCGGGAGAGCATGAGCGAGTTGCGGGTGAGGAACCAGGAGTACGGCGCCCGCATGCACCGGTCGAGCAGGTCCTTGGCGAGCCGGTTCTGGCACAATGCCGCATACCGATTCTCCAGATACAGTAAGCACCAGTTGCCAGCGGCTCCCAGGACCATGAGGACGATGACGCCAAATCCCACCAGAGAGATGAACCGAGACGTCGACGCGGTTCCGCTCCATTCATAGAACCGCTGCATGAACCGGTTTGTGTTGATCGCCTCCGGTTGCACGACGACGTTCACGAAGGGCAGGACGGCGGCGACCGACAGAACGTCGACGAAGCTCTCGATCAGCGTCGCCACTATCAACCAGATGGCCCGGCGTACCTCCTTCGGCGAAAGAAGGCTGAGGCCCGACCGGATCGTCGGAACGAATGGCAGACCATCGGCAACCTCGACAGGTGACCTCATCCGGACGGCTCACCCTGAGTTGTAATGCCGGCGGCTCTCAAGATCGATCCGATATCGGCACCCAGACCGTATCGTCCTCTAGAAGCCACGAGCGATCTCCGCACCCCCCGGAACAGCCCTGCCCCCGTCTCACCGATCACTCGATACCTCGACATAGTGCTCTTTCAGCATCTTCCTAAGGAGCCAAGCGCTCAACCGTCCCATCTCCTCGACGTCCCCCCTCATCGCTTTGGACGAGTGATCCCCCGTCACGAGGCCCACTTCGTGGTACAGCCCGGAGGCGAGAAACGTCGCTGCGTAGTTCTGCTTGTAGGTATAGACAACCCGATCGGTCAGATGGTGGTACCTGATCCTTACGAGGGTCGAGGGGTAGAAGTCACCGATGATGAGGAACCCGCCGTCCTCCTGAAGCCGATCGATCTCGGCCACCGAACGGAGCAGATGTGCCCGGTCGACCCAATGAAACACGTTGTTAACGATAATGAGGTCGAACGATTCCTTCAGCGGGATCGCATGGGCCAGCGCGTTCACAAACGCTACTTCCGGGAACTGCACCTTCCCGTCCCGGACCGCACTCAGAGACGGCTCAACGGCGACCACTTTGCAGCCATAGTTCTGATGGATGAAAGCCAACCGGTACCCATTGGCCGCTCCTACCTCGAGGACTCTCCGCGGACGGAGACCGTAGAGCTCCATCAACCTCAATGGAAAGTCCTTTGACGGGTCGATCCGTTCCAATGCGCGCCGATTTCGCTCAAACCATCGATCCGCTTCGAACGCCGCGAAGATGTCGTCCTGACTCGACTGCATGAGCGTTATGCTCTCCCTGCTGATCCGCGAAGCATTCAAATCTCGGTGTACGGACGGTTCCTCGAGACCGATGCCCCGGCTAGCTGTCTCTGCGGCAACTCCTCCATGGACGTTCTCTCGTGAGCGCATGGCCACACGTTATTTTCCCCAGAGATCCGGGTTCAGGCCCTTGAACACGTTGTAGCTGTGGGTTCCCGATTCCAGCCACCGACGCATCATGCGGATCTCGTACTGGAGGCACTCGGAGTTGCGCTGAGCAAAATCTGGGAGTCCAGGCCAGAGGCGGTAACCGAGTGCTCCCCACGGGTAGATGTATTCCCCGTTCCTTCCTCTCGTTTCGAGCGGACTCGTGTAGGTCAGCGCCGCGTAAACCTGCGCATCTTCCTGCTGCCTCGCGTCAGGGGGTTCGAGGTGCACGATCTTCTTGAGAGCACCCCTGTATTCCTCGGCCGTCAAGGTGTGGTGGCAGAATCCCCATGGCTCATACGGACTGGAGCTGGCGCCAAGCACGGTCTTCCCCATAGCGGGATGTTCGATCCCGGCCGTCCCGATACACGTCACGATTACGTCAGCGAACGCGTCCAGCGCGTTGCCGGATACCCCCTCTGGCCACAGAAAAACCCCCGCCGAGAGACGTCCATGGACCAGCTTAGCGAGGGTGACCTTGTCCCCGTAGAACCGCTCGGCGGGATGAGGTTTCAGGATCCAGTTACAGTCCTTGATGTCGGCGATGGCTTCCAGGGTCAGCTCAAGCCAATCCTGGAAATCCGTGTAATAGGATCGCCCGTACATGTGCGGGAAATCTGGCCAGCAGCTGGTCATAATCACGGCGTTGGGTCTGGCCGGGTTAACCCCGAGGAGCTCCTGGAGCCTGCGGCGATCCCTGTACCGCTCCCTATCCCCCAAATATCCGTCCACCACGTTGATCTGCCCGGCCTGGCCGCTACGCAGGAGCTTCAAGTACTCTCGCCCAGTGGCGATCAGGCGCTGGCGCATCTCCGGGGACAACGCGTCTCGCTGAGACACTGTGGGAAACTCTACCGGCATCGCGTAATCAGCCAGAGAAGCTAGTTTGCGAATCGTGATGCTCTCGTTCACATAGTTGATGACAAAGACCGGGACTTTCCGCCGTAGGGCTGCCCATATGAGGCTCGTGTACCGGAGGTGGGAGCCGTGGCTAACGACGACGGCCTGGACGGCTCGGCGATCCAGCAGCTCGTCGTAGAAATCGAGGTATTGGAGAAGAAGGCCCAGATAGTGGCGCACGTTCGGGTCGCTACAGTCCACCGAGCCGAGTTGTTGGCTCTTCAGAACCCCGTCGTAGAAGCTGTAGGCCGGGAATCCCTTCGGGAGCTCCAACTCGAGAATCTGTCTCGGGCCCTTGATCGGGCCCAGCAGTCTCTCGGCCGCCTGGAGATAAGGGGATTTCGCGGAAGTCGGCAGGACCTCTTCTCCGGTCAGCGGTAGCGCGCGCATGGATTCGAGCAGCTCATCGAGGGAGTAGTACGCTCCCACCGCATCGTTCGGAAACACTCCGATTAGCCCGCCGCCGTATATCTCCGCGACGGCATTCCGAAACATCGCTAGCCGAAGCCAATGGTATGCGTTGTCCCAGAGCGCCTCGCAGAGCACGTTCCCTTCGACCGGCGCCCCCGGCTGGCGGCTGATCCTGGCGAAAATCTCGTTAGCCCGGGGGCGGCTCCGCCGGCTCCGTCGAATCTCCAGCCAACTCCCCATGTCCTTGAGGCGTCGAGCCGCCGCGGTGGCCATGGTGATCACTGGACGACGACGTATCCGGGAATCGGTTGGAGGGGACTGCGTTTCAGTGGATACCTCATCCCGAGGATCTCTTTCAGCGCCAAGGTTGGACCGGGCATTTCCGACCAATTCAGTTCGTCAAACCCTATGATCGTTCCTTTAACGGCATGCGGAAGGATCAGCTCCAGTGCCGCCTTCGTGGGCTCATAGAGGTCCATGTCGAAATAGGCCAGTGACACGATCGTCTGCGGATTCTTTCGGAGATATGCGGGCAGGGCCTCTCGTACGTCGCCCGGCACGATCTCGAACTTTTGGATGTGGGCGAGCGGGCAGAAGGCTTCGAGACAGTCGAGCACCATCTTCAGGTGGTGCTGGTATCCGGAGGCCGTCGCGTACTTCCCATCTACTGCGAGGGGCGAATTGCCGTCCTTGTCCGATCTGCCCTTGAGGCCACTGAACGTGTCGAATCCGATGATCCGCCGGTTGTGGTTGTACGGCTCATAAATCCCCCGAAGCGCGACGAGGTACGACAGGTTCACTCCCCACCGGCAGCCGAACTCCATGACAACGCCCGGTGTGCTGATGATCTGCTGGTACAGCTCGTGGAAAAACAGCAGCCGCATGATCACCTGCCGCGGCATATACAGCCCCAGGTTGGCCAAGAGCTCATCTCGGGCGATTGGCGATTTCTCGAACAGTCCGACCAAGCGCTTCCAGTTCTTCAGCTCCGCCTCGGATGATCTCGGTGATATGTCTTTGAGCTCGCCCATGGTCGCTCTCAGTAAGAGTAGAAGATCGGTAAGGCATCCAGGTCCAGCTGCGTCGCTTGTTCGAGCAGGTTCTCCTCGGCCACACGGTCAGGCCCAACTGACACCAGCCGGCACGCGCGCAGGACCTCAAGAGCCTCGGTCCGGCGGCCGCTCTCCAGCAGCAACCGAGCGAGGACGCGCCTCGGCATGGAATCGTGGGTGCTCAGCTCCGCGCCAGTCGTCGCCCGCCTGACGGCTCCAGCCATGTCGCCAAACGCACGGTGGCTGAGCGCCTGCATGATGTGAATACGTGCGTCCTTGTCGAGATCCGTTCCAACGATGCGGCGATTCACGTCCTCAAACCACGTCCGGTCTCTGGCCAAGATCGCTTCCTCGTAACACTTTATCCACGCGAACGGCCTTTCCCTGAAGCGGTCGATGCAGTAATCGAGCAGCCTCCGCCGATTCTCCGCGGACCACCGGTCTCTCGGCAACTTTGCGAAGAGACCCATGAGCTTCTCGTAGTGGATCGTCTGGTCCAGCTCCAACGCCGGCGCGAGCGGTCGGCCTTCCAGCTGGCGCTGGAACTCCTGGATGAAGGCCGCGTAGAGCCGGCCGTGCAGAATGCGCCGCTTATCCAGCTCCCGCCGCACCTTGGCTTGGAGGTACCGTCCCAAATCTGTCCGGTACTCGGCGTCAATGATAAAGCGGTTCCCGAGCCGAATGAAGTCCTCCAGGGAGTTCACCTGGCACTCCAGGCTCTGGAGGAACTCGCACTCGTGCAAGGTTAAGTTCCGGTTGGTTAGGAACTCGATGGTGGGAACCCCCACCGCTGCCGCCTCGATGTCGGAGCCCCCTGAGATTGGACATGAGTTCACAAAGAAGTCGATCGTCTTGAGCAGCCGGTACAGGTTTTGAATCACGCCGCCGTAGTGGATTCGCCCCCGGAGATCCGGATGCCGGCTCAGGAAGTAGTCCACCGTATCGAGGGCCCGCGACGTGCCGGCGAAGACGTGATGGTAGCGAGGGTGGCGCCGGGCGAGCACGGCAATGCCGCGCAAGAGCGCCTCTCCGTCCCCGAAACAGCTTTTCCAGATGTTCGTCGTGGCCGACACTACAGCATCCTCGGGAATGCCTAGATCCCGGCGCGGGATGGGGACGGTCGCGTCGATGTACTCCTGGGCATGGAGCGGTAAAAGGAGCAGTTTCATGGCTTGCTCGGGCGCCTCCCCAGCAAACGTGTATTTGAAGAGCTGGTCCCGAGTCACCAGAAAGGTGAAATCGCAGAACCCTGGCCCGACGGTGAAGGTGTGAGAGTCCTGGGACAGGGTGGCGCTCAAGAGAACAGGCCTCGAAGCCATGGCATAAAGTGAGACCGGATCGACTTCGACAACGGCGAAGTCGATCCCTTGTTCGTGGAGCCATGCCTCGAGGTACTTCCCTTTCGCGACCCAGGATGGACTGGGCGGCATGACCTCGAATTTTTCCAGCCGAACGTGATCCCGAAGGTACTGGTATCCCGTCGTTCGTTCCAAATTCGTCTGATTCCCGATATTCGTCACCAGCACGTACTGCTGGAAGCTGATCCCGTCCACCGCAGAGGCGTCTTCAAGGATGAACCGGTGGGCCACCGACGCTCCCCCGGTATCGGCGAAAGAAGGCAGGACATAGGCGATGCGAAACTCCCGCTTCGGCTTGAGCAGATGCGACGTGTCGAAACGCCGAGGATTCACCTGCGTCACGCACCGCTGTAGCTCCGGATCGAAGTAGTGCCGGAGGTCGCAGTTCCGGAACCGGTTCATGAACATCCAGCACTCCCAGAGACTCTGGAGACAGGCTTCTGCGTCACCACAGTCCGCGGCCCGGAGGGTGGCTGCCTTCAGATCGGCGTAGTAGGCGTCTATCGTTTCGTTCGGACGAGACGGATCGACGTCGATCCAGGGGGCAGGTCGGTCCGGCTCCATGTGTTCCTTCTCCGTCACTTCAGGACACCGGCGCAGCTGGCCAGCAACTTGACGACCTCCAGGCCGAGGGCGGTCCCGAGAAGGTGCCGATTGGCGCCGTCTAGAACGTCCAGGAAGTACGTGATGACGTTCATCATTGGCGAGCGGTCAGAGAACACCACGATCGCGCGCCTGTCTCCGACAGCCGCTGCCGGCGCTTCGTACCGGCTACTGAACGGAAAAGAGCACACGGTCAGCCTCTCCGAAGACCCGTGTCTCGCCATGTCGAGCATATAGAGGTGCTGGTCCGTGAACACGTTCAGATTCCGTCGCCGCTCGGGAGACAGGCGGCCGGACTGAATCCATGCGCAGGCTCCGTTTGGAAATCCCAGCCGGATACTGACGAGGTCAGGCTGACCCCGCAAATTTACTGGGCCCCCGAGAGCGGCGACTTCCAATGGGACTTCTCGCAAAAGATCCAGGCAGAGGCTGAAGTCATGGGCACACCAGTCCCACAGAGCAGGCGTGTCCGCTCGAAAGGGCCCGAGAGCGGCTCCCTCGGAGAGGATCACGCGGATAGCCTCTCCTCCCGTCCGAAGAACTTCCTTGAGCCGCTGATATCCGGGATCGAACAGAAGCGTATGGTTGACGAGAACCGGCACGCCGGCCGCCTCGGCCCGGACATGCACACGCTCCGCAGTTCGCACGTCCAGGCAGAGGGGCTTCTCCACGATGACCGGCTTGCCGGCCTGGAGGCAAGCCTCGAGGATCTCCGCATGGGTGTGAGGCGGCGTGGCGATTATCACCCCGTCACAGTCTGACCGGACTACCACCCGCCAATCGCCCGTCACGGTCACTGGATAAGGGAGTAGGGAGGCGTTCGCCGTGCTGCTCGTCCCTATGTGGGACACCCGGCATCGGTCGCCCAGGGACAGGACCGTGCGAATGTAAACTTTGCCCCAGCGACCGACGCCGATGAGCCCGAATCGGAACGGTCCCCCCATGACTCAGAACCGGAAGCCTCTATAGTGCTTCAGGGCCCAACTCGTAAACCGTCGAAGGCCTTCTTCGAGCCCCACGACAGGCTGGTAATTCAACTGGAGGGCCGCCTTTCGGATGTCCGGACAGCGGCGCTGGGGCTCATCGGTCGGGTACGAGTCTGGATATTCCATCACTTTCACCGGTAGTGGTCGTCCAAGCACCCGCTCCAACGCGGCCACAAGATCCAAGATGGAGATCTCGGGCGCCGGCGCCCCGATGTTGTACGCCTCCCCCGGAGATCCGTTCAGGAGGACCTTCACGAAGCCGAGTACGGCGTCCGTCACGTAGCAGAAGGTCCGTGTCTGCCTGCCACTGCCGTACACTTGGAGTGGCTTCCCGGCCACGATTTCGCTCGCGAAGTTCGCCAGCACGCGGTAATCGGTCTCCTGCATGCCGGGCCCGTAAACATTAAACGGGCGGGTGATCTTCGTCGGGATGCCGTGAAGTTCGTGGAAAATGCTGCACAGCGTTTCGCCGAGGCGCTTGGACTCGTCATAGCAGGCCCGAGGGCCCAGGCAGGAGACATTGCCGCGGTAGGATTCCGGTGTCGGCACATGCTTCTCGTCCGGATCACCATAGATTTCGCTGGAGCTCATGAAGAGAAACCCTTTGAGGCGGTAGCGGAGCCCGAGCTCAAGTAGGTTCTTGGTCCCGGTGGTCGCGACCTCTAGCGTCTGCAGGGGGTATTTACGGTAGTAGTAGGGACTCGCGATGCTGGCGGCGTGGATCACGTAGTCTAGCGGCTCGTCAAGTTCCAGCGGCTCAATGACCTCATGGCTGATGAATCGGTAGCCATCACGGTCCGAAGAGTCCAGGTCTTCTCGGTGGCTCGTGATGTGGTTGTCGACCGCGATCAATCGGCAAGGCGGACGTAGCACGTGCTCGTTCAAGTACTTGAACAGAGAGATGAAGTAGCATCCGATAAAGCCGTGACCTCCCGCGAGCAAGACCGTGGAGCCGGCGAACAGCTGCGCCTCGTTCCCGAGTCTGTTCGCGATTTCCCGAATGTCGGTTTCCAGGCAGTGGTTCATGACCTTACCGGATCTCAACTTCAGGGAGAGGCACGATGAAGCGTCCCCCGGACTCCCGAAATGCTCGGTGCCGCTCAATGATCCCGCCCGCAAAATTCCAGGCGAGAATCAGCAGGTAGTCGGGTCGCTTCCCCTCATCGTAAAGGTACGAGGAGTCTACGATCGGAATGTGATGCCCGGGTGTATACAGGCCCTGCTTCCACGGGCTGTCGTCCACGATATAATCGAGCGCCTCCGAGCCGATCCCAAAGTGAAACATGAGCGTCGTTGCCTTGGCCGGGGCTCCGTATCCGGCGACTTGCTTCCCGTTGGCCTTGAGTTCGAACAACAGGCCTGCGAGCTTTTCTTTAAGGCCCTGGTTTCGCTCTGCGAATCGCGTGTAGGTGGCGACATCGTAAAGCTCACATGCTTGCTCCAGGGCAATGAGTTCCTCAACCCGACTCTGCCGCCGCCAGGCCGCTCCTCGTTTCTTTGCGAGCCCTCGGATGGATCCACCGTGCGTCTCCACTCGGACCACGTCGATTAATTCCATCCCATGCCGTTCAAAGAGCCCCACGAGCGGCTTCACCGAGTGATAGCTGAGATGCTCGTGGTACACGGTATCGAACAGACCCTTTCCCACCACGTCCAGCAGATAGGAGGCCTCGAAGACGAACAGCCCATCCGGCCGCAGCAGGCAGGCGACCCCCTCCAGCAGGTCGTGCAAATCGTCCACGTGCGCGAACACGTTGTTGGCCGCCACAACGGATACCTCCCAGCCCTGCTCTCGGAGCCGGCGTGCGAGCGCCAGATCGAAGAACTCCGGGACCATACGGATCCCCTGTCGGCTAGCTTCGGCGGCGATAGCCTCCGCCGGGTCGACTCCCAAGACGGTCATGCCCGCCTCCCGGAACCATCGAAGGAACGTCCCATCGTTGCTGCCAATCTCCAGCACCTTCGAGCCCGGCTGCAGTTGAGCCCGCTGAATCACTTCTTCTGCGTAGCGGCGGAAGTGCTCCACAAAGGATGACGCGGTGGAGGAGACGTACACGTAGTTCCGGAATAGGCGCTCAGGATCCACGACGTCCGCCAGCTGCACGTGGCCACAGGCCTCACATTGATTCACGTCGAGCGGAAAGCGGTCCTGCGGTTTTCCCACTTCTTCTCGCCTCACGAACTCGTTAGCCAGCGGGGTCTTCCCTAGCGATAGCACCTGCCGGATCCGGCGGGAACCGCACACGCGACAGTCTTCCCTGCTGCGGATGAGCTCCCCCATCAGGCACGGTCCGGAGTTACGAGGGACGGGATGCGCTCGGTGTCCTCCTCGTAGTCGGCCATCTCTCGGGTATTGCGGGCGAAGACCAGTATCACGGAGTCCTCGGTAAAGAGCATCGCGTGCTCGTACATGGGCGGCGTGTAGAAGATCTGGCCGGGTCTGACGACCCACCGTTCCGGGGCCGCGGTGCCGCCGGCCGGCCGGTAGTAGTAAACGAGACCGCCCCGCTCTAGCCAGCTATAGTGGAAATCCGTCTTGTGGTAGTGGTTACCGCGGATCGACCCTTTGACCGACGTGATCTGAAGAGCACTGCCGAAGTTCGCCTCCACGAGCCTCCTGATTTCCCCTCGGTCGTCGATGATCGGCGGCGGAACGATTACCTGAAACTTTTCCGGCATAGTAGGGGTCCCCTCCTCTCGAATTTCACAGCGCACCGATGCGCGGGATCGACATCGATGGCCCACGCTCAGCTGCCCGCCTCGTAAGTGACGAGCGCACCGCGCTCGTAGAGCCGCGTGGCGTGAAAGATCTCAACGTACTCCTGCTTGTAGGTCCACACGGCGGCGCCGGGCAGGTGATGATAGTCGCCGCGCTCCGGTGCCGCCGACCGGTTCCGTGCGAACCAGCGATCCCTTCCCGGCCGCGAAGACGCGGTCCTGCGTCATCGTGAGGTCCCGACGGGTTGCACCATCCGTGCGAACTCCGGCCGAAGGGGTGCTCTCGTCGCGCCCTCGTTTCCGCTGCGGTGCTTCATGCTCGAGTCCTCACTGTCGGCGCTTTTTCCCTGCGGCGCCTCACGGTTGCCGGAAGACCGGCTTGACGGGCTCGCCCTCGAGCCGCTGGACCACATCACCGGCCTTGACTGCCTCAGCCAGGACGCCGAACGCCGCCCGGTACACCCGAAGCGTCTGCTCGACGTCCGCGTCGCTATGGCGGTAGCAGAGGTTTTGGCCCCCCGAAAACAGCACGCCGCGCTTGAGACATTCCTGCTGGAACAGGCTCTTGAGTACCAGCGCGCCGTTCGTGCCGTGGTCCTTGAACGCCATGACCGTGCGCGGCGCCAGGCCGACACACTCCGCGTGGCGCCGGAGACCGAATTCTTCGGCCAGGACGTTGAAGCCGTCCTTCAGCTTCTGCCCCTGCGCCCAGAGGTGGCCGAGGACGTTGTGCTTGCGCATCTCGTTGATCGTCGCGACGGTCGCGGCCAGGGCGACGGTGTCGCCGCCATAGGTGAACGAGAAGAACACCTCGTCGAAGAGTTCCATGAGGGGCCGCCGCCCCAGCACGGCCGAGATCGGATATCCGTTCGCCATGGCCTTGCCGAAGCACGCGAGGTCGGGCGTGACCCCGAAATATTCCTGAGCGCCGCCCAGGGCGAAGCGAAATCCGCTCAGCACCTCGTCGAAGATCAGCAGGGCGCCTTCCGCCCGGGCCAGCGACTGCACCGACTGCAGGAAGCCCGGGCGGGGCTCGAGAACCCCAACCGGTTCCATGATGACTGCCGCGACACGGTCACGATGCCTCGCGAAAATCCGCTCGAGGCTCTCGATGTCGTTGTACTCGAACGGCACTGTCAGCTCCCGCACGGCCTGCGGAACGCCTTTGCTGCGAGTGGTAGTCCCGATGTACCAGTCTTGCCATCCGTGGTAGCCGCAGCACGCGATGATGTCACGCTCGGTATAAGCCCGGGCCAACCGAACGGCTCCCGAGGTGGCGTCGGAGCCGTTCTTGCCGAAGCGCACCATCTCGGCGCACGGGATGAGATCCACGAGGATCTCGGCGACTTCGACTTCCAACGGATGCGCGAGCGAGAAGCTCGTGCCCTCTGCGAGCTGGCGCGTGACGGCGTCGGTCACGGCCGGCTCGTTGTGCCCCAGGATGATCGCGCCCAGCGCCATCGGATAGTCGATGTACTCGTTGCCGTCCACGTCCCACACGTGGCTGCCCTCGCCGCGGGCGAGAAACACGGGCGCCGCCCCCTGGACGAACTGGGTCGGCCCCTTGCTGAACGTCTGGGTGCACGACGGAATGAGTCGTTCGGCGCGCGCCTTGAGCTCGTACGAGCGGTCGAGCCGCCTCGGTTGCGCCGGAAGCTGGGGTTCCTTCGCCAGCGTCATGTAGTAACCCTCATTGCGCACGATCCCCCGGTTCGCTTCGAGCAGGGACGGCTCCTTTTCGATGAGCTCCAGGATCTCGGCCATCCCGAAGGGCGGTTGGCCTTCCGACCCCAGTCGGGCGTAGACTGCCCGGACGAATTCCAGGTCGGCGAGACGATCGACCGTCCAGCGCAGGTCCCGAGCAGAGAGGTCCATGTCGTTCTCGACGTTGTGCACCCGGAAGCGGCCCGAGGTCCGGATGTAGGGCGTCACATGCTCGCGCTCCGCGGGAAGGCGAGCGTCACGCCAGGCTTGCGCCAGGGCGTCGACGGAAAACACCTCCACGTCCAAGCCATCCGGGTACGTGCAGCGCAGCGTGTTGGCGACGTATTGATAGTCCGTCCGGTGGAATGTCTCCACGACCCGGTCCACCACTCGCGGATCAACCAGCGGGCAGTCTCCGGTGATCCGCGTCACCGTCCCGGCGCCGTACCGCATGGCGGCCTGATAGAACCGGTCCAGGACGTCCTCGGCGCTGCCGCGGAAGCATTCGATGGCGTGCGTGGCGCAGTAGTCGGCGAGCACGTCGTCGGCCTCGCGGTCCGAGATCGCCACGACCACCAGGTCCACCGACGTGGTCCGCCGAAGCCGATCGACGACGTGCCGGATCATGGGGCGTCCCTGGATCTCGGCCATCACCTTGCCGGGGAATCTGGTCGACTCCATCCGCGCCTGAATAATCGCGACGACAGGGGTCGTCACCGTCCGGGCCTTCCTTCGAGCTCGACGACTCGACCCGTCGCCGCAGCTTCCTTCGCCGCGAGCGCCACCTCGAGGACACGGCGACCCTCGAACACATCCAGAGCCGCCCGCTCCTCGCCGGCGAGACACCGTACGAAGTGCCGCAGTTCGTCCACATACATCGAGTTCGGCTCCCACCCGGGGGGGTCGCGGAACACGTCCCGCTGGCGGGTCGTGCCGGAGTACAGGCGCACCTCGCCCGCGCCATAATCCCAGCGGATGGTCCCCTCGTCGCCGATGATCTGGCACGTCCGGCTGTACTCGCGCTGGACATAGTCGAGGTGCACCTCGCCGATCGCGCCTTCCGCGAAGCGGAGGAGGATCGCGGCCGTGTCCTCGGTCTCGATGTCGAGCCCACTCTGTTTCCCGGCGAAGCAGGCGACGGCTCGGACGTCACCGAGCATCCAGCGGATGTAGTCCAGCTCGTGGACCGCATCCAAGATCACCCCGCCTCCGAGGCGTGCCAGCGCGCTGTAGGTCTCGCGATAGTCCTCCCAGGGATGCCAGTCCGGGAGGTAGGACCCGACCTCGACGCGCGCGCCCACGACGCGTCCGACGGCTTTCTCCTCCAGCAGGCGCTTGACCTTCATCAGCCCGGGGTGAAAGCGCATGTTGCAGCCGACCAGGGTAACCAGACCCTGATCCGTCACGACATCCAGAAGTTCGGTGAGCCCCTCCATTCGGTCGGAAACGGGCTTCTCTATGAACAGATGGCAGCCACGCTTTGCGGCTTGAAGGGCCAGCGGGACGTGTGTGCTCGTGGGTGTGGCGATCACCGCGACATTCGGCGCGCGCTTCCACGCGTCTTCGAGAGTGGCCATCGATTCCACATCGAACCGTGTTCTCGCCTCACGACGCCGGTCCTCGCGAAGATCCCACGCGAGAATCTCGCCGGCGTTCATCGCCTTCATGTTGCTGATGTGCCGCTTCCCGATCGATCCACAACCCATGACGACGAAACGCCACGGAGGAAGACCATGGGGCATGTCGGCTTTGCTCCCGCTCATGCCGGTCGCTTCCACACCCAGGCCACGCCCTGCCCGAGGTTCGGCACCAGGTCACCGGGCAGCCGCAACGCCAGCCGGTTGATCGGCGAATCGTACGCCGGCTCCTCGTCCCTCTCCGCCGCGAGCGCCGCGTTCACCACCCGCGACAGGAAATAGTACGTGCTGGTAAAGTAGCGGACGCCCGTGAGGCTCAGGCCAGGCAGCCGCAGCGTGGCCACTTCGTCCTCGCGCAAGTATCGATTGTGCGGGGGCGAGACGATCGCCGCGAGCCCGACGCGCACGCGCACCGAGTTCAGCCGGTCGAGCGCGTCCTGGCTGTTCTCGACCATGACGTAGAGCCCGCCGGGCTTGAGGTGGGCGCCGAGCGTGCCGATCGCACGGCGTTGCGTCGGCCAGTCGGCCAGGTTGATGAGCGTGCGCTCGGTGAACACCAGGTCGAAGAGGCCGAGGTCGCGTGGTGGATCGAGGACGTCGCCGATCCGGAACGTGACCGTGCTCGCGATGCGGACGGCCGCATCGGAAAGCAGCTGTTGGGCCGCCGCAACCATGGCCGGCGAGCGGTCGAACCCAACGACCTCGCACTGGGCCCGGCGCGCCAGCTCCACCGCCGCGATCCCGTTCCCGCAGCCAGCGTCGAGGACGCGCATACCGTCGGCGATGTAGTCGGAGAGGAACTCGACCTCCAGCTGCTTGGCGATCAGGTCGCGCGTGCCAGCCACGGGGCCGAGGAGCGCGCGCGCCTCCCAGAACTCGGCGTTGGTCGTCACGCGCGGCTTCGTAGACCGCTGCCACACGATGCTATCGACGCCATCCATCGCCTCCAGCACCGGGTCGCCGAGCTCCGCCCTCGATCACTGGAGATCCTCCAGCCGGATCAGAGCGTCGGCGGCGATCGGGCGCGCCGCGGTCCGCCCGAGCACGCGCTCGAGAGCCTCAGGCAGAAGTCCGAAGCCGAGCTTGCCGCACCGGAGCACTGCCACGCTGTCGGCGCTCAAGCACTCGCCTGCGCGGATATCACGTCTCGCGAAGATGCTGCGGCGGCCGAAGGTGCGCAGCTCTTCCTCCTCGGGGAGCGTTTCCTTCCGACCGTGGCCAAGCGCCTGCTCGGCCTCGCGGACGCGCTGGACGAGCGTTTGAAGCTCCAGCGGCTCGACGGCGAACGCGTGGTCGGGACCGGGGAGGCGGTTCGACAACGTGAAGTGCTTCTCGATCAGGCAGGCGCCAAGAGCGACGGCGACAACGGGCGCGATGACGGGATCACGGGAATGATCCGAGAGCCCTGTCGGCAATCCCGTCGCGTCCCTCAAGGCAACGAGCGCGCGCGCATTGACGGCGTCGAGTGGCGTCGGGTACTTCGCCGTGCACTGGAGCAGCACGACTTGATCGTTGCCCTCCGCTCGAATGATCTCCACCGAGTGCAGGACCTCGTCGAGGACCGCGCCACCGGTGGACACGATCATCGGCTTGCCCTTGCGGGCGATGTGCCGCAGCAACGGCGCATGGGTCATCTCGTACGACGCCACCTTGAACGCCGGCACCCAGGGGTCGAGCAGGTCGGCTGACTCCTCGTCGAACGGCGAGGACAGGAATGCGAGTCCACGTCGGCGACAGTGGCCGGCGAGATGCGGTACCCACTCATCCGGCGCCTCCATCTCGCGGATGATGTCGTAGATCGAGCGCGGCGTGTTCAGGTAGTCGCTCGCCCCCGCGGATCTCGGGTAGAGCTTCGCCGCCTTGAACTGCTGGAACTTCACCGCGTCGGCCCGTGCGTCGGCCGCCGCATCGATCAGCCTGAGCGCCTGCTCGAGGCTGCCGTTGTGATTGCTCCCGGCCTCGGCGACGATGTAGACGGGCTCGCCGTGACCGACCCACCGGTCTCCGATCCTGATCCGTGTCATCTCGCCCCCCAGAGTTCGACGACGGCGTGCGCCACGCGAACGGCACCACGGCCGTCGACGAGCGCACGTCCCTTGCGGTTCATCCGCTCGCGGCACGTCCGATCGGCGAAGAGCCCGGCGAGCCCGGCCACGATTTTCGCTTCGAGGTCGGCGTCGCCTGCGTCGCCGATCCAGGCGAGTGTCCCCGCCTCCGCAAGCGCGGTCAGACTCGGTGTTTGGTTTTCGGCGAGACGGATCGCGAGCGCCGGCGTGCCGGTCGCCGCGAGCTCGTACGTCGTCTGGCCACCGGCGCAGAGCGCCACGTCCGCGGCCAGCATGAGCGCCGCGAGATCCTTTGGGTCCTCGTGAATCACCGCGCGGCCGCCCGCCTCGTCGGCCGACGCCCGCAGCGCCTCGCTCCGTGCCGAGAAGGGTCCGATCACCACGTCCTGCTCGACCGCACCGAGGGCACGCGAGGTCCAACCGACCAGGCGCGAGGTGAGGTCTCCCGGGTCGCCGCCGCCGACCGTGACGAGGATCCGCCGAACCCGGTCGGCGACGCTCCGGACACCCGCCTGGCTGAACTGTGGCCGGAGGAGCGCGTAGCGGGGGCCGAGCAAGAACCGCGTGCTCGGGGCGCCGCGATACCGGAGCCGCTCCGCGCCGGCGCTCGCGTTGACGACGAGGTCCACCGGCAGCTCGTGGTCGGCGAGATCGTCGATGACGGCGACGCGCAGGCCGGCGCCCCTGAGCGCCGTCAGGTAGGCGGTCCCGAGCAACGGCGAGTCCACGACGATCACGCGCACCTGGTGCGTGCGACAGTGCTCGAGCGTGCCGGCGAGGTCACGCGCCGGATCGACCGGCACGACCTCGAAGTCCGAGCTCTCGAACCACTCACGCGCGCGCCGGTCACCAGCGACGACAAAGAGACTCTCGACGCCCAGCTCTCGCAGCGCTCCCGCGAGCGTCAGGCAGCGGCGGGCGTGGCCGAGCCCGATGTCGGGCCCCGCGTCGGCGCGGAAAGCGACACGCGGCGTGGCTGTCATCGCCGGAAGTGGTGGAGCACCTTCTCCACGGCGTGGACGACGTCCTCGACGTCCGCGTCCGTCATCGCCGGGAAAATCGGCAGGCTGAGGATTCGCTCGTACGCATCCTCGGCCACGGGCCAGCCGCCACGCCGGAAGCCGAGGCGCTCGTAGTAGGGATGCCAGGGAACCGGGATGTAGTGGACGTTGACGCCGATGTTCTCGGCCCGCAGCGCGCGGAAGACCTCGGTGCGACCGGCGCGGAGACCTTCGAGCCGCAGGCGAACAACGTAGAGGTGCCACGCCGACTCGCGGTCGGTGAGCACGACGGGAGGCCCGATCTCGGGTAGCGCGGCGAAGGCGCGCGTATACCGTGCGGCGATTTCTCGCCGTCGGACGATCTGCTCCGTGAGCCGCTCCAGCTGCGAGAGCCCGAGCGCGGATTGGATGTCGCTCAGGCGATAGTTGTAGCCGAGCTCCACCATGTCGTAGTGCCAGTCCTCGCGTCGCTGGTGCTCGCGCGTGATGCCGTGGTTGCGGAAGATGCGGAGGCGCGAGGCGAGGGTCGGATCGTCCGTCGTCACCAGGCCGCCCTCCCCGGTCGTGATGTGCTTCACCGGATGCAGGCTGAACGTGGTCAACCGCGCGAGGGACCCTACCGGACGGCCCCGGTACGTCGCTCCGAGGGCGTGCGAAGCGTCCTCGATGAGAGTGAAGCCGTGGCGCGAGGCGAGCACATCCAGTTCATCCAGGTCCGACGGCTCGCCGGCATAGTCGACCGTTATGACCGCTTTCGTCCGCCGTGTGATGCACGCCTCGACCTTCGCGGGATCCAGGTTGAGCGTGTCCGGCCGCACGTCGGCGAACACGACCGTCCCCCCAAGATAGCGCACGCAGTTCGCGGTGGCCGCGAAGGTCAGCGGGGTGGTGATCACCTCGTCGCCGGGGTCGATGCCGGCGGCGAACGCGGCGGCGTGGAGCGCGGCCGTCCCGCTACTCACGGCGACTGCGTGCCGCACGCCGACGGCCTTGGCGAACGCGGCCTCGAACTCGTCGACGGTCGGACCGGTCGTGAGCCAGTCGGAGCGGAGCACCGACACCACCGCTTCGATGTCGGCCTCGTCCACGCAGTGCCGCCCGTACGGCAGCATCGAGTCACGGACGGGCCGGCCTCCCTCGATCGCGAGCGAGGTCTGGGCCGTCATCCCAGGGGTCCGAGCAGCTCGGTCAACGCTTCGGGCGTGAGCTGCTGGGGGTTCGTGTCGCTCGCGTAGCGAAAGCCGGGGCGGAGCGGGCGGCTACCCGTCCAGCGCGTCGACGCCCGTTCCGGGCCGACCGGCAGGATCACGAACTTATCGTCGAGCTCGAGTGTGTAGCGCGCCTCGTCCTCGGACACGAGGATCTCGTGCGTCTTCTCGCCTGGCCGGCTACCGATCACGTCGACCTCGCAGTCAGGCGCGAGGGTTCGCGACAGCTCGAGGATCGTCATGGACGGGAGCTTCGGCACGAAGATCTCACCCCCGTGCATCTCCTCGATGCACCCAACCACGAAGCGCACGCCCTTTTCGAGGGTGATCCAGAAACGGGTCATGGCGGGATCCGTGATCGTGATGCGTCCGTTGCGGCGCTGCTCGAGGAAGACGGGGATCACGCTGCCGCGGCTGGCGACGACGTTGCCATAGCGGGCGCACGCGAACCGCGTCTCCCGGGAGCCTGCGTACTGGTTGCCGTCGACGAACAGCTTCTCCGCGCAGAGCTTCGTCGCCCCGTAGAGATTGATCGGGTTTACGGCTTTGTCGGTGCTGAGCGCCATCACCCGCTTGACGCCGCAGTCGATCGCGGCGTCGATGACATTCTTCGCGCCCATCACGTTCGTGAGAATCGCTTCGAACGGGTTGTACTCACAGGCGGGCACCTGCTTCAAGGCCGCCGCGTGTACGACGACATCGACACCGTAGAACGCCCGGTACAGCCGCTCGCGATCCCGCACGTCACCGAGGAAATAGCGGACCGGCGAATCACCGGTGTCCGGGAATTGCTGCCGCATCTCGTGCTGCTTCAGCTCGTCGCGGCTGAAGACGATGAGCTTCTTGGGCCGGAGCTCCCGGAGCACGACCTCCACGAATGTGCGGCCGAACGACCCGGTGCCTCCGGTGACCAGAACGCTGAGCTCGTGCCAGTTCACGGCGCGGCACCCGGCGTCCGCTGCGTCCGGTACCACTCGACGGTGCGGCGCAGGCCGTCCTCGAAGCTCGTCCGCGCCCGGAAGCCGAACCAGCGCTCGGCCCGGCTCGTGTCGACACACCGGCGCGGCTGCCCGTTGGGCTGCGTCGTGTCCCACACGATTTCGCCCTTGAAGCCGGTGAGCTTCGCCACGACGCGGACGAGGTCCCTGATGCTGATCTCCACGCCGGAGCCGAGGTTCACGGGCTCGGCACCGTCGTAACGCTCGGCGGCAAGCACGATCGCCTCCGCCGCGTCCTCCACATAGAGGAATTCGCGGGTGGGCGTGCCGTCGCCCCAGCATACGATCTTCGGCTCTCCCCGCTCCGTCGCCTCGACGCACTTCCCGATGAGAGCCGGAATCACGTGCGAGTTCTCGCGGTCGACGTGATCGCCCGGCCCGTAGAGATTGACCGGCATCACGTGCGTCGCGTTGAAGCCGTACTGCTGCCGGTACGCCTGCGCCTGCACAAGCAGCATCTTCTTGGCGAGACCGTATGGCGCGTTCGTCTCCTCGGGGTAGCCGTTCCAGAGGTCGTCCTCGGCGAACGGGACCGGTGTGAGCTTCGGGTACGCACAGATCGTGCTGACACCCACGAACTTCGAGACGCCGGCGCGCCAGGACTCGTGAAGAAGCTGCGTGCCCATGAGCAGATTGTCGTAGAAGAATTCGGCGGGATGGGAGCGATTCGCGCCGATCCCGCCAACGCGCGCCGCGAGGTGGATCACCATGTCCGGCCGGGCGTCGCGGAGCACACGCTCGATGTCCTCGCTCCGCCGCAGATCGTAGTCGCCGCAGATCGTAGTCTCGGCTCCGAGGGACGAACGGGCTCCGGCAGCCCCGCCCCTTGAGCGCATCGACGACGCGCGAGCCGAGGAAGCCGGCGCCCCCGGTCACCAGCACGCGGCGCTCATCCCAACGGGGATGATCCTTCTCCATGCTCGTCCCGCTCACTTGACGTCCTCCGCGGCGACCACCGACGCCGTGAGTTGCCGGAGCGTGAGGACCTTTTCCCGCGGCACGTTCAGGCGCGCCAGCTCCGCGACGTGCTGCTCGGGGCGATCGAAAGCCGCCAGGATGAGGCCGTCGAAATCCT
>WNGB01006634.1_pt1 | contig 23410 bp, 19 predicted proteins | sample 5400681 | NCBI WGS metagenome assembly WNGB01 (sample SAMN13153367, study PRJNA577476) | soil metagenome | isolation source: 115 cm soil or saprolite under grassland replicate 2 | place: USA:California | collected 2016-06-15
AAGCCATTCAGCCAGATCGTATCGGCGCGAACGCCAGCCGGGTAGACGTGCAGCGTGACTGTTCCGAATTTGCTCAGGAAGGGAAACGGGGCGGCGGGATTCGCTTGCAATTCAATGTGGTAGGGCTGGGGGCGGACGGTGGCGAAGAGAAACGCGAGCGTGAGGAGCATGAGCGCGATTCTACATTCGAACGCTAAACGAAAAAGGGCGGCAGAATCGCCGCCCTTTCAATCAAAAGTGATCGTGCTTAGAACGTGGTGTCCAGGAATGGCCGCAGTTTCTTCGATCGCGACGGATGCCGCAGCTTGCGCAGGGCCTTCGATTCGATTTGCCGGATGCGCTCACGGGTGACGTTGAACGAGCGGCCAACCTCTTCGAGCGTGTGCTCGGAGCCGTCGCCCACACCGAAGCGCATCTTCAGCACCTGCTCTTCGCGCGGTGTGAGCGTGCGCAGAACTTTGTTCGTCTGCTCTTTGAGGTTGGCGACGATCACGTGATCGATCGGCGAGATCACGCCGCGATCCTCGATGAAATCGCCGAGATGCGAGTCTTCCTCTTCGCCGATGGGCGTCTCCAGCGAGATCGGCTCCTGCGCGATCTTCATGATCTTGCGAACCTTGGCCACCGGCATGTCCATCCGCTCGGCAATCTCTTCGGCCTGCGGCTCGCGGCCCAGCTCCTGCACGAGCGCGCGTGAGGTGCGAGTCAGCTTGTTGATCGTCTCGATCATGTGCACCGGGATGCGAATGGTGCGCGCCTGATCGGCGATCGCGCGGGTGATGGCCTGACGGATCCACCACGTGGCATACGTCGAGAACTTGTATCCACGACGGTACTCGAATTTCTCGACCGCCTTCATCAGGCCGATGTTGCCTTCCTGAATCAGGTCGAGGAACTGCAGGCCGCGGTTCGTGTACTTCTTGGCGATGGAGACGACCAGGCGAAGGTTGGCCACGATCAGCTCCTGTTTCGCCTGATCGGCTTCCTCTTCGCCGGCGCGGATGTCTTTGATGGTTGTCCGCAGCTCGGAGTGTGTCGTGCCGTAGAAAGTTTCCAGCTCGCGCAGCTTCTCCTGATACTTCTGCAGCCGGCGGCGGTAGAAGTCGCGGCGAGTCTTGTCCTTCTCCCGCTTGAGCGCCGCTTCGTCCTTCTTGATCATCGATGCGGCCTGCGACAGCTCGTTATCGATGTCCTTCAGCTTGTTGATCATGCGATTGCGCGTCTGCGGCGTGAAATCGATCTGCCGCAGCTCGGTCGCCAGATCCTGAGCCAGTCGTTCAATCGTCTTGTGGGTGTTGGCCGCGGCGCGCTGGCTCAGTTTCTTCGTTTCCAGGAGCTTCGTCTTCGCGTCTTTGATCCGCTTGTCGAGACGGGCGACCTTCTCGAAAACGGCCATGATGTCGTTGATCTTGTTCAGCGCCGTTGCGGAAAGCGTGGCGACGTCGATCTCGTCCTCATCTTCCGGCATCGCCAGATCGATCATCTCTTTGATGACGCGCGTGTCCTTCTTCGCGCTTTCGAAGATCTTGAGGATCTCCTCGAGGATGATGCGGTTCTGCGAGAGCGCCTTGTAGACCTTGCGCTCGCCCTTCTCGATGCGCTTGGCGATGTCCACTTCGCCCTGGCGATCGAGAAGTTTGACCGTGCCCATTTCCCGCAGGTACATGCGCACCGGATCGTTGGTCTTGTCGACGATTCCGCTGGAGGCGGCGATGATGTCCGCCTGCACTTCCTCGCGCTGATCGACTTCTTTCTCTTCGATGGTCCCGTCGATGGTCATCGTCCCCTTGCCGGGGGGAGGGGCGAGCTGCTTTTCGGCGTCTTCGACGACGTCGATTCCGAGATCATTGAAGCGAATGTAGATCTCGTCGAGCTCTTCGGGCAGGCTGGTTACCTCTTCGGGGAGGATCTCGTAGATTTCGTCGTAGAGGAGAAATCCTTTTTCCTTCCCCAGGGCAATGAGCTGCTTCACTTCCACATACTTTTCCTCGACACTCAAGTCGCCGACCCCTTCCTCGATGTCTGTGGATTCTTGTTCGAGATTCGCACCGCGCAGGCGTGTCGTCATCTCTTTGGTCGCTCCTCACAGCTCAAGTTTTTGCCTCGTTGCAAGGACACTCGCGTAATCGCAGGAGGACGATAATTATTTCAATGCGTTCAACATACGGGAGAGATCGAGCTTTTCAGCGTCGAGCCGCCGCTCGCGATCGTGGTCTCCAGAACGGACCGCTTCTTCAATCTCTCGTTGAATATCCCTTTTTCTCCGCTCGATGTGCGCCTTCTGCATCGGGATGAGGACCTCATCGAGTCGGGCGATCGCCGACTCATCGAGGTCTTCGGTGAGCGTCACTTCAGAGAGCAGGGTCAGCTCGGCCTCGCCCCTAAGATGGGTCGCGATCTGTGAATAATCAATAGGTTGACCACCTGAAAATTCACTTTTTATGATCGAAAAGAGCGTTTTGCACGCGGAATCGCTGAAGAAATCTTCGTCCAGCCCACTCAGCCTCTCTCCGGCGATCCGCCCCTGAACCACAGCCATGAGAACGAATTTCTCGCCGCTCGGAACCGAACGCGACATCTGACGCTCCGGCTGCGAGGCCGACCTTCCCTTGACACGCGACCAGACCGTTTCGAACTCGAGGTGGAAACCATCGGCGATCCGCTGCGCGGCGTCATTGCGGATCACCGGGTCCGTCACAGCGCTCAGAAGGGGAACGAAGGCCTCCACGCGATCGGCCTTCTCGCGTCCGCTGAGGTTCTTCACGTCGCCAGCCCACTCCTTGAGAGCGAATTCGAAAATGTCGGTGGCGTTGCCGAGGACTTCGAGAAAGCGGTCGACGCCGTATTTCTGCACCAGCGAGTCGGGATCCTTCTCGCCCTGGAGGTCGAGCGCGGAGACTGTTAGGCCTGCTGAGAGAAGAATCGGCGCGGCGCGGAGCGTGGCGTTGCGGCCGGCATCGTCGCCGTCGTACGCGATCACCACGCGCGTGGTGAAGCGGCGGAGCAGCGACGCCTGTCCGCTGGTGAGCGAAGTGCCCATCGACGCGACGACGCCCGGCACGCCGGCGTGATCGAGCGCGATCGCGTCGAAGTAGCCCTCCACCAGAATCGCGCGATCGATCTTGCGCATCGCATCTTTCGACCGGTGCAGGTTGTACAACAGCCGCGATTTGTTGAAGAGCTCCGACTCCGGCGAGTTGAGATACTTCGGATCCGTGCCGTCGAGTGAGCGTCCGCCAAATCCGACCAGCGCGCCGGTGTCGCTGTGAATGGGAATCATCAGCCGATTGCGAAAGCGATCGTAGTAGCCGGTGCCGCTCTTGCGTGGCATCACCAGACCGGCGAGCTCGAGCGTCTTCTCTCCGTGCTTGCGCGCGAGCCGCGTCAGGATGTAGTCCCACGAATCGGGCGCGTAGCCGAAGCCGTACTTCTTGATGATGTCGTCGGCCACGCGGCGCTGATCGAGGTAGCGTTTGGCCGGGTTGTCACCCCATCCGAGAGCCTGGTGGAAAGCTTCGGAGGCTTCGTCGACCACTTCCAGCAGATCGTCTTTGTCGTTGTCCTTCGTTGTTTTCCGGCGCCTCGGCAGCTCGATTCCCACACGCGACGCCACATGCTCCACCGCCTCGGGAAACGTGAAGCGCTCGGTCAGGGCCAGGAACTTGAACACGTCGCCGCCGGTGCCGCAGCCGAAGCAGTAGAAGAGCCCTTTGTCGCGGTCGACGTGAAAGGAAGGAGTCTTCTCACGATGAAAGGGACAGAGCCCTTTGTAGCTCTTGCCGGCGAGCTTGAGCGGCGTGACCTGGCTGACGAAGTCGACGATGTCCGCGGCCGATCGCACTTGCGCGATCACTGAATCGTTGAGATCGACGAACGCCATTATTCTTCGAGCACCGCGACGGTTGCGCCGTCGCCTCCTTCATTTTCATTTCCCGGCCGCCACGATTTCACTGCCGGATGTTTGCGCAGATAATCGCGCACCGCTTTGCGCAGCGCACCCGTCCCATAGCCGTGGATGATGCGTACCGCCTGCCTGCCTTCGAGCAGCGCACGATCGAGGAACTTGTCGGATTCTTCCAAGGCGTCGTCGACTCTGTGGCCGATGAGGTTGAGCTCCGCTGTCTCAGGGCTGAGGGAGTGTAGCGCCGCGGCCCTCCGCGGCGTGGCCGCCGTGGGCGGCGGCCCTACAGCGAGCGTCAAGTCGCGAACATCCACCGTCATTTTCTTGCCCGATACATTCAAAACGGCCCGCGGGCCGTCGATGGACACCACTTCGCCGCGCACTTTGAATTTGCGATGCTCGGCCTTGTCGCCCACGCGGACTTCGCGTCCCTCGGAGGGGATGAATTCGATCGCCGTCTCGATTGGCCTGGTCAGCGTGGTGACCACTTCGCGAGCGTTGGCGTTCGCTCGCAGGTTCTTGATCTCGGCGGAAACCTGACGGGACACATCATCGCGCAGGCGCTCCAGCTCCTCGCGATACGAAGAGCCCACCCGCGCTTTTTCTCGGTCCAGCTTCTCGCGGCTTTCGCTCAGAGCGTTGCGCTCGGTCTCCGCTTCGCGCTGCAGCCGTGCCAGCTCATCACTTTGTTCTAGTACAGAAGACATTTTGTTCTGTAACTGTGCGACGAGCTGATCGACCTCGGCATAACGTTGACCGAGGCGTTCACGGGCCCGGGCGAGGATGGGGGAGGGAAGTCCGATGATCTGCGCCACTTCGAGCGCGCGGCTGCGCCCCGGAATGCCACTGATCAGGCGATACGTCGGCTGGCCGGTCGCGGAGTCGAATTCCATCGATGCATTGACCACTCGCGTGTCGTTCATCGCGAAACTCTTCACCGATGACAAATGCGTCGTGACGATCAGCAGCGCGCCGCGATCGAGAAAATCTTCGATCACCGCCGCTGCGAGCGCCGCTCCTTCTTCGGGGTCAGTGCCCGATCCCAGCTCGTCCAGCAGCACGAGCGAGCGCTTCGTGGCGCGAGCGATCACGTTCTTCAGCCGGACGAGATACGCCGAGAACGTCGACAAATGTTCGAGTACGCTCTGATCGTCGCCGACCAGGACGTGAATTGCATCGATGATTGGAACCATCGAACCGTCTGCTGCCGGAAGCGGTAGGCCGCTCATGGCCATGGCTACGAGGAGGCCCGTCGTTTTCAGGGCCACCGTTTTTCCGCCTGCGTTCGGACCGCTGATGATGAGCGCCGGCGTCGTGCCATGGAGTTCGACCGTCACCGGCACGACCGGTTGATCGGTGGTTTGCACCCGCTCGTCGAGCAGCGGATGTCGAGCGTCGATCAGATGCAGGCGCCGGTCGTCGTTGAATGATGGACGGCTCGCATCGACGCTGTCCGCGAAAATCGCGCAGGACTGCAGTGCATCGAGCTCGCCGGCAGTTCGCGTCGCGGCGAGCACGTCGTCCGCCGCATCGATGATGAGCTGCGAGATGAACCGCGTGATTCGCGCGATCTCCTCGCGCTCCTGCAGCAGCAAATCGGCGAGATCGTTGTTCAACTCGATCGCCTGCATCGGCTCGATGAAGACCGACGCGCCCGATCCGCTGCGTTCGTGCAGGATTCCGGGGATTGCGTTGCGGTGATCGCTCCGCACCGGAATGCAGTAGCGATCGCCGCGCAGCACGATGAGCGGCTCCTGAATGGCCTCGCCGTTGCGGTTCATCAGATCATGGAGCAGACGCTGCACGGCGTTGCGCTTCTGCTGCACGCGTTGGCGGATCGCGCGCAGCTCGGACGATGCGTCCTCGCGCAGCTTGCCGTCACGCGTGAAGTACTTGTTGAGTTTTCCGACGAGCTCATCGAGCTCGGGAATCGCCTCGGCGATCGCTTTGAGTCTCGGAAAACGATCCACGCGCGTGAGCGTCTCGCGCATCGCCTGCGTCGAGCGAATCGCCCGCACGATGATCCACGACTCCTCGAGCTCCAGCACCGTTTCGCGCACGAGCAGAGGAGCGACATCGGTCAGACCCGCGAGCGGCAGCAGGCCTTCCGTCTGAACGAAGCGGCGCATGTCCGCGAGATCGGCCTGCGCGGCCTCGCATGCAGCGAGAGTGGACAGCGGCCGCCGTCGCGCGATTGCCTCTTTGCCCAGGGTGCTCTTTGCCTCCCCGGCGATGAGCGTGAGCACCCGGTCGAATTCGAGTTCGTGGAGAAGTGGCTTCAAATTCGGTTGCCGGTTACCGGTTCCCGGTTGCCGGCCCCTTCTGGCAACCGGCAACTGGCAACTGGTAACTCAAAACAAGAAGGACTCGCATTTTCTGCGAGTCCTCGGTGCATCCATGATCGTATTTCGAGATCAATATCCAGCACGACGCTCTTCAGCAAGCTTCCGCAGCACTTTCTTCCGTGCGGCAATGGCTTTTCGCTTCCGTTTGGTGCTCGGCTTCTCGTAGTGCTGGCGTTTCTTGAGCTCAGAGAGGATCCCCGACTTTTCACATTTCCGCTTGAAACGCCGGAGCGCGTTCTCGAACGTCTCGTCTTCTTTGACGTGAACGAGAGGCATCTTTTACTTCCCCCCCTTCTTCTTGGCAGTGTAACCCAGCGGCATTTTAACGCTCGTGTGAACTGCCGAGAAGGTCGGTTCCATTCCGGGTACAATCGGCGCTGCTTCCGGAGGCTCAGCATGCGAAAAATCGCTATCCCATTCCTTCTACTTGGTTTAGCAGCGTGCACGACCACCCAGCCGCCCAGACAGGCAGTGCCGGTTTCGGAGGCAAAGGCGGTGGCCGAGGCGATCCAGGGAGTCACCATCACCGATCCGTACCGGTGGCTCGAAGATCAAAACAGTCCCGAGACCCGAGAGTGGATCAACCGGGAAAATGCCTACACCGACGCCGTTCTCGCGAATCTCCCTGATAGAGCGCGATTTGCGCAACGGATCGAATCGCTTCTGAACACCGATCAAATGAGCTTCCCTATCGTGCGCAACGGCCGCTATTTCTTCACCAAGCGTCCGGCGGGCCAGGAACTCTTCTCAATCTACATGCGGGAGAGTGCGAACGGCCCCGACATCCTGCTGATCGATCCCGCTCCGATGAATCCGAAGCACACCACGAACGTCGGCATCGAGGCGGTGAGCGACGACGGCAAAACGCTGTCGTACTACGTGCGGCAGGGTGGGGCGGACGAGACCGAGGTTCGGTTCTACGATGCGGATGGCCGGCGTGATTTGGGGTTGCCGCTGAACACGGCGCGCTATTTCGGCGTGTCGTTGACCCCCGACGGCCGAACGATTTACTTCACGCGCTACACGACTAAACAGCAACACGTGTATCGCCGCGCGGTCACCGGTGGCGACGAACAGCCGCTCTTCGGCGAAGGATATGGAGCCGACAAGCTCGTGTCGTCAGGCATCTCCGATGACGGCAAGTACCTTCTCATCAATGTGTCCTACGGAGCTGCGGCGAAGAAAAGCGAGATTTATGTGAAGGACCTCGCCGCCGAGGGACCGATTCGGACGGTGGTCAGTGATCTCGACGCGCGCTTCTCCGTCGACGAGGCTGACGGAAAGCTGATCCTGGAGACGAACTGGAATGCGCCGAACGAGCGCGTGATGATCACCGATGTTGCCACTCCAGAGCGCGCGAACTGGAAAGAGCTCGTGCCGGAAAACAAGAACGCGGCACTACAGGGCGTGTCGCCGGCAGGCGGCAAGCTCTACCTGCGGTATCTCGAGAACGTGAGGCCGCGCGTCATCGGCTACACGCTCGATGGCCAGTCGCAGGAAGAAATCAAATTCGACACGCTCGGCACGGTGACGAACATCATCGGCAAGTGGGAGTCGCCCGTCGCGTTCTACGGCTTTTCGTCCTTTGCCGTGCCGCAGACAATCTATGCATACGATATTGCCTCACATCAGTCGACACAATTTTTCCGGGTGAGCGCGCCGGTGAATTCGGCCGACTTCAATGTCGAGCAGGTTTGGTACACGTCGAAGGACGGAACCCGCGTGCCGATGTTCCTCATGTACAAGAAAGGACTGCAGCGAAACGGATCCAATCCGACGCTGTTGACCGGCTACGGCGGATTCGTCATCAGCTCCCTCCCGGGATTCAACGCAAGCGCTGTGACGTGGGCTGAAAACGGCGGCGTGTACGCGCTTGCGAATCTGCGCGGCGGCGGCGAGTTCGGCGAGGCGTGGCATCGCGCCGGAATGCTGCAGAACAAGCAAAACGTATTTGACGACTTCATCGCCGCAGCGCAATACCTCATCGACCAGCGCTACACCTCGCCGCAACACCTCGGCATCTCCGGCGGGAGCAACGGCGGCCTGCTGGTGACCGCTTTTCTCACGCAGCGGCCGGAGCTGGTGAAGGCGGTCGTCTGCAGCTATCCGCTGATCGACATGATCCGCTATCACCGCTTCCTAGTGGCGAGCTTTTGGGTTCCGGAGTACGGATCGTCGGAAGATCCCGAGCAATTCAAATGGATCTACGCGTATTCGCCCTACCAGCACGTGGTGAAGGGGACGAAATATCCAGCGGTGCTCTTCATCAGCGGCGACTCCGATACGCGCGTCGCGCCACTGCACGCGCGGAAGATGACGGCGAGGATGCAGGCCAACACCGGTTCATTCAATCCGGTGCTCCTGCGCTACCACATCGCCAGCGGCCATTCGGGCGGCGAGCCGCTGAAAGAGCAGGTCAACAATCAGGCGGAGAGCCTCGGATTTTTGATGTGGCAGCTGCGGTAGGCGGCTTCGCCGCGTTACTGGTTGTCAGTTGTCGGTTGTCCGTGTCAAACGCGCAGGAGGAATTCCATGCGCACGGCACCGGCAACCTCGCTGCAATCTGAAATCAACGTCACACCGCTCGTCGATGTCTGTCTCGTCCTCTTGATCATTTTCATGGTGGTCACACCGATGCTCGTGGGCATTCCCGTCCATCTTCCACAGACTGCGACTGGCGATCAGCTCGCGAACAAGCCGATCCAAATCACCATCAACGCCGACGGGACGATCTATCTCGATCGCCTTGTCATTCGCGGCGAGCAGCTCGCGTCAGAGCTGCAACGCAAGCACGACCAGGTTCAGCGTCCGATCGTTGTGCGCGCAGACAAGGCGCTCACATACGGAAAAGTCGTCAGTGTGCTCGACGCGTGTCGGAACGCTGGATTCGAATCGGTCGGTCTCGCCGCCGACAAGCAACCGCCGCCCGAGAACTGACAACCGGCAACCGACAACGCGTGAAGCGCGCTACTCGTGCTTGGAGCTCCAGCTCTCCTTCGCCACTTTCCACTTGCCGCCTTCGCGAACCATCGAGATGGTGCCGCTGGCCTTATCGCCGTCGCTCGTTCCGGTGGCGATCAGAGTCGCCGTATCTCCGTCGACTGCTCCGCCGGTCACTTTGATGTCTTTCGGCTCCATCGCCTGCATCAGCGGGAACATCTCCTTGAAATCGGGGCTGTTCATCTGCGCCGCACGTTCGGCGCTTACGCCGTTGCGGACCGCAGCCATGTCGCCCGCGACCACACTCTTGCTGAACGCGAGATAGGTCTTTCCGATCTCGCCACCGCCGGCGGGAAGGGGTGTTCCCTTCAGCTTGGGAGCCGCCGCGGCCTTCGGCGCTTTGACCGAGGCATTGAAAGTCGCCGAATAGGAGAAGGGGACCTCATTAAATTTGGAGGTGTGGCTGGTCGACAGCTTCCCGGCGAGCGCCGTTTTCTTGAATGTGGTCGGCTTGAACTCGTGCATACCGACCGCGGAGAAGCTGTTGCCTTGCAGATGGAAGCCGGGGCTGTAGAGCGTGCCGCTGATGATTTTCTTATCAGGGGTGATCTCCACTTCGACGCCTGTCAGCTTGCCGCTGTCGGCGAGCTCCATCATGTCGCCGATGCTCGCGAACTGCTCGACCGTCACCGGGATGTTGCTGAGCAAGACCGCGATGTCGGTTTTCCCTTCTTCGAGGTGATTCGGCGTGTTGCGGGCCACCGCGTATTTCAGCGTGGTTTTCTTTCCGCCGACCGTCATCGTGCCGTTCGCGCTCCCTTCATCGCTGCCGTATCCGGCCGCGGCGACCGTGAGGGCAACAAGAATCAAAAGCGAATTTTTTCTCATGACACAACAATAGCCCAGATGTGCCTACGCCGTCAGCAGGTGTTCCACGCGCGAAATGATCGCGTCGAGAGCGACCTGATTCTCGCCCCCCTCGGGGATGATCAAATCGGCGTAGCGCTTCGAGGGCTCCACGAACTCCTCGTGCATCGGACGCACGGTATTCAGGTACTGCTGCACGACCGACTCCAGCGTGCGGCCGCGCGACTGGATGTCACGCACCAGCCGGCGGAGGAAGCGGATGTCCGCGGGGGTGTCGACGAAGAGTTTGATGTCGATGCGCTTCCGCAGCTCGGCTTCGGCGAGCACCAGGATCCCCTCGACGATGATCACCCGCCGCGGCTCGGCGCGTTGTGTCTCGTGGCGTCGGGCATGCGCAGCGAAGTCGTACATCGGCACGTCGACTGACGATCCTTTCGACAGCACGTCGAGGTGGCGCACCAGCAGTTCGGTCTCGAGAGAATCGGGGTGATCGAAATTGATCTTGGTTCGCTCGTCGTGCGAGAGGCCGTCGAAGTTGCGGTAATACGAGTCGTGCGAGATCCACTCGATGCGATCGCGTCCGACGCGGTCATAGATCGCCCGCGCGACCGTGGTTTTTCCGGAGCCGGTCCCGCCAGCAATACCGATGATGACCGGTGCTTGCATTCGCGGAACGGCTACGACTGCTCTTCTTCGAGCTCCGATTCGGTCGCGAAATCCGAGAGGTCGTCTGCGCCGCAGGTATTGCAGATCGCGGCAACCACCTTTTCTTTGTCCGAGTCGTACTCGAACTGGTACGTCGGCGTCTCGCACTGCAGGCAAATCAGGTACTCGGGCTCACTCATGCGAGACAAGAATACCGTATTGCGAGTCGGGGGCGCCGATGGAGGGGGGAATGAAGCGCGCCTCGCTCGAGGAGTTCTCGATCACCGACGCGTAAACATACGTACTCGGAGCGGCCGTCTCGACCACGACGGTGAAATCATCGCCTTTGGTAATCAGTGGGAAAAGGCTCTGAATCGAATTGTGCACCACCGAGTTGGGCGGGAGTGTGAGGCGCGCGACCGAGATGTTCCTGCCGGGGAGGCGCTGCAGCGCCAGTGTGAAAGGCGCCTCGCGGGTGCCGAGGTTCACCAGGCCGATGTTGGTGCGGAAGGTATCGCTGAACGATAAGCCGTTCAGCGTCCGCCACAGAAACGCGGCGTCGCTGTAGGTGATCGGAATCGGTTCGGGCCGCGTCACTTCGCCGCCGCGAATTGCATAGACGTTCGCCGATACCCGGACGGAACGTTTTCCCATCGTCTCGACGATCAGCGGCGACAGCGCGGCATCGATGCCGAATGCCTCGGAGACCACATCAGCAAACGCCTGCGTCGCGCCGGGCGGCAAGGTGAATGCGATCGGCTGATCGGACGCGGTGGGCAGGCGCAACGCGACGAACATCTCCTCGTGGGTGTCGTTGCGCAGCTCGACATCCGTTTTCCACCGGACGTCGCCGGCGCCGACGACGCTTCCCACGATCGGCACCATCACGCTGACAGTCGGCGGCGTCTGGGCAGAGGCGGCTGCCGCAAAGAGGATTCCAGCGAGGAAGCGCCGCACCATATTCATGAGACGAACCGAGGGCGAAGAAGACGCGCAAGGACCACGGAGGTCTTTTGCAACGGCGATAGCGACAAGCGCTCGCGCAGCACGATCAGCGGATCGCGGCGCAGGCGCTTCAGCACCGTGGCGTAGACACCGCCCATGAGCAGCACTGGAAATCGAGCATCAAACGACAGTTCGCCGATCAACGGCTCCGCGGCGCGAAAGTACGACTCGGCGCGATCGATTTGAAATTCGATGAGCCGTCGCATTTCGTCGGTCGGTGCGAACCGTGTGACGCCGAAGCGGGCCAGTTCGTCTTGCGGAATGTAGACGCGATCGCGTGCGAGATCGTCGCCGATGTCGCGAGTCACATTCGTGAGCTGCAGAGCGGTGGCCAGATTTCGGCCGTGCTCGAGCGCCGCCGGCGTCTTGTAGCCGAAGATCGCCAGGGAAATGTCGGCGATCGATGACGCCACCATCCGGCAGTAGCCGAGCAATTCGTCAAAATTATCGTATCGTTTTTTTGTGAGGTCCTGGCGGCAGCCGTCGATCAGCGCAAGGAACGCGTCTTTCGGAATCGCGAAAAAGCGGAGCGCATCAGCAAGGGCGATGGTGATCGGCTGCGACGGCGAGCGGTCATAGCAGGCCTGGAGCTCGCGCTGCCAATCGTCGAGTTGATCCCCTGCGCGAAGGGGGTCCCTCGCTTCGCTCGGGATGACATCGGCGATGTCGTCCGTCAAACGACAAAACGCGTAAGCCGCATACACGGCGCGGCGTTTTCGTGGTGGCAGGAATCGGAAGCCGACGGAGAAGTTCGCGCCGAATCGATGCGCGATCCGCCTGCAGAACGCGTAGGCCTGGTCGACATTCATACGACCGGCCCCAGGGGCGGCACTTTCATCTCCGTGTCGCGCGAGCGGCACCAGTGCTCGCCCGGTTTGTGCTGACACCGGCCGTCGTGCTTCCACACGCGCCGCACCATCGGCGCGAGCATCGACTTCCACCACGTCCGCTGATGCCATCCGCTCAGGTAGCTGCGGAAGTCTCTCGCGCGTGAGGCGCTGCGCACGAACATCGCCAGCCCGCGATTGCCGCCCATCTCATACAGAAAGCGATTGACGAGGCTGGTCTGCTGCTTCCCTCCGAGCTCGCTGCGCCAGAGCTCATCGAAATCGCGCTGCTCGAGAATGCTTCGCGCGGCGAGGTTCCCGCTCGTCAGGGCGTAGCGGATGCCGAGGCCGAAAAGATAGTCCTGGAATCCAGCGGCTTCACCGACGAAGCGCGCCTCGCCGCTGGTGGCGTGCTTCTTCAGATGAAAATTCATGTACGAGTAGCCGGTGCGAGTCTTTTCCGGAACTGGGAATGGATGCAGCCGTTGCGCGGCAGCGAGCGAATGTTCGAAATATTCATCGATGCGTTTGAAATCGGCGACGATCGCGCAGCCGAACGTCGCGAATCCATCGAGAATGAAAAGATACGAGTAGCCGCCCGGCGATAGCTTGTGATTGAAATAGACGTCGATGCGATCCGGCTCGTCGGCGTGCCAGGTCATCTCGCGCGCGAGGCCGTCGGGAGACGCCGGTCCGGTGGCGATGATGTCTGCCGTCTGCAGGCGCGAGTCGAAGATCACCTTCACCCCCGCTGCGCGCGCTTGCAAGAGGAGCCCGCGATCGAGCGTCCCTTCCTCAGCACCGCGGCGGATGAACCATCCGTAGGGTTCGCCGCTGCGGATCACGCGCGCGACGCGCCGGTGATCGTAAAAGGTGCCCCAATCCGCAGGACGAAAATAGAAGTTTCGGGTGATGCCGATGCGATCGAGAAACGTCGGAACGGGCTCCCTTTCCGACGCCGATTCGATAATCTGCAGATCGCCGATGAACCGAGTGCCCACATCGCCCTTCGCCTCGTGGACCTCCACCGCCCGCCCGCCCTTTGCCAGAGCGATGGCGGCCGCGAGGCCGGATGGCCCCGCGCCTGCAATGCGGATGGGTTGCATCTGAGTCATCTTATCGCTCTGATACGACTGTGAATTCCGTAGCGAAACGTCCACGGGCGGGGTTTGCCGTCTTCGTCGCCTCGGGGATTCTGTTGAGCCGCCTGACCGGGCTCGTGCGCGAAAAGGTCTTCGCCTACTACTTCGGGAACTCGAACGTCGCCGGTGTATTCAAAGCGGCGATTCGCATTCCGAACTTTCTGCAGAACATGCTCGGCGAAGGCGTCCTTTCCGCGTCCTTCATTCCGGTCTACGCTCGTTTGCTGGCGCAAGGTGATGAGAAACTCGCGGGGCGCGTGGCGGGAATCATCGCCACGCTGCTCTCGCTGGTCATCGCCGTGGTCGTCCTCCTCGGCGTCATCTTCACGCCGTATCTGTTGTGGGCGATCGCTCCCGGATTCAAGGGAGAGGTTCGCGCTCTGACCATCCTGGTCGTCCGGATCCTCTTCCCCGGCATCGGACTGCTGGTGCTTTACGCGTGGTGCATCGGCATCATGAGCAGCCACGGCAAATTCTTTCTGGCGTATGTCGCGCCGGTACTGATGAACATCGCCATGATCGCCACGATGGTCATCTTCGGCAGAATGCATCAGGAGTCACTGGTCGTCGCGCTGGCGTGGGGAACCGTCGTCGGAGCGGCACTGCAGCTCGGACTGCAGATTCCGTTCGTCTTTCGATATGCGAAGCATCTGCGGTTTGCCATCGACACCACGCTCGAGCCGGTGCGCGAAGTGATTCGCAACTTCACACCGGTAGTCGTCGGCCGGGGGGTGGTTCAACTGAGCGCGTGGCTCGATAACCTCCTGGCCAGTCTGCTGAGTCCTGCCGCTGTCTCGGCGCTGGGCTACGCGCAGACGATCAGCTTGTTGCCGGTGAGTCTGTTCGGGATGAGCGTCGCCGCAGCCGAGCTGCCGCAAATGTCGCGAGTCATCGGCACGGACGAGGAGATCTTCGCCGGGTTGCGAGAGCGGATGGAGCGCGGCTTGCGGCAAATCGCGTTCTTTGTGGTTCCCTCCGTCGTTGCGTTCGTGGCCATCGGAAACGCCATCGTCGCCGCGCTGTATCAGGGAGGCGAGTTTCACGCCGGCGACACACTCTTCGTCTGGTACATCCTCGTTGGTTCAACGGTCGGCCTTCTCGCAGTGACGCTCGGCCGTCTCTACTCGTCGGCCTTCTATGCGCTGCGTGACACTCGCACTCCGCTTCGTTACGCCATGATCCGAGTGGCGCTGACGGGCGCACTCGGTTGGATCTTTGCGATTCCGCTTCGGCCGCTTCTGATCGACGCCCTTCGATTCGCTCACGTGCCGCTGCCGATCATCCAGGGAAGCACGAAGCCGCTCGGAACGATCGCCTTGACGGCGACCGCCGGCCTCGCAGGATGGCTCGAGTTTCTGCTGCTCCGGCGCGCGCTCGGCCGGCGCATCGGCGCGGTTCCGATTGCGCGATCGTATCTCGTCCAATTGTGGGCCTCGGCGATCGCTGCAGGAATCGCCGGCGCCGCGTTCTATGCGTTTGTGACGCCGCGGCTCGCGCCCCATCTTCCGAGCATCCTGCCGGACATCCGCGACGGCTTGGTCGTCTGCGCAGTCTTCGGCGTCGTCTACTTTGGCGCGACGATGCTGCTGGGCGTTCCCGAAGCGAAAGCGACAGTGAGTCGATTTCGACGATAGGCGACGATGAGCGCGCCTGTATAGAGCGCAATGGCCACCAAGATCAGTTGACGCAATCCGGTGAGCAGCGACAGATATTCGAGCAGCCCTCCTGCGATTGCGCCTAACAGATTCGATCCCAGCGAGCCCGTTGGATCGGGGGAGCGGCTGAGTAAGGTCGAAAACAGAATTCCTGCGAATCCGACCGGGAGTGCATTGAGGAGAGCGCCGGCCAGTCCTCCGCTGAACATCGGCATGCCGAGCAGCGTCGCCGGAGTGATTGCGTAATTTGCGGCGAGCGCCGCGAATAGCAGAACGAATGCGACGCCGAGCGGGATCGCGCGTCTGGACACAATCGCATTTGAGATCCAGGCGACGGCGAGCACGGCGCCGAACACCGCCGCGTTGACGAGCCACGTCGATCCGAACAGGAGCGACAGCTCGGTCACGCCGCGCGTCTCGATCAATAGGAACGCGGCGCCGAGAAGAAACAGAGCGGGATCGAATCGCGCAGCAGTAAATAGTGATCGTCCGAACACCAACGCCGCGCCTGCAACGGTGATGATGGCAATGCCGAGGAGCACGGCGATGTAGCCGGAGGGGAAAACGCCCGGCCGGATGTAAAGGAATGGCCAGTCATCAGTCGATGGGCGCATCGGAGGACCACCGCGAATGGCATTCGGCAGCAGTGACGCGATCTGAGTTCCACGGCCGACGACGAACAGTCTCGCGCCACCGTTCGGGTAATCGACCGCGAGCGGTTCCTGTCCGGTCGCCAGCCGCAGGTTCTGCATCATGCGATCGGCGATGAAGCGCGTGTGAAAGATGCCGAAGCTGATCGTCATCACCCCGCCGGGCCTGACGCGCGCCCACGCCGACCGAAGCGCCTCGACGGTGTAAACGTAGTTGTCGAGCCGCAGCGTCGACATCGACGCCAGCATCGTGTGTGAGTCGAGGAGTCCGAAACAGACGACATCGAATGATGCACTGCCCGCGCGTTCGAAGTAGTTGCGTGCGTCGTTGGTGACCGCGGCAACTCTCGGGTCTGCGTACGGATGTTCGGGGTGCAGTTTTCGTCCGATGTCGAGAATCACCGGATCGATTTCAACAGCGACGACGTGATGGAAGCCGCCGCGCAGCGCCGCGGCGACGTCGTTGCCGGTACCGGCTCCGACCACGAGCGCATCGCCTTTCGCGTGTGTTAGGCGGAACGGTACGTCGTACAAGGCGCGGGCGCTGTCGGCGCTCGGTCCGGTTTGGCGCGAGGACGCATCGATGATGTGCTGGTGATGGTCGCGGTTGACATCGAGCGTCCACTTCTCCGCCGCGTTGTTCACCGAATGCAAATCGATCCGGTAGTAGGGCGAGAAGCGCGCACCTTGAATGGAGAGCGCACCGAAGATCACAATTCCCGCGGCACTGACGTACGTCCACCAGCGCCGGGACAGCCACAGAAAAGGGAGACAACTGACGAACAGCCAAACTGGCGGCGGCGATCGCAACGCGGAAAGGGCTGCCACTGCGATGACGCCAAGAAGCGAGCCAAACAGGTCTGCCGAATAGGCATTCAGCGCCGGCAGTCGCTGAAAAAGGTCGCCGACTGCGCTGCCGGCACACAGAAATACCGCACACGTGGCGACGAACAGAATCAGAATCAACGCGACATTGATGGCGACATGCCGAGAAATGCGGCCATGAGCAGGACATTGTTCAGGTACGCGAAGACCCGGATCTGCTGCGACATCCAGCGGATCAGCGTCAGTTCGAGCGCCAGAATCGCGAACGTCGCCGAACCGAGAAGGAACCGCTCACGCGCGCGGGGCACCACGGTAGTGTCGCACGGCTGGCACTGTTCTTTCTTGCTACGATCGCACTCGTGACCGTGAACGAACAGCCCGTCGGAATGCCGGAAGCGCGCGTCGCGGACGCAGATGTCCATCCGGCCGAGGCGCTGCTGGAAGTGAAGAATTTGAGGACGTCCTTCTTCACTGCCGACGGCGTGGTGCACGCGGTGGACAACGTCTCATTCAATGTCCGAAAGGGGGAGGCGCTGGCACTGGTCGGGGAGTCGGGCTGCGGCAAGAGCGTGACTGCGATGTCGATCATGCGTCTCGTTGCGTCGCCCGGAAAAATCACCGGCGGTGAAATCCGCTTCAAAGGAAAAAATCTCGCCGATCTCTCCGAAAGGGATATGCGTCACGTTCGCGGCAACGACATCGCGATGGTGTTTCAGGAGCCCATGACGTCACTCAATCCGGTGTTCAAGATCGGCGCTCAGGTGGTCGAGGCCATCCGCATTCATCGCAAGGTTTCCAAGAAGGAAGCGCGAAAGCTTGCCGGCGACATGCTGGAGCTGGTGTCGATTCCCGATCCGATCAAACGCCTCGACGACTATCCGCATCAACTCTCCGGCGGCATGCGTCAGCGCGTGATGATCGCCATGGCGCTGTCTTGCGATCCGGAGCTGTTGATCGCCGACGAACCGACGACCGCGCTCGACGTCACCATTCAAGCACAGATCATGGAGCTGCTGGCGTCGCTGCAGAAGCGGCTCGGCCTGGCCATCCTGCTCATCACCCACGACCTCGGCGTCGTCGCCGAATTCTGCGAACGCATCATCGTCATGTACACCGGACGCATCGTCGAGGAAGCGCCGGTGCGAGAGCTCTTCGCGAATCCTGCGCACCCGTACACGCGCGGACTGCTCGAGTCGCTGCCGAGCGTGGTGGGAACCGAAGCGCGCCTGCCGACGATCAAGGGCATGGTGCCGCCGCTGAGCGCACTGCCGCCGGGATGCAAGTTCAACCCGCGCTGTCCCGACGTCATGCCCATCTGCCTCGGCAACGAACCCGCGCGAATGATCGTCGGCGAAGGACACGACGCGCGGTGTTACTTGCACGGAGACCTCGCGGATCCGGAGAGGATCGAGCAATGAATGCAGAACGCAGAATGCAGAATGCAGAATTGAGAAGGGATTCTTTTCTGCATTCTGCGTTCTGCATTCGGCGTTCAGCCGCTGGAGGCGGCGTCATGCCCGATAAGCCGTTCGTGCCCACGCCCGCTGATCCCGATGTAGGGCCGACGCCCTCGCCGGCCAGGCCGCCGGGGGCGGCGACTACTTGCACGGAGATCTCGCGGATCGGGAGAGGATGTAGGAGACGCGAATGTTGAAGGTTGAATGTTCAATGTTGAATGTAAGGTCGCATGTGACCGTAACGCCATTCAACATTTGTCGCGGGGCGGCGTGATGCCCGATAAGCCGTTCGTGCCCACGCCCGCTGATCCCGATGTAGGGCCGGCGCCCTCGCCGGCCACGCCGCCGGGGGCGGCGGCGCCACACTCCGCGCCCCAGGTCACTCCTAAGATTCCCGTCGGCCCGGGTGAGCCGCTGCTCGTCGTCCGCGATCTTCGAAAATATTTTCCGGTCAAGCGCGGCGTGCTTTCGCGTGTCGTTGCTCAGGTGAAGGCGGTCGACGGCGTCACCTTCGCGATCTCACGCGGCGAGACTCTCGGGCTCGTCGGCGAGTCCGGCTCCGGGAAAACCACCGTCGGCCGATGCATTCTCCGGCTGATCGAACCGACGTCAGGATCGATCGAATTCGAGACCAGCAACGTCCTGCAGCTCGGATCTGCAGACATGCGCCGCATGCGCCGGCACATGCAGATCGTGTTTCAGGATCCCTACGCCTCGCTGAATCCGAGGATGACGGTCGGGACGATTGTGTCGGAGCCGTTGATCATCCACGGAGGCATGAGTACCAGCGAGCGCGCCGATCGCGTCGCCGAGTTGCTCGAAAAGGTCGGACTCAGTCCCGATTATCGCAAGCGCTACCCGCACGAGTTTTCGGGCGGGCAACGGCAGCGCATCGGAGTGGCCCGCGCTTTGGCCACCAATCCGAAATTTCTCGTGCTGGACGAGCCGGTCTCCGCGCTCGATGTGTCGGTGCAGGCGCAGGTCGTCAATCTGCTTCAGGATCTCCAGGAAGGACAGTTCACAAAACGCGGATTCTGCTGAAAGGTGACATTCCGACCCCGCTCAATCCTCCGAGCGGCTGCGTGTTTCACACGCGCTGCCCGATCGCGCAGTTCCCGATCTGCAAAGACGTCGTGCCGCCGCTGATCGAGTACAAGCCGCGTCACTTCGCGGCGTGTCACTTCGCCGGCGCGCCGGTGCCGGCTAGCGCCGCACCGCCCGAGAACGCGGAGGCGTGACCAGAATTCGCGAATGACCGACAGCGACTATGCTGCCAGCGCCTGCGTCTGGATCCTCGGCCATCAAGCGCATGATGAAAAATTCGCGATTCTCTGACAGGACCGCGACAGCGTATCTGATTTCATCCACTGCCGTTAAAATGCACGGGCCCAATATTGGTCCCTCGAAACTCAAAGCTCATCATTTCGTAATCAAAGCGTGTCCAGGAGGGTTTCATGACCGTAGTTCAACGGTTATTCGCGGCGCTGTGCGCGCGCAGCGCAATGACTCTCGCCGCGCAAACCAGACCAACAACCCCGACAACCCAGCCGGTCGCGGCGCCGGTCAGTGCCGATACCGACAAAGACCTCAATAATCCGCGGGCATTAAGGCTTTCACTCGACGACGCTTTGAAAACATCGGTCGAGCGCAACGTCGGAATCTCGCTGGAGCGCTACACCTTCCTCGAAGCCGGGGAGAGCCTCCGCAGCTCGTACGGCATTTACGATTGGTTCGCGACCGGGGATCTCCAATACCAGAATTTGCAATCGCCGACCATTTCACGGGCCCAGGCCGCAGCGAAAAAGCAGACCATCGCGGACTTCGGAGTCTCGCAGCTCATCCCCACTGGCGGCGCGTATTCGATCATCTTCAACAACAACCGCCAGAACACGACCGGCGGCTTTACGACCGTCAATCCCTCTTACAACAGCAGCTTGGCGATCAATTTCAATCAGCCCCTTCTGCGCAATTTCGGCGTCGACGTGACCAGCCGCGGCATCCTGATCGCCCGCAACACCCTGGGCATCAATCGAGAAGCATTTCGCGGCGTGATCATGGACACGGCCGTCACGACCGAGCAGGCATACCTCGACCTCGTCTACACACGCCAATTCGTCGATGTGGTGAAAGAGGCTCTATTCCTCGCACGTGATCAGGCGCGCATCACACAGATTCGCATCGACGTGGGCGCATCGGCGCCGCTGGACATTCTCCAGCCGCGCGTGCAGATCGCCACCACGGAAGAGCAGCTCATTGCGGCGGTGGCCAACGTGCGCGAGGCCGAGGACCGATTGAGAGCGGTGATGCATCTCGATCCGGCGGATTGGGATCGGCCGATCATTCCTACCACTCCGGCAACGTACACGGCCCTCAACGTCGATCAGGAACAGGCGGTCGCGCAGGCGCTGCGGCTGCGACCGGAAATGCACGAGCAGCAGCTCACGACCGCAAATCGGCAGATCGCGTACATCTATGCGCGCAATCAGGCACTGCCAAAGGTCGATCTCAGTCTGAACTACACGTCCGCGGGAGTGGGCGGGCGAACACTCGATGAAACGACCGGTCTCCCGAGCAACTCGACCGGATATTCGCACGCATTGAATCAGGTTTTCGGTAACAATTTTCCGTCTTACATCTTCGGTTTCAGCATCGGCGTTCCCATCACGAACATCGGCGCCCGCGCGGAGGCCAAACGCGCGGAGTACGACGTCGCGCTAGCGCGCACGACCGAAGAGCAGTTACGGCAGAACATCGCTCTCGATGTCCGCGGAACGGTCCGGGCCATGGACACCGCGGCGAAAGAGATCACCGCATCCCGAGCCGCACGTGAGGCGGCGGAACAGAACGTCGAGGCAGAGCGGCGCCGTTACGAAAACGGTCTGTCGACCAACTTCCAGGTTTTGCAGATCCAGCAGCAGCTCTCGAGCTCGCGGGCGAGCGAGATTCAGTCGCTCGTCGCCTACAATAAAGCCGTCGCCGCATATCATCGCGCGATTGGCGACCTTCTCGATGTGGCGAACATTCGCATCGAGGAGCCGGCGGTCAATGAGCCACATATTTTCGGCCGCTTCCTCAATCGATACAATTGGCTGAACTACGGAAGCCGCATTCAGCAACCGCAACCATGACCACCACTGAAGTCCCAGCCTCTCCGGCGTCTGCGCCGAAGCCGAACGGTTTTCAACGCGTCATCGGAGTCCTGATGGCGCCGAACGAGACGTTCGCGTCGATCGCCCGTCAGCCGGACTGGGTCGTACCGCTGGTGATCATCCTCGTCGTTGCGCTCATTGGCGGGATCCTTTTCGCCCAACGCGTCGACTTCGCAACGCCGATGCGCGAAGCGATGGAGCAGCGCGGCAACATGCAGCCCGATCAGATCGATCGGGCCATTCGCATGACCACCGCCTTCACAAAGGTGCTCTCGTACACCGCGCCGGTGACTTCGGCCATCGTTCTGCTGATCGTCGCCGCGATCAACCTGCTCGCATTCAGGCTTTTCGGTGGGGAAGGCGATTTCCGGCAGGCATTCTCCGTCACGCTGTATGCCTGGATGCCAAACGTCATCAAAAGCATCATCATGACGGCGATCATCGCAGCGCGCACGGTGCAGGCCACTGACCTTCCAACGCTCCTCCGGTCGAATCTCGCTTTCCTGGTCACGATGAAAGAGCATCCGATGCTCTTTTCGCTTCTCTCGGGGTTCGATGTCTTCTCATTCTGGCTGCTGGCGTTGCTCATCATCGGCTTCGCCTACGTGGCGAAGTTCTCGAAATCGAAATCAGCGGCGATTGTCATCAGCCTCTGGGTGGTGATCAGACTGGTTGCTCTCATCGGGCCGGCGATTCAGACGCTCCGGAGACAATGAAGCGCTCCCTCATCATCGCCGGCGCGATCATCCTCTTGGGCATCATCGTTTTTGCGAGCGTCCGCGCCAGCGGCACAAAGGCGGAGAAGGTCTACGCCGAGCCCGTCCGGCCACGAAAAATCGAGGCCGTGGTCACCGCGCCGGGCGAAGTGGACCCGAAGGTCAAGGTCAACATCAGCGCGCACATCGTCGGCAAGATCGAGCACCTTTATTTCAACGAGGGCGATCACGTTCGCAAAGGACAAAAACTCGTCGAGCTGGAGCGCTACGCATACGAGGCGCAACGCAATCGAGCCCGCGCCGAACTTGCGAACCGCCGCATCGAAGTGCAACGCGCAAAGGCGGCACTGGACACGGCAGAGCTCGCGTACAAACGCGCCGTCAACATGCGGCAGCAGGGCATTCAGGCGCAGGAGCTCTTTGACAACGCGCAACTGGCCATGCAAAACGCACGCGCCGCATCCAGCTCATCCCAACAAGGCGTGAATCAAGCGCAAGCGATGCTGGAGCAGTCCCAAACGGATCTTTCCCGCACGACCATCGTGTCACCGCTCGACGGCAAAGTCGTTCAACTCAATGCACACGAGGGGGAAGTGGTCGTCACAGGCACGATGAACAATCCTGCGTCCGTCATCGCTGTGATCGCCGACCTTTCCGAGATTCTGGTCGAATCGGACGTCAATGAAACCGACGTCGTCTCCCTCCGCCTCGGCATGGGCGCAAAAATTCACGTGGACGCCATTCCGGAGAAGGACTACGCCGGACATGTCCAGGAAATCGGCAGCTCCGCCGCAGCGCGCCAGAGCGCGGGAGCGGGCATCCGCTACTTCAAAGTCAAGGTGGCGATCGACAATCCCGATGAGCGCCTGCGGCCCGGAATGACCTCGCAGGTCTCCATCATCACCAGCACCGCCGCGAATACCCCGGCCGTGCCGATCCAGAGCGTCGTCGAGCGCGTTCCGGCGTCACTTTCGAAGAAAAAAGGCGCCGATGAAGACGAGGACGAAAACCTTCCGAAGAAAAAATACGTCTTTGTGGTGAAGGACGGCAAAGCAAAGATGACCGAAGTGAAGACGGGAATCAGCGACGCGACCCACGTCGCGGTCGTCTCCGGCGTCAAAGCGGGCGAACAGGTCATCACCGGACCGTTCCGCACCCTGAAGAAATTGAAAGATGGCGACAGCGTGCAGGTGACGAAAGAAGAAACGAAGACCAATGTTGGAAACGAATAACTCGAATCTCATCGAAATGCACGGGCTTACGCGCGTGTATCAGCTTGGTCCGCA
>WNGB01007933.1_pt1 | contig 23408 bp, 26 predicted proteins | sample 5400681 | NCBI WGS metagenome assembly WNGB01 (sample SAMN13153367, study PRJNA577476) | soil metagenome | isolation source: 115 cm soil or saprolite under grassland replicate 2 | place: USA:California | collected 2016-06-15
CAGAGGTTGCATTTATCAAGGCGATCGAGTACTCTCTCCCTAACGCTACTCAGGTTGCGTTTGAGGGGGATCGCGATGCAGCACCTCACCTCGCTCGGAACGTTCGGTACCGCCGTGCCACGCACGCCCGCGCGCCGCTGGCGAACTCGGCTCGGCCAGATCGGCCGCGGCCTCATCGTTGCCTTTGGACTCCTCGTGGTCCTCGGGCTCGTCGGAGCGATCTACGAGTCAGTAGCAGAAGCCGCCGATGCGCGGGCCTATCCGCCGCCCGGTCGAATGATCGATGTGGGCGGCTACCGCCTGCACATCAACTGCATTGGAACGGGCAGCCCCACCGTCGTGATCGACGCCGGATGGGGCGATTCGTCTGGGGCATCGAGCAGTCGGGTCCAACCGGGCGCGGCCAGGATGACAAGGGTGTGCACGTACGACCGCGCGGGAATGGGCTACAGCGAACCCGGACCACTGCCGCGCACTGCCGAGCGCTTTGCGGAGGAGCTGCACACGTTGCTGAGTGGCGCCGATGTACCGGGTCCGTACGTGCTGGTCGGACACTCGCTGGGCGGCTTACCGGTACGCGTGTTCGCCAATAAGTACGCGGCCGACGTGGCCGGAGTGGTGCTGATCGAATCGATGAGCCCGAGTAGCGCCAAGCCATCCACGTCGGCCACGCCGGCAGAGACAGACCACTCGATTGCCGATTGGGCGGTCACGCTCCCGGCGCGAACCGGGGCGCTGCGCTTGTTGGCCGGATCACTCCATGCGGTCGAGGGGTTGTCGGCGGAGGTAGCGAACTACTACTCGGTGTTCTGGGTCGCCCCGCGTTCGCTGCAGGCGTGGCTGGACGAAGGCAAGGGCACGTCGGAAAGCCTGGCCCAGGCGGGTGCCGTCCACAGTTTCGGTGCGCTTCCGCTCATTGTGTTGTCGCGTGATCCGCTAGTGGATCCTGACCCGGACTGGCAGAGGATGCAAACCGAGCTCCTCGAATTATCATCCAGTAGCCAACAGTTGTTCGCTGACAAGAGCGGACACAGCATTGAGTTCGACCAACCGGAAGCCGCGGTCGGGGCCATCGAAAAGATGGTCGAGTTGACTCGCGATCAGGCAGCCGTGGCCGCGCGCGGTGACACGGTCTGAGGAGCCGAGCAACTGGCCGAACGGATGACCACCGCGGTACGCATCTAAGAATTGGATCACTCGATCGCATCCCGTTTGAGCACTGTTACCACCCAAAGAGCTCTGAAGGACGTTTTCTCACATGACAACCACTGTTCGTTCTGTCTCCGACATCCCGTCACTGTCACCGGCAACGAACTATGAAACGCGCGCGGGCACCAGCACCAGCACCGTGATGTCACCCAAGCGCCTCGCGAGAATCGCCGTCGTCCTGTACCTCCTCGTTGGCATCATGGCGGCTTTGCCGAAGGCTTTGTGGAACGCAGGTAAATGGCAGGTGAATGCCCGCGCGATCTGTGCTCAGTTCGACTGCAACCCGTCGCGACTCGTCACATGCTACGGATCAGGCGCCGCGGCGCAACAGTAGCGCGTTCGACACGACGGTAATGCTGGACGCCGACATGGCGAGCGCGCCGAGCTCGGGGCGCAGCATGATGCCCAGGCTCGGGTACAGGACACCCGCGGCCAGAGGGATGGCGATCACGTTGTAAATCGCCGCCCAGAACAGGTTCTGCTTCATCTTGCGGACCGTCGCTTTCGACAGCCGAATCGCGGCGAGTACGTCTGCGGGGTCGCTCTTCATGAGCACGATGTCGCCCGTCTCGACGGCAACGTCGGTCCCGGCGCCGATGGCGATGCCAAGGTCTGCTTGCGCCAGCGCCGGGGCGTCGTTCACGCCGTCGCCGACCATCGCGGTGAATTTTCTCTGACCTTCCGCCTGAATCTGCTTGACGCCAGCGGCCTTGTCTTCGGGCAGTACCTCGGCGAAGACACGCTCGATCCCTACCTGTTTCGCCACGGCTTCCGCGGTGCGCCTGGTGTCGCCGGTCATCATGACGGGCTCGATACCCAGCTGTTTGAGATCGGCGATCGCTCGCGTGGCGTTCGGGCGCACGACGTCGGCGGCGGCGATTACGCCCGCGGCATTGCCATCTATTGCGACCACGATCACCGTCTTGCCGTCGCTGACGAGCCGTTCTATGTCATCAGCCATCAGCCCGGCGGGCACCTCGAAGCGCTCGAGCAAACGCGGAGCGCCGACGAGAACCTGCTGACCGGCGACGGTGGCGCGGACGCCGTGACCTGGGATGTTCTCAAAATGGCCGATCTCGGCGTCGTTCGCGATGTTGCGCCGTTCGAGCTCGTCGAGCACGGCCTGCGCCAAGGGATGGCCACTCCTGGCTTCGGCGGCGCCAGCTAGCCGAAGTAGCTCCTCCTCACCGACACCCGAGGCAACGACATTGGTCACGCGCGGCTTGCCCTCGGTCAGCGTCCCGGTCTTGTCGAAGATGATCGCCTGGATCTTCGAGGCCTGCTCGAGCGAGACCGCCTGCTTGAACAGTACACCGCGTTTGGCGGCGAGATCGGTAGCCACCATGACGGCGGTCGGCGTGGCCAGCCCGAGCGCATCGGGGCAGGCGATGACCACGGCGGTAACGGCGAACGTCAGCGCCAGCAGCAGCGGCTCGCGCGCGACCAGCAACCACACAACAAAGGTGACAACTCCAGAGCCGACGGCGACCAGCGTCAGATAATGCGCGGCACGGTCCGCGAGCCGCTGAGCTGGCGCCTTGCTATTCTGCGCTGTCTCGACCATGCGAACGATCTGCGCCAGGGCTGTGTCGGCGCCGACCTTGGTCGCGCGAAAACGCAGCGAGCCAGCCTGGTTGATCGTGCCGGCAATTACCTTTTCACCTGGACCCTTCTCGACGGGCACACTCTCGCCAGTAACCATGCTCTCGTCGATGCTGCTCGAGCCGTCGATGACCTCTCCGTCGACCGCCACCTTGTCGCCGGGTTTGAGCACGACGACGTCGCCCACCCGCACCTCGGCAACTGGCAGTTCGATCTGTCGGTCATCGCGTTCGACTGTCGCGGTCTGGGGCGCGAGGTCGAGGAGCTTGCGCACTGAATCGGAGGAACCTCGGCGGGCCTTCATCTCCATCCAATGGCCGAAGAGCAGGAAGACCGCCAACATCACCGCGGCCTCGTAGAACGTCTCCTGCCCAGGCGCGAACACGGTCAGGCCAACGCTGAACAGGTAGGACGTGAGAATGCCGAGTGAAACCAGCACGCTCATGTTCAGCACGCGGCTCTTCAGCGCGTAAAAGGCACCAATGTGGAACACGTTGCTGGTCCACAGCGCGACCGGAGTGGCAAACGCCAGCATGATCCAGTCAGCCGGGATGCCGAATGGCGTCGGCAGCATGCGACCGCCCAGTAGCAGCATCCCCAGCGACGAGTACCCGATGACCGGCACCGAGAGCACCAGGCTGATCCAGAAGCGCCGGCGCATATCGGCTTCCATTGCCGCGGCCATGCGCGGATCGCTCATGTCGTGGCCCGCGTGGGCCATGCCGGCGTGCTCCGCGTGCTCCATCGCCCGGGCTTCGGGCGCGTCTGCCCCGTCCTCCGGCTTCGCCGTGTGCGCGTGGTCGTGTGAGGACAGGGTCGCGTCGGGCAGAGGCGCAGGACAGCGGCCGCCGCAGCACTCGCCGGCGAGTTCGGCAAGCTCTTCGACTGTGACCTTTCCGCGGCGAGCTCTGACGTGCGCTATGCCGTTGAGCGCATCAACGTGGACGCTTGCGACATGCGGATGTTCGTGCAGACGGTGCTGGACGAGCTCGACGCAGGCCGCGCAGCATCGCCGTCCAATTGGGACGGTGAGCGCCTCTACGTCGTGGGATCTCTCCGCGATGTCAGTGGATGAAGCATGTGCCATGGGATGTCATCGGCGCCCGCTCGGGGCGGGGGGAGATAAGCGGCCGGGTCCGCGAGAAACTGTTTACACGGCAGTGCGAAAAAGCGCCATACGCCCTTCGTACTCGACGACGTCGGTGGCAGTGGATGGACCACGCGTCAGAACCGTACGCATCTCTAGGTCATCGATCCGGCGTGGATGTTCTGATGGCTGAGGTCACGACAGGGTTAGGCGTGGATCATCTGGCTTGTTGCTCGCTCCAACCTACAGGCGCGTCAGCACGGCGGGCATCGAGGTAGTTCGTCTTGAAGGGCAAGCTTCGATGCCTTGGGCATGCCGCGTTAGGTTGAATGATGCCCGTGCCGAAGCCGCCGCTACTGCTTCGCATCGTAATACAGCAGATTCAGAAGCGCCTTCGATAACGCTCGTCAGGCGCGGGCCTCTGCTTGTGCGGTCACGAAGCTCAGCGTCAGGATCCCGAGCTGACCGGTTCGGATTTCGGCGAAGTCCGCTGTCGCGAGCAGGGGCAGCAACTCTTCGACCGCATGTTCCCCCGAATGGTGCACGAATGCCGAGAGCGTCAGGTGTGACAGAAGTCCACGGCGCTTACCGAAGTCGACGATCACCAGACGACCGCCCGGTTTCAGCACGCGACGCACCTCGCCAAGGCCGACACGTTTCAGATCGCCCGGCAGGTGATGCATCATCAAACTGCTGAGGACGACGTCGACACTCGCGTCTGGGAACGGCAGTGCCTCGATGCCCGCAACACGGAAGTCGATGTCCAGATGCGCACGTGCGGCTTTGCGCCGAGCCGCGGCGATCATCTTGGCGGAGGGGTCGATGCCGATGACCCGGCCACCCGCACCGACGCTTGCGCGCGCTTGTCGCGCCACGGCGCCGGTGCCACAGCCAACCTCGAGGACCGTCTCACCTCGGGTCAGATTCGCGAGGTCAACGGTTCGTTGCCGCATGGCTCCAGCGCGGCCAAACGTGAGCAGCGTGACCACGAGGTCGTAACTAGGCGCCCAACGGATCAGGTGACCGTGTGTCGCGGCGTCCGTCTCGCGCGTGTGGCTGTGGCTGGGAGCGGTGAGCATGCAGGTCGGACGGCGATTCAGCTCAAGTTGTTGCGCCCCGGCGGGATCGGCCGTGCCAATCAATGATTCATGTCTTCGCCAGGCACCATGTGCGAAGGCTTGTCCGTCTCGGTCGCTGGCTTCGCGGCCGGCGTTGCGGAAGCCCCGGCCTGGCTCCAGGAGAGTCGCCAGGCTCGCATCTGCCCGATCTCGCGCTGCTGCGCCTCCATGATCGCGATGGCAAGTTCCTGAATTTCTTGCCGACTCGACTCTTTCAGTGCCACCCGCGCGGCCTCAATGGCGCTCTGATGGTGCGGGATCATGGCGTCGATAAACGCCAGGTCGAACGGCGGCGGCGCCGCTCGCAGCCGTTCGACATCGGCAGCCATGTCCATCGTCATGCGAGCGTGGTTCACCCCCGCCGTGCCTGGCACCATTGGCATCTTGTCCATGGGTGGTGTGGCGGAATTGCCGAACCAGTCTTGGCGCCACTGGCGCATGCGGCTGATCTCGGCGTCCTGGGATCACAGGATGTCGTTCGTGAGTTGCCTGAGCTCAGGCCGTTCGGCGCGCTGCTGCGCGATCCGGGCATGCCGAGTGCACCTTCATGGTGCGGGACCATCATGTCGATGAACTGCTGGTCAATAGTCGGCGGTGTACGTGAAGAGCGCGGCCGACGGTCGCGGAGCAGTGCGGGTCACCACTCTCGCGCCGGTTGTGGCCACAGCTACCCCAGTGCCCCAAACCACCGCCGTCAAACGTCGCACAGCCCTCATTGCCGCGGTGGTCGCGGGTGCCTGTGCGCCGTCACCTTCGGTGGCGCCGACTGCCGTAGCCCCCACAGTCAGGAGTAACGGCGCGTGGACGGGATCATGCTGGGCTGCCGAGAACAGTGGGACCGCCTCGACTATCCGCGTGTCTGACAGTCGCCTGGAATGGCATCTGAGTGGTGGCTCCGGCTGGTCGGCATTGGGCGCCACACCGGATACTGGCTGTTTCGCGAATCGACCGGTCGGCTCGACGACTTACGGCTTTGACTACCGCCTGCGTGTGCTGTGGACGGACGAGCCCGGCACTGTGTGCACGTCCGTTCATTACGGCGTCTCACCCTGACTGAGGGCTTGCCGGGGGCAAGCCATGAGTTCCACATCAGCCTGGTGTGGGCCGAGAATAGATGGGTCCGTAGGGACGATCGCCCACCCCACCGCCCCGGTCACCGATAGACGTGACGGTGCAGGCGCTGCATTTCCGCAATGCCTGATCGCTACTGTTGCGACCTACTACTCGGGATCCTTCGGATTAGCTCACACAAGCTGCCCCGACACCTGCCGCCATTGATCCCGCTGTGTCCTCGCGGGAACAACCTGCGTTAGCATCACCCGTTACCCGCACACGATCATCAGGTCCAGTTTCTGGACTCACCAGAGGAGTAGCGTCATGCGAATCGTGCCACTCACCAGACGCTTGACCGCTGAGTTCGTCGGGACGTTCTGGTTGGTCTTGGGCGGCTGCGGCGCCGCAGTGCTTGCCGCGGCATTCCCAACTCTCGGTATCGGCTTTGCCGGGGTTGCCTTGGCCTTCGGCCTGACCGTTCTGACGATGGCCTACGCCATCGGGCACATCTCTGGCTGTCACCTCAACCCGGCCGTGTCGATCGGTCTGTGGGCCGGCAAACGGTTCCCGGCCAGGGATCTCGCGCCGTACATCGGCGCGCAGGTGATCGGCGGCATCGTTGGCGCGGGCGTGTTGTTACTCATCGCCACCGGCAAGCCCGGCTTCGAGCTGAGCGCCGGTTTCGCTGCAAATGGCTACGCCGATCACTCGCCGGGCGGCTACTCGCTGGTGGCCTGTCTGGTGGCGGAGGTGGTGCTGACCTTCATGTTCTTACTGATCATCCTGGGCGCGACGGATGGACGGGCGCCAAAGGGCTTCGCCCCAATCGCGATCGGCCTAGGCCTCACCTTGATCCACTTGATCGGGATCCCGGTGACCAATCTCTCGGTCAACCCTGCCCGGAGCACCGGTCCTGCCATCTTCGTCGGCGGCTGGGCGCTCGGCCAGTTGTGGCTCTTCTGGCTGGCGCCGATCGTCGGCGCTGCCCTCGCCGGCTACGCCTACACCTGGCTGGCAATGGGACACCAGGAACCGGTGGTGGGCGAGGTCGAGCCGACCACGGTGGTCGCTGAGGCTTGATCCCGCGACTGTGTGTGCGCGCAGCAGCAGCTCGCGCACACTACAAAGTTTACAGATTACTCCACTCCATATTCTCAGCTCTTTCATGCAGCCCGTTGACTGTCCTGCACCAGGTGCTGACGCTGATGAGGGGCGTGCCATGCCGCGTCCAACGCAGCTTGCCGTCCTGACCGTCGCGCCCAATTGATGCCACGTGCAGCGATCGAGTATCAGGCCGCCCTCTCGAGCGTGCCGAACGCCTGCTCGAGCTCAGCACGCCAACCAGAGACGTAACCGGCTAGTTCCTGGCCCGCGACGTAGTGCATGATGCCGCGTTGGAAGCGCTGCTAGATAAAGTTGCGGTTGCCCGGGTCGTACGCCGGGCTCGAGATTGGTGCGCCCCAGATTTCCAGTCCGTCCGCGTCTGAGAACGTCCGCCCGAAGGCAACCGGCTGATCATCGAACTGATTCGACGCGACGTCGTTGATGAACTGGATGATTGCCTGGTCGTAGCCGGCTCACTACGCGACGGATGCTGCGCGGGAGACCGCTGGGCGGCCGCTACTGGGCTTCCTCGCAGGTGAAGTTCGCCACGTCATTGGTGTCCCCTTCACCCGTCCAGCGGGCGACCTGAGGATATGGACACAGTGGCCGCGTGCGATCAACCGCACCGTCAGTAAGATGCGCCGCGACGATTTGATCGGGCGCGACGCCCCGCTCGACCCAATTGACCAGAGCACCCAGGCCGTCGAACGTATCGGGGCCGCTGCCGCCTCGGCAATGGGCCACGCCTGGCAGCAGAAACAGGCGGACAACATCCATGACTTCGTCGTATCCGCCGAGCGCTTCCGTGACCGCCGCATAGTACCGACGCGTACGCTCCGGCTGAATCAGCGGGTCGCTCCATCCGTGGTACAAGATCAGCTTCCCGCCATGCGCCGCGAAGGGCGTCACGTCGGGATCGAGCGTATCCAGGACGTCGGCGAAGCGCTCGCGGGCAGCGCCGATGTCCGCGTCGAAATTCAGCGCGCGCCAGTTCCAGTCACGGTTCTGGAACACGAGGTCGCGGTAGACGACTTCGCCGATGAAGAATGGATTCGGCCCGCCGACCACTATCTGCCAGCCGAGTTCGCCGCCCGGGCTCAGCCCGGGGTAGATCTGCTGGCCGGCCGCGTTCACCGGTCCCGAATAGAGCGCACGGAGCGCGGTCACCTGCCGGTCGCTCAAACCAGCGGCGGTTTTGAGCGCGCCGAAGTCGGGCCGAACGTGGCGTGGCTCGTCGATCACGCCGTCGCCGACGCCGTCGACGTCGTCCCATTTGGCGAGGATCGCTTCGTTAATTGCCGCGAGCTGATCGGGCGTAATGTGAGAGTCAGGATCACGGAGCGTGGCCTGTGCATCCCACAGTTGGGCCGCGTGCAGTGAGGACCAGTCAATTGCCGGCGCCCCGGCCAGGACACCGTCGTAGTCATCGGGGTAGCGCTGTACCTCCATGAGACCCTGTCGACCGCCCGTCGAGCAGCCGGTCCAGTAGGAATAACGCGGCGCTGAACCATAGAACGCACGCGTGATGTCCTTGGCCTTGACGGTCATCTCATGCACTGAGCGATAACCGAAATCGGCCAGCAGTTCCGGATGGCCGATAGCCCAGGTCGCGTCCATGCCCCCAGCGTGCCCGGTATCCGTGGAGGCAGTGGCGTAGCCGGCCCGCAGCGCGCCGGCCAGGGCGCCATAGGAGATCACACCGGCGAGTCCGCCGCCGCCCACACCCTGGAAGCGACCATTCCAACCTACCGCGGGCAACCAGACTTCGAACGTAATGGAGGGTTCGACCACGCCTTGCACCCGACAGAACGCCGGCAGATCGGCGATAATCGGATCGGGCGGTGGTGGAGCAAATGAACCGACGGGCACGAGCTCCGCCAGCTGGATAGTCGTCTGCGGGAGGCTCAGAGCCACGAGCCGTCGACACGCTTCGGCAGGCCCAGGCTGTGCACGCGCGGGTGCGGCGAGCAGTAATGGGCTTAGCGCGAAGGCGAGTGCGAGAAGCAGCCGCAGCTTGTCCATACAGCCATCCTAGCAACGGCGGTGCCGCCTTGCCGCCGGCCTGGCGCTTACATCATCGCACCGGACTCCCGTCGGCGGCGCGGTGTCTGGGCGCGCTGTTCGTCGTCGAAGGTTCGTGCAAGCCAAGCTCTGCAAGGCGCCGCTCGATTCGCATGGAGCCACCTCCGAAAGGCCGCTACGTTACCGCCACGGCCTTTCCGCGTCCAAAACCGGTCGCGCACCGCGACCGATGGCGACTACTCCGACGCTAACAGATCAGGCGCTGGACCAGGGGGAGGAGCGGTGCGGACACGCCTCGTCAATACCCTCATCGATTGCCTCGACACGGCAGTCGTCATTTCCGACGAGTGGGACATCGCCGAGTCGAGGCGCAATGCCCAAGCCCACCCTACCTTGCCTAACTGAAACCTGTTCTTAGCCATTTCAGCGAGCCGCTCCCTGCGCGTGGGCAACGGAGCGCAAGCAGACGAGCGCACAATCCGTCGGCAAATCGCGCCGGCGCGCGCGGGCCGTGGCGCAGGATCAGGTTTACTCCGCTGCTCCCTGAAACACCCTTAGCTCACGCGCGTTTCGCGGTCAGGTCCTTGTCTTCCATTTCCCAGGCGTGATCCAGCGTGTGATACGCGGTGTGCCGAATCAGGTAGCGGAGTGGCCAGAGTCGGGCCATTTTGCCCTGGGCATGGAACGCCCGAATCGCTGCGCGATAGGCGTCGCGATGCGCTGTCAGTCCCTCCTCGTCAGCACCGGGCCATGAGGCGTGAGCAAGCCCGAGCTTCTTTGCCCAGTCCTGCTCGGTGTGCACCACATGGCCGACGATTCGGTCCCGCTGACGCCCTCCCCCTCGCGGGCCCTGCTGCATCTCGGCCGACACGCGCGAACGCACCTCGTCGAAGAACGCCCAGCACGCCCCCATCAGCGTCAGTTCACGTGCCAATTCCTCGCTCGATATGTCTTGCCTGTCGATGCTGGAAAACGCGAAGGAGATGCCCCAGAAGTCGGTTGAGCCATTGCCCGGATAGCGCTCGACCACGTCGATGGTGGTCATGACCGCAAACTCGGCGTCGATCCCGGCCAGCTTCGCTACCTGTGCATAACGTGGAAGGTAGGAGAGTAGCCGTTCGATCGCGGCCTCTCCGGTCTTCGCTCCGCGCTCAAGACCGGGCCAATCCGGCGCCACCGCCACTACCTTCTTACCTTTCGGTCCGATTTCGAGCGTCACTCTCATGGCGTCAACCAGTTCTTCTCGCATCACGGAGTTCCTGCAGTCTCTGATACCCGATCCTGATGCTGAGCGTGCCGATTACCACTCCAGTAGGAACAGCTGCCCGCGCAGATAAGGAGAATCTCAACCATGCCTGCCGTCAATGAGATTCTGGAGGGGCACGTCGTGCTGGACTTGGAGTGCCTCGACCGCATCTACCTGAACGCGTATGTCCCAACCCTGCAGGTCGGCGTTCAGGTAGTTACCTTCTTCAGCCAGCACCGCAACCAGCCGATTGCTTCGCCAGCTTTGATCCAGCGCATGGCAGAGGCCTTCCGTCAGGCGGTGGCAACGTTCGCCAAACGGCACCATATCCCGGTGCTGCGATTCGCCAAACATGACCGCCAGATCGATCTCATCCAGCCGTACTTCCGGGCCGCTACTCAACCGGGTGTGATCGCGACGTCTCGGATTGGGCGCGTGAGCTCGTCTCGGACGCCTGGACGCGCGCGGAGGCGCACAGCCCGGTCGCGTAGCTGCGCAGCTGACGCGCACGTCAGCTTCATGGGACGCATAGTTTGGCACACGCGGAGGCCAGGCTATGCGGCAGCGCCCCGAGGCCGGCCCTTCGCCCTCCTCGCTCTGGGCGACGAACCACCCACCCGTCATGTGGCGCTGCTTGCTGGTCGGCGCTGCATAACAAACCTTGTACAATGGCGGGATAACTTCGATGCGATGCGTCCGCCCGTGAGCGCCGATGTCTCCGACACGCCGCTGTTCAACACGGCCGCGGTCGTCCAGCGCACCGGCGTTCCGGCCGTCACGTTCCGCGCCTGGGAGCGGCGCTACGGCTCCCCCAAGCCGCGGCGCACCAGCGGTGGCCAGCGCCTGTACTCGGACCGCGACATCCAGGCGATTCGCTGGTTATCCGAGCAGACCGCGCACGGCGTGGCGATCAGCCGCGCCGTCGAGATGCTACGCCTGGGCTACGCCCAACCGAGGCCGTCGCGGCCTGCGCGATCCGACGACGGCCGCACCTTCGAGGCGCTCCAGGCTGAACTCGGCGAGGCCCTCCTGGTAGTCGACAGCGATCGCGCGGAGTCCGTGCTCGCGGAAGCCTTCGCGCTGTTCTCGGTTGAGGACGTGTGCCTGCAGGTCCTGCAGCCCATGCTGATCGACATCGGCGAGCGCTGGCACGCTGGCGAGGTGTCGGTGGCGGAAGAGCACTACGCGTCGTCGTTCGTGCGGGGCAGGGTATTCGGCCTCCTGCACGCGTACCAGACCCCGGACGGCGCCGGGCCACTGGTGTTCACCGCCTGTGCATCCGACGAATGGCACGAGCTCGGGGTCTTGCTGGTATCCGTGTTTCTGGCGCGCCGCGGCGCCGCGGTGCGGTATCTCGGTCCGAATCTGCCGCTCGACGCGCTGGCAGCGATTGTGGCGCGGCATCACCCGGCCGCCGTCGTCCTGTCCGCCCAGAGCGCCGAGACGGCGCGGAACTTGCGGCCCGCGGCGGGGCTGTTGGACGGTCCGCCGCCCAGGCCGCTGCTGTTCTTCGGCGGCCAGGCATTCAACGTCGATGCACGCTTGCGGTTCCGCACGCCGGGCACATACGTCGGCCCCGACGCGGCGGCCGCGGCCACGACGATTCTCGAGCAGGTCGCGCACGCTCAGTCGGTGGGCGGCAGCGACAGGCGGCGAACCTCGGCTTCGACGTCGCCAAGCGTCACTCGACGAAGGCGTCGCTCTGCGGCCGAGTGATAGATCGGTTGCCCGAAGCGCAGCCACATCGTTCCTCCGCTGCTATGGCAGATGCCTGCAGGTACGAGTGGCACGGTCAATCCCGCCCGCTCCGCCAGGACGAGGAACCCGGCGTCGAACGGCATGATCGCCTCGGGGTCGGACTTGTGACTGCCGCGGGGATCGACCGTCGGGTACGCCTCGGGGAAGATAAGGAGCAGTCGGCGCTCGCGGAGCAAGTGCAGACTCAACACGTACGCCTCGCGGTTGAAGTGCCACCCCGTCCATGGGCGCCACACGGCGGGCCAGCGCGCGGCGTCCGTCAAGCAGCGCATGATGCGCAGTCGCAAACCTCCTGCGAGCCAGGCCAGTGCAACGGACGATGTGCACCTCTCTCGGAAGGCAGGCCAGGATGGCCGCCGCGTTGTACAGGTGGTGGAAGTGCCGCGCGACAAGGAGGACTGGTCCACTGGCCGGTACGTGCTCGAGCCCCTCGACGTGCAGTTCGAGGGCGCGTTTGACCAGCCAGCGCGCCGCCTGGCGCCGGGCCTGCGCGGGTCGGTTCAAGCGGTGCGCGGCGCTGGCACACGCACGGCGGGCAGGCCGCGCACGGCGAGCGCCGCGCCGGCCAACACGCCGACGAGGGCCACGAGCGTCGGCTCCCAGATGCCCGCCGCCACGCTCAGCGCCATCGCGAACAGCATGTTCAGGATGTAGACGGCCAGTGGGAAGCTCGGCGGCACCGACGGCACCGCTCTGCCCCACAGCCAGCGGCTCAGACCGATGAACACGGCGGCGGTAGCGGTCCAGCCGAGGAAGTTCTAATCGACGCGCAGCTGTCCGGCGCGTCCGCCTACCTGCGCGCGCTTTTCCAGCAACGTGACCTGGTATCCGGCCGATTGCAGCCGAATCGCGGCCGCCAGACCGCCCAGACCGGCGCCGACTACGACGATGGATGCCGCGCTGCCAGGTGCCCGGCAGCAGATCGCTGTCACTGATCGGCACACACTCGCTGCTGCCCAGGAGCAGCTGGAGGCAGCGCGAGTGGCCGTTCGGCCGCTCGTCGGGATGCATGTGATGCGTTGCGCACGCGGAAGTCGTTGTGACCGTAGTCGGCGTCGGCTGGCGCGAGCCCGGCCAGAAAACGGCGCAGGTCATCGAGCAGGAGTGGCTCGTCCTCCTGGATGCGCACCGCGGCAGTGGTGTGGCGCACGAACACCTGGACGAAGCCGTCAACGATACGCGCCTCGCGGACGACGGCGGCGACGCGCTCGGTGATATCGAGCAGCTCGATGGGGGCGTGTGTCGGAAGGCTGAGAATGCGCGTGTGGACGACGGTGGCGCTCATGGGGCCACAACCTCACTCTTCTGCAGAAGCTGTACAAATGGTAGACGATTGTGTATGCAAGTCGTATACCATTTGCACATGTCTGGGGCGGGGCCCGACACGCCCCTGTATTCGGTCGCCGCGTTCGCTCGGCACACCGGCGTCCCGCCCGCCACCCTGCGCGCCTGGGAGCGGCGCTATGGCTTCCCGGCCAACGCGTGCCACGGGCGGACGGCGGCTGTACACCGAACGCGACATCTGGAGCGTGCGCGCACTGCGCGCGCACACCGAACAGGGCGTTTCGATCAGCCGCGCCATCGCGTTGCTAGGCGACGACGCGCTGGCTGGTCAATCTCTGGCAGCTATCGCCGAGGGATCGACCCTCGAGACGTGGCGGCACCGACTGCTCGAAGGTCTGCTGAACCTGGCCGCCGGACGCGCCGATGCGGTGCTCTCGGAGGCGCTCAGCCGGCTGCCAGTCGAGGAGGTGTGCCTGGGCCTGATGCAACCCACGCTCAACGAGATCGGCCGCCGCTGGCATCCTCGCCGCGGCGCTCGTCGGTGGTGCGACGCCGCCAGCCGCCGCCGCGCAGACAGCCGATATCGTCGACACGGCCGTGAGTGCCGGCTCGTTCACCACCCTGGCTGCCGCCCTCGACGCGGCTGGCCTGGTGGACACGCTGAAAGGTCCTGGTCCTTTCACCGTCTTCGCGCCCACAGACGATGCCTTGGCCAAGCTGCCAGCTGGCACCGTTGAGAGCCTGCTGGCCAATCCCGATGAGCTCCGATCGGTCCTCACGTACCACGTGCTGCCTGGTCGCGCGACTGCTGCTGACGTCATTACGCTCCAGGGCGCCACCACTGTTCAGGGCGAGGACATCGCGATCAGCAGTGAAGGCGGTGTTCGCATCAACGACGCCAGTGTGATTCAGACCGACATCCTGGCCAGCAACGGCGTGATCCACGTCCCTGATAGCGTCATCCTGCCGCCCTTGATGACGGCTCAGCCGAGCCCTGCGCCCGCCACGGGCGACATCGTCGATACCGCCGTCGCGGCCGGCTCCTTCTCTACCCTGGCGACCGCCCTCGGGGCCGCAGGGCTGGTCGACACGCTCAAGGGCCCCGGCCCGTTCACCGTGTTCGCGCACACGGACGAGGCCTTCGCCAAGCTGCCGGCTGACACCCTCGATGGGCTGCTCGCCGATCCTGAGGCGCTACGCGCGGTGCTCACGTATCACGTTGTCGACTGCGCGCTCGCCAGCGTCCAGCCACCCGCGAAAATGGACAGTCGGCCGAAGAGCAGGCGCTCAGCACCCGTAAGCAGCTGATAGCTCCACTCGATGGTGGCCCTCAGCGTCTGCTGACGCGTCGGCCCCGTTCGCTTGCCATGCGTTAGAAAGGCGCAGACTGTCGTCCAGGCGCGCCGTCACCCCATCCAGGCCGAGTGCGGCAACTCGTGCTGGACGAGCAGAAGGGCGACCCACGACCGCATCGATCAAAGCTGCAAGATCGGGCGCGCAAGGTACTTGGCGTGCTGTACGCCATCATGGACAGTCAAGATACTTGGCAACCAGTCGACCTACCTGCGAACGTCGAGATTCTCGTTCTGGATCGGGAACCCTGCGTTTTCCCACCAGGCTCGATCCGCTCGTCAACGACGATCGCATCGTTGCATCCGCAGTTGAATTTCGCTGGTTGCACTCTGGGTTGCGGGTCGCCGTCTTACGCAGCGCGGCAGCAAGCGAAGAGTCAACTCGGAGCCGCCAGTGATATACACGGCCGAGTGTCTCGCAAGCCTACCCCCGCTCCGACGCCGCTCCCCACGAGCTCACAACATCGCGCTCCGCACCGACTTGCCGATCAAGCGTCTGAAGGAGGTTCTGGAGAAGTACGTCGCCGAGATGCCTGCCCCAGACCGCGCTAAGGTGACCGCGAGATTGCAATCGTCCAATGACGAGTGCTTCATTTCCGCGAAATACGGGGTTCTCTTGTATGCCTTCTTTCGAAGTCGCGGCTGGACGGTTGAACTCAACGTGCCCGTAGCGTCGGGCGATGCAGATCTCCTTGTTCGCGCAGACGGGACCGGTTCTTCGTTGAGATAGCAACAGTTTTTCCCTCCGGTCCAGAAGGCGACCGCCAGAACCTCAGCGAACGAATCATCGGGCTGCTCAACGATATCGATGCTCCCGAGTTTGCCGGTCGGATCCTGATTACAGGGCAGCCGCTCCCGCTGGACCTGGACCTGCGAGCCGTTCGGCGTGGCGTCGAAGAATTGAAGAATTGATTGCCGAAACTCGCGCTGCCCGCCACGCGGAATCGGCGAGGCTATCGTTCGGCTGGGCTAAGGGCAAAGTTACGTCAAATACCGAACCGGTAGAGTGACGCCGTAGGAGTGAGGGTCGCGCCGGGCTGCTCAGGACGGGAAAATGGCGACCCTCAATCTCGTAGAATGCTCGAAATCGGCCCCTCTAGCTCAATGGCAGAGCAGCGGACTTTTAATCCGACGGTTGGCGGTTCGAGCCCGCCGGGGGGCACTCGATTTTGAACTCAACGAGGCTGTCAGATGCGCCACGTTGGTGCCTTGATGCCGCTATCTGACAACAACCCTGACAACAACCCGAGCTAAAATCGCTACTTGGGTGTCGGGAAGACTGCGTGCAGCCGTTCCGCCGCGTCGGTAAGCATCGCCGGCAACACGTGCTGGTACCGCTTGAGCATGCTGATCTGCGACCAGCCCATGATCTGCATCACGATCCTAGGGTCAAGACCGCCGGCCAACAGGTACGTGGCCGTGCTGTGACGAAGATCGTGCAGGCGGAAACTGGTCGGCAGGCCTGCATGACGTAGCACGCGCTTCAAGGCGTGGAGCGCGTTCGTACCATCCAGCGGCGTGCCGATGCTGGAGGCGAAGACGAAGCCACCGGCGGCGTGCTCTTGCCATGCGGCACCAGCGCGCTGACGATCGAGTTGCTGTCGCTCACGCTGCGTACAGAGCGCCTCAAGCGCGATCGGGATCAGAGGAACGATGCGTGCCCCGCTCTGGGACTTCGGCGGCCCCAGACGCCAGTGCTCGCCGCGTACCCGGACCAACGTGCTCCGCACCTGTAGGCGGCTGCGCTCCAGGTCAACGTCGTCCCAGCGCAAGCCAAGTGCCTCACCGAGTCGCAAACCGCTGGCCAGCAACACGGTGACGAGCGGGCCGATCGGTTGATCGGCGGCCGAGGCCAAAAGCGTGCTGGCCTGCTCGGGCTCAAGGGGTGCACCCTCCTTCGCCAGCCCCTTGGGTACGTCGGCTAGGCCGGCCGCGTTCCTCTCCCCGAGCAGTCCCCAACGACTCGCGTCGTGGAGCGCCGAGCGCAAGATCGCCCGTGCGTACTGGCACGTCCGCGGAGACAGACCAACAGCAGCCATGTCAGCCAGCGCGTGCGACACATCGAGAGGTTGCAGCGCGGCCAGCGTGTGGCGTCCCAGTCGAGGCACCAGATGCTTATGGCAATAGGACATATAACTGTGATGCGTGCTGGGCCGAAGGCGGCCGCGCACTGTTTCCAGCCAGCGCTCCAGATACTGCCCAACAGTTAGGCGACCAGGCGGCAGCGGCCGCCCCTGCTGCACGTCGCGCACCGCCCCATTCAATTTTTCGACGGCTTCTCGTCGGGTCTTACCGTAGAACCATCGGCGCGCTCCGGACCCGGGCAGAGTGACGGCCACAGCCCAGCGCCCGTCGGCTCTCTTCGTGGGGCGGGTCCCTTCCCCTTGTCCAGCCTTCCGGGTCATGGCCATGCCTCAATGCTAAAGGCCGCGCCGGCCAAGCCGAATCCTGTGCAGTTTGGCATTAAGCGGCGATAGTGGACCAGCGCGCTCGACCCAAAAACCTTGCCGCTACAGCCTGCGGCAATGACAGCCAAAACGAGCATTCTGGCCCTCTCACGAAACACGCAATTGGTCTCAAACTGCCGTACGGCTTCTGCTCGCCTCAACCCTCTCGCGCCCTCTCCGTCGCAACCCTATTACCGATCTCTCACACACCGCCCTCCTTGACGAGTCGTTCCACAAATGCGTGCAACGCCGCCAAGGGCACCCGTCGACTCCGCCCAATGGTCACGCTGTGCAAAGTCCCGTTGTAGATCAACTCCCACGCCTTGGTCCTCCCCAGTCCAAGCCATGCCGCTGCCTCCTCTACCCGCAACAGCCCCTTTGCTGCGCCGTTTCCAATTTGGGGCTGATGGGCAGCCTTCAAGTCACTGCGGTCTGGCAGATCATCCCTATCGAAGTCAGGCGTCCTGTCGCGATTGTGGTCAGATGATGCTCTCGCCTGCGTCCTCATCAAGTTCTTCCCTTTGACACTCCAGTGCAATTGAATCGTTCCACCGCATTCATCGCTCGACAGCCACGTGCAAACTTCATTCGCCGCAACTGAGTTCTCCCGTCTGTTGCAAGAGGCTGAAACGCCGGCTGTACGACCTCGGCCTCCATTCGTACCAGCGCTGGGGCTGGACTCTCCACCACGTCGAAGGTGTAGCCCAGGTGCCCCGTCATCGCCTGCAGACATACCTGGATCGAGGCGACCTTGCCTGCCTGCGCGGATCCAAATGCATATACGTCGATCCTGGCGACCTGATCGTCGTCAGCGAGATCGACTGGCAGAACCCGCCTCCCGAACTCGGGCAGGCCGCACTCCAGACCTGGCGCGAACGCCTCGTGAAGGTGCTGGCCGGCCAGAACTGGCGCACCGGCCGCCCGTTCCGCGCCCAGCCGTTGCGGCGCACCGATCGGCGGTGGGGCCCTCGACTCACCCAGCCCGGGCCGAAGCCCAACGAACTCAGCGCCGGTGATCGGGTTGAGGTGATCGCTCCCGTTCCTGGAAGGCCGTACTGCCTCGGGCCGCCAGGGTCGGCTGCACCTGGTGTTCTGGCCGGTCAATCGCACCGTGAGCGGTTCCGCCAGGTCCACTCCCGAGCCGCAGTGGATGGGCCGCGTGGAGTTCACGAGCCAGCACCGACGGAGCCTGGGACCGCGGGTGACCTACACGTTGCCACTCGCGTGCCTGCGCCGGTCTTCGTCACCCAGCGCTGAGGAGGACTGAATGCTCATCCCAGAGCCCGCGTATCACTCGGACGAATTTCCGCACGGCGCAACAACAGTATTCGTCGCCGAGATCGCCTGCATCCTGTGCAGCCGCGTGCTCGGCACGGCAGTCGACACCCGCTGGCCTCCGGTCTATTCACTGCTGATCCAAATGGAGGGATCGCGCGCCCTCCGGCGAGTCGAACTCGGCCAACTGCGCTGTCCCGATTGCGGTGGAAACACCTCGGCCAGCGAAGTGACCGCTCGTCTGCTCCGTCGGGAAGGTGTCGTCGACTGGCGGAGAGAACAACCCCGTCGCGGCCGGCCGCCCAAGTGGCTTGTCGCTCACCGAGCAGCCGATCCGTTAGAGAACCGAAGCGCCTGATGGGCTGCGCCCTGCTGGTCTTCGGGTGCGCCGCTTGCGGCGCGCCTGCGCAGGCAAACCCGACACTGGTCATGAGCATCCCGGCTACGTGGGACGGCGCACAGTACGTTGCGGATCCGAACGGCAAACGCGAGCCGATCTGTGAGCCGTGCGCTCGCCAATTGCTGGAGCGTTTCGTGCGCGAACAACTGCCGATTCCGTCAATCGTGCGTGAGGCGGATTATTTCGATCGCGCCTATCACCAAGGGGCCGACGAGCAGGACCTGTGACCGGCTGACACAGCTCGCCCGCGTGACCTGCCGCCCGCGCTGATCTCGACTCCGCTGCTGCGCGGCAGCGTGGTTGCAACCCGAATCACCGCCAATGGACAGATGGTGATCACCATTGGGGATGCCATCGTGCGCTCGGCGCACATTGGTCAGCGCGTCACCATTCGCCCGCGCTCGATTGATCCGCGCCAGCAACGCAGCGGTCGCCAGGAGCTCCACCGCCGCTATGCCGCCCGGCGTTCCTGGCTATCCGGTGGCGCTCCACCGGCGCCTCGCCGGCGGGAAGTGCCACTCGACGTGGTGATCGCCGCGGCCGAGTAGCGTCCTGCAGCTGACCAGACATTGCGCACGCTGTCCGATTCAGTCGCCTCCGCCATCCGACGGACGGAGTCCTCGTTTGAAGCTTCCAAACCCGTAGCTCTGCATCAGACCGACCCGACGCTCGCGGCCGCGCTGTTTGCCGCCTGGTCCGGCGACCCGGCGTTAGCATGGCCGTAGTATGGGCGACACGTACCGCCCGCGCTTGCGCGGCTTTCCAGGCTTAGCCACGGCTCTTGTGCCTCGCGAGCTTGAGTTGGCGGAAATCGTCCAGGCATTGGGTTCCGACGACGTCCGCCTGTTGACATTGGGCGGACCTCCAGGAGCCGGGAAGACACGCATGGCACAGGTAGTGGCCAAGGCAGTCGCCCCGCGCTTCGTCGACGGAGCCTGCTTCGTTGATCTCGTCCCCATGTCAAGCGCCCGAACTGGTTATCCCCGCCATTGCTGCAGCTCTCGGGATTCGTGATACAGGCGATCGCGCACTGGCTGACAGCCTCGTCACCGTCCTCCGAGAGCAAGAGATGTTGTTAGTCCTGGACAACTTCGAGCATGTTCTTGGCGCGGCTCAGGTCGTTACGAACGTGTTAGCGACCTGTCCACGATTGAAGATCCTGGTGACCAGTCGGGCCCCGCTGCAGCTCGGGTCCGAACACCGCTACGCGGTGCCGCCACTGCCTATCCCTGTACCGGCGGACGCGGCCGACATCAGCGTGCTTGCTGGTGTGCCTTCTGTTGCCCTGTTCAGTCTTCGGGCGCGGGCAGTCGAATCTGGCTGGCAGCTGACGAAAGCCAATGCGTCGGCCGTTATCGAGCTGTGTCGGCGGCTCGACGGTTTACCGCTCGAGATCGAGCTTGCGGCTGCGTGGGTACATCCGTTGGGCGGGGCGCGAGCCGTTCTGGCACGACTTGAGGTATGCCTGGACGAGCAAGGATCGGCCCGCCAGGATCAGCCAACACGCCACCGCACGCTGCGGGCTGCCATCGGGTGGAGCTACGACCTGCTCACCGATGAGGAAAAGGCCGTGTTCGAGCGGCTGTCCGTTTTTGCAGGTGGTTGCACGCTCGAAGCCGCCGCCGCGGTGTGCGCGCGATCGCTTGTGGAGATGTTGGGGACCCTTCGAGGACTGGTCGATAAGCACCTTGTCCAGAGTCTGGAGCAGCGCGACGGCGAGACTCGTTTTCAGATGCTGGTTACACTGCAGGGTTTTGCGCAGAGCCATCTTGAAGCCGCTGGTGCAGAAGACGCGCACCTCCGCCACGCCGAATTTTTCGCGAATCTGGCCGGAGATGCCGATCAGCGTCTGAATGGACCAGCTCAGCGCGAGTGGCTCGACCGTCTTGAACGTGAGTACGACAACATCCGCGGCGCGTTGAACAGGAGCGTCGAACGGAATCGACTCCAGCTGGCCCTGCGCCTTGCGGGCGCATTGTGGTTTTTCTGGGACATGCGCGGACATCTGCGCGAGGGGAGGCAAAAGCTTGCGCAGCTTATTGCCCACCCTGCCGCTCAAATGCCTACCGCCGCGCGCGTCATGGCGTTGAACGCGGCCGGATGGACGGCACTGGTGCAGGGTGATTACGCGACCTCGGTTGGGCTGCACGAGGAAGCGGTCGTGCTGTCTGAGCAACTGCAGGAACCGGGTTTGGTGTGCCGATCGACAATGCATCTTGCGGTTGTGTTGGGCCTTGGGCCACAGGAACTTGATCGTGCCGAAGCGCTGTATGCCGAATGCGAACCAGTCGCGCGTGACATGGCCGAAGAACTTCCGTGGGTGATCAGGCTCATCCTGTACGGAAGGGGCCACGTCGCCGCGCTGCGGGGTGATATGACCGAAGCCGACAAGCTCTGGGGCGAATGCGTGTCGATGTGCGAAGCGTCGGGAAACATGTACGCATTGAGCTACATCCAGTTTCGCTGGGGCGTCATGGCCATTCAGAACGGCGCGCTGGAGCGCGCGCGTAACTGCCTTTACGAGGCCGTTCGATTCGCATCTGAGATTGATTGCGCTCGCGAAATGGGCGTTGCGATGGACGCCCTGGGCTGGGTGGCGGTGGCCCAGGGCGGGGCGGCCGATGCCGCGCGTCTATTTGGGGCAGCGGCGACGCTGCTGGAACATGCTGGTTACAACGTGCCGCCGTTCATGCTGGCCGGTCACGAACAGGCAGAGACCGCGGCTCGCCAGAAACTCGGTGAGCGGCTATGGACCGTGGCAAGGGAGGATGGCAGGCGGCTGACGAGGGACGAGGCGCTGGCGCTTGCTCGAGCAGACTCGGAAACATACATGTCGCCGGGGAGGCCAGGACGGCGTGCCTCAAAGCGCAGCACGAACCAGTTCCCGCTCACTCCACGTGAGCTGGAGTTGGCTTACCTGGTAGGGGAGGGGCAGACGAACCGGCAGATCGCCCAGCGGCTGGGAATTGGCGAGCGCACAGTGATCGCGCACCTTGAGCACGCGTTTATAAAGCTGGGCGTTCAAACCCGTGCGCAGGTGGCTGTCCGAGTTGCTGCACAGCTCGGTGCTAGTTCGGCAATGAAACCCGCAGAGAACGATAGTTCCTCGCGGCCGGTCCTCCGCCTCGTCGAAAACTAACCATTGGGGCACGTCGACAAGTGTTCGACGCCGGGCAGGTATTCACGCTGGTCACTACGATTACCGAGGAAGATGCGCTCCAAGCGGCCCTGCTCAGTCAGGACATCCAGCCGCTGCATCTCGACCGTGCGTACGCTGAGCGGACGGACTTTGGTCGTCCGATTGCTCCAGGCGTGTTGATTGTGGGGCGTGTCGCGGCACTCCTCGGAACCCGCCTCGTGGATCTTCGCTCGCATTATGTGATCACCCGGCAGTTCGATATGCGGTTTGCGCGTCCGGTGTTCGCAGGGGACGAGCTGCGTATAGATGCAACCGTGTCCACCTGGGATGAGCAGCGTGGGCACTTGCGCGTGAATTTTGAGGCGCGCAACTAGGAAAATCGCCGAATCCTCAGCGGCGTGGCCAGACTGGCTGTTCGCTCGCTGGCGCCTGTGCCCGCTGCGGCGGCGCCGGCAGACACGTAGCGGCCCCACAAGGTTTCAGCAGGCTGCCCGTACCGCTGAAATCAGACGCTGAGCTCGGCAAAACTTGAGCGGCGCGGAGGCGAGAGCGCGGCGCCCGGTCGGATCGCATGGTGCCACGCCAGCACACCATCGGAAGAATCTCCGAGGAATTTCAGCCTCGCATCGGAAGAACGTCCAATTGTCGCGGCCCGGTGCGGCGCCTAGCGTGGAATCTATTCCGATGCCACCGAGCATCGGGCAAAACTTAATCCACGAGGGTCGGCTGGAACAGGGCCGCGACGCGGGGTACCTGCACTTTCCGCGGACTCCCGCATCGGGTTGTATTCGTGAGCCGTCGCCAGCAGTATTCATCGACCTCTACCGGTTCCCACGGTTCAGTCGCCCTGCAGCACGCCCAGTCGTGGCTGGCACGCACTGGGCACGGTCACGGCAAGCGCCGGGCACGCTGATGGAACGGTCACGGCATGGTCGACCCTGTAGCGTGCTCGCTGCCATACGTGAATCGCCAAGCATTGGAGAGTTTGATGAATCGCTTGCGACACGGTAGCTGACACCGATCTGAGCGGTATTGGAGGGATTGTGGATGGCACGCCACGGAATCGAGGTCCGCATCGCAGAGTTCCTCGCAGTCGGATGTGATTCCGAATGAACGGCGGACTTTACGCGTCGGGGCTGGATTTGATTCCGAGCCTGTGGGCCCGCTCGCGGCACGGTTTGCGGCACGCGCACGGTACGGACTTCGTCGTGTGCTGTCCTCCTTACGTGAAGACGGGCAAATGGCCCAACGCCACAGCGAGCGTGGAGTCCGCCGCCCCGTCGCGGGCACGATGCCAGTGGCACGCGTGGGG
>WNGB01013672.1_pt1 | contig 23398 bp, 23 predicted proteins | sample 5400681 | NCBI WGS metagenome assembly WNGB01 (sample SAMN13153367, study PRJNA577476) | soil metagenome | isolation source: 115 cm soil or saprolite under grassland replicate 2 | place: USA:California | collected 2016-06-15
GCGTGGCGCACGCCCGAGTCGTTGGACGAGACCGGGTTCCTGGGCTCGGCGGCCGAACCGCGGCTGTCCTTCTCCCTGATCGTGCCGGCCCGCCATGAGGAGGCGGTCCTGGGAGCGACCCTTGCGCGGCTTGCCGCCAGCGACCATCCTGCCTTCGAGATCCTCGTCGTGGTCGGCCATGACGACCCCGCCACCGCAGCCGTCGCCGAGCGGGCGGCTCGCCGCCATCCGGGCCTGATCCACGTCCTGATGGACACCAACCCGCGCAAGAACAAGCCGAAGGCGCTCAACACGGCGCTGCCTGCCTGCCGCGGCGACGTGGTCGGCGTCTTCGACGCCGAGGACGAGGTCCATCCCCAGCTCCTGCGTCACGTCGACGCGCGCTTCACCGACACCCGCGCCGCGGTGGTGCAGGGCGGCGTGCAGCTGATGAACTACCACTCCAACTGGTACTCGGTGCGCAACGTGCTCGAGTACTACTTCTGGTTCCGCAGCCGCCTGCACTTCCACGGCAGGAAGCGGTTCATCCCGCTCGGCGGCAACACCGTCTTCATCCGGACCGAGGTGCTGCGTGCGGTCGGCGGCTGGGATCCCGACTGCCTGGCGGAGGACTGCGAGCTCGGCGTCCGGCTCAGCTCGCTCGGGGCGACGGTCGTGGTGGCCTACGACCCGATCCTGGTCACCCGGGAGGAGACCCCCTCCAGCCTCGGGGCGTTCCTGAAGCAGCGCACCCGCTGGAACCAGGGGTTCCTGCAGGTGCTCCGCAAGGGGGAGTGGCGCCGCCTGCCGACCAGGCGCCAGCGGCTGCTGGCTCGCTACACGCTGGCCATGCCGTTCCTGCAGGCGTTCATCGGGCTGCTGATCCCGGTGTCGCTTGCGACGACCATCCTCGCCAAGGCCCCGACGCTGGCCGCGCTCATCTCGTTCGTGCCCCTGGTACCGATGCTGGCCGTGCTCGTCACGGAGGCAGTCGGCCTCGGCGAGTTCTGCCGCAACTACGGCTTCCGGGCGCGATGGCGCGACTACCTGCGCCTGGTCCTCGGCACGCTGCCCTACCACGCGCTGCTGGCCTTCGCGGCGACGCGGGCCGTCGCCAGGGAACTGGTCGGCAACCGGAGCTGGGAGAAGACGGCACACGTTGGAGCGCACCGGACCGAGCCCGCCCGGGCCGTGGCCGTCGGCCGCTGGGCTGACCTGACCGACAGGACCGCATGAGCGCGAAGACCCGTCGCCGCGCTGCCCAGCGGGGGCGTCCGGCCGGAAACCCGAGGCGGGCTGGGCGGCAGGCGACCGCCCTGCACGCCGGTCCGGTCACGCTCCACCTGGTGGAGCCGATGCCGGACAACCGGTACGGCATCGACGAGCCAGGGAACGCCGCGCCGCTCGGGGACGCCACGATCGCGTCCGACCGACCAGGTCGATGGTTGGCGTGGGTCTGGTCGCACCGGCTCAGCCTGGTGGTCCTCGCCGGGCTGCTCGTCACCGTCGGGCTCGCCCACTGGATCGGCTACGACCGCTTCCCAGGACGCATCAACGACGACGAGGGGACCTATGTGTCCCAGGCGTGGGCGGTGCAGCAGTGGCACTCGCTGGCCCATTACACCTACTGGTACGACCACCCACCGGCCGGCTGGATCACCATGGCCGCCTACACGTGGGTGACCGACGCCTTCGACCGTCTCCCCACCGCCGTCACCGCCGGCCGCGAGTTCATGGTCTGGGTCAACCTGGTCAGCGCCGCCATGATCTACCTGCTGGCGCGCCGGCTCGGTTACCACCGGCTCACGGCGGCGGGCGCGGTGCTGCTCTTCGGGCTCAGCCCCCTCGCCATCCCACTCCAGCGCATGGTCTTCCTGGACAACCTGGCGGTGATGTGGACCCTGGCGGCGCTCGCCCTGGCGGCGTCGCCCAGAAGGAGCCTGGCGGCATCGGCCGGCAGCGCGGCCTGCTTCGCGATCGCCGTGCTGAGCAAGGAGACGATCGCGGTGCTGTTCCCGGCCCTGTTCCTGCTGCTGTGGCAGCACACCAGCCCCAAGACCAGGCGCTACCGCATCGCACTGTTCCTGACCCTGCTGGGATCGCTAACCTTTTTCTATCCGCTGTACGCGATCCTCAAGAACGAGCTGTTCGAGGGCCCAGGTCACGTCAGCCTCGTCTGGGCGATCAAGTGGCAACTCTTCCAGCGCCCGCCGTCCGGCAGCCTCCTCGACCCCAGCAGCGACACCCACGCGGTCGCGCGCTCGTGGCTCGGCACCGACCCGTTGCTGCTCGGTGCCGGCGTCCTCCTCATCCCACTCGGCCTGCTCATGCGCCGCATCCGGGCGGTCGCGCTGGCGCTGGCGATCCAGGTGGTCATGCTGTGCCGCAACGGCTACCTGCCGTTCCCCTACGTCATCGCCATGCTGCCGTTCGCGGCGCTGACGATCACGGGATTCGCCGACCGGCTGTGCAAGGGCCCGGAGCGCTCCGGGAGATCGCACACGTGGCTGGCCGTCTTGACCAGGCGAGCCGGCCGGCTCGCCGTCGTCGTGGCAATCGCCGTCAGCCTGGTCGTCGTCGGCCCGGCGTGGGGCCGAGGCGTGCAGCAGGCGGTGACCGAGGACCACAGCCAGCCGCCGAGGCAGGCGCTGGCCTACGTGCTGGCCCACGTCCCGCAGGGGTCGATCCTGCTGGTGGACGACAACCTCTGGACCGACCTGGTCCGCAGGGGGTTCAACCCCAACCCAGTCTGGTTCTACAAGCTGGACCTCGACCCCACCGTCCGCGCCAGGTACAGGAACGGATGGCGAGACATCGACTACGTCGTGCTCGGGCGGCTGATGCCGGATGCGCTGCGCGACCTCCCGCTGGTCGCCGCCGCGATCCAGCACTCCCAAGTCGTGGCCAGCTTCGGCGACGGCGAGATCACGGTACGAAGGGTCATCAAGAACGCGCCCGATCAGCTCACCAGCGGTCCCTGACGGGCGGCGCACCGGCCGACGACACGCAGCGACTGCCACCAGCCCGGGTCATGGTGGCGGCGGTTCGGCGGAGCAGCTCGCCGCGGCGGGCGCCATCCAGTCGGCACGCATGAACGCCGCGAACGGCCGCCGGTGAGCTCCTCGACCAGCAGCTGCAGTACGCCGTCGCCGCCACCGGACTACCGCCAGCCCCGGCCGGGCGCCTCCAGCAGCTCGACCAGGAAGCCCTCCGCCTGGCCCCGCAGGGAGGCCTCGATGGGCGGCAGCGGCCCGGCGGGCGTCTGGCCGGCGTAGCCGTGGACCAACAGGCCGAAGGAATGTTGCACCCACAAGTATCCTTGCAGTGGACGACACGCCTGCGCTCGTCCACCACGCAAGGAGCCCCCATGCCCGCCATCAGCGCCGACACCCTCACCCTGCCACGCATCCCCGACCCCGACCCGGCAGCGGCCGACCGCCCGGTGGCCTCGGTCACCACCGCCCCCCTCTGGGCTGGAGGGCGAGGGCTTCCCCGTGCGGCGCGCCTTCGCCGGCGTCCCCCTGCCGACGCTGGACCCGTTCGTGCACATGGACCAGATGGGCGAGGTCGACTACGCCCCGGCGAGCCCAAGGGGACGCCCTGGCACCCCCACCGCGGCTTCGAGACCGTCACCTACATGATCGACGGCATCTTCCAGCACCAGGACTCCAACGGCGGCGGCGGCCTCATCACCGACGGCGACACACAGTGGATGACAGCAGGAGCAGGATTGTCATTTTGTGGCCGTTGACCTGCAATGATGACCGCGACGGGTAGACGTCACGCGGGTGGCTACTCGCCGCGGAGCGCGTCGACCGGCCGGGAGCCGACCGCGTAGCTGAGTGGCCCCGCGATGGCCAGCGCGGTGGCCACGAGCGCGGCGCCGGCCGCAGCGGCGGCGGCCCTCCCGGTCGCGCCCGGCGCGGCCGCCGTGATCCCGGCCATCGCCCACACCGCGAGCGCGCCGGTCAGGCCGCCGGCCACGCCGAGGGCCAGGCCCTGGGCGGCGAGCAGCCAGAGGACCTGCCGGCGCGGCCAGCCGAGCGCGCGCAGCGCCGCGAGCTGCGTCTGGCGCTCCAGGTGGCCGAGGGTCACCACCTGGCCGGCGGCGAGCGCGCCGATGCAGAGCGTGAGGACGGCGACGACCAGGTGGAATGGGTGGACGCGACCGGCCAGGTACACGCCGAGCACGGTGGTGTCGAGCCGCCCGCGGAAGGCGGTGGCGACCAGGACCACGCCGCCGAGCATGGCGGCGCCCAGCGCGATGGCGCCCGCGCCGAGCAGCGCCTCGACCCGCCACAGCCCGGCCAGGTCGCGCAGCCCCAGGGTGACCGCGGAGCGGGGTGGGCGGCTGCGCCGCACGCGAGCGCGCGAGGTGAGGATGGTCAAGGTGGTGCCGCGCGCCGCCGACAGGGCGGGGACGAGCGCGGCGAGCGCGGCCACGGCCAGCGCCACTGGCACGGTGGCCGCCACGGTCCAGGCCAGCGTGTGGACGCCAGCCAGTGCGGCCAGGGGCAGCCCGGCGGCGAGCGCGGCCACCCCTGCGACGAGCCCGACCAGCAGCGTCTCCAGCTCTACTAGCCAGGCGATGCGGCGGCTGGGCCAGCCGAGGGCGCGCAGCACGCCGAATTCCCGGCGTCGTCGCCGGACCGAGCTGTAGGCGGTCGTGCCCACGAGGATCGTGGCGTCCACCAGCGCCAGCGCGAACAGGCTGAGGTTCTGAGCGCTGACCGTGCGGGTGAAGCGCAGCGCCACGCCTTTGACCGACCACGGCTCGGTGACGGTGAGCGCCGGCCGCCCCAGGCGGCCGGCGGGCAGGTCAACCTGGAGCGATCTGGGGGAGGCGCCTTTGACGATGTCCACCCGCAGCCCGGTGGCGTCGTGGACGTCGGCGGCGATGCGCGCCAGCCGCGCCTCGGCGAGGCGGCCGGGCTGGTCCGCGCCGTCCACGCGGACCCGGACGACGCTGATGAACGCGGCGCCTGGGCGGCCCTGGAAGTGGGCCGGGTCGGCGAACCAGGCGGCGCCCTCCAGCGTGGTGAGCACCAACGGTGGGCTGTTGACGTAGCCGGCCGGCGAGCGGTTGGGGCGCAGTTCCCGCCCGTCGGGCAGGCGCACCCCGGGGGTGGAGTAGGCCTCCAGCCCACCGCCGGCCAGCGGGTCGAAGCCGGGCAGGCAGGCAGGGTCGTAGGTGCCGACGGCGTCCCAGTACTTGTTGCCCTCCAGGCCGCGGTAGCCGTACTGGGTGACCGGCCGGAACCAGCGGTCGCGGGCGGCCGGCGGGATGAGCAGGTCCACGCCGAAGGACGGCCGGAAGTTCTGTCGCAGGTAAATGGACGTGTTGGGCTCCTCGGCGGCGGCGGCGAGCCGGCCGCCGCGCTGCCGGTAGGTGACGTCGCCGACCGCCCATACGGGCCACTCGTCCACCTCCTGCCCGAGCCGCCGCAGGTAGGACCGGTAGAGCCGGTCAATGGTGGTGCTGGACCGCCGCACCGCGCGCCAGCCGCCCAGGCGCGCCGGCGGCGTCCCGGCCAGCAGCGCCGATGGGTCCGCGGCCCTGGCGAGCTGGGCGGTGACCGTCTCGTCCACGAACGAGCGCCGGCTCACCAGGGCGGGGATGATCTCGCCCGGCGGGTCGCGGTCGGTCACCTCGCGCGGGTGATCGCCGTCGGTGAGGTAGCGCCCGGCGACCACGCAGCGGTCCAGCCCAGCCAGGGCCGCCTCGGTGTCCGGATCCACCCCGGCCACGACGATCGGCTGGAGCAGCTCCACACCCCAGCCCGGTGTCGGCGCCTCCTGGGGCGGGCCGCAGCGGCCATGCTCGCACACCGTCGGCGCGAAGCAGGACACCTCGTCCTCGGGGCAGAGGATCGTGCGGCCACGCAGGGACAGCGTGGCGTCGCGGCTGAACTCGGGGTAGCGCACGACCCCCTCGCTGGCCACCAGGACATGGTGGGTGGCTACCGCGCCAGTCGACAAGCCGGCGTCGGTAGTCGAGGTCACCTCGACCTGGTAGGCCTCCAGCGGGCGTCGCGGGCGCTCGCCGGCCAGGTCGACCCCGAAGCCCCCGATCATCCAGTTGGCAGTGCCGGCGACGGCCACGGGCGCGGCCACGCGCACCCCCGGGATCTTGCGGATCGCGTCGAGCTGGGCGCGGCTGATGCCGCCGCTGGACAGGCCGCTCACAAAGTTGGGCCGCACCAGACCCTCGGCCGCCTCCAGCGGCGTGGCGGCAGCGGCCGGCCGCACCAACAGGTCGTAGGGGGTGTGCCAGGTGCGGGCGATGTCGCCGCGTAGGGTGGCTTGGGTGGTCTGGGCGGTGCCGACCAGGGTGACGAACCCCAGGGTGGCCACCAGCAGGCCGACGGTGGCCAGCGCGGTCGAGGCGCGGCGGCCGAGGAGCTGACGGAGGGCGAGGTGGAGCACACTCACTCCAAGGCATGCACGCCGAGCGCGGCGTCGCCGTCGACCATGCGGTCGTCGGTGATTCGGCCGTCGACCAGCCGCACCACCCGGTCTGCGACCGCGGCGACCGCCGGGTCGTGGGTGGCCACCACCAGCGTCAGGTCCAGCTCGTGGCGCAGCCGGTGCAGCAGCGCGAGCAGCGATTCGGTGGTGGCCACGTCGAGGTTGCCGGTAGGCTCGTCGGCCAGCAGCAGCGGCGGGTGGCCGAGCAGCGCCCGTGCCACCCCGGCGCGCTGACGCTCGCCGCTGGACAGCCGCGCGGGCGGGTGGTCCAGGCGCTCGCCGAGCCCGACCGCGACCAGCAGCGTCCGCGCCTCACGCTCCAGCTCACGGTGTGGCCGCCAGGGCAGCCGGGCGGCGACCACGTTCTCCAGGGCGGTGAGCCCGGGCAGCAGGTGCGCGTCCTGGAACACGATGCCGACCGAACGTGCCCGGAACGCCGTCAGCGCCCGCTCGCCGGCCTGGTCCAGCCGCCGACCCAGCACGGTGATCCGGCCGGAGGTCGGCCGGTCCAGGCCCGCGATCAGGTTGAGCAGGGTACTCTTGCCAGATCCTGACGGACCGGTGATCGCGACCGCCTGGCCAGCGGGCACCGTGAGCCCGACCTCCCGCACCGCCCAGACCGCTGCCGCGGCGCCCGCGTACGCGCGCGAGGCGCCCTCGAGGAGAATGGCGGGAGGTTGCCGGTCAGGCGGGGCGGGCATGGGTGTCGCCTCCCCCACCCCGGGCGCCGCGGGGGGCGGCGACGATCTCGTCGGCACGGTCGCGCACATGCGCAAGCCAGCGCAGCTCGGCCTGGACGCGGAAGATCTCGGCCTCGACGGCTTGGCGCTGGAAGCCGCCGGCAACTTCCTCGCGCAGCATCCGTAGCATCCGCAGGGCGGCCGTCCGTGCCGCTGCCGCCGTCTCGACCAGCTCCCCGAAGGTCTCTGCGCCGAGCAGGCGGGCGACCGCCAGCCGGACGACCAGGTCGGCGTCGTCCCCAGGTCCAAAGAGCCACGCGCGCGCGGCCTCACGCCCGCGGGCGGTCAGCTCGAACATCTGCCGGTCCGGCCGGGTGGCCTGCCGCACCCTGTGGGCCGCGACCAGGCCGTCCCGCCGCATGCGGTAGCCGTGTGCCGGTCCGGCGAGCAGGAGCCCGCCGAGCACGCCCTGCAGGCTCATCGCGCCTCCACCGCTACCCTAATAGTCACTCAGTGACTATCCAGCAGATGGCTAAGGGGGTCAAGCGGTGGTGCCGCCGGCAGAGCAGCTCGGCGGCGCCAAGCCGCGCTCCCTGCAGCGCATCTCGAAGACCGCTTAGCTCACGGCGATCCGCAGGACGGTGCCGGGGTCGGCGACCGACACCCAGACCGCCCCCGCGGTGGCCGCGACGTCGATCGGGTGGCCGCCGACGGCGACCGTCTCGACCGCCCGGTTGGTCTGCGGGTCGATGCGGACGACCACCACGTCCTCGGGTGCGGCGTCCACGCGGTAGTCACTGGTGACCCAGACCCCCCCGGCGCCGACCGCCAGGTTGCCGGCGTGGAACCCGATCGGGATCGGCGACCCGACCACCCGGTTCGTCGTAGGGTCGATCCGGGAGACGGAGTTGTCGTGCCAGTTGCCCACCCATACCGCGCCCGCGCCGTAGGCCACTCGGTGCGGCTCGGACGGGACCGGGATGTCGGCCACGACCTTCCCGCTGGCCTGGTCGATGCGGGTCACCGTGCGGGCGTCGTGGTTGGCCACCCACAGCGACCCGCCCCCCACGGCCAGGCTCTGCGGGCTGGCGCCGGTCCTGACCGGCCGGCCCGCCAGCCGGTTGGTCTCCGGGTCGATCCGCGCCACGCTGTCGCCGCCGCCGCCAGAGTTGGTCACCCAGACGGCCCCCGGCGTGGCCGCGAGGTCCAGCGGCGCCCGGCCGACCGTGATGGTGGCCACCGTGCGGCCAGACGCTAGGTCGATGCGGGTCAGCGCGTCCTTGCCGGCCGCATCGAGGTCCCCGGGGGCGACCCGGGCGGCCCACAGCGCCTTCTGGCCGACGGCGATGACCTCGGCGTCGGCCGGGACCCGCAGGGGCCTGCCGACGACCCGGTTGGTCGCGGGGTCGATCCGGACCACTGTGCCGGTGCCCGTCAGCACCCAGAGCATGCCGTCGGCCACGGTCATGCTGCCGGCGCCGGGAAGGGGGATGACCGCGGCGAAGCGGCCCCGGTCGAAGGCGGGCACGGTGGCACCGGTGTCGCTGGGCGCGGGTGGCGGCTGGGTCGATCGCGGGGTGCTGGGGGTGTTGGCGGCACCGGAGCACCCGGCCGCGGCGGAAAGCACCGCGACGGCCAGCGTCTGCAAGCGTGACGCGCGAGGGGGCGGCGGCCGGAGGGTGGCGGGACCTGCCATGGCGCACCTCCCTCCCCGGACTCCACACCGAGCACCCTTTCTACAGCGCAGATGCTGGGCCGGTTCCACAGCAGCATGAGACCGGAAGAAGTCCGAGCCGCGCTAGTTGCCGCTGTGGAACTGTTCGAGCCTGCGGATGTCTTCCTCCAGCGGAGGAAGCCCAACCGCCCGACGGCGCGCATCCACCCGGTCGGGATCCTCCAACAACGGCGGACCAAAGCTGCCATCGGCCCGCCGGCAGATCGTGGTCCCATACACCTGGACGTTGCGCTCCACCAGCGACACCCGGTCCACCAGGAACGCGACCTGCCACGGCTCGGCCTCCCCGGCCGCCGCGGCATCCCGCATGAGCGTCAGGCAGCGACGCAGCACCTCGGGGTCGGGCATGGTGTGCAGCGCCAGCAGCCAGGCCGCCTCCGCGCCGTCGTCGCCGACCAGGCTCTTGCCGGGCCACCCATGGGTGTCGAGGATCTGGACCAGCCGCCGCCTAAGCCGACCCAGCAGCTCCAGCCGCTGACGCTGCACCTGGTCGCTGTTGGGGTCATCGTCTGGTGCGCTGACGAAGGCGTGATCCTGCTGGACCAACGCCAGCAGCTCCTGCCGCAAGGCTTGGTTCATCCAGATGCGTTGCTCATGCCACCGGCTCGCTTGAACACCAGCAGGTGGCTTGGCCCATGGCGGACGAGGTCGATATTGAACGACAACGACACGAGCTCCCACCCCTCCTCGGCGAACTCCCTCAGATGCTCCAGCAGCTGCTCGGCGTTGGGCCGACCATCGGTCCCCGACAGGTCCCAGATGTCGACGGCATACTCGATCTGTGGCATGGCATCCTCCGTCAGCATCTTGCCATCTCTACGGTTACCGTCCCGGAGCGGTTCCGCCGGGGAGCCACGGCGCCGTCACTCGTGCCGGTGCAGCTTCCCGAGTTCGTCAGGCTGCCGCAGCTGCTTGCAACCGCGGCGCGCTGATGTAGGTGCGGGCGTGCGCCGCGCCGCCGCCTGGACAACGCTGGGTCCCTTCACTGGACCAGCGGCGCATCACACTGCGCAGTGCAGTGGCGCCATGCTCCGCCTCTGCCGTGCGACCTTGACGACGCACGCTTCGCCGTCGGCTCTGCGGCCTGGACCACGGCGGAACCTCGCGAGGGCTGGCGGTGTAACCGGGGAGCCATCCGCCTAACGGGAGGAAGGGATGGAGCCACCGCTAGGCTGCCCGACGCTGGTACGCCGCCGTCGGGTCGAGCCTGGGCAGCGCGAACCTGGAAGCAGTTGGCTGCGGGGCCGCCTCCGGCTGGCCGTCGTCGTGTTCCTCGCGGCGGCAACGACGGGCTGCACGGGCCAACCGCCAACGACCACACCCAGCCGCGCGCCCTCGATTGGGATTCGCATCCCGGTACCGCAGCCCTTCAGGGTGGCAGCCGGAGCCGGGTCGGTCTGGGTCCTCAGCCGCGGCCCGATGCCATGCTCGCCCGCTGCACCGTGCACCGTCGCCCGCATCGACCCCGGCTCCAACCGGCTGGTCGGGACACCAACCCGCCTGCCAGCCGACGGGTGGGACCTCGCTGTCGGCGCCGGCTCGGTGTGGGCGACCCAGTTCGACGGACGCCTGGTCCGGATCGACGCGGGCACGGGACAGATCCGCGCGCGGATCTCCGCGCGCCCCATCTACTTCGGGTCCGTGGTCACCTTCGGAGGCGGGTTCGTCTGGACCGGTAACGACGACGAGCGCAACCACAGCGGCTCGGTGTCCAAGATCGATCCAGCCACCAATCACGTGGTCGGCAACCTCACCGGCCTCGGAAGCCCACAGAGCATCGCGTTTGGTCACGGCGCGGTGTGGGTCGCCGACCACGCCGGCTGGCTGGTCAAGATCGACCCGGCCAGGCTCAAGGTCATCGCGCGGCAACGCCTGGACTTCGGCCCCCACGGCGTGGTCGTCGCCCCCCATGCCGTCTACGTCGCCGACGCCCACGGTGGCCGCCTGCTCCAGGCCGACCCAGAAACCGCCAAGGTCAAACGGACCGCGGAGCTGTCCCCCGGGCCCATCACTCCTGTGGTTGGGGCTGGTGCGATCTGGTCGAGTTCGGCCGAGGCCTGGGGTGGCACTAGCAAGGACGACCGGGTGCTGCGCATCGATCCGGCGACCCTCAGGGTCGTGCAGGTCCTCCATCTGGGGGGCAAGGTTCCCTCGGTGGCCTTCGGGTTCGGGAGTGTCTGGGTGCCGGTGGGCACCGGATCGGTGGTCGTGCGCATCGCACCTGCAGCTCGCAACCGGGCCACCGACTGATCCTCGGTCGCAGGAGTCGCCCTAGTTGTCGCATCGATCGACGCGACGTGACAGATCGCAGCTCGCCTCGGGTGGCAGTCGACTCGAGCCAGACGGCGGTGCCGTTCGGGACGACCCCACCCGTGGAGGGCTGGACGCGCCGCGTCCAAGGAATGTTGCGCATGCAAGTACCCTTGGTATGGGTAGTTCGTGCTCGACCGGACAAGCCCAGGAGGGTCATGCCAGCAATCAGCGCCGCTGAGCTGCATGGATGACCACGGCGAGGGCGGGATCAGCTCGACCGCGATACCCGCGCCGCGTGCTCAAGAGCGCTGTGGGTGCCACGTGACACTTTCGGATTGGCGGCGCTACTGGATCGGAATGGTTGGCGAGCGCGTACCGGCATCCGCCATTGCGTATCGAACTCTCATCCCTAATTGATGGAGTCCCGGCCGACTCCGGCCGGGACTCCATGTCTGTCCGAGATGATGGTTAGCCCCTGTGGCTACTCCACCCGATTCGTGCGGCGTGACCAGCCATCGCCGCTGCGCGCTGACGACGCTGCTCTTCGGCAATCCGCAGCGCTTCCGCGTGAGCCTCGGCGGCCTTCTGCTGGGCCTCTTGGAACTCCTGTGCCCGGTTGATTGCCTCCTGGTCTGCCAGTTGGTGCTGTGCAGTGAGCTGCTGAGGGGGAATGTTGCCGGTCGTCACATTTCACCTCCTTTCCTCATTCTGCTCCTTTGCCGTCCTGACTCCCGGGTGTCCATCAGGCGCGCTGAGCCTACTCCCCAATCGAACATATGTTCAAGACAAGCGTCACAACTCAGCCCACAGCCGACCACCAGGCCGAGACCTCCCGAGTTGGAGGTCAAGCCTTGGAGGGGGATATGCTCCCGCTTCCTGCTCCGCAGGCTGTAACCACCAGCACGCGGAGTGAGGGAGGAGCGGAGCCTCTACAAGGAGGGGGTGTAGAGCTACTGTGGCCGCTGCTTCCAGCAACGCTCAAAACCAGTACCAGCCCTCGGACGAAGACCTTTCGCTGGTGCTCAAGCGACTCATGACGACATGCCAAAGAAAGACCGACGCAGCTCGACGCCGGCTGGCAAATGACAGGCTTACAAGAGAATACCTCGAGGCTGGCATCCGTCTTATGGTTGCACAATTTGAGGCAGAGGACCGGACGACAGATGAGGACGCGCAGCCTGAGGCAGGTCGTCCCTTCTTCAAGTGGCTTTCTCGTACCCTTGTCACCGAGGAGGTGTCGCGCCAGCTTGGCACCAAGACAAGCGATGGATCACTTCGAGATCGCTGGTACGAACAAGCCGATTACATCGAAGACCTTCTTTCGTATGCCCTGTGGTCGAGGCATTGGTCACTGCATGTTAGTAATGCTCAGGAGTCCAAGGAACTCCTGGCTTCGGACCCTGACTTCGTCCGCGGCATTCACCTCGTCGCCTACAAGGATCTTTGTATTCTGCTAGAGAATCCGGCTTACCGACTTTCCTTGATAGCTGCCGCCATTGCTGAACATGACGCCACCGTCAAGCAGGCTGTTGGCGAGAGCTATCGCGTAGTTAGTAAATCATGGCAAAGACTGTACGAAACCACACTTGCCGAACGTGGTCTCAAGCTTCGACCTGGGGTAACATTCGCTGAGTTGACCCATATCCTGACGGCCTTGGCCGAAGGTGTGGGTATGCGGATGTTGTCTGACCCGAACATAGAGGTTATCGACCACGAAAGGCAGGAGTCACTTCTGGGCAAGGCGGCCCTTGCAATCGCCGCTGCCTTTATTGACGCTGGTGACGGAAAAAGTCTTGAAGAACTGGTTGCAGGTCTGGTGCAACCTCCCGAGTAGAGGTAGGGCCGTCACCCTTCATTCCAGCACGAGCCTCCGCGGGGAGCCGCTATCGGGGGCAGTCGGCCTCCATGCTCGTTTCCTTCTGCCATTCCGCCCATCGTGGCGCTCCCTGACACCGCCTTGCCGGTTGGGCGGTGATGCCAGGTCACCGCGCGCGCCACCGACCCAGCGACACAACATCCCAGGAATGTTGCGCCGGCAAGTATCCTTGCAGTGGACGACACGCCTGCGCTCGTCCACAACGCAAGGAGCCCGCATGCCCGCCATCCACGCCGACACCATGGTCCTGCCCCGCATCCCCCACCCCGACCCGGCAGCGACCGACCGCCCCGTGGTGTCGGTCACCACCGCCCCCTCAGGCCTGGAAGGCGAGGGATTCCCCGTCCGGCGCGCCTTCGCCGGCGTCGACCTGCACACCCTGGACCCGTTCGTGCACATGGACCAGATGGGCGAGGTCGACTACGCCCCCGGCGAGCCCAAGGGCACCCCCTGGCACCCCCACCGCGGCTTCGAGACCGTCACCTACATGCTCGACGGGATTCTGCGCCATCAGGACTCCAACGGCGGCGGCGGGCTCATCACCGACGGCGACACCCAGTGGATGACAGCAGGTCAAGGTCTGATTCACATTGAGGCGCCGCCGGAGGAGGTCGTAATGCGGGGCGGGCTGTTCCACGGCTTCCAACTATGGGTCAACCTGCCCGCCCGGCTGAAGTGGAGTCCGCCTCGCTACCAGGACATCCGCGGGCGTGCGGTGTCGCTGCTCAGCTCACCCGATGGTGGCGCGCTGCTCCGACTGGTCGCGGGCGAGGTGGATGGCCACCAAGGGCCGGGGATCACCTACACACCGATCACGCTACTGCACGCCACGCTCGCCCCGGGGGCGCAGCTCAGATTGCCGTGGCGGCGCGACTTCAACGCGCTGGTGTATGTGCTTGCCGGGTCAGGATCGGTCGGGGCCGAGCGGCGGCCGGTGCGCCTGGGTCAGCTCGCGGCGTTCGGGCCTGGTGAAGTGGTCACGGTCGCTGCCGATGTCAATCAGGAGAGCCGCAGCCCGCAGCTCGACGTGCTGATCCTCGGCGGCGAGCCGATCCGGGAGCCGGTCGCCGCCTACGGGCCCTTCGTGATGAACACCAGGGCGGAGCTGATCCAGGCATTCGAGGACTACCAGGCGGGGCGGCTCGGCACCATCCCGGCGGTCCCGGTGGAGTCGCGTCCCGGCCACGAGGTCCTGAACGACACCACCGACCCGGCGTAGCGAAGGCTCAGAGTTCGTCGCGGTCGGCAGGCTTCCACCGTACCTCTAGCTTGGCGAGCTGCTGCTGGATCGCGGCCAGACGCTTCTCCCGCTTCCGCCCATCTTCGACGCCCAGCAGCGCGGCGATGCGGCCGATTCCGGCGGAATCGATGGCGAATGGCAGCCCTTGATCGCGTAGCTCCGCCTCGACACGGGCGCGGAGGCGATCCTCGTCGTCCACCGACTGAGCTATCCCGCCTTCCCGCCCCAACATCGCCTCGCCTACTTGAAGCATCAAACACATGTTCGAGATCCTAACACGCCCTTGACCGATCCGTCATTTCCGGCAAATATGCTGCTGGGTCCACCGAGCTGGCATACACACAGGGAGGCTGGCATGAAGCTCCGCCTGCTGTTCACCGACAGCGTCCCGCAGTCGTGCCCGACGGTCTACGAGACCGACCGCGGCACGTTCGTCGTCCAGGGTGACAAGCTCACCGATCACGAGGCTCGTGCCGGGCTTGCGAACATGCTGCCTGGTGAGGACGCGGTGGAGGTGCCGCGGGCAACCGTGCTCGGCGCCGCGCGGATCGCGAATGGCACATCCAGGATCGTCGCTCCGGACAGCGAGGACTTCGACCGGCTCTTCCAGACCTTCGAGCACACCGCCTTCCGTCTGGAAGCTCTGGATCGCTACGCCGTGCCGATCGAGGACGAGCCGGTCCGGCGGTTCCTGGACGGCGAGGGGGTGGACACAGGCTGGCTGGCCCCATGGCTCACTTTGGTGCAAGGCGCGACCGCTGCTGGTAAGTGCATCCAGCGAGTTCGGGTGGTGTCCGAGCCGATCACTGACAACGACTACCTGCGGTATGAGTTCGCGTACTATCCGCACACCGTCGCCGCGGGGGAGGACATCCGAGTCCTGCCACGCACCCAGGCCGAGCGGCTGGACCTGCCGAACCGTGACTTCTGGCTGTTCGACGCTCGCCTGGTGGCACTGATGCGCTTCGACCGTGAGGGACACCTGCATGGGGTTGAGCTGACCGAGGATCCACAGGTGGTCGCCCGCTGCTGCTATTGGCGGGAGGTCGCGCTGCACCACGCGGTTCCCTTCGACCGCTACCTTGTCGAGCACGGGGAGCTCGGACCCATCTCGTAGGGAGGACGTTGCCCAACTACCCTCGCAGTGACTACCAGCAGGCTCGCGAGGCGCTCGGCGGCAGGTTCCGCCAGCTCCGCAAGGACGCGGGCCTCACCGGGAAGCAGCTCGCCGGGCAACTCGGCTGGTCCCAGCCGAAGGTCTCCCGCATCGAGAATGGCCAGCGCACGCCAAGCGAGGAAGACCTGCTCGCCTTCGTGCGGGTGATCGGCGCAACCGCCGAGGTCGCCGACGAGCTGCTGACGCGCGTGCGCACCATTCACGCCGTCCACGCCGCGTGGCGGCGGCAGCTCGCCGGCGGCGCCTCAGTGGGCCAGCACGACATCCTCGAGCTGGAAGCCAGCGCACGCCTCGTGCGCGCCTTCGAGCCGGCGGTCATCCCGGGCATGCTCGAGACCGACGACTACGCCCGCAAGCTGTTCGCCGATGTCGTTGAGCTGTATGGCATCCCCAACGACGTCGACGAGGCCGTGCGGGTGCGGCTGCGCCGCCAGCAGCTCCTCCACGATCCTGCCAAGCGGTTCGAGTTCCTTCTGGCTGAGACGGCCCTGCGCTCCCGGTTCTGCCCCCCGGCCGTGATGCGCGCCCAGCTCGACCTGGTCCGCGCGCTGTCCAACCTTGAGGCCGTCGAGCTCCTCATCCTTCCGAGCGATGCCGAGCTGCCGTTCGTGCCGCTGCACGGGTTCTGGATCTTCGACGACGAGCTGGTCTCCGTCGAGACGGTGCATCAGCGCGTCGAGGCCCGCGACCCGAGCGAGGTCGCGCTGTACCTCCACGTCTTCGATCAGTTGAAGGCTGCCGCTCACCGCAATGAGGCAGCCCGAGCGCTGCTGACCAGCGCGATCGAGGACTGGCGCCATCTCGAAGGCGTGGAGCAGCCTACGACCGGGTAGATGTCATATTCGTCATAATTTCTTGACTCTCTGTCATACCTCCCGCATACTGCGCGGACAGTGTGTCTGGCGCATGCCGAAGAGAAGCGTAGGTGTGCGGGAGGGATCGGATGGCCTCGCCAACTGCACCCCAGGGCGCCCACTCCACCCAATTGCCGCAGGCGCCACGTAGTCGCCGCTGCACGAGGCAATCCCCGATCAAGGGACTCTCCGCAGGCCAGCCCACGAAGACTCCTTACGCGTGGCCGCTGCTCGTTCAAAGCCCTGGGAAGGTCCCAGGCGCCCCACTCTTCTTCACCCAGTGCCGCGAGTGCGGGTGGACGAGCCCTCGTCAGGAGACTCCGGGTGCGGCGTGGGCCGCGTTCGAGGCGCACTCATGTCAGGAGCGGACGACGTGAGCGCCGCGCGGGTGACGGTCCGGGCCTGGACGCTCGGCCTTCGCGCCGCTTTTGGGGAGCTGGCCGCGGCGAAACTGCGCTGGTGCCTGGGGTGCGGTCGGGTCGGGCTGTGGGGCTGGCAGCCGCTCACGCCATCGATGCCGATCACCTGGATCTGCGTCGACCGGGTCGCCTGCCGGCGGCGCCAGGCCGTTGCTTGGGCGCGCTGGGAGAGGAGTGGCGCCACACCCGGCAGATCGCCGATGACGGCCCGGGCCGGCCCGGTCGGGGATCCGGGCCGGCCCCGGCACCCCCGGCTGGGGCCGGCCCGCCTAGCTCTCGTGCCCCGCGACCGGCGGCGCCCGGCCCCAGCCCTCCCCCAAGCAGGTCCCAAGGAGGCAGTGGTGATGCCATTCAGCCAAGTACCCACGATTGATCCTGAGCTGTGGGGTCCGGTCCCTGAGCGTCCGTACGTCCAGGCGGCGGTCCAGCTAGCTGCGGACCCAGACGCGGTCCAAGCGGCGCTGGACGAGTTCGACGCCATCCTGCGGCGTCGAGCGGAGCGGCGACGGGCGGACACCCGCAGGTTGGTCGCCGAGTTGTACGCCCGCCACGGCGTGAACCCCTCCCCTGAGCGCGTGGACGCCGAGGCGGAGGTCGCCTGCGCCCAGGAGCGCGACGAGCGTCTGGCCGCGGAGCTGCGCCGCCTGGTCACCCCGGAGGTGGCCGTGGTCCGCCGGGCTCGGACCCTGACCGACCGGGAGCTGGACGAGGACTGCCAGGCCGCGCTGCGCGTGCTGGCCACCGCGCCGCCGTCGCTGCTGGAGTTCCAGCCTCAGGCCGAGCAGCGCTACGCGGCCGAGCGAGCGCTGCTCGATGGCTTCGCCACTCAGGAGGCCGAGGTTGCCGGCCGGCTCGAGGAGACCCGCGGTTGGCAACTTCGTCGCCGCCGGAGGTTGCGCCGCGAGCTGGCCAGGGCGGGTCGCGGCCGGCGGGCCGCCGAGCACCGCGTCAGGGCTGCTGCGGCGAGGCTGGCCGCGGTCCAGGCCCGCCAGCCTGAGCGGGACGAGTGCCTGGCCCAGCCCAGGGTCCGCGCCGTGCTCGGCACGGGCGCGGCGGCGCTGCGGGAGCTGCACGACCGCGCCCAGGTCCAGGAGGTCGCGGCCACCGCCGAGCTACCGGTCGTCGACCGGCCCGTCACCCCGGGGGCGGCCAGATGAGCGCGACGGCCGCCAGGCTGGGCGACTGCTCATGGCGCCGCTGCCAGCATGCGGCCACGGTGGTGGTCTCCTTCCAGGCGCCGCACGTGCTGGCCGGCACCAGCCGCGGCTACTGCGTCCACCACGCCGACCAGGTCGCTGGCCAGCCCGGCGCGCTCATGACTGGAGTCGTGGGCGGCGTGCCCGTCCAACCGGTCCTGCCCGGCATCGACCCGCCTGCAGATCCCGCCTGGCCGCTATGGCGGGGTGATGGGCGGTGATCGCCGCGCGGTCGCTGCCAGCCGACCCGGCCGCGGCCAAGGAGCGGCAGCGGGTCCGGGCGCTAGCGCAGGGTCGCGCGGCGTCGCACCTGGCCCGATCGCACCCCCACGAGTACAGGGAGTGCTACGCACAGGCGCTGGCCCGGGTCCGCGCCCAGACGCCGGGCCTGCCGTCCCGGCGAGCGCACCAGCGGGCCAGCCGCAAGGCTCACGCCGACCTGCAAGCCTTGTTCCGCGACGAGTACGCCCGCCGAGCCGGCAGAGGTTGGCCGGGTCGAGCGGCCGGTTGCGGCGAAGGCGCGGCTGCGGGCGTTGCTGTGGCTGGCCGACCAGCACCCCGACCTCACCCGAGAGCGGTTCCAGGTCGAGGCCGCCCGGCTGCCCCTGCGCGCCGCCGACCGGGCGCCCGCGCGGCGGCGGGCGCTGGCCTGGGTGCGGGTCCTGGACGGGCTGCGTGGCGCCTACCCGGAGCTGTTCCAGGCCCGCTACACCGCCGAACTCGCCCGCCAAGCCAGCCGGGAGCAGCAGCCATGACTGGCTCGGTCATCTCCGGGAGTGGGCTGAGCCGCCGGCTGCCAGCGCAGGCGTCGGCGGTCCGGCCCGTCCACCACCCGCTGCCGGTGAGCGGGAGGGGGTGGTCGCCCGGCTGACCTGACGAAAGCATTCCACGTCCAGGCGGCCGGGCCGGGGCGTGGCCGTGCGGCAGGCCGCTCACGGTCCGCGCAGGGAAGCGCACGGCCACCCCCACCTACCCGGCCAGGTTCGTACAAGCTCAGGGGAAGGAGCTTGACATGCCCACGGCCACCATCCGACCACCCACCCACGACCATCCCGAGCAGCGCGACCAGAGCTTGCAGGCCGCGCTCGACGTGGTCGCCCAGGAGTTCGGTCCGACCGTCGTCGTGAGCCCGAAGGGCAGGGCGTCCACCCCGCCGGCCGTGATCCCCACCGGCAGCCTCGCCCTCGACCACGCCCTGGGCATCGGCGGCATCCCCCGCGGCCGGATCACCGAGGTCTACGGCCCCGAAGGCGTCGGCAAGACCACCCTCGCACTCTCGATCCTCGCCCAGGCGCAGCGCTCGGGCGGCACCGGGGTATTCGTCGACGCCGAGCACGCCCTCGACCTCGCCTGGGCCAAGACGTGCGGCGTGAACACCGACCGGCTGCTGCTGTGTAACCCCGACAGCGGCGAGCAGGCCCTCCAGGTCGCCAGCCTGCTGATCGAATCGGGCTCGGTCGACGCGTTGGTCATCGATTCAATCGCCGCCCTGGTGCCCCAGGTCGAGCTGGACGGTGCGATCGGTGAGCAGCACGCCGGGGTGCAGGCCAACCTGCTCAGCCAGGCCCTTCGCAAGCTCGCCGGCCAGATCGCCCGCGCCAACACCGCGGTGGTGGTGACCAACCAGCTCCGCCAGCGCACCGGCAGCTCCAGCCAGGCGCTCTACACCGCTGGCGGGCGGGCGCTTGGCTACTACGCCTCGGTGCGCCTGCACCTCCACCACCCAGAGAGCGTGACCGAGCGGGACCGGGTGCTCGGCACCCGCGTCCGAACGCAGGTCACCAAGAACAAGCTCGCCCCGGCCTGGCAAGCCTGCGAACTCGAGCTGCACGCCGACCACGGGCTGAGCGCTGAAGCCGCTCTGCTCGACCTCGGCCTCAATGCCGGCATCCTCGCCCAGCGGGGCGGCTGGGTCGCATACGGGACGGTACGGCTCGGCCAGGGCCGGCAGGCCGCCCGCCGCCACCTCCGCGCCCACTCTGAGCTAGCCGGCCGGCTCGACCGGGAACTCCGCGCCCGCCAGGTGGCCGCCAGCGACCAGCCGGCGGTCGAGGCTGCGGCTTCCTAGCCACCGCAGGGCCGGCCGTGCGGTTCGGCCCGCGGCCGGCCCGGCTTCTGAAAGGGATCGAGGGGTCATGAGCGTTGTCCACCAGCTCGCCCAAGCCGTCCTCGGCGTGGGCCTGCTCGGCCTGGTCGTCCGCCTGTTCGTCGCCGCCGTCAGCGACTACCAGCCCGTCAACAGCAGCCCACCGCCAGCCGGCCCCGACCCTGGCCCCGTCCTGAGTCCGCGACCAGACCGACGGCAGAGTGCTGCCTGGCGGCGACGTCGGCGGCGACGCCCAACTCGATGAGTCGTTCAGCGTCCGGTTCCACCACCGCGACCAGCCCGGCGCGCTGGTGACCTACTGCTACTACGCCACTCTGGACCTCGACGACCTCACCAGCATCTATGTCGAACAGCAGACCGAGCTGCTGGTCTGCACCGACCCTGCCGACCCTGGCAACACCGAGGTCTGGTCGGACTACAGCTACGCGGCCGTCCAGCACGGACTCGACAGCGTCGAGGCGGCCACCACCGCCGCCAGGCATGCCGCCGAGTCGCACCTGGTATGCGACGAGGTGTGGTCGGGCCGGCCGCACTGGGGAGGCAGACCGAGAAGGGAACCCATGATGTGGACCGCGATTTGGACCCTGCTAGCGTTCGTGCTGCTGCTGTTCCACGGCGACTCGATCCTCGCGTTCGCCGCCGAGCAGCTCCGCGCCCACCGCGCCCACCGGCTCGACCTCCAACGCGAGCGCACCAAGCAGGCTCTCATCGGCCACGACCGCGACGCGCTCGTTTGGCGGCAGCTCGCCGGCGCCGCTGACACCAGCGACCAGACGCCGAAGCCCAGCTGAACCCGAACCATCCAACCCGGCGGACACGCCACCGCTGCGCCGTTGCCCATGGTCGCACCGCGCCCGAGCAGTCCAACGGCGAACCCGCTGCTGTTACTACGCCGTGCTCCCGCCTCAAGGCCGCCGATGACATCCACAGACTTGCACCCGAGGTGCTTGGGTGGTTTGCGACCCTCACGCTTGCCCCTCCAGCGCCCCTCTGACGCCCCGAACGAAACCCAGTTGCGCGCCGACTAACCTCGATGGGTGCAGTTCCTCTGTAGGGACCTGTTGAGCTGGGAGGTTGCTGGTTCGGCTGCGTGAGAGGATGACCGTCACGTAGGGTGCGGTGACGGAAGGACCGATGATGGGTTCGTTGATGGCGGAGCTGGAAGCGCGGGAGGCCGCAGCCCAGGCTCGGGCGGAGGCGTTGCGGGCGCGGATTGCCGCCCTGACCGAGGAGTTGGCCGTCGAGGAGGAGCTGTGCTCCCGGTTGGGGATCACGCGGCAGACCGTGTTGGAGATCCTTGGTGGCCGTGACGACCGCGGGTCTGGGGTGGTCGAGGAGGCCGAGGTGGGCCGGGGTGGTGTCGAGCAGGACGGCGACGCTGCGGTGAGGGCCGCGTTGCGCGTCGACGGTCCGATCGCCCGTGCCGCCTTGGGGAAGGCCCCTGCGGCTGTGCGGGTGGGAGTCGGGGCGGTCACGGTGCCAGCGTGGCAGGCGGGCGTGACCGAGGCGGTGCTGCCGGTGGCCTACAGGGACGTGCTGGAGGTCCTCGCCGATGCCGGGCAGGGGTTGCGGACCAAGCAGATCGCGGCGGCGCTGGGGCTGGGCGGCGAGCACCGTAGCGTCGAGGGACTGCGGTTGAAGCTCAAGCGGCTGGTGCGGCGCGGCTGGTTGGCCGAGCCGTCGGTGGGCCTGTTTGTCCGCCGCACCCATCCGGCCGAGTCCGCATAGACGTCGGCACCGGCGCAGAGAGAACGTCCGCATAGATCGGTGGCCAGCGGGTGGCCGTAGCGTTGGCACCCGTCAACGTCCCCGACCATGATGGAGTAGCGCCGATGCATCCTGTTGCCGCCGAGGCCGCCACCGATCCGTTCGCGACTTCTCGCTCTGCGTTCGATGCTTTGACCTTGGAGTTGAGCGCCGAACCGGCCGCCGGGCTGGGGCACGCCGAGCTGGAGGAGCTGCTGGAGCTGCGAGGCCGGGACCTGCTGCGGCAGCTGTTCCAGGACCACCTCGACCTGCGCCAGCTCCGCGAGGAACACGCGGTGCGTGCGCACCCGGCGCCGGTGACCGGCCCGGACGGCGTCGCCCGCCGCGCGGTTGAGACCGGCCACCGCCGGCTGCTGGCCAGCATCTTCGGGACGGTGACGGTGGGTCGGTGTGCCTGGCGTGCCCCCGGCCAGCGCAACGTCTACCCGGCCGATGCCACGCTGCGGCTGCCGCGGCTGCGGCACAGCCACGGGCTGCGGCGGCTGGCCGCGCTGGAGGCGGTGCGCGGCTCGTTCGACCAGGCCACCGAGGCGATCACCCGCCGCTGCGGGCGGGTGGCCGGCAAGCGGCAGCTCGAGCAGCTGACCGTGGCCACCGCCGCCGACGTCGACGCGTTCTACCGTGGCGTGGTGGCCGAGCCGTGCACCGACGCCACCGTGCTGGTGCTGTCGGTGGATGGCAAGGGCGTGGTGATGCGCCCTGAGGCGCTGCGCGAGGCGACCCGGCACGCCGCCGAGGCGAAAGGGCCGGGGCCGTATCGCACCCGGCTGGCCAGCGGCGAGAAACCCGCCCGGAAACGGATGGCCACCCTGGGGGTGGTCTACGACGCCGAGCCGGCGCCCCGCCGCGCCCACGACGTCATCACCGTCCCCGCGGCCGGTGCCGGGGGTCGCAGCGAGCAGCGCAGCCGCCGGGTCGGCCCGACCGCCCAAGCGAAGTGGCTGACCGGCTCGGTCACCGCCAGCAGCGAACAGGTCATCGCGACGGTCTTCGACCAGGCAGAGCAACGCGACCCGACCCACCGCCGCACCTGGGTGATCCTCGTCGATGGCGCCCGCCACCAGCTCGACCTGGTCGGTGCCGAAGCCGCCCGCCGCGGCGTGGCCGTCCACATCCTCATCGACCTCATCCACGTCCTGGAGTACTTGTGGAAGGCCGCCTGGTGCTTCCACGCCGACGCCGATCCCCAGGCCGAGGCGTGGGTTGCCACCCACGCGATCAGCATCCTGTCCGGGCACGTCGCCCAGGCCATCACCACGATCGACGGCCAGGCCCTCCATGCTGGACTGTCACGCGACCAGCGGCGCGGGGTCGACACCTGCATCGGCTACCTGACCGCCAAGCAGGAGTTCCTCGGCTACGACACCGCCCTGGAACGCGGCTGGCCGATCGCCACCGGGGTGATCGAGGGCGCGTGCCGGCACCTGATCGGCGACCGGCTCGACATCAGCGGCGCCCGCTGGGGCCTGGCCGGCGCCGAGGCCGTCCTCAAACTCCGCGCGGTCAAGACCAACGGCGACTTCGACCGCTACTGGCGCTTCCACCTCGCCCGCGAGAACCACCGCGTCCACAGCGCCCACTACCAGGACACCTACGACCTGGCAGCCTGATCGCCGACGGTCCCTCCAGACGAGCTACACCCAACCT
>WNGB01005052.1_pt1 | contig 23390 bp, 21 predicted proteins | sample 5400681 | NCBI WGS metagenome assembly WNGB01 (sample SAMN13153367, study PRJNA577476) | soil metagenome | isolation source: 115 cm soil or saprolite under grassland replicate 2 | place: USA:California | collected 2016-06-15
ATTCGACTGCACATTTTGCCCGCTGAATATCACGAGATTGTCCAGGGCCGTTTCCACTCCAAGATTGTTCCGCGGCTAATGCGAACGCCAGCGCGACGTTGGGCAGGCGACGTCGATTATCTGATGCACACCACGTTACCGTTAGAGAAGCGCCTTCCCGCGCCACCCCGTGCCGCGCGAATAGTTGTTCTTACACTCGCATACCGCAGCGGCTGCTGGGTCGCGGAGCGCTACGCGAGGCGGCATCGACTACCGTTGATTGTGCGATTTGACGACTGGTTGCCCGACATTGCTGAGGTTCATAAGCCAGTACGCAAGCAACTGGAGCAGCGATTTCTTGAGCTCCATCAATCTGCTGATCTAAGCCTGTGCCCCGGCGAGGGAATGCGCAAAGCGTTGGGCCCGCATCGCAACGCCCGCGTTATATTTCCGATTCCTGATGCCAAGCCGATCGGGCCGTCAACGTTGAACGATTCGGCGCATGAGTTTCGCGTTGGCTACAGCGGCAACATGTTTGATTACAGCGATATGCTGTACGATCTGGCTGAGTTAGCACTAAAACAAATTGACATCCGGATCGAATTCAGAGGACGCCCGCGTTGGCCCCAAGCGTTGGCCGATGAAATGCGGCGCCGACATCTGCTCCACGATTTCATCGAAGCCGGAGCAGGCTTTGACGACTGGCTGGGTTCGTTCCACGCCTACTTAGTGGCAATGTTTTTTGATGCAGCACAGCGGCGCCGAACGGAAACGTGTTTCGCGACAAAGCTTACCGAATACTCGCGCACCGGCCGGCCAGTCGTCATCTGGGCCCCGGAAACATCTGATGTGGTGCAGTGGGCAAAAAAAAGTGGAGCTGCACTTTGCGTAACGGATCCAGATCCTCGCGCGCTGCTGTCTTCGCTCGCACATCTAAAAAGGGATAGAGCCTTGCAACTGGAACTCGGTGCGCGAATGCGGCGCGCGTACGAAACAGAATTTTCGCCAGCTAGATTGCAGCAGCAATTCCTGGAAGCATTAAATTCGGTCGTCTGACGATGTGAAATGTTTGCAGCTGTAATCACCACAATTCAGGAACCGACGCGCGCAGTCGTTAAGCTTGTTCAGACGCTCGCAGATTGTGGTGGGTTACTTGTCGTTGCGGGCGATAAAAAAGGACCAGCGCATTTCCGAAGCCGGCACTTCGCTCAAGGCTGCCGCATTGATTTCCTGTCACTGACGGACCAGCAGACGAGCGAGTTTGAGTTAGCGCGAAAGTTGCCGGTTGACTCTTACAGTCGCAAAAATGTTGCTTATCTTCATGCAATTGCCGCCGGGGCGGATTTCCTTTATGAGACCGACGACGACAACGCCCCACTCGATTCATGGCAGCTTCGTTCCGAGTCTGTGGCCGCTGCTCGGTCCATCGATCCGACAAACGGACGGTGGGTAAATGCATATCGATACTTCAGTAGCGAGCTAATTTGGCCCCGCGGCTTGCCGCTGTCCGAAGTTCGCTCGGACGTACCTGAAACGAAAATGATTACAGCAGTGCGTAGCCCGGTCCAACAGGGACTGGCCAACGGTTCGCCAGATGTCGATGCAGTGTGGCGGCTAATCCTGGATCGAAAGTTCGCGTTCAGCGACGGCGCGCCGGTTATGCTGGAGGCTGGAAACTGGTGCCCGTTCAATACCCAGAGCACGTGGTGGTGGCCGATAGCATATCCATTGTTATACCTTCCAAGTTACTGCTCGTTTCGGACGTGCGACATCTGGAAAAGTTTTATCGCCCAGCGGTGTCTTTGGGAGCTCGGGTACGGAATTACATTTCATGCACCCGAAGTATTTCAGGACCGCAATCAGCACGATCTTGATCGTGATTTTGCAGACGAAGTGCCCGGGTACACGCGAAACAAAGAAATTGCCGACGTGCTCTCGCGGCTGCAACTAAAGAGCGGTGAAGCGCAAATTGACGACAATCTTCGCTGCTGTTATGAGGCGTTGGTTGCTGCAGAAGTCTTTCCATCCGCAGAGCTCGAGCTCGTTGAGCTGTGGCTCGAAAACTTGCGCCTGGTAGGCAACAAGCAAGGCAGCGTACGCCACGAAGACGTGTGAAACAGATTCCCTTCGACGTGGCGTAGAGAATTAACCTGAGTACGTCGGCGAGTGATCGCGAACCGGTCAATTTTTGCGAATACTGTCCAGCGTATGTGTGTTCTGCCGCGCACGCCCTTAAAGAAATGGAACCAATTGTCCTCGCTCTAGCGAGTAACGAACGCTACTTCCCCGGGCTATACTGTGCGGTTGCGAGCGCGTTGAGCCAACTGGACGCAACGAGAGAAGTGAATTTAAGAGTGCTCGATGGCGGCATTTCTCGGGCATCGACAGAGACTCTTTTGAGGTTAGTTGGCCGGGTCAGCAAATCTGTCGGACTTGAGTTTGTGACGGTTGACCCATCCATTTTTGGTAAGGCGACACTTGGGCCGGGCGAATCGCACATGACTTACTGTCGCATATTGTTACCACACTTGCTGAACGTGAAACGTCTGATCTATCTCGACTGCGACGTGCTGGTATTCCGCGATCTAGCACAGCTTTTTGATCTTGAACTGGCGCCAGGCAAAGTGCTTGCGGCAGCCCGCGACTCTGAAACCCTATCGCTGGCGGATGACTCACCAACCATAGCCGATGCAATCAATCTTCCTCGCGAAGGCGCTTACTTTAATTGCGGGGTGATGTTGATGAATCTCGATGCACTGAGGAAACAAGATTTTTTTGAACACGCTGTCGAATTTTTGAATAGGAAGCCCGCCTACCGATTCTGGGATCAATCCGCTATCAATTTTCTTCTCTACGGACAGATCGACGAGTTACCCGAATACTGGAATCGAGCGTCCTGGCGCTTCGATGCGCAGCAGAACAACGATCTGGACTGCGTGCTTCACTACACGACATCGGCGCCGTGGCTCGGTGGAACACGAGGCCCAGCTCAGGTCTTGTTTGAACGAATTGCCGCGGATGCCGGTTTGCCGGTCAATCGACAGGCGGCGGATTTCAAGAAAAAGCGGCGGCAAGAATTGTTTCGCAATGCGCTTGCACCTTTTCGGGCGCTCGCTTTTCCACTAGTATCGTTGTTTTACAAAATTGCCGGACAAAACGAAAAATGTGCGGCGTATCAGAAATCAGCGCGGTATTGGCTCTATTATGTTTTCAACGCGCCGCGCCGGCGTCGCCTCCATCGCCAGCGCAACCAGGAAATTAGTAGAATGAAATTTAACCTTTGCGCATCGCCGCTGGCGTAGTGCGTCATAACTGACCGCATGTGTAAAAGTCCGATAAGATGCCCGCGTTTCTGCCCGCCTCTTCCTTCGCCGCAAGGGAAGAGGCGAATTATGATCACTAAAGCAAAATGTTGAAGTCGTTAGATGCACGGCACTAGCATGAAGGTCTTACATCTCAGTACTCATGCCTCCGGCGGCAGCTATGAATACGCGGCACTTCTTTCCACCGCATTATTGGAGCAGGGGATTGAAAGCCGTGTCCTCTGTAAAAATTCGCCGTCAGTACAAACAGGCAGGGTCTTGTTAGATCGTGCTATTCGCCGAGCGTATGTTTCCTTTTCAACTGAGCCGTGGCATGGAACGCGGCGGCTGTTGTGTCCGCCGGGATCTGAGGAGCTAAAAGGAGTGGATGTGGTGCACCTGCACATGGTGGCCGATTGGTTTGATGTTCCCAAGTGGCTGGAAGCGCTGCCGCTCACAGTCAGCGTTGTTATCAGCGTCCACGATATGTGGCATGTGACCGGAGGCTGCTTCCTTTATCGCGGATGCGATCGATACGCCAAGCAGATACAGCCTTGCGATCCATGTCCGATCTTGAGATCGCCTGCAAACCGACTTCTGGCAAAGGCTGCGCATTCGCAAAAATTGCGGGCATATCGAAATTGTGGAGCGCGGATGGTCGCAAACAGTCACTGGCTGGCGGAAATCGCCGGACGAAGCCCAATGGCGAAAGCTTGTGGTGGGGTGGAAGTAATCCCGCCTGGCATCGACACGACAGTTTTTAAACCGCAGGACAAGGCGCTGTGCCGAAAACATCTCGACTTGCCCGAAGACGCGTTTGTCATCGTCACAGGCGGCACGTCGCTCACCGATGAAAACAAAAATGTGCCATGGCTGCTCGAGCAACTGTCGGCGTTGCCAGATCTTGATGGCATAATCATTTTGGGATTCGGCGAAGGCGCCGTGCCGGTTCCGCGGGGTTTGAACGTTCGGTTTACAGGAGGCATTCGTGAGCGAGGTGATCTGGCGCGGCTCCTTGCAGCTGCGGATGTTTTTGTTAGCGCTTCATTGATGGAGACGTACGGACTGACACTGGTGGAAGCGATGGCTTGCGGAACACCAGTGGTGGCGTTTCGAGTGGGCGGAATTCCGGAAGCTGCGCCTGATGGCCAGGCTGCCATTCTCTGTCCACTGCACGATGGCGCGGCAATGATCGAAGCGATTACGAAATTACGAACTTCGCCGCAACTTCGCGAGCGATTAGGGAATCTTGCCCATGAGACGGCGCACAGTCGCAATACAGCGAGTTCGTTCGCCAACGCATTCGCGCAGCTCTATCGGGAGTGCGTTTCGTCGCGTGAGGACGCACGGCGCAAACAACCAGTCCTCACGTGAAGGTACAGGCTCCATTTGGTTTTGTGACCGGTTGCCACGCCGGTGACAAGTTCATGGTTCAAGCCACACTGGCGAGCATGAGGCACTACTGCCCAGACGTGCCAATTTGCCTGACGGTAGATGGAGATTTTGATGTATCCGATCTGGAGAGAGAATACGATTTGATCGTTTTACGCGTTTCTGAACTGTCCTCTGAGACAATGCGGAATCTGGTGAGTGGGAGTGGCCGCGCTAAACTGGCGGCGATGTGGGAGGGGCCTTTTGAGTTTTACGTCTGGCTGGATTCGGACGCAATTGTTTGGGGAGACTTTACTCCACAGGTCCGCACCGACGTCGACTTTCAAATTTTCTGGAGCGAGATTTCCATCCCGACAGATGCCGCCGAAATTCCACCCTGGTTGCCGCATTTTTATTTCGATCCATCAAAGTTAAAACGATTTGACCCCGAGTTTGATTGGCGTGGACATGCCTATTTTTCTTCCGGCGCGTTCGGGTGCAGGCGGGACGCTATCGCATTCGAAAAATGGCTCCACGCGGAATCGTGGGGGCGGGAAACACCGGGGTTATTTGGTGATTTCTACGAGCAACCGATACTGAATTATCTTGTTCATTCGATGAGGCAACGCGGAGAACTCAAACTTGCCATGTCGGATCTGCAACACATAAGCGAGCACCATGGCGTAGACGAACTGAAACAGGATTGTGCGGATAGCAATTGGCATTTCCCCAAAAAAGTCAGGCGTCCGCGGGTAGCGCACTTTTGCGGACGCAAACCATTCCTGTTTGACCACGGTGGCTACTCACGCCCATTCACAATCGCACGGCTGGAGCATCATCGAAGGCAGCACGGTGAACTCGGCGCCTGGCTGGAAATCGTGAGTGAGGAACGGCGCGTGTTGAGCGGCAAATTCCGCCGCCGGTTCCAACGCGCTGCTTGCAAATAGCATAGTGCATGAAACTCGTCACGCGATGAGCCGGAGACCAAGACTTGTTTTTCTGATTCCAATGGCATCGGCCCGAGTGGTGAGGGACTGGCATCTTGCCTGCGTCTATTTTAAGCAAACATTGGCCTCCGTATTTAATTCAACTGCCGGAAACTATTGCGTCGTAGTGGTCGGCCACGAGCCTCCGGACTTTCCATTGCCGCAAGAGCGAAGATTGAAATTTTTATCACTCGATCATCCTTTGCCGTCGCAAGAAGGCGGGTACTGGGTTGCGGCAGTTAAGGACAAGATGATCAAGTTGGCGGCGGCTTGGGAGTATGCGAAATCCACATGGAATCCGCAATACGTGATGAAGGTTGACTGGGACGACCTGGTGAGTTCACGCCTGGTGGAGTGGCTCGTTTCAGCGAAAGACGAAGCTGGCTACCGCATCAAGCATGGTTGGGTCTGGCGTCCAACCATCCCCTATTTGATCCAGCGCACCGAACAGTTCGATCGCTGCTGTGGTTCGTGTTTAATCATTAGGAGCGACCTGGCCGATCGGACCGGACCGTTTCTTAATTCTTGTGAAGGCGCGAAACTCGACGAGGTAAGTCAGCAAATCGAAGCAACTGATCTATACTCACTGGTTCCCGGTGCGGCAACTGGCACACTACTTTTGAACGACACGCCGTCACGTGCCGAGGCGCAATTTGCTTATTTGGGCCACCGGCTGGCGACCGTGCCGTTCAGCGCCGCAGTTCTGCGTACCGGACACGGCAACAATGCCAGCGGCCGCCATAATCGCATCCAAACGCTGCGGATGTTTTTGGGATCCCTCCGGCGGACACGCCTGATTACGCCGAGCTTGAGGAAAGAATTCATGCTTGATTGACCGGATGGCGAGATCGCATTGGCCTCTTCGCGATTCAATGACGCCCCTGTCCGCTTTGCAGCAATTAAATCCGCCGCAACTGGTTCAAGCGCTGTTGGCAAACCGGTCTCGCGGTAGATAGAAAAATCAACATGAAGGAGACGGCGCTGAAAACTGAATACAGATGCAGAGTTGTTTCGCAGCAGTTCAAGGCGGATTCATGGGATGATTTTCGGTTAGGGGCCATCCTGTATTCCCCAAGGGTGCCGCTCGAGGAAGCGAATGCTTTGCTCGTGCTGTACGATCCGAGTGACGAATTACTCCGGTTCACGGGCCCCAAGCTCTGGTTCACGATTGAACCTTCCTGGCATAGCCACTTCCACTCCCATCCAGTCGGCAAGAGACTTGTTCAAGAACTCGATGCTACGGAACGGGCTTTTTACGGTCATTCGGACGCGAGATATCGCGTTCCGCATCCTACGTACAGGGGCACATTGTCGCGGCCACGAGTAGCTTCAGTAAGCCGCGCTATAGTTGCCACGGTTAATAATTTCGGCGGACGCCTTTGGTTCCTCAAGTCTCACTTCCGGACCCGGAATCGGATGATTCTGGATCGGCGCGTCGAGCTGTTCGGGCTCCCGGAGGCATGGGCGCAGTTCCGCCATTTTCCGAAGCTTTGGATCCGACGGCCGCCGGATAACTACGTGGGGCGAGCCTCTCCCACCGCCGCCGTCGATGATCACATCCGATTTCTGTCGGCCTATAAGGTTGCTGTGTGTCTGGAGAACTGTACCGAACCTTATTACTTTACTGAAAAATTCGTCTATGCCGTACGAGCGGGGTGTATACCAGTCTATCATGCTCACGCGACGGTTAAGACTGGCTTTCTTTCTGGCGCCAGATGGATCGATCCTGCTGATTTCGCGTTTTCACCACGCCGCACAATTGATTTTGCCTTGAATCAGGATCAAATGGAATTCCGCTCCATCAACGACGCATGGCTCGAATCTGGAATCTTGGCGGATACCGACGAACGGAAAGTGGTGCCGAAGCTTCACGAGATAATCAGTGGCAAATTATGAATACGGGAATGTCAATTCACTTGAGGTACGAACTTGGGCGTTTGCTTTGGAAGCGCGATCGACGTGAACGATCGGCATCGCGTGAATTGCCGCGGACGAATGGTTACTGGCGGATTGAGATGTTCCAGGACGCGTTCGCCATCAAAGAGTTTTTGGCCCGACCATGATCGGGGCGAACCGTTCGCAGGCTTTCGGCGCACCCGACGGTCGCGTCTACGAAAACTGATGACTGTGTCCGTGATTATCACGACGCGGAATCGTGCTACCGATTTGCAGCGGACGTGCGACGTAGTTATGCAACTTCGGCCTGCTCCAAATGAGGTGCTTGTGACAGCCGATGGATGTACCGACGGAACGGTTGCTATGCTAGCGGACAAATTTCCCGGGATAACGCTGATTGCAAACCAGCCAGGGATCGGCTCGGTTGCTTCACGCGATCGGATGATGCGCCAGGCGCGAGAGGATTTGGTCCTGGCTCTCGATGACGACAGTTATCCGGAGCAGTTGGACTGCATAATGCGTATCGTGCCGTTCTTTGAACAGCGACCCAAACTGGCGGTGCTTCATTTTCCCCAGCACACAGATGAATATCCGGAAACGCTCGCGCAAGCAGACTTTGGCTCGGAACATCTGACTCGTTCCTTCGCTAATTCCGGGGCGGTGCTGCGCCGATCCACTTATCTTCGACTACCCGGCTTTGAGTCACGGTTTTTCCACATGTATGAAGAACCCGACTACGCTCTGCAATGTGTAGCGGCCGGTTATGATGTGCTCTTTTCTCCGATGATCAGTATCCGTCACCATTATTCCGGTGAGACACGTGACGAGATCCGCACTCATCATCGTCACGCGCGCAACGAATTGTGGAGCACGGTAATGCGATGTCCTTTTCCGTTTGCAGTCGGAATCGCTGGCTGGCGAGTTTTCTCGCAGTTTCGTTATGCCTGCAAACGCGGCTGGTCGTGGGTCATGCGGGAACCCAGCTGGTGGTGGCAGGCGCTGGGTGGAATTCCGTATTGCGTTCGAAAACGCAGCCCTGTTTCATGGAGAGGTTATAAACGCTGGCTCCGACTGCCATAGAAACTCATTTCATCATTGTGCTGTCATGGTGAGTAAAGCGAAACATCTCTGGCGCATTCCGTTGAACGGAATCGGTCGAAAAATTGATCCGAGATTCTTCTCCCGTGACTGCGACATCAGAATGACAATTTGATCTGGCTACTAACAGAATGAAGTGGCTCTGTTGCCAGCTCGGCGCGCGTGAACATTATGCGATTCCCCGGGCGTTATTTCGCATCGGCACGCTCGGGTCTCTCGTAACAGACGCTTGGCTACCGCCTTCGTCTTTGCTTGCGAAATGCTGCGGGCACCGTTCAAAGTTCAGGCAGAGGTTCCATAGCGAGCTACGTGACGCGCGAGTGAAAGCGTTTAATTCGTCCTTAGTGCTCTTTGAAATGGTTGCGGGCGTTCGTGACTCCAAGGGATGGCCAAAAATACTCGCCCGCGATCGGTGGTTCCAACGCAAGGTTGTGTCCTTTCTCCGCTCTCATTTCTCAACTATTAGGTCTCAACTCGTCCTGTGCAGCTATAGCTACACCGCCCTTGAGCCGTTTCGCTACGCAAAGGCAAACGGCTGGAAGACGCTGCTCGTTCAAATCGATCCCGGGCCCGAGGAAGAGAGGATTTTAGCAGAAGAAACCGCGCGGGAACCTGAACTGGCAGGTGAATGGCACCCCGCGCCACCTGAATATTGGGCTTTATGGCGTGAGGAATGCAAGCTCGCCGACCGCATTGTTGTTAACTCCGAATGGTCGCGTGAGGGATTGATTCGCGGAGGAGTTCCAGCCGAAAAGATATCAATCATTCCGCTGGCGTACGAAGCGCCAGAAATCAGAAGTCAGAAGTCAGAAGTCGGAGGTGCTCGAGTGTATCCCAAGCGCTTCACGTTTGAGCGGCCGCTGCGCGTGCTATTTCTCGGTCTGATTAATCTGCGCAAGGGCGTCGCCAGGTTACTGGAGGCTGTTCGAATATTGCGTGATGAACCCGTTGAATTTTGGATGGTCGGACCCGTGGAAATCGCAGACGCCAGCAAAGTCACCGACGCCGGGCGAGTAAAATGGTTTGGCCCCGTGACGCGCAACCAGGCAACTGAATTTTACAGAGATGCAGACGTATTCATTCTCCCGACGTTGTCGGACGGATTTGCCATTACGCAGCTGGAAGCGCAGGCGCATGGCTTACCCGTTATTGCATCGAAAAATTGCGGCAAAGTCGTGGAGAATGGCGTGAACGGAAGCCTTCTTGATGAACCAACTGCGGCGTGCATCGCACAAGCGGTCCGTGACTGCATCGCGAGTCCGGACCGGCTGGAAAAGCTTGCGTCCGCGTCAGGTGTGCGTGATAAGTTCACGATCGAAGCGCTTGCCAACCAGCTGCAGCGCCTGGGCGCAATTCTTAGCAATTCCTCGTGATGATGATCCTTTCAAGTTCCACTCCTTTTGAAGTGTTCGTTCGGTCGATGGTGACCCAGGAACTAACTTTCTACCTCGCTGCCGTCGTGTTGGTCGTGTTGACGGCAGAAAGCTGCATTAGGCTGCTGCACCGGGATAGCTTTGGTATCACGGTCGGAGTGTACGTAACGGTATTCGCATGGTATTTCGTCGATCCGTTTTTAAACCCGGAGCAGTATGATTATCTGCCTTCCGCCTCGTTAGGCCTAAGTTATGGGCAGGTAGTATTGTTTTTAATCGGATTCCGCGTTTTCACGCCCTTCGCAACGCGTTGGATTCTCCGCCAGCGGAGTGCGGGAGTTTTTGATACCGGTCTTACTCCTGAACAGATTTTGATCGTCGCCGCGGCTCTCTGGCTTCTGCTCTTTGTTATCGGCATCGCTCGAATGGGCGGTGATGTGATAGGCGCTGTATTTCCGCTGGATGGTCGCGCTGGCCCGACCATGTGGGGGCGTAGTGGAGTGGAGAGTTCGGCGACTGGATTTCTGATCTCTTTCGCAGGTTATGTGTTTAATGCCGTAACAGCGTTTCTAGGCGTCCTGGTATTTTTCCAGCGCAGTACTGCCTGGCGGTTGCTCGCAGGCGCAATGTTTGCCATTACGCTCCCGTATTTCTTTTTCGCAGGAGCGCGTAGCCATTTTCTTGCGGCGGTGATGCCTTTTATGCTGACATATCTGTTTTATGGGCGTCATCGGCTGATCCTAAAAGTGGCCATACTGTTGATTGCGTTCTTCTGCTTAAATGAGGGTTTCAAGTTTGTGAGTGTATTTCGCCTCGGTGGTTTCAGAGAGGTGTTGGCGAGCCGGAATCCGTATGAGCTTTTGGGTGAAGATAGCCGACAAACCGACCTCAACATGATTCAGGAGCTTTGCTTTGTGAATGCTTATCTCGAAACCGGCGGTACGTCTCCGGCGTATGGCGGCAGATATTTGAATGAGCTGCTTAACTTCATTCCTCGCTCGATCTGGCCTTCAAAGCCAATGATTGGAATTGACTACGCGAAGTGGCGCGGCTTCGAGAGCGTGGACAGCGAGGAGGGCGAGGTCGGTGTGAACACCACCATTTCCTCCGGAATGATTGGCGGCGGCGTCTTGAACTTTGGCCAAATCTTGGGTCCGGTGGCAGCCGGCATATTGATGGCTCTTTGGATTGGTCTGCTCATCCGCTGGTGGGAACAAAGGAAATCGCTTCTGCGCCTGGTGTTGTTCATGCTTGGCGCCGGTCTCACCTTCAACCTTGGCCGGGACATTAGCATGCTGGTGCTCTGGCCTGCGATATTTGGATATTGTTTTGTCCGACTTACTGAGAGGTGGGCCGCAAGACGGTTTCGACCACTACCGCAAATGACAAGTGCTGTTCGCGCTAATTCCGGGACAATGCAGGCGGTAGGTGGCCGACTGAGTCAGTAACGGCGCGTCGTCTCGTCGCGACGCCTGGTCGCCGGAATGCGTTGCGTGCCCGCTGAAAAAGATTCAAAAGGTTCTATGGAACGGTGGGTGAAACCGTCAACATCGTTTTACTCCTTCAGTGGAAGCACTGATGGCTTCACCCACATTACGTCGGTAAACCCTGCTGCTCCACCGGGAGCGACTTTCTGGCATGGATAGATGTCGTAAAGGGCAAACCCAAGTTGCTCCACCATGATGCGGTTCATCTCCCAGAACGTGGCTTGGCTCTCGTATTGCGGCAAAATGCAAATTTCGGTGTAAAAAGCCGCAACGCGCTGGGCGAAAGTTTTCTTTCCACCCATGACCAGCAGCCGCTCGGCGCCCTGGATATCCGCCTTGAGCAGCAGCATCCCTTGTGGCTCAAATTTTTCCGCCCAATCATCCAGCGTCATCGCCTGCACCTGAACTTCGGCAAGGTGCACCTGAACCTGCCCGAATGGCGACTGCGTGATGTTATCCAACAACGAATTCGTCTGCTCGCCGACATTCAAATGAAACCGGGTCATTCCGGTCTTATCCCCCAGCGCCATCTCGTGCACGTGCACAGTGCGTCGCTTGCTCATCCGTTGGCGGAGGATGGCCGCGCTTTGCGGAGTAGGCTCAAAGGCATGAACTTTAGCTCCGGGCGCGTAGTCCAGCAGCTTATCCACCGTATAGCCATGGTGAGCTCCGATATCGAGGATCGCTGCTGGGTTGATCTTGCGGTAAATCTGTCCCATCGAGTAGTACCCATCCGGCATGTAGAGCAACTGTTTAACGCGGTGCACCAAGGCACGCTGGAGTCGGCTGGTGATGCGGTTGTGGGTCAGGCGGCGATGGAGCAGGCGAAGCATCGCGGCGGACTATAGTATGTCGCGCCCGTTCGGCAAACCGTGCGCTGCCGCGCTGGATGGCATCTCCCTCTACCGGCAGGACCGCCGGCACCATCTATGCTATTTCTACGGTCGGGGGGATCCTCATGACACTCCTGATGGGATTCTTCCTTCTGCCCGACTGGGGATCCGCAATTCGGTTTATCTGATCGCTATGCTGTTGGGGGGGATGGCGGGGATGCTGGTCATACCATGCCGGAAATTCAGGTTCTCAAGAGCTAACCTTTTCTGACGCGAAACCACGCGTGCTGGAACTTTGAAGTTTCAGCGCGCGCGCCTCCTTCCGCGCGCGCGCTGTTAAGCTTCTGAGTTGATTATTGCTTGATCAGATCGAGCCCGCTGGTCGAACCAGGCACGCCGATTGTTGTGAAGTCGTAGTGAACCGTTGTTGTTGGAGCGGGAGCGGCCGCACCCTTAACGCTCCCCGCGCTGTACTTCAGCGAGATGAAGTAATCGCCCGCAACCGGTGCATTGAACGACACGGTCACCGTGCCGGTATTGGAGTTTTGAGTGATGTTGTTCGATGTACTATTACAGTTGTTGTTAAACACATTGTTTCCTCCGTTCGCCAATGCGAAGGGGGTGCTGAAGTTGCCCGTCGTGATCGTCTCAGTGACCGTGAAGACGTTGTTGCCGGCTGGCACCGTCACCTTCAGCCAATAGAAGAACACACCCGGGGCGACCTGGTTGATCACCCCGTTTTTAACGCTGTACTGCAAGCTGCTGAGAGTCTCGGCCGTGCCATTCTTGAACTCTGTACAAGTCGTTCCTGTCGGTGTGATCTGACTCACCCGTCCCGGTGGTGTTGGTGTGGGAGTCGGAGTCGGTGTTGGCGTAGACGTAGCCGTTGCCGTTGGAGTTGGAGTAAACGTTGCCGTCGGGGTTGGAGTAAACGTTGCCGTAGCTGTCGCTGTAGGTGTAAATGTCGCTGTCGGTGTAAATGTCGCCGAAGGTGTAGGTGTAGGTGTAGGTGTAGGAACGTCGCAGTCAACCATAGAGGAGCCCTCGTTTACGCCGGGGGGTCGCGGCCCGAAGGAAGTTTGAACATAGTTAAGCCCATCGAAGGTTACGAGAGAAGTGTCTCCGCCGTCTGGGTCTTGCTCACTCGTAAGGAGAACCTTGCCACCCAACCCTGCGAAGTCGGTCAGCGGATATGCCCAGACGAATTTAAACAACTGTTGTTCCGCCAGGTAGAAGGCGTTGCCGCAGTAGGCGCACGGAGAGTTCGGGATAACGTAGATGCCTTCGGCGAATTGGTGATGGAGCATATTTAGAGTAACGGTATAAGTGGGCGGGAGCCCGATTGTGTGGATAAAATTGGTAACCTCGTCGGCTACCCAAATCTCACCGCCGTGGGGCCCGAAGCCTGGCGGCACTACAGCTGGTCCTTCAACCTGTCCGCCGCCACCGCCCGGAAAGAGGCTCGCGGTTTGGGTGACAGTTCCAGCCCCATTAATCCTAAAGACGTTGCCCTCCCGGCACGTTACGATCATGTCAAAGCCATATGTGCCAAAATGGTCGAACGTAATCCCGTTGTGGTCCGATGCGAAGCAGCCCCCGAGCGACGCAAACAGCGTGGTGGTACCTTCGTGGACCTTGTAGACCAAAGCGCCTTGTGTGACGAAAACGTCGCGCGGGCTGAACCCGGCCGCCGCGGACTGCGATGGAGCGATAGTTAGGTATTTTTCCCGACAGGAACCAAACCCGGGAATGTTCGCGAAGAACGAAGCTTGCCCGTTGCAGTCAATCTGATTGATCACATCGTCGCAGTATGGGGTCACGAGCAATTGATCCGTCGTAGCGGCCACGCCCGTGGGAAAGGGGACACTAGAGCTAAAGGCAAATGGATTGGAAGCGTAAAGAATTCCTGTGAGCGCTAACAACCCTGCAATTGTTAGATAGATTTTTGTTCTGAGAGTGATTTTGGTTCTTTTTTTCATTTTTTTGGTTCTGGGGTTGAGCTATTAATTGCGGTGGCCCCTCGATTCATGGTCCAGCGCTTACCTACTTCTCCGGGAGTTGCGGGACGAAGTTCTCAAAAAACTGAAATTTTTTGAAAAAACCTCGGATTTAGCGGGCTTTTGCCGGGGCTACGGCGTCGCAGCGTCCCGATGCGTTACGGAAGAGTTGCTGCTTCGGAAGAAACTGCGCGGATGCTGCGTACCGCCAGCGGGATGTCTGGTGAAAGGAACCCTAATACCGACGCCGAACGCGGCCAGATTCAGCACAATCATAACAAGAGCAAACAGATACATTCCCATCGTCAGTCCGATTGCGGCGTGCATTGCCAAAATGCAAACCAACCAAAGGAATCGGGTCTTCTTCATCCAGATGAAAACCGGGTAACCGATCTCGATCAGGCAGATTGAAATTCCGACAACGGGCAGCGCGTACTTGAATTGAACCAATATGTCCGGGGAAAGAAGATTAAACGGTGGCCGTATCAACGATCGCCACAGATTGGCCCCATTCCACCAACCGCTGCCGAGGAGTTTTGCCAGGCCTCCGAAAAAATAAACGAAGCACAGGTGCACCTGTAGCACGCGCCTCCAAAAGCCGAGGAACCGTGGGTCCTTTACTTTTGTTTTTACCAGCCGGCGATCAAGCGAATATCGGTCCGGCAGCGGCGACAACATCAAATAAAAGAGTGCCATGGTCATGAAATTGTCCGCGCCGTATGCAAGCAATCCACCGCTCTCAGCCGCGCAGACGTGAAGAAACCAGGCAATGATCGCCGCCGGGCGACAGAAAAGTCCCAGCAGCAGACAGCATCCCATGCAAAGCAAACAGGCCCAGGCAATGGAAAGGACTGTTTCTTCTCCGAGGCCGACGTGCTGGCCAAAAGCCACGAGCCAGCCAAGCTTCGGAATAAGCGGACTGTCGAACGAGGCAATGGCCTCTCCCAATTCGCGGCTAACAAGACCCTTGCCAGTTGTGGAAAACAAGGAATGCCAGTCACTCGCTAAGAACAGGGCATAAACGACGACTTGCAGGCCCATGCCCATGCGGAAAACGGCAAGCCACGTGTCCGTTTCTGGAGGAAACAGGAATTCAAGTAATTTTTGCCACGGCCGTCGCACCAGGATCATGGCCGCATGCGCCTCAAGGCAGCCTATCTCGCCTGTCTGCCGTGATGTGCGTGGTTCCGCTACCGCTTCTCCTCATCACGCAAGCTGAAATCGTAGCTGAACATCGGTTGGAACGATTCGCCCTTGCCATGCTCAAAATCACTGATGCTCGGTGGGCTGACCGATCCGAAAGTGGCTCGAATTTTTTTTACGTCCGGGCACTCGCGCCAAATAGACAAGGCGAGCATCTTTACCACCACTTCCCGCAACGGCTCGTAACGGTTGTCGGCCAACCGGTTTAACAAACTGTCCATACGAAGGGGGGCTGCCCGGCCGCTTACATGCGGCGATTCATATTCTACGCGCCCGTCTTGGAGGGTTAATTCCAAAATCAACTTGTGGTACCCTGGGATATTCGGCGCAAAAAAAGTGTATCCCGATTGGATACCGGCAGCATGCAGATAGGTCGCTATGGTCCGCCGAACCGGACTGGGTGCCCCTGCCTGCTTCCCCAGCAGCCATGCTGCAACCAGCTCAGCCTTGAGCGCGCACGTATCGAGCGCTGACGGCAATATGGTCGCGCCTTCGGCGATGAGCGAGAACAGCCCCGCAAAACAAACTGCGGTTATAAGAAAGAAATGTATTCCGAACCAGGCGACGTAAACGCGCTTCGAAATCATCTCAGAATATTTTTATCGAAGATTCGCTGGGAAGTTAAATATTGCAGTACACAATACAGCCAGTCCCGAAACTTTCGGGACTGGCGAATAGATCCTTCAACCAGCCAGCAGCTTAAAGTGCCGCCGCAACTAATTTCAAATTTTCAGTCGCGTCCTTACTCTCGCTGGTTCCCGGCAGCACCTGCTCCACGAACCAATTAGCGCTCGGACTCCTGTCCGCGTAAAACAGTGTGGCTTTATCGGTTTGAATACTGTTCAAGGAACGAGCGGCAGAGTTTTCACTCGGGGTGTGGATTGTAAGGGCGCTTACCCCGACAACGGCCACTGCCACGAGGATTCCGGCGACAAGACGTTTAGTGATTCCAGCTAAGTCTTTTTCCATAGGCTAAAGATATGCATGCTAGCCTGTAATTGTCAACACCAAAACGGGCTAGTAGGCCATTTTACCTAGGGAAATGTTTTCGGTCGGCTGTGAGTTCGGCAGTTGCACCTTATTTTGGCGCGAGCGAAGCGACAATTTCTTCAAAACGCGGGTCGTCCCGCAGCGGATCCCACAGCGGGTGAAGACGCAAATAGCCGTAAGTCACGTGGCTCCCTGGCAGTTTGGCTGCTTCCGCCAATCGTTCAATTGCGCGGTCCTTGTCGCCCGTCCACGCATAAATGATCGCCAGGTAGTGGGTTAACACCGAGCCCTCGATGGCGCTCTGACTTGCGGGCATCAATTTGACCGCAAGCTCGCCCTCGCGAATCGCCTCCTCCTTATTTCCCAAGGCAGCGTCAACCACACCGATCGCGCAGAGACCCTGTGCGTAGCCGGCTTCGGTGCGCAGGGTCTGCTCGAGTTCGGTTCGTGCTCTAATGAACGCGTCGCGCGCCGCCGGTTCATCGCCCCGGAGCCGGGCAACAAGACCCTCGCACCAACTGGTAGGAAACGGAATATTTTCTTCGTAACAGCCGCCGGCCGGCATGGCGGCTAGCGCCCGTACCGCCGCCGCGGGATCACGCTCGCGTAAGGCAAGGTCGAGCCACCTGTAAACAATAACGGGAGGCGCGCTCGGGTCATCGGCGAGGACCGTCTCAATCGTCGCATGCAGAGGTTTTAGGTCTGCGCGCCATTCCGCGGTAACCCACGCCCGTCGCACCCTACTGGCCACATCCTTTGGAGTTATCGCCAGCACGCTGTCCAGAGTGGATAGTGCCTCTTCGTAGCGACGCAAGGCTTGGTAGGTAAGAGAGATCTGCTGGAGTATGGAAAAATTGTGCGGGTCCAACTCCAATGCCTGTTTCATTTCCTCCAGGGATTTCTCCCAGTGGCCTTGCCGCCGGTCAATGTAGCCGGTCAGCAGAGGAATTCGTGATTCGTTTGGCAGCGAGCGCCTTGCGATTGCCAGCTCTGCCTTGGCTTGGTCGTAATCGCGATAGGCCCAATACAGGTGATGAGCGAGGGCCAAATGTGTCTCTCCAGATTCGGGACGCCGGTCACGAACGGACCGAATGGCTGTCTCGGCCAATTGAAGGCGCGCTTTAGTGTGATTGAAGCCGAGGAAATAAATTTTGTCATGCGCTGCGGCGAGCTCATAATAGGCATTTAAGAACGAAGGATCGCGGGCGACAGCCTGACTAAGTAGTTCCACCGCTTGGAACAAATCTTCTTTAGCTCGCGGGCTGAACGTATTCGCATTGATTAGGTCCTTGGCCCGCAAGTACGCGTCGTAAGCAACAAGATCCGTCGTTACTGGCTCTTCAATTGCGGCTTTCTCGACGGACGAAACTTGGGCTCGAAGCCGATTTGCGACCTTTTGCGCGATCTCGCTTTGGAGTGCGAACAGATCTTTCAAATCCCGGTCGTATCTTCCCGTCCATATGTGTGCGTTGGTGCGGGTATCAATTAACTGGGCGTCAAGATGGATCCTGCCCGCTTCTCTGCGCACGCTTCCCTCAAATACGTAGGCTACATTCAATGCGCGGCCGACTTCCCGTGCATCGTGCGTGCCACGATATTTCGCTACGCTGTTGTGGCTGATGACCTTCAGATTGGCAATCTTTGCCAGCTTGGTCGAAACACCGTCGTAAACGCCGTCCGCAAAAAATGCGTTCGCTTTATCTGGAACTAGACTTTCAAAAGGCAGGACGGCTATGCTACCTGCCGCTGTTGGGCTGGCGATTTCGCCCTTCCAAATCATTCCGCCGAGTACTGATCCTAGGGCCAGTAAGAGCGCTGCCATTCCTGCAACAATCGGATTCCTGCGCGACCAGCGCCAGAGCTGCGCGGGCGGCGAAACAGGACGCGCGATAATCGATCGGCCAGCAAGCCACCGATCAAGGTCTTCGGCCAAAGCGCCAGCGGATGGATAGCGCGCAGCCGGATCGCGCTCCAAACACTTTGCGCAGATTATTTCCAGGTCTCTATCCAGCGTTGGGACAAGCGAACGCAATTTTGGCGCGGGCTTTTGACTCGCCTGCTGGATCACCGCCAATGCGTGTTCGCCTAAGAATGGCGGACGCCCAGTTAACAGATCGAACAAGATTGCACCCAGACTGTACACATCAGCCACAGGCGTGAGCTTCGCGGCTTTGGCCAGTGCCGGATTCGCCTGCTCAGGCGCAATGTAACCGGGCGTGCCGAAAATCGTCAGGCTGTCCGTAAGATCGCTGACGCTGTCGAGCCATCTGGCCAGACCGAAATCGCCCACCAACGGTTCGCCGTGTCCGTCGAGCAGAATATTCGCCGGTTTGAGATCGCGATGCAGGATGCCTCTGACATGTGCGTATTGTACCGCGCGCGCCACCTTGGCCATTAACGCAATGGCACGGCGCGGCTCGCCGCGAAGAGCCGGAGCGGCTTCGACCAGGCTGCCGCCAGCGGCAAACTTCATGCTGAAGAAGGGAAGCTCGTCTTCGCACTGGCCCACTTCATAAATGGGCAGAATGTTTGGATGATCAAGGTGCGCGGCCGCCTCCGCTTCGCGCCGGAAACGGGCCAGCGTCTCCTGTGAATCCGCGTGATACGCAAGGACGCGTTTTAGTGCAACGATTCGGCGCGAGTGCCGTTGCCGCGCGCGATAAATCACGCCCATCCCGCCACGCCCTACCTCTTCCAGAATCTGGTAATTGCCCAGCCGCCAGTTGGCGTCGCGTACGTCGATTTCACCGAGCACGTCCTCGAGCGTTTCTGCCGTGTGACCCTCCCCGTTGTGACTTGTCTGGGTGGAGATTTCCCCAGGCAGGCCTTGGGAGACCAGACAGCCCAGGCAAAGTCCCCGTTTGACGCGCGATCCCGATCCGCATTGGGGACAGATGACTGGTTCCTTTTGAAGACGCACTGAAAGGGGAACGGAGGGGAAACTCATGGAAAGCCGAGCAGAGTAGAAGAGGGCTGCAAATTTGCAACAAAAAAAGCAAAAAATTCTTCGACAATTTTATTAACCCGATATTTACAACGTTATGGTACTGAGGTTTCAATAACGGTGTGCGGCTTGGGATCTTTGGCGAGGATTGCCTGAATTGTGACACGCAGCGATTTCGGATCTGCGCGCCATTTCACCACAACTTTAGAGCAGCCCGATCTGGAGAAATATGGTGTCCGACAGAATTACGAACGTTCCATCCCAGGCTGCGGCCGTTTCACTGTGGCCGGCGTCTGATTTTTTCCAGGATTTGGTAATTGCCTGCGCGTCAGTCGGCGTCGCACATATCGATTTGATCGAGCACGTCATCGAGTGTTTGCCCATCGTGCATCTCGCCCCGAGAGATCGAAACCGGACTGACACTCATTGGAACGTTAAAAGCAAAGAGTTAACAAAATTACAACTGCGACGCCGCACCGTGGGTGAGCGCGGTCGTGTTCTCCTATGTTTCTCCGGGAATTGGAGGGCGAAGTTCTCGAAAATGTTGCCCTTAGCTTGCTGATCGCGCCATATCTACAACGAGATTTTCGGATTCTTATTTCACTTCAATTGGCGTGAGCTGCGGGGCACCCGAGAAGGTTTGTTTCGGATTTCGAATTTTAGCTATTCCGCGGCACTCAACGCCGCGCATAAATAACGGAGTTCATCGTCGATCTCATCGGATTTCTCGACAGTCAGACCGACTTCTTCTCGAAGCAGCGCGCGGTAACGAACGCGCAACTGATGGACGAGACGCTTCACTGAGGCTTCGGGAATGCCGAGCGTTTTTGAGAATTTGGAATAAGAAACATTGTTCCGCTCTGCCGCCAGACACGGACTTAGCATATCGAAGACGCGCCGGCGCCCGCGCTTCTCGCATTCCTCGCCCAGTCGGCTTAAGGCGCGCTCGACTACCGTGGCCGCCCAGCGCATATCGAAAATCCGCTCCGCTGACCATCTATCCGATTCCTGCTGAGAAATCGAGAAATGCGATGGCGCCTCGGACATCCAATCGTCCCAGGAAACAAACTGCACGTCCCCACCGCGTTTCCGCGCGCAACGCTTCGCTTTGGCGTCGCGCAAAAAGTCCTCCAGCGCTTTGAGCACCAGCGAACGGAAGCGCCCGCGAGCTGGATTGGCGCGGTGCAGAAGCTGACCGTTAAGCACCGTGACGAAAAAATCTTGTGTCAGGTCTTGGGCATCCGGAGGCGAATGTCCCATGCGGCGAATGAACGCGAAGACCGGTCGCCAGTATATTTTGCAAAGTTCCGCCAGCGCCGTATGCATCTTCTGCGTCCCGCCATCCGCGTCGACGCAGGAAAGCACAACGCTCCAGCGTGTCGTATTGAAACGACCGTGTGCAGCGTGGCGGGCGCGGGCACAGCAGCTTCCCTCTTACCAGCTCTCTCTACGAAATTTGCGCGCTCGTCGCCTTACCTTTGCAACCGTGATTATGCGGCAGACGCGCGTTTGTGCGGCCAGATAAGTTACCGCAACGCCGCAGCTTCTTTTTCGCGGCCTTGCAGCTCGAGCTGCTTAGCATCCGACGCAAACTTGTTTCAGATTCGGTTTTGTCTGTCCGCTTAAATCCGCGTAGTCTGCGATTCACCTATGGTCGCTGAATTCGAAAACCAGATCTCTCAAATTCTGGAAGAAATTAGATCGCAAGGTCTTTTCAAAAGCGAATGGGTCATTACGAGATTACTCAATTGAGCAAGCTATCCGACGCGCGGGCATCTTTGTCAGTGCTTATCCCAGTCAAGAATGAAGCGGCGAACGTGCGCGACTGTATTTCCGGCGTTTCATTCGCCGAGGAAATTGTAGTAGTCGATTCCGCGAGCACCGATGGCACACAAGCAATCGCGGAAGGAGCAGGAGCGCGAGTGGTGCAGTTCATTTGGAACGGGAACCTTCCACGAAAGAAGAACTGGGCACTGGAAAATATTCCCTGGCAACATGAATGGGTGCTGATCGTGGATGCCGACGAACGTATCACGCCCGAACTGGAACGAGAAATCCGCGTGGCGATTCGCCGCACCGACGTGGACGGGTTTTATTTGAATCGCCGCTTCTGGTTCCTCGGCGGCTGGATCAACCACTGCGGTTATTTTCCCAGTTGGAATTTGCGACTGTTTCGGCATCGGCTCGGCCGATACGAACAGATCGAAATCAAGAACAGCGCTCAGTCTGGAGATAACGAAGTGCACGAGCACGTCTTGCTCGATGGCCGTCCGAAATATCTATCCGCCCCGATGGAACATTACGCTTTTCCAGATATCGCCACCTTCATCGAGAAACATAATCGCTATTCCACTTGGGAAGCCGAAGCGCGCGAACAACTAAACCGGGGTACAACCGGCAAAACATTACGAGCGACGGCGTTTGGAACGGTGACTGAGCGTAAGCGATTGCTTAAGAAGCTTTCTATGTCGCTACCATGTCGCCCGGCGCTTCGTTTTCTCTTTCATTACATCTGGAAACAAGGCTTCCGCGACGGTTACCGCGGTTGGGTGCTCTGCCGGCTACTCGCCTGGTACGAATGGCTGATTGTCTTGAAAGAACGTGAGATAAGAGGGCACGCAAGAGGTAAAACGCAGCGATGAGCCCGGTGGTCGTGCAATTAACGCGCATTGGCGTCAGTTGAGTGTATCATGGATTGGCGATCTAATTTTAACTGTGGACCCACGAAGGCGCCGCATACGGGGCGCTATCTGTGGGGACACATCATTAGCCTGTGCGAGGCGTTGCGCGCGCGTCGAATCGTCGATATTGGCTGCGGTAATGGTGCGTTATGCCGCGAGCTTGCGAGCCGCGGATACGAAGTCGTCGGTTGCGAACCGAGCGCCGAGAGCCTTCACTTCGCTCAGCTTGGAGCACCAGGATTACTATTTCATCGGCTGGGAGTGGATGACGATCCGTCTGTGATTGGCAACGAGAGCTTTGACGTGGCGATCGCAACCGAGGTAATCGAGCACGTGGTGAAACCTTTCAATCTGCCTCATTTCGCGAAGCAACTGCTTCGGCCCGGAGGCCACCTGATCATCAGCACCCCCTATCACGGCTACTTGAAGAATCTTATTCTTGCACTCACCAACAAGTGGGATGCGCATCTCAGCCCATTCTGGGATGGTGGCCACATCAAGTTCTGGTCGTACAAGACACTCTCCCAATTGTTGAACGAAAGCGGTTTCCGTATCGTTCGGTTCATCGGAGCGGGTCGATTACCTTTTCTTTGGAAGAGCATGATTGTGGTCGCACAGAAATCGGAAGCGTCTGAGTCTGAGCAACTCATCAATGGCGATTCGTTTGGTTAGTTCCTTCGGAGTCGTAGCCCGCCGCGTTTATGTTGCACGTAAAATGAACGTGTCTGACTTCGCTAAATCTACGGAGCGACGGACGCGAAAGCTTTCGGATCTGGAGGTAAGGGGATTCGAACCCCTGGCCTTCTCATTGCGAACGAGACGCTCTACCAACTGAGCTATACCCCCGTCGTTGGCACACCGAGATTAGCACGCCCGGCCCGATTTTTCATCAAATCAAAACAAGCTCCGTATCTTCGGTCGGAGCACTGTAGCCCGTGGCGCTGTGCGCCGTCCTGCTTTGCTTCTTAAAGTGAAACGCTCCACACGGGCGTGGCTACAGCAGTATTAGACGGCGCATAATACGAGCGATGCGAAAGAACGATTGCAGCGGGCGCGTTCGTGCTTAAGGTGCGCTCTCCAATTCTCGATATGCTCTGCATGATTTTCGCTCAGGCTCAAACGGGATCGCCTGCACCTATGCCCGGCGGCGGCATTGGCTCGTTTTTCGTCCCGCTTATTTTCATTTTCATCATCATGTATTTTGTGATGATTCGACCGCAGAAAAAGCGGCAGGAACAGCAACAGAAGTT
>WNGB01003837.1_pt1 | contig 23379 bp, 23 predicted proteins | sample 5400681 | NCBI WGS metagenome assembly WNGB01 (sample SAMN13153367, study PRJNA577476) | soil metagenome | isolation source: 115 cm soil or saprolite under grassland replicate 2 | place: USA:California | collected 2016-06-15
CTGCACCGCGTCGGGGCGCGCCTGTGGATCGCGCGCGTGATGCTGACCTGGGCGGTGATCTCGGCCGCGATGCTGTTGGTGACTTCGGCGACCGGATTTTACATCCTGCGCTTTCTGCTGGGTGTCGCAGAGGCGGGGTTTTTCCCAGGGGTGATCCTGTATCTGACCTACTGGTATCCGTCCGACCGACGGGCCGCGATCATCGCGCTGTTCATGACCGGGATTCCGGTCGCGGGGGTGATCGGTGGGCCGATCTCTGGCTGGATCCTGAAGGCGATGGCAGGCGTGCAGGGGCTCGCGGGCTGGCAATGGCTCTTCCTGCTCGAGGCGCTCCCCTCACTCGTCCTCGGCGTGGCGGTGCTGGCCTACCTCGATGACGGGATCGCCAGAGCCCGCTGGTTGGCCGCCGACGAGAAGGAGATCCTCGCGGGTCGCATCGCCGAGGACCAGCAGCACGCCTCGACCCACGCACTGTGGGAGAGCTTCCGGAAGCCCCAAGTCTGGTTCCTGGGCGTCATCTACTTCTGCCTGATCGCGGGGCTTTACGGCGCTGGATTCTGGCTGCCGACCCTGATCCAGCGGACCGGCGTCGACGGCCCGCTGGCGATCGGCGTGCTCACGGTTCTGCCCAACGCTGTCGCTGCGGTCGCGATGGTCACCATCAGCCGCCGGTCGGACCGGACGCGCGAGCGGCGGTGGCACCTCGTCATTCCTGCATTGGTTGGAGCCGCGGGCTGGCTCGTGACGGTCCGCTACGGTCGGGACACGGCCATCGCGCTGTCAGGGATGTCTCTCGCGATGGCCGGCGTGACGACCTCGCTCGCGCTGTTCTGGTGCCTGCCCACTGCCATTCTCGCCGGCGCCGCTGCTGCGACTGGAATTGCGCTCATCAACTCGATCGGCAATCTCGCTGGGTTTCTCGGCCCATGGCTGATCGGCTGGCTCGTCGATCGCACGGGGTCGACAGACTTCGGCGTCTACGCGCTCGCGGGCGTCATGGCCATCGGCAGCATGCTGGTCCTCACGATCCCCGCGCGGATCGTCAACCGCTGAACGGACGTGATGGGCCCTAGACCGCCACGGTCACCTGTAACGGCATGGCATTTCTGGCCTTCTGCGTGTCATCGGGGATTTCGGTGGGATATTCGCCCGAGAAACAGGCATGGCAGAACTGGGTCGTGTCGCCGCCGGCCGCGCGTTTCATCCCATCGAGCGACAGATACCCCAGCGTCTCGACGCCCAGATGGAGGCGGATCTCCTCGAGGGAATGGCTCGAGGCTATCAGCTCGGACTTGGTCGGCGTGTCGATGCCGTAGTAGCAGGGACCGGTGATCGGCGCCGACGCGACACGGAAATGGACCTCCTTGGCGCCCGCCTGGCGAATCATCTGCACCAGCTCGCGACTGGTCGTCCCCCGGACGAGCGAGTCGTCCACGACCACGACTTTCTTTCCGGCGAGCACTTCCCGGACCGGATTGAACTTGATCTTCACCTTCGCGTTGCGGGCGGCCTGCGTCGGATTGATGAACGTGCGGCCGACGTAGTGATTCCGGATCAGCGCATGCTCGAGCTTCAGGCCCGACTGTTCGGCAAACCCCAGGGCCATCGCATTGGAGGAGTCCGGAACGGAGAAAACGCAGTCGGTACCCGCCGCCGGGTGCTCCGTCGCAAGCTCGCGGCCCAGCGCGCGGCGCACGCGATCGACGGACCGTCCGAAGATCGTGCTGTCGGGCCGCGAGAAGTACACCAGCTCGAAGATGCAGCGCTGATGGGGCTTCGGCGCCAGTGAGGGCAGGCGATCGATCTCCGGCGGCGAGCCCTGAATCCGTAGGAACTCACCCGGCTCGAGCTCCCGCACCCTCGTCGCACCGATCAGATCGAGGGCGCATGTCTCCGAAGCGAGCACGTAGCCTGTGCCGAGTTTACCAAGCCACAGCGGGCGGAAGCCACGCGGATCGACGATCGCGTACAACGTCCGGCCGATCGTGACGACCAGCGAATAGGCGCCTTCGACCCGCTCCAACGCGTCGAGCAGCTGGTCTTCCGGCTCACGGGCTTCAGATCGGGCGATCAGGTGAATGAGGACTTCGCTGTCGGACGACGTCTGAAAAATCGAGCCCTTGGCGACCAGGTCCGACCGCAGCGCTTCGGCATTGGTGAGATTGCCGTTGTGCCCCAGCGCGAGCGGCCCTTCGCGGTAGCCCGCGAGAATCGGCTGTGCATTGACGAGGACCGACGATCCGGCCGTCGAGTAGCGGGTGTGCCCGATCGCCACGTCACCGGGTAGTCCGGCGAGCACGGCCTCGCCGAACACGTCCGACACCAGCCCCATGCCGCGGTGCGAGCGCGCGACGCCCGCGCCATCCACCGCGACCATCCCAGCCGACTCCTGGCCGCGATGCTGCAGGCTGTACAGCCCGAGATAGGTGACTCGCGAAGCCTCTGGAACGCCCGCTACGCCGATGATGCCGCACATGCCGCGATCAGTCTCCCATACGTCGAGGAATAGCGCTGAAATATACGTCGCGCAGCCGCGAGACAGGTTCCTCGATCTGTCCGTCTCGCAGCGTGACGCGGAAGGCTCCATCCACGGCGCCTACGGTGCCGGCGCGAAAGAGCAGGACGCCAAGCTCACCGGCCAATGCCTGCACCGCCCCTGCGCGCTCCGGTGAAGACGTAATGACGGCGCGGCCGTGCGATTCGCTGAACAGAAGCTCGTGCGGCGTGAGGCGTGCGGCGTGCGGCGTCAAATCCACGTCGAGGCCGAATCCGTGTTCCGCGTACGGCCCACCCATAGCGACTTCCGCGAGAGCAACGCCGAGGCCGCCGTGCGAGCAGTCATGCGCGGAGCGGAAGAGTCCGCGCTCGGCGCCGGTCACGAGTAGATCCACGAGCCGCTTCTCGACCTCGAGGTCCACGCGCGGCGGCTGGCCGCCCATGAACTCCTGACAGACCTCCCAATACGCCGAACCACCCAGCTCGGCGCCTGTTTCCCCCAGCACGAACACGACGTCGCCCGGTGAGCGCGCGTGACTTGGCACGGCGCGGTCGGCCCGCGTGAGCAACCCGATCATCCCCACGACCGGCGTGGGATCGACGGCGCCAGTCGGGCTCTCATTGTAGAAGGAGACGTTGCCGCCGGTCACGGGCGTGCCGAGGGCCCGGCACGCGTCGGCGATGCCGCGGCAGGCTTCCCGGAACTGATAAAAGACAGCGGGCCGTTCGGGACTGCCGAAATTCAGGCAATCGGTGATGCCCAGTGGCCGCCCGCCGGTGCAGGCGACGTTGCGCGCCGCTTCAGCCACCGTCGCCTTGCCGCCCTCGTACGGGTCGAGCCGCACGTAGCGGCTGTTGCAATCGGTTTTCACCGCGAGCCCGAAGTCTTCGTGCCGGACGCGCAGCACACCGGCGTCGCCACCGGGAGCGATCACGGTACTCGCCTGGACCGTGGAGTCGTACTGTTCGAACACCCAGCGCCTGCTCGCGATCGACGGCGAATCCAAAAGCGTGAGTAAGGCGTCTGAAGGCGTGCGTGGTGCGTGGTGCGTGGGAGATGTCGCCCGCAGCTCAACGATGCGGGGGTCTTCCTTGGCATCAGGATAGTAGACCGGGCAATCATCGACCAGCTTGTCGCCGGGTATTTCGACGACGACTTTGCCCTGCCAGGTACAGCGATACATCCCGTCGTCCGTCACTTTGCCGATGGGCGTCGCGGTGAGCTCCCACTTCGCGGCGATTGCCCGGACTTCCTTCACGCGATCAGTCTTCGCAACCACCAGCATCCGCTCCTGCGATTCGGAGAGCAGGATCTCGTACGGCGTCATCCCCGGTTCGCGCGTGGGGACTTGGGACAGATCGATCTCCACGCCGACACCGCCTCGTGCGGCCATTTCCGCCGAGGAGGACGTGAGTCCGGCGGCCCCCATGTCCTGAATAGCCACGATGTGCCCGGAGGCGATCAGCTCGAGGCTTGCTTCCAGCAGCAGCTTCTCGGTGAACGGATCGCCCACCTGGACTTGGGGGCGGCGCTGCTCGCTCTCGTGCGTCAGCTCCTCCGACGCGAATGAGGCGCCGTGGATCCCGTCGCGACCGGTGCTCGACCCGACGGCGAGCAGGATATTGCCCACCCCATGCGCGGCCGCCTTGATCAGGTCCTTCTCTTTCAGCACGCCGACGCACATCGCATTGATCAGCGGATTCCCGGAGTAGCCGGGCGCGAAGTCGACTTCGCCGCCGAGCGTCGGGACGCCGACGCAGTTTCCGTAGTCGCCGATGCCGCGCACAACGCCCGCGAAGAGGTAGCGGTTGCGTGCTTCATCCAGTGGACCGAACCGGAGGCTGTTCAGCAGTGCGACGGGCCGGGCGCCCATCGTGAAGACATCGCGCAGGATGCCGCCGGCGCCTGTAGCAGCACCTTGATAGGGCTCCACAGCGGAGGGGTGGTTGTGCGACTCAATCTTGAACGCGACTGCCCATCCGCCGGGAAGGCGCAGGACGCCCGCATTCTCGCCGGGCCCTTGGACCACCTGGGGGCCACGCGTCGGAAACGTTTTCAGAATGGGGCGGGAATGCTTATACGAGCAGTGCTCGCTCCATAAGGCGGAGAAGATGCCCAGCTCGGGGAAGGTGGGCGTCCGGCCGAGCATCGCTACGATGCGCGCGTATTCGTCGGGTGTGAGGTTGTGTTCCTGCACCAGCTCCGGGGTGATCTGCGGATCGGTCACTTCCGGGTCACGCCCTTCGCGACGGCGCGGAAGACGCGCGCCAGAATGTTCGGCGCTGATGTCTTCATCAACGCCTCGGCCTCACCGGCATCGAACCAGACGCCGTGGCAGTGCGTGCATTGATCGATCTGAATCCCGTCCCAATCGTGCGTGATGAGGTCGTAGCCACACTTGGGGCACTTCATGTAGTGCTTCTTACGCTCGGTCTCCGCGGCGGCCTGCTGGGCCGCGGCACGCTGCTGCCGCAGCAGCTCGGCGTCGCGGCGCGCGAAGTACTCGTCCTCGTTTTTGCTCGGCTTCTCGTGACTCATGGACTCGGTGGGGGCGGCGTGATGTGCAGTGAATCCCCGGGATTTGCCACCGGGACGCGTCCGGGCGGCGATGAAGACTCGCCCGAATAGCGGTGGCCGTCCCAGCGCGCGATCACATCCACCACCTTGCCGCTCTGCAGCGTCACGACGTCCATCGTGCCGCAGGTGTATTCGCAGCCGTTCTGGAAGAAGAGATAGGTGTATATGCCCACGCGCCGCACGGCCGCAGGCGCCGCCCACAGCTCGTAGACCTCGCGTTCGCTCATGCCGGGATTGACGGTGCCTGTGTCGTCGGAGATGTAGGGCACGTCGCGGGTCAACGCCTGCCCCTGCGGGGCCGCAGGGGGGCGCGGGCGCTGCGTCGGCGCCTGCCGTTCCTCGGCAGCCACGGTGGTGGCCGCCGTATCGGCCGCGGGCCGCACCGGCGGTGGCGGCGTGGGCTGAGTCGTGGAGCGGCCCCGGAGCTTGTCCCAGGCCAGCTTCAGTTTCGCCTTCGCGGCGTCAACCTGGTCACACCCTGAGGTGGCGACCATCAACAGCGCGCATATCGCCAGCGTGCTGCGTCGCATTGCGAGCCTCCAGAGAGAGGAAGACGCGGGCGCCGTCCTGCCCACCTAACACCTGCGCGTTGCGGCGCTCCGGATGCGGCATGATCCCCACCACATTGCGACCGGCATTACAGACGCCGGCGATATCGTGCATCGACCCGTTCGGATTCTCCGCGACGTAGCGCCAGACCACCTGCCCGTTGGCCTCGAGCAGGGCCGCCGTCTCGGTATCCGCCACGTAGCGACCGTCGCCGTGCGCGATCGGCAACGTCAGCTCCTCGCCACGCTCATAACTGCCCGTGAACGGGGTATCGGCCGCCTCGACCCGCACGCGCACGGGTCGCGACAAAAACTTGAGCCGTGCATTGCGCATCAGCGCGCCGGGCAGCAAGCCTGCTTCGCACAGAATCTGGAACCCGTTGCAGATGCCGAGCACGGCGCCACCCGCCCGAGCGTGGGTGGTCACGGCGCGCAGCACCGGCGAAAACCGGGCGATCGCCCCGGACCGAAGATAGTCGCCGTAACTGAAGCCGCCGGGCAGGATCACCGCGTCGGCCTGCCGCAAATCGGTGTCGCGATGCCACACATAATAGGCGTCCGACCCCGCCGCGCGGGCCGCGTCGAGCGTGTCCGCGTCGCAATTCGAGCCGGGAAAGACGACTACGGCGACACGCTGCATTCGTAATCCTCAGTCACCGGGTTGGCGAGGAGCCGGTCGCACATCGTCCGAGCCTTCGCCGCCGCCTCCTCACGGGTCGCGGCCTGCACTTGTAACACCAGGTGTTTGCCCGCCCGGACACTCGCGACTTCGCCAAAACCGAGCGCCTGGAGGGCGTGCTGTACCGCCTGGCCCTGGGGGTCGAGCAGGGACGCCCGAGGCATCACGCGGATCTCGACGGTGTAGCCGCTCACGCCGCCCCTCCGGTCCCCGGACGCCTGGGTCCCCGGAAGCCCTGGACGCTCTCGTCGATCACAATCGGACCCGCGATCTCCGCCTCCTCGTCCTCGGCGGGGGCCCGGAAGAAGCCGAGCAGGACGGCGCGCCCCACACCGTAGAGCATGTAGACGATTCCCAGGGGGAACAGGAACACGTCGTGCTGCCAGATGCCGAATACCAGGATAACAACAATCAGCGCGAGGCCCAATAGTCCGCTGACCGTGCGGAAGCCCGCCCGGGGCAGCGTGGCGTAGTGGACGTTGCTCACCATCAGGATCGTCAAGGCGATCATCAGGAAGGCGAGCAGCAGATGCCATGGGAGAGCGTGCAAGGACGCGTAGAGCGTGGTTTGCGTAAACGGGAAGTACGTGGCCAGCGTCATCCCGGCGGCCGGCGAGGGCAACCCGATGAAGTACGTCTTGGCGCGACCCGCCTGCGTCACGTTGAACCGGGCCAGCCGGATCGCCGCGGCCATCACGTAGAAATAGCAGAAGATCCAGGACGCGCCGCCCGTCCCCCCGCCCGCGCTCCCGGCCGCAAACTCCACCTGATACATCAGGAAAGCGGGCGCGACGCCGAAGCTCACGATGTCGACCAGGCTGTCGAGCTCCGCGCCGAACCGCGTGCCGGTCCCCGAGATGCGCGCGACGCGCCCGTCCAGGGTGTCGAGGATGCCGGCGAAGACGATGAACCACCCGGCGCGGTAGAAGTCGCCCCGCGTGGCCAACACCATCGCCCAGATGCCGAAAAACAGGTTGAACAGCGTGAACAGGCTTGGGACCACGATCACCACGCGGCGCAACGGCAGTGGCGGCGGTCTCACGCGTACTCCGCCAGGACGGTGCCGCCGACCCGCACCCGGTCCCCCGGTTTCACCTTGAGCACTGGCCGCGCCGAGAGGGGCAGAAAGACGTCGGTGCGGGAGCCGAAGCGGATCAGGCCGAGGCGGTCGCCCTGGGTGACGCGGTCGCCGGGCTTCGAATCGGTCACGATCCGGCGCGCGATCAGGCCGGCGATCTGGCGCACGAGCACGCGGCCGCGCGGGCCGCGCACGCCGACCGACGACTGCTCATTGTCGAGGCTCGCCTTTTCATCGGCAGCGTGCAGGAATTTGCCTTTGTTGTAGTGCACCAGCTCGACGGTGCCGTCTACAGGATAACGGTTCACGTGCACGTCGAAGACGGACAGGAAAATCGAGATGCGCAAGGCCCGCTCCTTCACGTACATCGGTTCGTCGATCTCGGTCACGTGGACCACGTGGCCCTCCGCGGCTGCCACGATGTAGCGCTCCCCGCGGGGCCCTGGACGAATCGGATCGCGAAAGAACGCGACGACCCAGATCGCCAGGATCGCCAGGATGACGGCGAGTGGCCACCACAGCAATACGGACCCGAGAGTCAGGATCCAGGCCGCCGCGATGAATGGCCATCCTTCGCGTGCGATCCTCACTCCAGCTCGGTTCCGGTAATGCGGCGATACGCGTCCCGGTACCGCTCACTGGTCGCGTGCACGACTTCAACGGGCAAGGGCGGCGGCGGTGCTTCACCGTTCCACTTGCCCTGCTTCTTCAGCTCCGCCAGGTAATCGCGCAGCGGCTGCTTGTCGAAGCTCGGTTGACCGCGGCCCGGCTGATAGCGGTCGGCGGGCCAGAAGCGTGACGAGTCGGGCGTCAGGATCTCGTCGATGACGATGAGCTCGCCGTCCGGCATCGTCCCAAACTCGAACTTCGTGTCGGCGATGATGATTCCGCGATCGGCCGCAAAGGCGCGGCCGGCTTCATACAAACCCAGGCTCGCCGTGCGCAGCCGCTCCGCGGGCGCGCGGCCGAGCGCACGGGCCACGTGCTCGAACGTGACGTTCTCGTCGTGGCCCGCTTCGGCTTTGGTTGCGGGCGAAAAGATCGGCGGCTCGAGGCGCGCACTCTCCACGAGTCCCTTTGGCATCGGCTCGCCGGCGAGCGTCCCGGACTGCTTGTACTCTGCCCAGGCCGAACCGGAGATGTAACCGCGCACCACGCACTCGAACGGCATGGTCGTAGCGCGCCGCGTCAGCATCGCGCGGCCGCGCAACTCGTCACGGTGCGGGGCCAGCGTGGGGACGCGCGCCACGATTTCGTCGGCGTCGGCCGTCAACAGGTGATGCGGCATCACGGACTTCAGGCGCGCGAACCAGAACGCGCTCATTTGGGTCAGCACGGCGCCCTTGTGGGGGACCGCTTCGTTCATGACGACGTCGAACGCACTGACGCGATCGCTGGCAACAAGGAGCAACACGCCCTCGTCAACCTCGTAAACCTCCCGAACCTTCCCGCGACGAAGGAGCGGGAGGGGCAGCTTGCTTTGCACCAGCACGCCTCCGGTCATACCTCAACCTCCGCTGCGGCTGCCGCGGGAGCGGCCGCCTGAATGGAACGCATCAAATCGGGGAGCACGCGATCGAGGAAGTCGTCCACCTGCTGCGGCGCGCGGCCGACATAGGCGGCTGGATCCAGCTCCGCAGGCGTGGCCCGAACACCCAGACGCTTGAACTCGGGCGTGCGGGCCAGCCGGTCGAGGAGGTTTTCTGACCCCTCCAGGCTCTGCGTCCGGATCACTTCGTGGAGCTGCTGCCGATCGCCGCCGGCCTTCACGCCGCGCATCAGGAGCCGTTCGGTGGCGAGATAGGGCATCGCCTTCGTCAGGTGCTGTGCGATCGTCTCCTCGCGCACCTCGAGCCCCGCCGCCACGTTGGTGGCGAGCACGAGAATCGCATCGGCCGCGAGGAACGCTTCCGGAATCACCAGCCGGCGATTGGCGCTGTCGTCGAGCGTGCGCTCGAGCCACTGCGCCGCAGCGGTGTGCCAGGCGTTGCCCTCGAGCTCGATCACGAACCGCGCCAGACTCGTCATGCGCTCGGCGCGCATCGGGTTGCGCTTGTAGGGCATGGCGGACGATCCCACTTGTTCACTCTCGAACGGCTCGAGCAGCTCGCCCTCGTGCTGGAGCAGCCGCAGATCGGTCGCGAACTTGGCCGCCGATTGCGCGATCCCGGAAAGGACCGCGAGCACCTGGCCGTCGAGCTTGCGCGTGTAGGTCTGCCCGGTGATCGGCAGGACCTGCTCGAACCGCATCGCCCGCGAGACCCGGCTGTCCAGCTCGGCGACCTTGCCGTGATCGCCGTCGAACAGCTCGAGGAAGCTCGCCTGCGTGCCGGTCGTGCCTTTCACGCCGCGGAAGCGCAGCGTCGCGATCCGGTTCATCAGCTCTTCGGCATCGAGCGCGAAATCCTGCATCCACAGCGTCATGCGCTTGCCGACCGTGGTGAGCTGCGCCGGCTGGAAGTGCGTGTACGCGAGACAGGGCAGGGCACGATACCGCCGCGCGACCTTGCCCATCGCGACGAGGACGGCGCCGATCCGCCCCAGCAGCAGCTGCATCCCTTCGCGCATGAGCACCAGATCGGCGTTATCGGTGACATAGGCGCTGGTCGCGCCGAGATGAATGAAGGGACGGGCGGCCGGCGCCTGATCGCCGAGGTGATGGATGTGCGCCATCACGTCATGGCGCAGGCGGCGCTCGTACTCGGCGGCTTTGTCGAGGTCAGCGTCGTCGAGATGGGCGCGCAGCTGCGCGAGCGCGGCATCGGGGATGGCAAGACCCAGCTCTTTCTGTGCCTGCATCAGAGCCAGCCACAACCGGCGCCACAGACCGATGCGGCGGCGCTCACCCCAGAGCGCCTGCATCGCGGGAGAGGCATAGCGCGCCGAGAGCGGCGAGACCCAGCTCAAACCGCGGCCTTCGCCCGCGCGACGAGCTTGCTCCAGTCGGCGAGGAATTGATCGAGGCCGCGGTCGGTGAGGGGATGGAGCAGCAGCTTCTTGAGCACCTCGGGCGGCAACGTCGCGACGTCGGCGCCGATCATCGCGGCTTCGACGACGTGGCGCGGGTGGCGGATCGATGCGGCCAGAATCTCCGTTTCGATGTTGTAGTTGTCGAAGATGGTGCGCGCCTCGCGGATGACGTCCATTCCTTCCTGTCCGACATCATCGAGCCGCCCGATGAACGGGCTCACATACGATGCCCCAGCCTTGGCGGCGATCAGGCACTGCACGCTCGAGAAACAGAGCGTGACGTTGGTGCGGATGCCGGCCGCCGCGAGCCGGCGCACCGCGATCATCCCATCCTCGAGCATCGGGATTTTCACGACGATGTTCTCGGCGATCTTCGCGAGCTCGGTGCCTTCCTTGACCATCGCCTCCGCCTCGACCGCGACCACCTCGGCCGACACCGGTCCGTCCACCAGCGAGCAGATCTCTTTCAGGACGTCTCGGGGATCGAGATCGCCGGCTTGCTTGGCAAGCAGCGAGGGATTGGTCGTAATGCCATCGATCAGGCCGGCCTGCGCCGCCCAACTGATGTCTTTGAGACTGGCCGTGTCGAGGAAGAACTTCATGACGTAGACGCCTCGGCGTAGAGGTCCGGAGGATAGCGCACCGCGTCCAGGTACAGACCCTGGGGCGGGGCAGGCGGACTGGCCGCCAGGTTGTCGGTCGCTGCTAGCAGACGGGGAAAGTCCGCCGGCGGGCGCCGGCCGAGGGCGACGTCGACCATGGTGCCCACGATGAAGCGCACCATGTGATGCAGGAATCGATCGGCCTCGACCGTGAACGCCATCCCCACTCCGTCCGCACGCGGCGCCCAGTGCGCAAGCGCCACGCGGCATCGGTAGTGGGCTGTCTTCGCGCCGGCCGCGGCCAGGCCACGAAAGTCGTGCTCGCCGATCAAGGCCTCTGCGGCGCTCTCCAGCGACCGGACGTCGAGCGCTCGTCCCAGAGCCCATTCGTACGGCTTGCGGAACGGCGACGCCGCACCGTCATCGGTGCCGATCAGGTACCGGTAGCGCCGCGCCGTGGCGCTGCGCCGTGCGTCGAATCCGGGCCGCATCACGTGCACCTGCTGCACCCAAATCTCGCGTGGCAGCAGGGCATTGAGTCCGCGTCGCAGATCGGCCGGCTGCGTCGCCCAGCGCTCGTCTCCGAGAAAGCTGACGCCTTGGCCGAGCGCGTGGACACCCGTGTCGGTGCGTCCTGCGCCTGTCGCCGGCGTCCGCCGGCCCATCAACCGCTCGAGTACCGCCTCGAACTCGGCCTGGACGGTGCGATCGTCCGGCTGCCGCTGCCACCCTGCGAAGCCCCCCCCGTCGTATTGGATCACCGCAAGGAAGGGGCGGCTCGTCACGCCGGGAAAGATGCAACTCGTTGTCACTATTTGACAAGGGTGATAGCCTTAACTCCTCATGGACTCTCCGCTGCGCCGCGCGCTGACCGCGCTCGCCAGTCGTCAGTCGCTGTCCGAGGACCAGACGGCAGAAGTGTTCGGCGTCGCCATGAGTGGCGAGGCCACGCCCGCGCAGATCGGTGGGCTACTCATGGGGCTGCGCGCGAAGGGCGAGACCGCCGACGAGCTCGCCGGTGCCGCGCGTGCGCTGCGCGATGCGATGGTGCGAGTCACCGCCACCCACAATCACCTGGTCGACACCTGTGGTACCGGCGGCGGCAGTGTCCCCACGTTCAACATCTCGACCGTCGCGGCCCTCGTCGCCGCCGGCGCGGGAGCGGTCGTGCCCAAACACGGGAATCGATCGTTTACGTCGCGTTGTGGTTCCGCGGACGTGCTCGAAGCGCTCGGCGTCCGGATCGTGCTCGATGCCGCGTCGGCGAGTCGCGTCTTGAACGAAGCTCGCGTCGTCTTTCTGTTCGCTCCCAACTTCCATCCGGCTATGAAGCATGTCGGGGTGGTGCGGCGTGAGCTGGGGACGCCGACGCTCATGAACCTGGTCGGCCCGCTCGCGAACCCGGCCGGCGTTCGGCGGCAAGTGGTCGGGGTCGCCGATCCCGATCGTGCCCCGATTGTCGCCGCAGCGCTCGTGCGGCTCGGCGCCGAGCATGCGCTCGTCGTGCACGGCCGCGTCGGAATGGACGAAATCTCACCGCACGGGGTCACGGATGTCTGGGAGGTGAAGGACGGCGCGGTGCGCAGTTGGGAAATCGATCCCGAGCGCTTCCGTCTGGGGATCAGAGACGTGGGAGAATTGCAGGGCGGGGAGCCGGCCGCCAACGCGGAGCGACTGGAGCGGATTCTGGGAAATGGTTCGGCCGATCCCTCAGGCCTGGCGGCCGTGCTGCTGAATGCCGGTGCGGCGATCTACGTGGCGGGAATCGCCGGGTCGCTGGCTGAAGGCATCGGCCGTGCGCGCGAGGTGGTGGCGTCCGGCGCGGCGCGCGCGGCGCTCGATCGGCTGCGCAAAGCCACGGCTAGTATTTCCTGATGACGCCGACGACCACGCCCTGCACGATGACGTCGCGCTCATTGAGGCGCAGTGGTTGCAGCGTATCGTTCGCCGGCTGCAGCCTGATCCACCCGCCGGGCTCGCGGTAAAACCGCTTTACCGTGGCGCCTTCTCCATGGACGAGTGCGATCACCGTCTGGCCGGCGTCGGCTTGGTTGCGTTCCTGGACGACGACGTAGTCGCCGTCCTTGATATGCTCGTCGATCATCGAGTCGCCGCGCACCTTCAAGACGTAGCTGCGGCCACGCCTGGGCAGCAGCTCATCGGGTACGGCGATGGTTTCACCCTCCGTCACGGCCTCGATCGGCGCGCCGGCGGCGACCAGACCCAGCAACGGCAGCTCCGTCGCCCCGGTCTGACCCTTGGGCGGAACGACCTCGATCGCCCGGCTCTCGTTGTGCGTGCGCCGGATGTACCCTTTGCGCTCGAGATTCGTGAGGTGCTCGTGAACCGTCGCCAGCGACTGAAACCCGAACTGGCGGGCAATCTCCTCGAAACTGGGGGCGTAGCCCTTCTCTTCGATGTGTTTCCCGATGAAATCGAGGATCTCGCGCTGGCGCCGCGTGACCGGCATACTGGCTCCCGAAGATTTACCGAACCATAATCTACCCGAATAACGACCGAACGCAAGCATGGCAGATAACCCGCTCAGGCCCTCGCTGGACGCTATTCTGGCCGTAGCCCGGACACGCGTCCAGGCTCTTAAAAGGAGGGCAGCCGACCTCGAACGGCAGGCCGCAGCCGCCCCGCCGGTGCGGCCGTTCCAGGAGCCTACCGACAGCGTGGGAGTGATCGCCGAGGTGAAGCGCCGCTCGCCCTCACAGGGAGATGTCCGGCCTGATCTGGATCCCGTGCAGCACGCGCGCGCATACGTCCGAGGGGGCGCCGTGGCCGTTTCGGTGCTCACGGACGCAGCGCACTTTGGAGGTTCGATCGAGGATTTGAAGCACGTCGCCTCGGCTGTGCCGGTGCCGGTGCTGCGCAAGGACTTCATCCTCGACGAGCTGCAGATAATCGAGGCGAGAGCGGCTGGAGCGAGTGCGGTCTTGCTCATTGTGCGCGCGCTGGCCCCGGACAGGCTGCAAGCCCTCGCGCGCGCGGCGGCCGCTTGGCATTTGCCGACGCTGATCGAGGTTCACTCGTCGGCGGAGCTCGAACCGGCGCTCGCCGCCGCGCCGGGTGCGATCGGCGTGAACGCGCGGGACCTCTCGACCTTTGCGGTCGACTTGCGAGCGGCAGAAGCGGTGATTCGGGACGTGCCCGGTCATATTGCCGTCGTCGCCGAGAGCGGCATCGAGAGCCGGGGGGATGTGGAGCGGGTCGCGGCCGCCGGCGCCGATTTCGTGCTTGTCGGCACCAGCGTCGCACGGCGGGCTAACCCAGAGCTGGCGGTTCGCGACTTGGTGGGGGTGAAACGTCATGCTGGAGTGCGCACATGATATTTGTACGAAGCACGTCGGCACGACTGCACGTCGGCACGACACTCGTGCCAACGTGCCGACGTGAGACCTGTGACTAACATCGCGACCGGTCGATTCGGCCCCTACGGCGGCCGCTACGTCCCCGAGACGCTCATGCATGCGCTCGAGGAGCTTGCGCACGTCTACGATGCGGCGCGCAAGGACCCGCGGTTCTGGGCCGAGCTCGAGGCGTTGCTGAAGAACTATGTCGGTCGTCCAACACCCATCACCGCCGTGCCGCGTTTGTCCGCCCAGGTCGGCGCCCAGGTTCTGCTCAAGCGCGAGGACCTGAACCACACCGGGGCACACAAGATCAACAACACCCTGGGACAGGTGCTGCTGGCCCAGCGCATGAGCAAGCCGCGCATCATCGCCGAGACGGGCGCAGGCCAACACGGCGTGGCCACCGCCACGGTATGCGCCCGGTTTGGGCTCGAGTGCGTCGTGTACATGGGCGAAGAGGACATGCGCCGGCAGCGGCTCAACGTCTACCGCATGGAGCTGATGGGCGCGAAGGTCGTGCCGGTCACGTCAGGCACGCGCACCCTCAAGGACGCAACGAATGAAGCGCTGCGCGACTGGGTCACCAACGTCACATCGACGCACTACATCATCGGTTCAGTCGTGGGGCCGGATCCGTTCCCGCGCCTGGTCCGCGATTTCCAATCGGTGATCGGACGGGAAGCGCGCGCGCAGATGCTGGAGCAGCTGGGTCGCCTCCCGAGCACAGTCGTCGCGTGTGTGGGCGGTGGGTCGAACGCCATAGGGATCTTCGCCGCCTTTCTTGAGGACGCGGCGGTCCGACTGGTTGGCGTAGAAGCGGCCGGGGAGGGTGTGGCAACGCACAAACACGCGGCCACGCTGGGCGCCGGGCGTCCGGGCGTGTTCCACGGCAGCATGAGCTACCTGCTCCAGGATGCCGACGGACAAGTCCAACCGGCGCACAGTGTTTCGGCGGGACTCGACTATCCCGGTGTGGGCCCCGAACATGCTTACCTGAAGGACACGGGGCGCGTATTGTATGAAGCCGTGACGGACCGGGAAGCCCTGGACGCCTTCGCCGCCCTGTCGCGACTGGAAGGCATTCTTCCGGCTCTCGAGAGCGCCCACGCCGTCGCCTGGGTCATGAAGGCGGGGCGAGCCTCCGATGATCTCATCCTGATCAACCTGAGTGGCCGTGGCGACAAGGACGTCGCCATGGTCGCCGAGCTTACGGGAGCAGCGCTCTGACGAATCCGCAGGCCGAAATCCCCGAGCTCGCCCTCCCGCCGTCACAGGTCGAAGAGCTGATGCAGATCGTCAGCAAAGGGATGCGGGCGATCCAGCTCTACCTCCCGAACAATCCAGTCTATCAGCGTGCCGTCGACAACATCCGCACCGCGTTCCGCCAGATCTGGCAGGCCACCGACGATCTGAATTTCGACATCGGCGAGACGGAAATCCGGTGGGAGGATAACGCCGTCTATCACCAGGACCAGCGCAACGAGAGCATCGCCTGGACGCTCTTCAAGGACGGCGTCCGCTCGCTCACGTTCAAGCCCGGCGTCGAGGACGTGGAGATCGTGCGGTTTCTCGCGGTGCTCCAGCAGGCGAAGAACCTCCAGGCGGACGCGGCCGACGACCTGCTGACGCTGCTGTGGGCCGAAGACTTCCAGTTCATCACCTACACGTTCCGCGAGCTCGCGAGCGAGAACGCGGTCCCGATCGAACGCTCGGAAAAGAGCGCCCCGATGATCGGCGCGGGTGGCTCGCCCGATGGCGACGGCGGCTCGGCGGATCCGACGACCGTGCGGCGGCAAGTCGAAGACGAGGCCCCGCCCAAGCGCGAAGGGCTGGTGTCGATCGACGACTTCGACACGACCCTCTACTTCCTCGACGACAAGGAGATCGAGTATCTCCACAAGGAAGTCGAGCGCGAATACGCCCAGGATCTACGGGGAAATGTCCTGGCGATGTTGTTCGATCTACTGGAGCTGCAGACCTACGGCACCGTCCGCGCCGAGCTGATCTCGATCGTGGAGAACTTCATTCCGTATCTGCTGGGAGCGGGCGATTTCCGCTCGGTCGCGTTCATCCTGCGCGAATGCAAGGTCATTCTGCAGCGCGCCCGCGAGCTGATTCCGGAACACCGCCAGGTCCTGGAAGCGCTGCCCACGCGCCTGTCGCAGGCCGACGCCCTGTCGCAGCTGTTGCAATCGCTCGACGAAGCGACCAGCCATCCCACCGAAGACGAGCTGAGCGAGCTGTTCGGCGAGCTGCGCGCCGATGCCCTCGGCACCCTCATGGGATGGCTGCCGAAGCTCAGCAATGAGCGCGTCAAGGCGCTGGTGCAGAACTCCGCCGAGCGCCTCGCCCAGGCGCACGCCGCGGAGGTGCTGAAGGCGCTGGCCAGCGCTGATCCCTCGGTCCAGCTCGAGATGGTCCGGCTCGCCGGCCGGCTGAAGCTGCCCGGCGCGCCCGACGGCATGGGCCCGCTGCTGGAGCGGGGCGAGCGCGAGCTGAAGCTCGCCGTGGTCGAAGCGCTGACGACGATCGGGAGTCCGAGTGCGACGCGCTTGCTCGAAAAAGCCATCGACGACCCGGAGCGCGACGTGCGCATCGCGGCCGTGAAGTTCCTGGGGCAGCGCGGTCACCGCAACGCGTTTCCGCGCATCGAGGCCGCGATCATGGGCCACAAGCTCAAAGACGCGGACCTGACCGAGAAGATGTCGTTCTTCGAAGCCTATGGCGCGCTGGGCGGCGAGTCGGGGATCGCGACGCTCGAGAAGCTGCTCGTGGGCAAAGGCGGCCTGCTCGCGCGGAAGGAAGATCCCGAGACGCGCGCGTGCGCCGCGATGGCGCTGGGGAAGATGCGCACGCCGGCGGCGCGGGACATCCTCCAGAAGGTCGCGCACGACAAGGAAGCCCTCGTGCGCAACGCCGTCAGCCGTGCGTTGCGCGAAGTGGGAGGGGCGGGAGCCGACAAGGCATGACGGCACCAGGCGGAGGCGGGAAGCGGCCCTCGATGATGGAGACCGTCCAGACCACGGACGGTTTCCTCCGCCACGCCGGGCGCGATTTCCTCATCGTCCTCTACACCGCGTTCCGCTCGCTCAAGCTGTATCCGATCGAGAACACACAGGTCCAGAAGGCGCTCGATGATCTCGCCGCCACGACCAAACAACTGCTCGACGTGGAGCGCGAGCTCGAGATCCGGCTGCAGGGCGAATTCATCTTCGTCAATTCGACGCGGCTGCGCCTCGATCTCGACAACTACGCCTCGTTCTCCCACATCCTCAACGTGTTCCAGCAGTGCGGCATCGGTGCCGTCCGGCTCGACGAAGGCGTGGACCGCCGCCAGCTGCAGGTGTTCGTCTCGCTGCTGCTCGCGTATGCGGCGAAGGAAGCGAATCCCAACAAGCTGTTCGAGCTGTCACAGAAAATGAGCGATGGCGGCGTGTCGCACGTCAGCGTCGAACCGCCACTCGAGGCCGAGGAGGACATCGAGGAAGAAGAGCGGCAGAAGGAAGCCGCCAAGCGGACGTACGCGCGGTCGGTGGCGGTGACCAAAGAGGTGATCAACAGCATTCGCATGGGTCGCACCGCCAACGTGAAGAAGGTGAAGCGCGCGGTGCAGGCGATCGTGGACCAGGTGCTCAACAACGAGTCGTCGCTCGTGGGTCTGACCACCCTCCGCGACTACGACGAGTACACGTTCACCCACTCGGTCAACGTCTGCATCTTCTCGGTCGCGCTGGGTCGCAAGCTGGGCCTCACCAAGCTGCAGCTCTACGACCTCGGGATGGCCGCGCTGTTCCACGACGTCGGCAAGTCGCGCGTGCCGCTGGAAGTCCTGAATAAGGATGGGGGCCTGACCGAAGAGGAGTGGCGCATCATGCAGGCGCACCCCTGGCTGGGTGTGCTGACGCTCTTCGGGCTGCGCGGCTACGGCGAGATCCCCTACCGGGGGATGGTGGTGGCGTACGAGCACCATATGAAAATCGACCTCACCGGATACCCGAAGTCGATCCGCGGCCGGATGCTCTCGATCTATTCGAAGGTCATCGCCGTCGCCGACGGCTTCGACGCCGCGACGAGCCGGCGCGTCTATCAGACCGTGCCGATCCAGCCCGACCAGGTGCTCAAGGAGATGTGGGAGAATCCGCGGCGCGGCTACGACCCCGTCGTCGTGAAAGCGTTCATCAACCTGATCGGGATTTATCCGGTGGGAACCTGCGTCATCCTCGACACCTATGAAGTGGCGCTGGTACACAGCGCCAATCCCGACGTCGCGCACGTGCATCGCCCCGTCGTACGCCTCGTCACGACGCCCGATGGCGCCCTGTTGAAGCCCGGGACGGTCGTGGATCTTTCAGAGAAGGATGCCAACGGCAACTTCCCGCGCACCATCGTCAAGGTCACCGACCCGGTCAAATACGGTATCAACGTCAGCGACTACTTTGTCTGAGAACACCCCCCCCATCGCAGCACGGTGGCGGGCGCTCGGCACGACGCGGGCGCTGATCCCATACCTCACCGCCGGCTTTCCCACGGCCGCCGTCTCCCTCGAAGCGCTCCGTCGTGTCGCCGCCGCGGGAGCGGACTTCGTCGAAGTGGGAGTGCCGTTCTCGGACCCGCTCGCCGATGGCCCGACGATCCAGCGGACGACGCAGACGGCACTGGAACAGGGCATGACCATGGCGCGGGTGCTCGAGCTGATCCGGGCGGCCGCGCTCGACGTGCCCATCATCATCATGACCTATCTGAATCCGGTGCTCGCCTACGGCGTGTCGCGTTTCGCCAAGGATGCGCAGGCGGCGGGAGCGGCGGGCGCCTTGCTCACGGATCTGCCCGCGGGCGCTGATCCTGAGGTGGAGCGTGCCGTCACGACGAATGGGCTCGATCTGATTCGTCTAGTCGCGCCGACCACCGATGACCGACGACTGCACACCGCCTTGAGCGGAGCCACGGGATTCGTCTACCTGATCTCCCGCCTGGGCGTGACCGGGGCGCGTGCGGATGCACCGCCCGACCTGGCTGCCCAGGTGCAGCGCATCCGGGCAGCGAGCTCCTCCCCCCCCGGGGCGCGCGTGCCGGTCGCCGTCGGCTTTGGTATCAGCACACCGGCACAGGCCGCTGCCGCGGCGCGCGCGGCGGATGGCGTCGTCGTCGGCAGCGCGCTCATGGATGCGCTGGCGAAGGGCGGGGTTGTCGCAGCGGAACGGCTGACGCGCGAGCTGGCCGCGGCGGTCCACGCATGAAAGTCGCCCGCTTCGTCAGCATCTATAGCCAGGCGCTCGCATGGGTTGGCGCGGCGCTGTTGATCGCCGTGCTCGCCGCGGACCGGCGGTGGCTGGGGCAGATTTCCGAAGTCGCGGTGCTGTTCGGCGCTGCCGTCGCGCTGCGCGGCCTGTTCGTTCCCCTCAGCAAATACTCGTATCTGACGCAGACCGCCCTGGTGGGGCTGGCGGGCAGCCTGCTCGTAGGCTTGCCGGCGACCGCGCTCGCCGTTGCCGGCGCTACCGCCGTCACCGATTCGTTGTGGCAGCGCAAGCCGGTACGCGTAGCGTGGATCAATCTGGGTCGCGAAGTGATCACGCTCGTGGCGGCGTACGGCGTGTACGCGGCCGGGTTGCACTGGCTCGACATGCCGAACAGCGCCCCGGCCATGAACATCGAGCTCCTGCCGGGTCTCGCGGGTTACGCGCTCGCGTATTTCGTGTTCGGCCGCGTGCTCTTCTACTTCACGCTCATCATTCGCGCCAAGCTGGAGCCGGCGGAGCGGCTGATGATCGTGCGCTACGAGGTGATCGGCTACGCCGCGACGCTCCTGGCCGCCACGATCTTCGTCGGCGCCGTCGTCGCGTGGTCGTTCGGTGCCTGGGTCCTCGTGGGACTGGTTCTCACCTTCCTCGGCCTGCTGCTCAAGCAGATGATCGAAGAAGCGATTTCCGCCGAGGAGCTGAACAAGATCCACGCGATGGAAGCGGTCATCACGGCGAACATCAGTCTCGAGGATTCCTTTCAGCGCATCGAGCGGCTGGCGAACCGGCTGGTCGACTGGGGCGATTTCCGCATCTATCGGCTGCACGACGGGGTGATGTCGCTGGTGCACCGCTCCGAGCGGGGCCGCGACGGCCGGACCGAGCCGTCGGAGGACACGGCGGCGCTGCGGCAAACAGTGGCGACGAGCGGCGACACCGTCGTCATCGACGACGTCACGCGCGACAAGCGTGTGGCCGACGCGCCGCTCGCGGTGCAGAGCCTCGTGATCGTGCCGCTCAAATTCGGCGATCAGGTCATCGGCACGCTGGAGCTCGAGCATCACAAGAAGCACTGCTACCGGCGCCAGGACATCCTCACGATCACCACGTTCGCCAGCCAGCTGGCGACGGCGGTGCACATCACCGATCTCCGGCGTCCGCTCGTCGAGACCGTGGAGCGCATGACTCGTCAGCTCGCCACGATCGCCCAGACGGCGGAAACGTTGAAGGGCGCGGCGTCGGCAGTCGCGCAATCCACCGGGGTGATTCGCGAAGGCGTACGGCGGGAGGAAGGCGAAGTCTCGGCCGGTCTCGAGGCGACGGAGAGTCTGGCGCAGGTCTCGCGCCGCGTGTCCGATGACGGCGCCGGTGCCGCCCGCGCCTCGACCGCCGCCAGCGACGTCGCCAGCCGCAACCGCACCCAAATTCGCGAGGCGATCGAGCGGTTGGTCGCCCTGAAGACGTTCGTGAGCGAGAGCTCGAGCAAGGTGCAGCAGCTCGGGCAGACGAGCCGCCGCATCACCGGCTTCATCGCGTCGATCCGCGAGCTCGCGGACATGACGAACCTGCTGTCGCTCAACGCCGCGATCGAGGCGGCGCGGGCCGGCAAACACGGCAAGGGATTCGGGGTCGTGGCCGATGAGGTGCGCCGCCTCGCCGAGCAGAGCGCCTCGGCGGCGGTGGAAGCGGGAGAGCTGGTACAGGACATCCACACGCAGGTCGGCGAGGTCGTCGAGCAGATGCGCCGCGGCCAGGTGAACGTCGGTGGCGTAGAGGAGCTCTCCGCCGCGGCGCTCGAGGCGCTCGAGGCGATCGTCGCCGCGACGGCGGAAGCGACCGCGCACGCGGGCCGCATCACGGCGGCGGCCGGAGAACAGAATCAGGCGTTCGCGCGGCTGCGGGAGCGGATCAATGCGGTGGCCACTATCGCCGGCCAGAACCGCGTCGAGGCCGACGACGTGGCGACCCGCGCGGTCCAGGCGGCCGAGGGACTCACCGATCTCGAGCGTGCGACACGCGACCTGGAGCAGGTGGCCACGATGCTGCGCGATTTGACACGCGGGTTCGCCAACGTCAACTGAGCGCGCCTTCGTGGCCCTCGGCTCGAACGTGGGTGACCGCGCGGCGCATCTGGCCCATGCGCGGGTGCGGCTGGGTGCCCTGCCGGGGACCCGGATCGTCGCATCCTCGCGGGTCGAGGAGACGGCTCCCCTTGGTCCGGTTGCGCAGCCGCCGTATTTGAACCAAATGGTTCTGCTCGAGACCTCGCTCACCCCGGCGGAGCTGTTGGCCCACTGCCTGGCGATCGAGGCGGAGCGGGGCCGAGAGCGGCGCGAGCGTTGGGGACCGCGGTCCCTGGATCTCGACATCGTGCGGTTTGGCGCCCAGACCGTGCGGAGCGAGGACCTGACGATTCCGCATCCGGAGCTGCAACACCGCGATTTCTGGCGGCGGGAAATCGCCGAGCTGGAAGGGAACCATGTCTAGCATCACGACGCGCACGTTGCTCGAGATGAAGGAGAAGGGTGAACGCATCGTCGCGCTCACCTGCTACGATGCGCTGTTCGCGCGCCTGCTCGATGCCAGCGGTGTCGACATCCTGCTCGTCGGGGACTCGCTGAATCAAGTGCTGGCGGGCGCGCCGTCGACGTTGTCGGCGACGCTGGACCAGATGATCTACCACACGACGATGGTGCGGCGTGGGACGGAGCACGCCATGGTCGTGTGCGACATGCCGTTCCTCAGCTATCAGGTGTCGCCCGAGGATGCGCTCCGGAACTGCGGCCGGGCGATGAAGGAGACCGGCTGCCATGCGGTGAAACTCGAAGGGGGCCAACCGATGGCCGCGACCGTGCGCCGGCTCGTGGATATCGGAATTCCGGTGATGGGCCACCTCGGGCTCACGCCGCAGTCGGTACACGCGCTGGGCGGCTACCGCGTGCAGGGCCGCGACGACGCCGAGGCGGGGCGGCTGAAGGCCGACGCCGCGGCATTGCAGGACGCCGGCGCGTTCGCCGTGGTGCTGGAGCTCGTGCCCGCACCGCTCGCGTCACAGATCACGAAGTCTTTGTCGATTCCGACGATCGGGATCGGCGCCGGCCCGGCGTGTGACGGGCAGGTGCTCGTGCTGCACGATATGCTCGGTTTGAACGATCAGTTCTCGGCGAAGTTCATCAAGAAGTACGCGGCGCTGGCAGAGGATGTGCGGGAGGCGGCCCGGGTCTTCGCGGCGGAGGTGCGTGAGGGCCGCTACCCGGGGCCGGAGCACTCCTTCGGGAAATGATCAATGATCAATGATCAACGATCATTGAAAATTGATCATTGATCATTGATTATTGATCATTCTGACCGGAGGGAAGCCGTGTCCAAGACGGAAGACGAAAAGCTCGCAAAGCTGATCAAGAAGAACATGGCCAAGGCCGCGAAGGCCAAACCCAAGGCGCGCAAGCGCTATGACCCGACGCTCCCGCCCGACAGTTCGGACGATGACATCGAGCGTCGCGACTTCTTTTCGGAGATGAAGAAGCGCGAGTTCTAGTTGCGCGAGCTCTCCAGCATTGCCGAGATGCGCTCCTGGTCTCGCGCCGAGCGCTCTCGCCGCCACACCATCGGCTTCGTTCCCACCATGGGATATCTCCACGAAGGCCATTTGCGTCTCGTGGATCGCGCACGCGAGCTCGCCGACCGCGTCGTCGTCAGCATTTTCGTCAACCCGCTGCAATTCGGCCCGCACGAGGATCTCGCCCGCTACCCCCGCGACCTGCCGCGCGATCGCAAGCTGGCCGACGCCCGCGAGGTCGATTGTCTCTTCGTGCCGGACGCCTCGGCG
>WNGB01003838.1_pt1 | contig 23377 bp, 21 predicted proteins | sample 5400681 | NCBI WGS metagenome assembly WNGB01 (sample SAMN13153367, study PRJNA577476) | soil metagenome | isolation source: 115 cm soil or saprolite under grassland replicate 2 | place: USA:California | collected 2016-06-15
CAGCCGTAGGGCCCGACTGGGCGACGGCCACAGTCGCCTGGCAAGACACGTTCTACTTCGTCTCGATCGTCGAGTTGGTGCGCTAGCGCAGCCCATGGCGGCAAGCCGGGGGCCACTCAGGCTGCCGGGGACGTCCGACAGCAGCCGGGCCCCGGGTCAGGCGAGGTACTGCTTGAACCAGGCGAGCATGTCGCGCCAGGCGGCCATCGCCTGTTCCTGGTTGTAGGCGGCGCCGGTGTCGTTGTTGAAGGCGTGGCGTGTATCGGGATAGACGTTGAACTTGTGCGTTACGTTGGCCGCGGTCAGCGCCTGATCGAGCTGCTCGCGCATGTTGTTGGCGAAGTCTTGCGGATCGGATGAGTACACCCCGAGGACAGCGGCCTTGATATCGCCAACTTTGTCGAGCGGCGGAAACGCACCGTAAAACGGCGCAGCGGCCTTCAGCTCCGGGATCTGCTCGGTGGAGAGCCAGGTGATGCCGCCGCCGAAGCAGTAGCCGTTCATGCCGATCTTGTCCGTGGCCAGGTCGGGCTTGGTCTTGTAGTACGCGACGGCTGAGGCGAAGTCGCCCACCAGGACGTCCTGATTGACGCCCTGGCCGGTCAGCAGCGCCGAGAACTGATTTGGATCGGTGACCTTGGCCGTGCCGCCTGCGCGACTGACCAGGTCAACGCCGCAGGCGGTGTAGCCCTCCTTGGCAAAGCGCCGCACGACATCGCGGATGTGCTCGGTCAGCCCGCGGTTCTCGTGGCACACCAGAACCAGCGGCAGCGGACCGCTCGCGTTGCGCGGTCGCGCCTGGTAGGCCATGATCGTCGCGCCGTCTTTACCGGGGAACGTGATGTCCTGACCGTCAATAGCCGGATCGTTCGCGGGCACCGACAGCGGACTCCGAGCGACCGGCGCGGCCGAGGGCGAGGCGGCTGGCGACGCCGCCGGCGAGGCGGCCGGCGACGGCTTGGCTACCGCCGCAGGCGACGGGCTGCTCACGGCGACAGCGGCCGACGGGCTGCTGGCGGGCGATGCCGCTGGCGCAGTGGTCGGTTTAGGAGCCGCGGTCGGTGGAGCGGCGGGCGCCGTGGTGGCCTGCGCGGCCGGCTGTGGCGTGCACCCCAGCGCCAGCAGGATCGCCGCGGTCGAGCCGATGCCGCCCGTGATATTCAGCACTCGGCGAACCAGGTCGCGACGCGACAGATGGCCCTCTTTGTAGTCCGCCACGTATTCGTGGACCATGTAGGCCTGTAAGTCGTTCATCGATCTCCTCGTCGGGTGAAGTCACACACCACAGGCCAGCGTAACAGCGGCGCAACGACGGTGCGCGAAAACGGCTTCCGCCATCGAACCCAACGCTAACACCTGGCCAGGGCGGCGCTTGCTAGCCTCCTAGCACTCTATGCAGGAACTGGAACTGAGTACCCCGCGCGCGGTCGCGGGTATCCGCAACTTCGGCTGGGTGGTCCCGCGCGTGCTGGCGCGCGGCGAGCAGCCGCCACTCACAGACGACACCTTCAGGGGCTTGCGCGATCTGGGCATCACCTCGGTCCTGTCGCTGCGACCGCACGGCGAGGTGCCTTCGCAGCATCGGCGCATCTCGTCGCCGTATGAGTACGACGTCGAGGAAGAGCGCGTCCTCGTCGAGCGCGCCGGGTTGCGTTTTGCGCACTCGCCTTTAGAGGACTTCAGAGCTCCATCGCCCGAAGAATTGGCCGCGGCGCTGCAGGCACTCGACCAGCTAATCGAAAGGGACCCGGGCGTCTATGTCCATTGCCGCGCCGGTGCCGGCCGCGCCGGGTTGGTGACCGGCGCCTGGCTCATCGCCCGCGGCGGTACGGGCGATCGGGCCGTCGCGCTCCATCACGCCTACCTGCAGCACCTCGGTGTCCAGAGCGGACGCGGCGAGTCAGAATGGCAGGAGCTGCTACTCAGAATCGGCCAACCTGAGGTCCTGTGGGCGCTGCAGCAGATTGCGCATGCGTTGGGCAGTCCAGTGAGCACGAACGCGGAGCTCCTCGCGCCACGTCGTCCAGAAGGCGCAGAGGGTTGGGAGGAGCGCTACTGGGCGACACTTTCGCCCTGGCGCTCCCAGCGCTCGGCCTGATAGGCCTCCGCCTGCAGCGTGAACAGCTCGGCGTATTGATAAACGGTCTGCTTTTTGGCCTGCGCGGCTGGCACACGGCATTCTGCGGCAATAGGCTGCGCGCATGCACCCGCGCGCAATGCAACCCCGCGGCGGGGTCGGGCTGTTCAATGGCATGCTTGAGCGCCTCTTGACGCTGGTTCCCTTACCGCCGCCGCTGGATATCTCGAGCTCGCTCGAGCTGTTCAGGCGCTCGGGTGACGATCTGGTCGATCGCTGGGACGGCACGCGGCTGGTGCGGGTGCTGCCCACGGTGAACGGGGCGGTGCCGTTTGTGGCGGTGCGTTCGGGGACGCTCGAGGCGCCGGCGTTCGAGGTCGCATCATGCCACCCCGCTGTCCTCAGGGCAGTGGCCGAGACGTTCGTCGCGGCGCCGCCGGAGTACGCTCGGCTCCTCGAATCGGACGTGGTGCTCGGCGCACTGGATAAGCGGTTGCCCGGTGTGCGCCAGATCCGCCAGCTTGACCTTTTCACGGCGCTGGTTCGCTGCATCAGCGCGCAGCAGGTGAACCTGCGCTGGGCTGTCACTACACGTCGGCGCCTGGCGGAATCGTTCGGGACGCGCCTCGAGGTTGACGGACACGTGGTGTACCAGCTGGAACCCCAACGGTTGGCACACGTCAAGCCAGAGGACATCCGGGCGCTGCAGTTCACGACCTCCAAATCGCAGTTCATCGTGGCCGTGGCTCAGGCGCTGGTCGACGGGCAGGTCAGCCTGGATCAGCTGCGCAGCCTGCCGGATGAGGACGTCGTTCGGCGCCTCACGACCATCAGAGGAATTGGCAGGTGGTCCGCCGAATGGGTGCTCGCGCGCACGCTAGGTCGAGCGGTCGTGGTGGCGGGCGACCTGGGCGTGCGCAGGGCCGTTGGCCTGGCCTATTTGGATACGCCATTACCAGGCGAGCCGCAGGTCCGTCAGGCAACGGCGCATTGGGGCGCCTCGGCCGGCACCGCCCAGGCACTGCTGCTGCACGCGCTCGGCGAGGGCGCCTTCCGACCGTAGACACTATCCACGCCGTAATCCGGAGTCGAGTGCGCGCGCCCAAGACCCGGCGATCCGCTACAGCGCCGACTGAATCGCGCGCTGGGTCTCGCGCATCGCCGACTCGTTCGGGTACGGGTGGCGGATCCACTGGAAGGTCTTGCCGAACAGGCCGTCGTTCTTGCGCCGCGGCACAACGTGCACGTGCAGGTGCGGCACGCTCTGGCTGATGCGAATGTTGGCGGCGACGAAGCTGCCATCGGCATGCATGGCCTGTTCGACCGCTCCTGCCAGCCGCTGGACAGTTTGAAAATACGGGCCGACCTGATCCGAAGGCAGGGCGCCCAGGGTCTCGATGTGTGGTTTCGGCACGACCAGGACGTGGCCGGGCATGAGCGGTGCCCGGTCGAGAAAGGCCACGCTTTCATCGTCCTGGTAGACGACATAGGCCTCGACGGTGCCGGCCACGATGTCGCAGAAGATGCAACGCGCCACGTGGTGATCGTAGTAGCGTCTGGCGCATGACGGCACCACTGGCCAACGTGTTTACACTCGGGACGCGCGATTTCGCCAGCTTGCGCGCCTTCTATCTTCGCCTGGGGTGGCCGGTTGTGTTCGAGGGCGACGACTTCGTGGCCTTCGAGCTGCGTGGTGCGGTGGTGTGCCTGTTCCCGGTCGCGTCGTTGGCGGCTGATGGACGCGTGGCGCCCGAAACGCAGCGCAACGGCATGCGCTTCAGCATCGGCATCCAGGTCGACTCGGCCGCGGCGGTGGACGCGCTGACCGAGCAGGTGCGCTCAGCGGGCGGCCGCATTACCAAAGAACCCGTGGATGCCGAGTTCTTCGAAGGCCGCTCGGCGTACTGGGCCGATCCCGAGGAGAACTACTGGGAGATCGTGTGGGCCACGCCCGATAACCCCGTCGTAGCCGCCGCGCGCCGCGCCGCGAGCATTCGCTAGCGCTCAGCGATTGCGCTTGCCAGCGGCGCGGGTCTGGATCACTGCCGAAAGGACCTGGCCACCGCCGATCAGTAGCGAGCCGGCGAGGACGCCCACGGCCAATCGCGTGGCGGCGCGGCTCAGTGTTTGGGTGGTTTGATCCAGGTGCTCGAGGTCCAGCCGGACGGTCAGGCGGTCGTCGGCCAGCTTGCCGAGGATGTGGTCCATCCGCCGCGGCGAGTTTTCGAACAGGTGCTTCATGTCCAGCACCCAGGCGAAGACGCGGCCTGGCGACAGCTGGTCGCCGACGCGGCGAACCATCACGTCCAGCATGTAGTTGCGGATCAGCTCGACCGGATCGAGCTGTGGCGAGAGCACGCTGATCGCGCCGTCCAGGTTGAGCATGGTCTTGCCGAGCAACGTCATCGACGTCGGCACGGGCACCTTGTTCGAGTAGGCAAGTCGCGTCAGATCGAGCAGCGCGGAACCAAGGCCCATGCGTCCGCCGCTCATGTCGTGGTAGCGGCTGACCAAGCCACAGATATCCTGGGTGAAGCCGTGCTGATCGAGCCCGCCGGGCTGCTCGATCATGTCCAGGTAGGTCTCGGCGACGCGCTCGCCGAGCCGCTCCGAAAAAGCCAGCAGGAACAGGATCATCTTGTCCTTCTGGCCCGCGTCGAAGCGGCCGACCATGCCGAAGTCCATGAGCGCCAGCCGACCGTCGTCGGTGAGCAAGATGTTCCCGGGGTGCGGATCGCAATGGAACACGCCGTCAATAGCGATCTGTTTCATGTACGCCGACAGCAGGTCACGCGCGATGGCCTGGGTATCGGCGGCCTCCAACTCGGCGCGAGGCACGTCGGCCAGGTGCCGGCCGCGCATGAAGGACATAGTCAGGACCCGCTGCGACGTGTACTCCATGAACACACTCGGCGTACACAGCTTCGGAAAGTCGGCGATCTGGCGGCCGATCAGCCGCGTATTCTCCGCTTCGATCCGGAAGTCGAGCTCCTGGGTCAAGCTCGTTTCGAGCTCGCGCACCATCTGCAGCAAGCCGAAGCGCGCGCCGACCTGCGTGTGCTTGACGGCGAAACGCGCGACCTCGCGCAGCACCTCGAGGTCGATCTCGATACGCTGGCGCACGCCTGGGCGCTGGACTTTGACCGCGACCTCGGTGCCATCGCGCAGCACCGCGCGGTGCACCTGCGCCATCGACGCCGTCGCCAGTGGCTGCAGGTCGAATGACTGGAAGAGCTCGTCGACCGGGGCTTGCAGTTCGGCCTGCACGATCTGCACGATGCGCTCGCCCTGAACGGGCACGATCGTGTCTTGCAGACGCGACAACGCACGAATGTAGTCGGTCGGCAACAGATCGGGTCGCGTCGACAGCAGCTGACCAAGCTTGATAAAGCACGGCCCGAGCTCTTCCAGCGCGCTGGCTAGCTGAATGCCGTGATCGTCGTCGCCATCGGCATGGCCGTTGAGTGACGGCAGCTGATCGAGATCTTCGTCGTGGTGATGGGTCATGCCCAGCTCGGCCACGACGTGGTGCAGCTGGTACTTGCGGAAGACCGAGAAGATCTCGATGTACCGCTCGGGATGGTGGGAGAAGCGGCGCGTGAGCAGGTTGCCCGTGGCGGCGCGCGCGCTGAGGTGCTCTTTGAAGTCGGTCATGCGTGATGAGCGTTCTTAGCGTTCTTAGCGTTCCTGGCGTTCTTAAAGCTCCGCGGGCTCGTACGGGCGAGGTACAGGACAAGGCGCGCGAGCATATGGAGTGGTCCAAAGCCGGCCGGCTCGCGTTCGCCGAGAACGATACTGGCCAACAATTGGCGCAACTCGGGATGCCGATTGGCCAGCGGCACCAGGAGGTTCAGCAGCACGGGCTGGCAGTACCAGTCGCGGACCTGTTCGCTGAACCGGAACATCCTGGCAAACCGTGCGTGCAGCGCCTGGTGATATGCCTCTGGCCGATCGATGAATTGGGCGGCCATGCGGCCCGATTCGAGGGCGTAGTCGATGCCTTCCCCGGTCAGCGGATTGACCAGTCCAGCGGCTTCGCCGACCAGCAGCGTCCGGGGCGCGTATGTCGGCGATCTGAGGAAGTCGACCCGAATGGGATAGCCCTTCGGCTTGTCGATGACGCGCCCTATGCGCAGCCACTTCTCGAAGACCGCCTGGGCAGTAACGCTGCGGCGCTTGGGCAGGAAGCCGACGCCCACGTTGGCCACGTTGTCGCCGACCGGGAACACCCAGCCGTAGCCTGGCTGCGGCACGCCGCCAAACTGCAGTTGGAAGCTGGTGCTCATGGCGGGCACGTCTGTGGCGTAGGCCCGCGTCGCGAGCATCGCCCTGGGCTGGCTGCGCAGGATGCCCGAGGCCTTCAGCACAGTGGTGGCGGCGCCGGTGGCGATTACGGCCTGGCGCGCCTCAAACGCGTGGCTGCCCGCTTTGACCATGACTCGATCGGGCCTCGGTTCCACCGCGGTGACCGTCACGCCAGGCTCAAACCGCGCACCACTGGCGACAGCTCGCTGCAGGATGATGTGGTCCAGCGTGTGGCGTCGAACGACCAGGGCCGCGGGCGTGCTGGTGATGCGCGCCGTCGTGACCTTGCCGTTGGGCGCGACCACCTCATAGCCGTCGATCGGCCAGCCGTGGCGAGTCACCTCGGGCAGGATGCCCATCGCATCGAGCACGCGCAGCGCGCGCGGCGTGAGCCCGTCGCCGCAGGTCTTGTCCCTTGGAAAGCTGGCTTTGTCGAGCAGCACGACGTCGAGGCCGCGCCACGCGAGAAAGTGCGCGGCTGCGGAGCCGCCTGGCCCGGCACCCACGATCGCCACGTCGTGCATTCGGTCCTGCTTATTGGTCAGTGCGCCAGAGCGTGAGACCCAGCCACACGTAGAACACCGGATTGACCAGAAAGCCGGCCAGCAGGGCGGGAACTACGACCGCCAGGCTCGTCGCGTCGAGCACGATCAGGCGCGCCAGATAGAGCACGATCAGCAGGATGGCCGCCGCGTAGGCGACGTAGGCCAGGTTCTTCGGAAAGTGCGCGGAGCGCGTCATCAGCCACGCCACGATCCACAGACTCGCGCCGGCGATGCCGAACGTGAGCAGCCCGCGCGGATCGGCGACGTTCGGGATATCGGCAAAGCCCTGCGAGGGTGGATGGAGCGCGTTGGCCAGATCGTAGCCGCCGTGCACGACGGAGCCCATGGCCCCCGTCAGTCCGAGGAGCAGCGCCCACAGCGCGAACGAGCCATCGATGGTTTTTAGCCGCTCATACAGGGCTACGACGACAGCGGTGGTCAGCAGTCCGACGATGAGCAAGAACAGCGCCGACAGCAGGTTGTTTTTGAGCACGACGAACGCCACCGAATACAGGAACCCGACCACGCCCGCCAGGATGGCGCACAGCCCCGCGAAGCGGGCATAGCTGCTAGACGGGGCCACGACGGTCGTGGCCGATGAAGCCGTGGCTGCAACAGTAGCCATAGTGTCTCTCTTGGAAACCTCCCCAACAGTACGCGTGCGGCGCCAAAGTAGATCACACCTTGTCAAGAGGCCCGCATTCGCATCCAGATTTGGTTCGCCGCTGCCGCGCCGTAGGGGGCTCCGCCCCCTTGACCCCCGAACCCGCTACTAACGCGGTGCCCGAACTGTGCTTGGCGCCATGGCGTGGGAGCACGATCGTAGAGCCGTCCTCGGCACATGTGCCGCGGGGGTGTACGGACGCGTAGGGGACGGAGTCCCCTTGACCCCTTACGGCGCGTCGGGCGTCCGAGGAAGTGCGCGCTGTTAGGACGCCGACAACGGGTCTAATTGCACGCCCATCAAATTCCTCAGGCGGTCCAGGCCAAGTCTGATGCGGCCTTTGACGGTGCCGATCGGCGCGGCTAGCTGGGTCGCGATTTCGCTGTGCGATAGGCCGGCGAAGTAGGCAAGCTCGATGGCTTGTTTTTGTTCGGGCGGCAGGGTCGCCAGAGCGGTACGGGCGGCTTCGGCGTCTACGTTGCTGACGGCTTCGGCGGGGACATCGCTTGCGTCAACGGGATCAAGGATCTCGCTAAGCGGCTGGGTGGGCCGACGCTTGCGGGCGCGAAGCACGTCGATGCACCTGTTGCGGACCATCGACAAGAGCCAGGTGCGCGTGGAGCCGCGCGCCGGGTCGTAGGTGTGGCCGCTGCGCCAGGCAGCGAGGAAGACTTCTTGAACGGCTTCTTCGGCATCGCCTAGATCGCCCAACAAGCGATAGGCCAGCCCGATGGCCTGACGATGATGAGCGTCGTAGAGGGCCTCCAGGTCAGCCAGCTCAGGAGCGGGCGCCTGGGGCGAGCTCATGAGGTGACGACCACGGCCAGGAGCGGCGGACTGGTCGGCGCCATCGCGCCGCTCGGTCCGCGCTCCAGGGTTACCGCGACGGTGGCGCCGCGCGCATCACTCGAGAGCGGCAATTTTGCGTCACCCGTCGGCGTGACTCCAGCGGCGACCGGCTGTCGGCCTGGCGGGATGATCCATGCCTCGTACACGAAGCCCGGTGGAGGGTCGGCCACGCCGTGCATCTCGAGCTCGACGGAGCCCGAGCGGCGCACGGTCACCGTCATCGAGGCCGGCCCCTGGGCGACGGCATAGGTCCCGACGACCTGATTCATGAGCGCGTTGAAGCCGGCGTACGAGAACAAGCCGAGCACCAGCAGCGCCGCGAGCGACGTCGCCCAGACCGAGCGACGCCACAGCGGCACCACCTTCGGCGGCCGCTCGCGCGGACGCAGCAGGATCGGCTCGGGTGGCGCGCGCTCCTGGGCGAGCTCGGACGCCGCGCGATCCATGAGCCGCCGCTTGAAGTCCGGCGACGGGTCCATTTCGGGCGCCGCCAGCGACAGGATGCCGAGGGTTTCGCGATCCACGCGCACGATCAATCGGCACCGCTCGCACTGCTCGGCATGCCGTTCGAACCGCTGCTCCTCCTCGCCGTCGAGGACGCGCAGCGCCGAGAGTCCAGCAAGCTGCTCGAACTCTTCGGAGTGATCGGCGGCGGCGACAGGTGAGGCGGACATGCTGCTGGAAGAATAGACCTTTCCTCTAGAGGACCTGGGGCAATGCCTGGGCGGTGATGACCATCCCGGCGACGACAATGACCAGCGCGCTGGCCACGGGCAGCACGCGCGGCACCCAGCCGCCTGTCAGATTGACGCGCTGGAACCACGCTCGGGCGAACACCAGCAGCAGGCCGAAACCGACCAGCACGCTGGCCAGACCGGTGCTGAAGGCGACGATCAGCAGCAAGCCGAAGAGCACGCGGTGCGCGGCGATGGTGATCAACAGCACCATCAAGGCTTCAGGGCACGGCAGGAGGCCGCCCGAGACGCCCAGCGCGAGCAGGCTGCGCCAGCTCACGTTCCCCGGCACGTCGTGCGTGTGCTCGCCTGGGCCATGGCCGTGCGTATGGCCGTGGTCGTGCTCATACTCAAGGCGGTGCTCATGCTTGTGCACGAGGCTAATGGCGGTGAGGAGGCGGCGGCCAAACAGCCACATGCCGATGGCCACGACCAGTAGTCCCGAGACGATCTCCAGGATGGGGTACAGCCGTTCGGGAACGACGTACTGCGACAGGAAGAGTGTGACAAGGCCGAGCGCATAGACACCAGCGGTATGGGTCAATGTGACCGTGGCACCGAGAAAGAAGGCGTGCCGGGCGGTGCCGCGCGAGCCGACCAGGTAGGCGGCGACGACGGTCTTGCCGTGGCCAGGCTGCAGCGCGTGCGCCGCGCCGAGCACCACGGCCACGGCCAAGGCAAACAGGATGAAGGTCGGCGTCAGCTCTGCGCCGTTGGCTAGTTCGGCGAAGGCGCTGCGCGTGCGATCGAACACCGTCACGCCCGAGCTGGTGACCAGGACTGGACGCGCCGCGGCAGCACCGGGCACGAACGCTAGACGTGCTTCGCGCACGTTGACCGGACTGTTGAGCATGTCCTCGGGGTAGGTGCGCAGTTCGTTGGTGACGTCTTCCGATGGGACGCTCGTGCGATCCAGCGTGGCGCCAGCCGCGCCCGGGCGGGCGACGATCTCACGCCAGCCGATGCGGTTCGGCTCGTTATCGTCGCGGTACACCACCTCGACGGGCGTGGCCGCACCTGACGGCAACTCGGCGGAGTACACCACGTCGAGGCGCAGCGTCGGCAGCCCGCCCTGTCCTTCGGGCAGCGACAGCGAGCGCTGCTCGAGGCGCAAGCTGGCGGGCTGGCCATTCAACGTCAGGTGGAGGTTCTCGCGCAGCTCCTCGGCCCGCGCGTCGGCATAGCGGTCCAGGCCGCCGTCGAGTCGGGCCTTTTCCTGGAACGTCGGGATCTCGGCCATGTCGAGCACATAGACCAGGCGCACGCGGTCGCCGGCGGGCTCGATGCGCGTGTAGTGGTTGACGGTGAAGTTGCCGAGCGGGTGGGCAGTGGCCACGCCTGGCAGCAGCCAGGCCGCAAACAGTGCGAGCGCTAACGCCAGCCGCTTCATCACAGGCCTCCCGCGCTCGCACAGCGGGCGATTTCGCCGGCGTGGTGCAGCATCGTTGCGTCCTTCGAGCCCAGCTGCAGCGCTTGCTGGGCGTACATCGAGGCCTGCTGGCAATCGCCGGACTTATACAAAGCCCAGGCCAGTGCATCGGCCACGTGGACGCTCTTGCGGCGTGCCCATTCGGCTTGCGCCCGCTCGACCGCGCGCTCGGCTCGACCGTGATCCGCGTCGAACACGGCCATCTCGAGGTCGGTATCGACACCGTTGGCGGCAAAGAGGTGGGATTCGATCTCGACCAGCGCTTCCTGCTGCACAGCATCGGCCTCGCGCCCCGCCCCCCGATAGACCTCGGCCAGCCGAATCACGAACTCCGTCAGTGGCACGCGCTGGGTGACCTGGGTGTACAGTCGAATCGCCTGGTCGTAGTCGCCACGGGCGGCCGCGATGCGGGCCAGCCCAGCGGTCGCATACACGTAGCCGGGGTAGCGCGCGATCGACTCTGCGTAGGTCGCCTGCGCGGTATCCAGGTCGCCGCTCGCGAAGTACAGGTGGCCGAGTTGCACGCGCGTCCACTCGGTGTTCTCGGAGCCGCCGGGGGCGGCGTCGACGGCCTCCCGCATCGACAGGATTGCGCCGTCGAGGTCGCCGTGCAGCTCGCGGGCGTAGGACACCCGAGCATACGAGGGCTGGTCAGGTCGCAGATTGACCATCTGCTGGATGGCGCCGACGGCCTCTTCGTAGCGGCCGAGCTCGGTCAAGGCGTCTCCGACGACGCCGTAGCCGGCGGCCTTGTACGGGTTGCTCGCCACGGCGCGCTGTCCAAAGTCGAGCGCTTCGGCGAACTGATGGCGGGCGAGCGCCAGGCTGCCCAGGCCGATCAGGGTGTCGGTATCGTCAGGTGCGGCGCTCAGCGCCTGGTTCAGGATGCCTTCGGCTCGACCGTAGAAGGTCGGATCGCTTGTCTCTCGTGCCCGCTGCAGATAGGCCAGGCCGAGTCGAGTTGCCGCGACCTGGTCGTCCGGCTGCTGGCGGAGTCGTTCCTGGAGGGCGCCGATCTGGCGATCCGTGGCCGAGACGCCGTCGCGGCCGAGGTCCTGGCTCGGGGTCGTGGGCGCCTCGATCGGAGCGGCGACGCGCGACAGGGTCGAGCTGGCGAGGAACGCGGCCACGAAGAGGGCCGCGGCGAACACGACCAGACCAATGGTCACCGGCCAGTTGCGGATTGAGAGGGTGCTCAGCATCAGACTCTCCAGGGGACTCCTCAAAGGTTGTTGCGCCAGCACCGTCGGGAGGAGCTCAGCACGCCTCCGACGGCACTGGAGCATTGGATTTACGGTTGGCCGGTCGGGCTGGGCGCCGTGCCAGCGGCGCGCGAGAAGCCCGAGTACGGCTGCCACAGGTAGGGGAAGGTCATGATGAAGGTGACCGTGTCCGGCGCATCTGGGCTGACGAACGCGTAGAGGTCAGTCAGGTCGGCATACGGGTCACCGGCGATCATGGGCGCCTCGCGGTGGCTGGATGCCGCCGTCAGCGGAGCACTGACCAGAGTGCCCGCGAGGAGGCCAGCCGTGGCGGCGAGTCCGCCGATGAAAGCGAGAGGACGCTTCACAGTTGTCATGCCCTTTCCTGTGGTTCAGCGGGGGGTGGACGCGAGTTGCGCGCGTGGCCAGTGCGCGCCACTCGGACCGGGCCCGGGTGCTGAGTTCGCCGGGTCCACTTGATCCGTACGCCGCCGAGCGGCGTCCGGATCACAGGGTTCAGGCGCCAGCGTCAGGCGTCAGGAAAACTGCCGCGGCAGGACTGCTAGACTCCGGCAGATCCTGATCCCCGACCCTGGCGCCTGAACCCTGTGAACAAGCAGCACTTGACGTGGAACCAGATCGAAGACCTGGCGATCTGTCTGGCCGATCGGCTGCCGACGGGCTATGACGTGATGCTGGTCATCACCCGTGGCGGCATGGTGCCGGCGTGCATCGTCAGCGAGCGACTCAATGTGCGCAACATCCTCGTCGCGGCCGTGATGTTCTATAGCAACGTCGAGCGCACCCTGGACAAGCCCATCTTCCTGCAGTTTCCGGCCGATCCGCTGCTGAACAACAAGCGCGTGCTGATCGTCGACGACGTGTGGGATTCGGGGCGCACGATCATGGCCGTGCGCGAACGAGTGCGCCAGGCCGGCGGCTATCCCGAGACGGCGGTGCTGCACTACAAGCCGCAGCGCAACGCCTTTGCGGATACGCGACCCGACTTCTTCGTCGACGAAACCGACGCGTGGATCGTCTACCCGTGGGATGTCGGCGAAGCGCAGTTGCCGGCGGGTGTCCTCGAGTCGCTGTCCGAGGCCTGAGCTCGCCGTTCACGCGCGGGATCATTCTTGCCGCGTTGCTCGGCATTGCCGCGACAGCGCTGGTCGTCGCCTGGGGCGATGCGCCTGTTGTCCTGCGCGCCTTGTCCGGGTTCCCACCGCTCTTCGTCCTGCCCGTCCTGCTGTTAACGGTGTGGAACTACACGTTGCGCTTCCTGCGCTGGCACGTGTACTTGCGGGTGCTCGGCGTCCACGGCATCTCGCACCTGGACAGTGCGTTGATCTTTCTGAGCGGCTTTGCGATGGGCCTCACGCCCGGCAAGTCGGGTGAGCTGACCAAGAGCTACTGGCTGCGCGAGCTCGCGAGCCCGGGCAGCGCACCACTGGCGCGCACGGCGCCGATTGTGTTCGCCGAGCGGCTCGTCGACGGTATCGCCATGCTCCTGCTCGCCGCCGCTGGACTGGTCAGCTTCCGCTTCGGCGTGCTTCCCCTACTCGGCGTCGCGGCACTGGCGGTGTTGGCTGTCACCGTGCTGCAGGCTCGACCGCTTATCGATGGCGTGCTGGAACGTGCCACGCGGCGGCCTCGGCTGTCTCGCATCGCTGTCGCATTGGCCACCGCCTACGACAGCACGCGTGAGCTGCTGACCTGGCCGCGTCTCGCCGCGGCCGTGCTGCTCGGCGTGCTGTCCTGGGGTGGCGAGTGTCTGGCGCTGTACGTGATTCTGCTTGGTCTCGGCGCGGCGCCCAGCCTCGAGCTGCTCAACCAGGCCACCTTCGCGCTTGCCGCGGGCAGCCTGGTCGGCTCGGCCTCGCTGCTGCCCGGCGGCATCGGCGCCGCCGAAGGCACCGTCGCCGCGGTCCTCGACCTGGTCGCGCATCAGCCGAGCGCGGTCGCCGCCGCGGCCACGCTGCTCATTCGCCTATGCACCCTCTGGTTTGGCGTCGCCCTCGGCGCCGCGGCCCTGCTCCTGCTGACGCGGAAAGCACTGTCCGAACCCGTTCGCGCGTGAACGGAACCGTCCGCCGGTATACGAGGCAAACACGTCCCTGCCACCGGCGGAACCCTCCTGGGAGACCTCCCGCGCGCGGCGCGCGTGCGATGACGGCGGCGTACGGTATTCCCGCGACGGCTATTGCGTTTTAGCGGCCTTGATGGCAGCCCGGCGCAGCCGGGCGCGGATGCGGGCTTTCTCGCGCTGCAGCTCCAGGCGCTCCTCGGCCGACATGACTGGCGCCGCGGGTGGCGCGAGCGGCTTGCCAATCAGCTGCGGCAGATCGGCCCCGAACAGGATCAGCGCGAGCCGCTCATACGTTGCCTCAGTGGCGCCGACGGCAACTTCGATCGCGCGGCGCGCCTCCTCGGATATCAAGAGCGAGCGCATCTGGCGCAAGGTGAGTCGATCGAGCTGCAGCTGGCGGACGAAAGCGTCTTTGAGCGCATCCGGCGCGGGCGGCAGCGGCGCCAGGGTGGGCATGGTGTTGGCCAAGCCCAACGGCTGCTCAGCAAGCATAGGTGTGGGCAAAACTAGTGGGGCCTCTGGCTCCGGCTCTGGCTCTGGCTCGAGATCCTCGTCGGCGGTGGGTGCCACGCTGAGGGTCGGCAACGTCACGTGGCCGTTGCCGTTGGTCGAGGCGCTCGCGGCGCCAGCGCCGACCAGCGCCTCGCGCGGCGCCGGCATGCGCCCGCCTTCGTCAGACAACTGGCCAGCAGTGAAGTCCCACCAGTAGCGACGGCTGGTGTTCTGACAGCCGAGCTCGAGCAATACGTGGCGACCGACCTCATTGCGTCGAGCAGTAAAGTGCGTTCCGGTATTGCGAAACTGACTGCCACACTCTGGACACGACTCCGGGTACGGCATCGCAGGTATGAGCGCCTCCTGCCGCGTTTTGTGACAGAAACGAGCCGCCGCCGCAAAGCGTTACACGGGGGGCTGTCATCCTGAGCTTGCGAAGGGTCGCAGGCTCCCGTCAGGATGACAACTGGGTGCCCAGCATCAGACGGGCCATGCGCTCGCCCAGGCGCAGGCTGTAGTTCTGGCCGCGGTCCTGGGGGTAGACGTGCGCCATGTTGGCCAGGAACACGCCTGGCAGCGGGGTCTGGTGCGGCGGCAGCTTGCTCAGATAGTCCGTGGTCACGATGGGCTGCGCGAAGGGGGCGCGGAAGACCCAGTGCTGCTTGACCCAGCTTGGCTCGAGGTCGGGCCGCAGCCGCCGCAGGGCTTCGAGATACGTCCTCACGATTTGCTCATCTGACTGGGTGAATAACGGGTGATCCATGGGCAAGTAGTTGCCCAGGTAGACGAGGTGCAGTCCGCCGTAGTCGGCCGGCGGCATGAAGTTGGTGTGCTCGACCAGCGCCAGAAACGGCAGGTCGCGGTCGTTGATATTGAGCCAGTACACGCCCTGGATGAGCGGCCGATCGAGACCGAGGATGAGGACGTGGGCGCCGTAATGCTCTGGTCCTGGGTAGCGCTCGACGAACTCGGGTGGCAGATCGGGCGCGAGGTGAGTGAACAACCGCGTCGGCAGCGTCACCAGGAGTTGATCAAAGCGGTGTTCGCCGGCCGTCTCGGCCATGACGTGGACTGCGCCGTCTTGATGCTTGATCTCGGTGGCCGCGGCGCCGGTGACGATCGTGCCGCCCAGGGCGCGGATGCGCTCGCCGAATGCGTCGTACATCTGTTGGAAGCCGCCGCGGATATAACCCAGGCGCAGCGACCGCTCATGAACGCGGCTCCATAGCCAGCTCATGGCAATCTGCTCGGCCCGCGCGCCGAACTTGCCGCGCAGCACGGGTTCCCACATCACGTCGTACACGTGGCGGCCCATCAATCGGGGCATCCACTCCGCGGCCGTGTGGCCGGTGAACACGCGCTCGTTCGGAATGGCCTTCAGGATGGCCATACCAGCCAGAAACCTGAAGCGATCGGGGGGCGGCAGCAGCGGCAGCTTGAGCAGGGCAGGGATGGAGCCCAGGCTCACGATGCGCCCGTTCGACAGAGTGCTGGTGTTGGGCTGACCCCAGATCAGACGCTCGCCGAGCCCGAGCTCTTCGATGAATCCGATGATCGTCGTGTCGGTCTTGAAGATGTGGTGATAGAACTTTTCGAGTGCGTTCGGACCAACCCGGAACCCTGCTGCGAGGCCTCCTAGCTGCGGCTCGCGCTCGATCAACGTGACGTGCTGGCCCGCCTGAGCCAGACGCAAGGCCGCGCCCAGCCCAAGTGCCCCGCCGCCCAGGACGCCAATTTCGCCGCCGGCCATGTGTTGCCGAGTGTAGGCCGCTCGCGCTCGCACGGACGTATGCGGTGTGGAATAACCGTCGGTGCGGTGCGCTGAGGCGCGGGCGCTCAGGTACGTCGGGGCGTGGCGGTGGGCGGCGCGGGCCGCGGCGCCGGGGCGGGCGTGACCGCGGACTCCGGCGCGGGCGCAGGGGCGGCTTCAGGATCGGCGACGGTGAACTGCCAGGTGAAGCCGCCGGCGGCGTTCGCGGTGTCGCGGACCAGGACCCGCGCGGTGTGCGGACCGGGGCCGAGCGGACGGGCCGTGTGGATGGTCCACTCACGGGCGGAGCGCTTGTCGATCTGGGCGCCGGTGTCGGCGCCATCCAGAGTGAGCGATGCCGTGGCCAAATCGGCGCCGCGGCCGACCAGGATCGCCGAGACAGGGACTGGCGCACCAGGCGGCACGTTGCCATTGGCCGGCGGCGCGATGGTGCGCACGATGGGCGGCGCGGGCACGGCTGACGGTGACGCCGACGGGGACGCGGACACGCCCGGCGACGGGCTGGGCAGCGCACGAAAGCGCAAGGCTTCGCTCGGCGATAGGGTTGGCGGGGCGCCGACGGTCGGCGCCGGGGCTTCGGTCCCGGGCGCCGCGCCGCGCAGCGGCCGATCGATCGCCCGACCGCACGCCGTCATCAGCAGCACCGCGGTCGCGGCAAGGATGAGCGCGCGCACAGCCCAGGTCATGTCGGGGCTGAGTCTAGTCACCGGCGGGCGCCGGGGAAACCTTTACATGTGCTAGTCCGAGCCGGGCTGCCGCATTGACGGCCAGCATCACCGTCGGCGGGGCTTGCCTTGTACCGTCACGGCGTGGCGCGTGACGGTACAAGTTGGATAGTCGCGGCCGCGATTGGCGTGCTGGCGCTGGCGCTGCGACTGTTCGGGCTCGATCGTAAGTCGGTCTGGTTCGACGAGGCGATCACGGACTTCGACGCGCACGTGCCGTGGTCGCGGCTGCTCGAGTCGATCCGCTCGGACGTTCACCCGCCGCTCCACTACGTGCTCTATCACCTGTGGCCCGGCGTCGACGCAGGCGACTTCTGGCTGCGTCTGCCGGCCGCGCTGCTGGGCGCCGGCGCGGCAGTGGTGGCGTGGGCATGGGCACGGCGCATCGGCACGCCGGTCCAGGCGCTGCTTACTGGCGCATTCGTCGCGCTGGCGCCGCTGCAGATCGATCTGGCCCAGGAAGCACGCATGTACGGATTACTGCTGCTGCTGAGCGCGGCCAGCCTGCTCCTTCTGGATCGCGTGCTGACGTGTCCGAGGCGCACAACGGTCGCCGCGTACGCGGTCGTGGCCAGCCTGATGCTGTACACGCACTACTACGCGGCGTTCCTGCTCGCCGCCGAGGGCGCCAGCGCCCTGTTCGCACTGCACGGCGCTTCACGGCAAGCAGCACGCAGAGCCCTCGCGGCGCTGATCGTGGCCGGCTGCGCCTTCGTGCCCTGGCTGCCGATCCTGGTCGAGCAGGCGCGCAACATCCAGGGCGACTACTGGATCCAGACGCCGACGTTGACCACCTTGTGGGTCACCTTCCGCGAACTCGCAGCGCATACGCCGCCGGACGAGCCGTTCCGACTTGCCTTGCGGGCTGCGTATGTCGTTCAGGCTGGACTATTGGTGCTGGGCGCGGCACTAGCAGCACGCCAGCCCAGGCAGCGGTCGGCGCTGCTGCTCGGCGTCGTGCCACTCGGCCTGGCACTGGGCGTTTCGCTCCTGGTGGCGCCGGTGTTCGCGGTGCGCTATGTGAGCCCGATCGGCCTGGCGTTCGGGTTTCTTCTCGCACGAGGCATCACAGGTCTGCCACAGCCGGCGGCGCTGATCGCGGGCGCGGTTGCCGCACTGCCGATCGTCGTGTCGCTGCCGGCGCTGTACCTGGACCCGGGCTACAGTCGATCCGACCTGCGCGCGGCGGCGCAGGCGGTGCAATCGCAGCGTCAGCCGAACGAGATCGTGTTGCACCTGGGCGCGTTCACCGCTGCACCCTTCGACTACTACCGGGTGGCGCCGCCAGGTCAGGTGTTGGAGACCAACAACCGTGCCGAGCTGTGCCAGGCGCTGCGCCAGCACACCGGCGGCTGGCTGGTCACCGCGTACCAGCCTGGTGACGACGAGGCGCGACAAGCCGCCGAGGGTGGCATTACCAGCACGGCATACGCCGCCGAGGTGGCGCGCCAGCCACCATCGCGGTTCAACGGCGTCTCCGTCTTTCGGCTCAGCCCTGACTGCTAGGGTGATGGCAGGTGTTGCTGTCCCTCGGCGGCGCGGTCTATCGCTATCGCATCGCGGTGCTCGTCGCGTGGGCGATCGTGCTGCTGGCCGCGCTACCGATCGCGCCGCGCGTGTTCAGATCGCTGAACGCCGGCGGCTTCACCAGTCCTGACCTCGAAGCCGCCCGCGCGGGCCAACTGCTAAGCGATCGCTTCGGCGCCAACCCGGCCAGCCTGGTCCTCGTCTACCGCGATCCGAGCGGCCAGCTCGCGGGGGCTGACCCGTCCTTCCAGTCGCAAGTCGAGGCATCGCTGACCGACGTGCGCCAACTGCCGAGCATCGAGCGCGTGACCACTGGCGCAGACAATCCGCCTCAAATCTCCTCGGACGGGCAGGTCGAGTACGTCACGCTGACCGTGCGCGGCGACACCCAGGCACTCGACACACTGCCGCCCGCGGTGGAAAACGCGCTAAAGCCAACCCAGCTGGAGCTGACGCTCACCGGCGCGCCGGTGTTCTACGCCGACATTTTCGAAGTCACCGAGCGCGACCTGCGACGCGCCGAGCTGCTGTCCATCCCGATGGCCGCGGTGGCTCTGGTGCTCGTCTTCGGCTCGGTCGTCTCAGGCTTGGTGCCCGGCCTGGTCGGCGGCACGGCCGTCGCCGTCACCCTGGCGCTAATGGCCTTGCTCAGCCAGGTGCTCGAGCTGTCAATCTTCTCGCTCAACCTGACCACGATGCTCGGCCTTGGTCTGGGCATCGACTACTCGTTGTTCATCGTCAGCCGCTTCCGCGAGGAGCTCGCCGCAGGCAGGTCGATCGAGCGCAGCGTCGCCTGGTCGGTCGCCATGGCAGGTCGGGCGGTGCTGTATTCGGGCGCGACGGTCATGATCGGGCTCCTGGCGCTACTAACCTTCGACATCGCCGCGCTGCGCTCGATGGGTATCGCTGGGGCGATGGTCGTGGCGCTGAGCGTGCTCGCGGCGCTGACGCTGCTGCCAGCAGTGTTGAGCGTGCTCGGACGGCGCGTCGACGCACTGGCCATTGGTCCTCTCGCCCGGAGAAGAGAAAGTGAGGAGGGCTTCTGGACGCGGCTGGCCGAATGGGTCATGCGTCGTCCCCTGGCCGTCCTGGTGCCGTTACTGATTTTCCTGGTCGGCTTGGGATTGCCATTCCTCAGAGTGGACTTCGGCGCGCCGGACGCGTCGATTCTGCCGACCGATGTTCAGTCGCGGCGCGGGTTCGATCTACTGCGCGCGCACTGGGGCGACGGTGAGCTCTCGCCGCTCATCATCGTCTTCCAGGCCGACGACGGCACTCCACCACTGCGACCTGACCGCCTGCCTGGTCTCATCGACTTCGTCAAACGCGTCGAGGCGCACCCAGCGGTGGCTCGAGTGGCCAGTCCCGTGTCGCTCGATCCGCGCATCACCGCTGCGCAGTACTCGCTGCTGTACGCCGACCCACTGCGGATCCCCGATGTGTATGCGCGCATCGCGGCCGACACTGCCGTCCGACAAGACATCTTTGTGGCGACGGCCACCAGCCGCTTCGGCCAGACCGACGATCGATCCAAGGCGCTCGTCCGTTCGATCCGCGCGACGCCGCCACCGCCCGGCTTCCGCATCCTCGTTGGCGGCGGCACGGCCGGCGTCATCGATTACGCCGATCGGCTGTACGAGCAATTCCCGCGCGCTGCACTGATCGTGGTGATTGCGATCTACCTGGTCCTGCTGCGCACCTTCGGGTCGGTCGTGATACCGCTCAAGGCGGTGGTCATGAACGCGCTCTCGATCCTGGCCAGTTATGGCGCGCTGGTCGTGATTTTCCAGGAGGGCGCGCTCGCCGACGTGCTGCACTTTCAACCACTCGGCTTCGTGGAGGCGTCGTTGCCGATCCTGATGTTCTGCGTGCTGTTCGGCCTGTCGATGGACTACGAAGTGTTCCTGCTGGCGCGGGTGCAGGAGGCACATCTGCTGGGCGCCGACAATGTCACGTCGGTAGTGCGCGGCCTGGAGCGATCGGGGCGGATCATTACCAGCGCCGCGGGTATCGTCGTGCTCGTCAGCCTGTCCTTTGTCGCCGCCGACATCGTGCTGATCAAAGCGCTCGGACTCGGGACGGCCATCGCGGTGCTGCTGGACGCGACACTCGTGCGCGCGCTGCTCGTACCGGCGACGATGCGCCTGCTGGGCGAGTGGAACTGGTGGGCGCCCGCCTGGCTGCGACCGTGGCTGCGCTCCGAAAGCTTGCATGCGTCGCGCTAGCGTATGGCTCGCCGTGCTCATGCTGGTCAGCGCGTGCGCCCGGCCGGTCCAGCCGCTACCTCCGACGCCGACCGCGCAGCCGACGCCCGTGCCGCGCGTCGAATTCCCGCGCGATGCATTGCCGCACGACGCGCTCACCGAGTGGTGGTACTACACGGGCCACCTCAGCACGGACAACGCCCGCGCGTACGCCTTCGAGTTCACCGTCTTCCAGGTACGCCGCCAGAACGCCCCGACAGGCTATCTGGCCCATTTCGCGATCACTGACGTGCAGGGCCAGCGCTTCAGCCATCAGGCACGGTTTGCGCAGGGCGAAGCGCGTACGGCCTTCCCGATCGACATCGGCGGCTGGACTCTCGACGCAGACTCCTTCGACGCCACGATGCAACCAGGCCCCGGAGTGGAAGTGCCCTATGGGCTGCGGCTGCGTATGGTCGATCAGAAACCGCCGGCGCTGCATCACGGCGGCTTCATCGACATGGGCGCGCCGGGTGGCTCGTACTACTACTCGCGCACGCGCCTCGCCGTCGACGGCGAACTGGGCACGCAGCACGTTTCCGGCCTGGCGTGGATGGATCACCAGTGGGGCGACTTCGTGATCGCCGGTGGCGGTGGCTGGGACTGGTACAGCTTGCAGCTCGACGATCGGTCCGAGCTCATGCTGTATGTCATCCGCGACGCTTCTGGCCAGCTCACCGGTGTCTTCGGCACCGAGGTCCGTCCCGACGGGACCGTCCAGGACCTCGAGCCAAACGCCGTGCAGGCAATCGCAACGAGCACCTGGACCAGCCCACACACACAGGCGGTCTACCCGTCAGGCTGGCGGCTCTTGCTGCCGACCGGTGAACGGCTGGAAATCGAGCCGGTGCTGCAAGACCAGGAGCTGTATTTCCCTGGGTTCGGCGGCACCATCTACTGGGAGGGCGCCGTGCGCGTCGAGGGCGACCGCCGCGGTGTCGGCTACGTCGAACTGACCGGCTACGCTGGCAGCTGATGCCGCATCACCCGTTCCGTTTCGCGATTGGCACCAATGGACTGAAGCAGCGAGCGTCGCTCATGGAGCACGTGCATACCGCCGAATCCATGGGCTACTCGACTGTTCTCGTCGCCGATCACCTGCTCGATCAGCTCGCGCCACTGCTGGCGCTCAGCGCCATTGCGCAGGCAACGACGCGCATGCGCATGGGCACGTTCGTGCTCAACAACGACCTGCGCCATCCCGCCGTACTGGCTCAGGAGCTGGCGACGCTCGACTTGCTCAGCGACGGTCGCCTGGATATCGGACTGGGCGCGGGCTGGAACATGTCCGAATACACCGCCGCCGGGCTCGAGTTCGATGCCTACCCGGTGCGTTTCAAGCGTATGTCCGAGTCACTCCAGATCCTGAAGGGCTTGCTCGGCAACGGCAAAGTGACGTTTGCGGGCACGCACTACCGCATCACCGATATGGAAGGTCTGCCCAAGCCCGCGCAGCAGCCGCATCCGCCGATCATGATTGGCGGCGGCGGCAAGCGGATGCTGCAGTTCGCTGCGCGCGAAGCGCAGATCATTGGTCTGGCGCCACGGCTCCCGTCGCCGGCCAACGCCGACATTCGCAGCGTCCTGGCCGATGCGACGGCCGAAAAGATCAGCTGGGTACGCGAGGCAGCCGGCGATCGCTTCGACGAGCTGGAGCTCAACACCTATCCATGCTTGGGCCCGGTCCAGCTGACAGATGACCCTCGCAAGGCCGCGGGCGAGCTGTCAGCCCGACTGCAGGAGCGCTACGGCACCAAGCTCACTGAAGACGAACTGCTGGATTCCCCGCACGTGTTCTATGGCACCGTCGCCCAGCTGGTCGACAAGATCAAGGGCCTGCGCGAGCGCTTCGGCATCTCGTACATGCTGGTGCTGGGCGACATGCACGCCTTCGCGCCCGTGGTCGAGCGCCTGGCCGGCACCTAGAAGTTCGGCCGACAAGCCGGGTTACGCTCGAAGTCGTAGTCGGCCGAACTTCGTTCCAAGATTAGCCTAGGAACGCGGCAGGCTGTCGCAAGGGACATGTCAGGCATTTCGGCCGCGTTCCTAGGCAGTGACGCGCTCGAGTGTGGGTAGGCGCTGGGCGTAGGTTTCGGCCCACGCGGCCAGGGCATCGCGGCGCTGGGCGGCGGCGGCAAGCTGGGCTGAAACTTGCGCTGGGGCGGTGCCGCCTTCGGTCTGCCGCGCCTTGACGACATCGTCCGAATGGAGGCCGACCGCGGATGATTGGAACATCGACGAGAATGCATGCAGCTCGGTCAGGCTGTAGTCGGCGAGCGAGCGACCCTGAGTCTCGGCATCTTTGACCAGCCGGCCGACGACCTCATGCGCCTGGCGGAACGGCAGGCCCTGGCGCGTCAGGTGATCGGCCAGGTCTGTCGCCGCGATGAGCGGGTCCTGCGCGGCCGCGGCGAGACGGTCTGCGCGGAAGCGGGCGCCGCGGATCATCGCCGCCGCCAGGGCCAGGCCGTCATGGACCACGTCGACAGCCTCGAAATATGGCGCTTTGTCTTCCTGCAGGTCGCGGTTGTAGCTCAGCGGTAGTCCCTTCAACGTGACGAGCACAGATTGCAATGCGCCGAAGACGCGACCCGTCTTGCCGCGCAGCAACTCGGCCACGTCCGGGTTGCGCTTCTGGGGCATGATGCTCGAGCCCGTCGTGAATGCCTCGTCAAGGCTGACGAAGCCGAACTCGGCGGTCGACCACAGCACCAGCTCTTCGGCC